>JADMIO011406727.1_pt1 | contig 87377 bp, 73 predicted proteins | sample 8958161 | NCBI WGS metagenome assembly JADMIO01 (sample SAMN16585339, study PRJNA669376) | soil metagenome | isolation source: Crop rotation soil | place: USA: Cullars Rotation, Alabama | collected 2011 | reverse complement strand
GCCGCGACTTCAAGTCACGTGAATTCCAAGCTTCGGATCCCACTGTGCTGGAAAGCAACGTCCTCGCGCCCGACGACGTGACGGCGCGGTTCAAGTCCTACGCCGCGCACTGGCGAAACATCGTCGGCGTGAGCGACGAACGCCTGGCCGAGATGATCCACGCGGACGCCATCGACGTGCTGGTCGATCTGAACGGCCACACGAGCGGCAATCGGCTGCAGGTCTTTGCGCGAAAACCCGCTCCGGTTCAGTTCACCTACATCGGATACTGGGACACGACCGGGCTCGCCGCGATCGACCACCGCCTGACCGACGCCCACGCCGACCCGGTGGGCACGACCGAGCAGTTTTACGCGGAAAAGCTCTCACGCCTGCCGGAAACGTTCAGCTGTTTCAGGCCCGCGGACTTCTCGCCGGACGTCGGCCCACTGCCGGCCGACGCGAACGGCTTCGTGACTTTTGGCAGTTTCCACACGCTGGCTAAGCTCAACGCGCCGCTGCTGGAGTCGTGGAGCGAGATTCTGCGCCGAACGCCCGGCTCGCGCCTGACTCTCGTCGCCGCGGGGCTGGACGAGCCGGAGACGCGGTCGCGCGTCGAGCGGGTTTTCTTAGATCATGGCATTGACGCGTCCCGCCTGAACTGGTTCGGCCGACAGCCGCCGACGCGGTACCTCGAGCTTCACAACGGGATCGACGTGATGCTCGACAGCTTCCCGTTCGCGGGGCACACGATCGCGTGCCACGCGTTGTGGATGGGCGTGCCGGTCGTCACGCGAGCCGGAATGACGCACTGCTCGCGGACCGTGACGAGCGTGTTGAAAAACGTCGGACTCGAAGAGCTCGTCACCGGCTCAGAAGACGAATATGTCCGCGTCGCGACGGAATTGGCGGGCGACACGAGCCGGCTGCGATCGCTTCGCGCGGGATTGCGCGAGCGAATGCGCAACTCGCCGGTCTGCGACGCGGCGCGGTTTACACGAAACGTCGAAGAGATCTACCGCCAGGCGTGGCGGGGATGGTGCGGTCGATCACTGTGAAAAGCTTCGAAGCTTCTTGTCCGACAGCTCGTGGTACACGCCGCCCGTTTTCTCGGCGATCTGCTTGAGCACGACGCTTTCCGCTTCGCCGATCGAGAACGTGTCGATCGTCACCGGGTGGTCCTTGACGGCCGACTCGACGGCGGCGGCGTCGGATTCTTCGAGGTTGAAACCCTTGGCGGTGAGGATCACGACCGTCGACGGGTTGGATTTAAGCGCCTTCTGGATGGTCGGTTTGAGCTCCGTCGTGCCGTACGAAACGACGTCCTCGAAACGCTTCGCCGCGGCTTCAACTTTGTCACTTGTTGCCGGCGCCATGCCGTCCTCGGGGAAGGCGACGATGCCTTCGTCTTTGCGCTCCCAGAAAATGATCTGAAACTTTCGGTCTGGGCCGAGCGAGCGCACCGCGCGGTACGTCGCCGCTTTGGCGGCATCCAAGATCAGATCATTCGCTTGACTCCTATCGAGGAGAAACGCGACGTCGCCGGAAGGGAGTGAGACGCCTGCGAACGACGGACCTGCGGGCGCCGGGGGATTCGAGGGGGCTTGGTCCGTGGGTGCGGGGGTCAGTGGCACTGAAGTGCCACTGCCGGCGGTCGGTTCGGGGGAGTTGCGGACGCCGGTCGTTGCCGAACCCCCGGACGGACGCGTTGCCAACCAGACCACGACGCCGGCAAGGACGACGATCACCACGCCGGCGCCGATCAACATCGGCATCATTGCGTTCTTCTTGGGCTTCGCGACTGGAGCGCGAGCAGTCGGGATGTCGCCCGCGCTCTGCGGTTGCTTCGCCGGCTTGCTCAAGCTGCCGCGCGCCAGCCCGCTGCTGGCGACGATCTCCGCCAGCTCATCGAGCCCCGTGCCCAATTCCGCGGGCGCGCCGGCGGTTGATCCGGACGAAGACGCCCCTTTTTTGTAAAGCGCTTTCGAAGTCGACGACGTGGTTTTCGATTTCTTTTTCGACGGGACGGTCTGGATCGTCCCGCAGTACTGGCACCGGCACACGCCCCCGGCGAACGCCTCGTCCATCTCCAGCAGTTGCTTGCACTGGGTGCAGTGGAGCGAAATCATCGAGGTCTAAAGTCCGGGTTGCCAGAGGTAATAGAATCCGCCGGGCAAAACTTTCTGGCTGCCGGGGAATTCCAGGCGCATCGCGCCGGTATCGCTTCCGGCCTGCGGCGTTGGGACGTTCGTGTCGGCGTAGATCGACCCGCCGTAGCCGTAGGGGCGCTTGTAGATGACGGCTTTCGCGCCGGGCGATTTGCCGAGCTCGCGCGCCAGGTCGAGCGCGTCTTCGAGTCGTCCAACGCGGTCGGCGAGTTTCAGCTCTACCGCGCGGGTGCCGGTGAACACCCGGCCGTCGGTGACGAGCTTGAGCGAATCCGGGTCGGTGACGCCGCGGCGTGTCTTCACGATGTCGACGAACCGCTTGTAGTAGTCGTTCACCATCCCCTGCATGACCGCCCGTTCGTCTTCGTTCATCGCCTTGAACGGCGAACCCATGTCCTTCAGCGGCCCGCTCTTGATCGGGTCGTTGCGCACGCCGATCTTCTGCATCATCTGCTCGACCTCGAACGCGCTGAAGATCACGCCGATGGAGCCGACGACGCTTGTCGCGTTGACGACGACCTTGTCCGCGGCGCAGCAGACGTAGTACCCGCCGCTCGCGGCCATCTCCTGCGTCGAGGCGATGACGGGTTTCTTGGATTTCGTGCGGAAGTCGTTAATCGTTTCGAACATCAAGTCGGAAGCGGTGACGGTCCCGCCCGGCGAATTCACGCGCAAGACGACCGCCTTCACGGACGGGTCACGCGCGGCCTTGTCCATCTGCTGGGAGAACAGGCTGACCGCGTTCTCGCCCGGCTGGAGGAACCCGCCGGCCCGCATGTTCGACAGCATCCCCTCGACCTGCACGATCGCGATCTTCGCGCCGTTGCCGGGTTGCACCTCCTCCTCGGTAAGCTTGGTCGAGCTGGCGACCGGTGTGACGAGGAAGCTCGGCGTTCCGCAGCCTGTGACGATAGATGCGAATAACACGACGAACGACAAAAACTTCAGCAGACGCATTCCGTTGCCCTCGCTTGCGTGCGTAAGGTGTACGAGCCGACCGATCTTACCGATGCCCTGTCACCTCAGCAAAGCACAGTTCGCCAAGGCCGTCGAGGACGCGTTGGCCGAACTGCCCGAGCCGTTCGCGTCGCACCTGGAGCAGATCACCGTCGAGATAGTCGACCGCCCGACGCGAAAACAGCTCCGCTCTGCCGGATTGGCCGACGACGAGCTGTTGTTCGGGCTGTATCAGGGCGTAAGCCTGCCGGATCGCAGCGTTGAACACTCCGGCGTATTGCCCGACCGAATCCTCATTTTTCAGGAAGACCACGAGCTCGCGTGCGACGACCCGAAGCAGCTCGTGGAAGAGATCCGCAAGACCGTGCTGCACGAGATCGGGCATCACTTCGGCATGGACGAGGACGATTTGGACGAAGTGGGGTACGGGTGAGCGGCACACACGCCGCGCGTGCGGCTTGGACAAACACACGTCGTCGCGGCTAAGCTGCGGAGGAAATCGAATGGGTTCCCATACGAATGCCAATCAGACAGACGCGATTGCCGTTCTCGACGCGATCCGGCGGGTCGTCGGCGTGTTGCGCGTGGGCTCGCGCGACGCGGAACGGCGCGTCGGGCTGAGCGGGGCGCAACTTTTCGTTTTGCAAAAGCTCGACGACGGCCCGGCCCGATCGCTCAACGAGTTGGCCGAGCGCACCCGCACACACCAGAGCTCCGTCTCCGTCGTCGTCCAGCGGCTGGTCGAGCAGAAGCTCGTCGCCAAATCCCACGCGAAGCAGGACGCCCGGCAGCTTGAGTTATCGCTTACGCCGAAGGCGCGGGCGATCCTCAAACGCGCCCCCGATACGGCACAAGAACGCCTCATCGCCGCGATCGACAAGTTGCCGGCCAGAGACCGGAAGCAGCTCGCAAACGCCCTCACGCGTCTCGTCGACGCGATGGGCGCCGCGGGCGGCAAACCGCCGATGTTCTTCGAGGATTCGTCGCCCCGAAGACGGAGCAGTAGGAGCCGCAAACGTGGCCGAGCATGACGTCGAACGGGCGGCCACGACGGAAGGCCTGCCGATCTCGGTCTCGATGGGCCCCGTGCTGGCGCATGCGCACCTGCCCGGCGAATCGTCGCTCGTCGACCGGCGCGTCGTGCTCATCTGCGCCGTCTCGATCGTGCTTGCCGTCGCCGCGGCCCTGATCGCGCAGGGGCTGATGCGACTGATCTGGCTCATCACGAACGTTTCGTTTTACGGCTCATTTCACTTCACGTACGCCACGCCACCGCAGCAGCACGTCAAACTGTGGATGATCGCGATCCCCGTCATCGGCGGCGTGATCGTCGGTTTCATGGCACGATACGGCTCCAAGGCAATCCGCGGGCACGGGATTCCCGAGGCGATGGAGCAGGTGCTTTTAAACCAGAGCCGGATCCCGCCGCGCATCACGTTCCTCAAACCGCTCAGCGCCGCGATCGCGATCGGCACGGGCGGGCCGTTCGGCGCGGAAGGGCCGATCATCGCGACCGGCGGCGCGCTCGGTTCGCTCGTCGGTCAGCTCATGCCGACGTCCGCCGTCGAGCGCAAGACGCTGCTCGCCGCCGGCGCGGCGGCGGGGATGTCGGCGACGTTTGGCGCTCCGGTCTCCGCCGTGCTCCTCGCGATCGAGCTCCTGCTGTTCGAGTACCGCCCGCGTTCGATCATCCCCGTCGCGCTGGCGACGTCCACCGCTGCCGGCGTGCGCATCCTCTTCGACGGCGCCGCCCCCGTCTTCCCGATGCCCGATTTGCAAAACGCCGCCGGCGCGGCGCTGGCCGCGTACATCATCCTCGGGGCGATCATCGGCGTCGTCTCCGTCCTGGTCACGCGCGCGGTCTATGCGATCGAAGACGCGTTCGAACACCTCCCGGTCCACTGGATGTGGTGGCCGGCCATCGGCGCGGTCGCGGTCGGCGTCGTCGGGTACTTCGCGCCGCGAACGCTCGGCGTCGGGTACTACAACATCGGGCAATTCCTCTCCTTCGGCAGTCCCGACAATCCGAGCTATTTGACCGTGAAGTTCGTCGCGTTCCTGTGCCTGATGAAGTTCATCTCCTGGTCGATCTCCCTCGGCAGCGGCACGTCCGGGGGCACGCTCGCGCCGTTGTTTACGATCGGCGGCGGGCTCGGGCTCGTGCTCGGTGTCGCCGCGCAGCACCTGATGCCGCACGCGGGTATCGACCCGCGCGTCGCCGCACTCGTCGGCATGGCCTCGATCTTCGCCGGCGCGTCGCGGGCGCTGCTGGCATCCGTGATCTTCGCGTTCGAGACGACGCTTCAGCCGCTTGGACTTTTGCCGCTGCTGGCGGGGTGCTCGGCGTCGTTCCTGGTGTCGGCCCTGCTCATGCGCAACACGATCATGACGGAAAAGATCGCCCGGCGCGGCGTGCGCGTGCCGGCGGAATACGCGGCCGACTTCCTCGACCAGGTGCTGGTCAGCGAAGTCGCCAGCCGGAACGTCGTGAAGCTCACTGGAACTCAGACGGTCGGCGAGGTGCGCCAGTGGATCACGTCGCACGCCCCCGGCACCGGGCACCAGGGTTATCCGGTCATCGACGCGGCGGAGATCGTGCTCGGCGTCGTCACGCGCCGGCAGCTGCTCGACGGCAACGTGCCGGCCGACAAGTCGATCGAGCAGTTGATCAACCGCCCGCCGAAGGTTGTCTACAGCGATTCGACGCTCCGCGCCGCCGCCGACCACATGGTGAACCACGACATCGGCCGGCTGCCGGTCATCGAACGCGGAAAGCCGGGAAAAGTCGTCGGGTTCGTTACGCGCAGCGACATTCTCTCCGCGCACCGCAAGCGTCTTCGCGAGTCGAACTGACCTACGTGCGCAAGATTCGCGGGACGTACCTCGGCGTCTTCGCCGCGTAATCGGCGTACGCATCCCCGAACCGCTCGATCAGCTTTTTCTCTTCAAGTGGCGTGCGAAGCGCAAGCAGCACGAGCACGAGCACCATCGCTGCCATGGTCGGCCACAGCGCCGACACGACCGACAGCCCGCCGAGGAACAGGAAGACCGTGACGTAAAACGGATGTCGGACGAACCGGTAGGGGCCGCCGGTCACGAGAAAGCTGTTGGCCCGCGTCGCGACGGTGTCGGTGAGGTTCAAGCCAAGCGTGCGGAACGTCCACGCGAGCAGTGGAACGCCCATCAGCGCCATGGCCGCGCCGAGCCAGCGGACGCAAGCCGGCAACGCGACCGTCGCCCACTCGACGGAGTCCGGCCGGACGAGCCACGCGAGCATGAACCCGGCACCGACCCCCGGGCAGAGCCGAAGCGGGTAGCGGATGACGGGCGGCTCCTGCGCCCGCGTCACCTTCGCCCCGAGCCGCCGGGCGCGCAGGCGGAAGTAGGCGCCGACCGGCATGCCGACGCAGATCAGCGTCGCCGCGACCAGCCGGAATGTTTGCTCGCGGGTCATCGTTTGCCGGCGCGGAGCATAAAGGCCCGGAACCGCTCGTGCGAACGAAGACCAAGATTCCGCTTGCCAAGCCTCGGTATCCGAGGCATAATGGCTCGGGTTCCGAGGCATTGAGGTGATCGCGATGGGCGTTTCACAGGAGCTGATCAAGGGGACGGTCGTCCCGGTCGTGCTAGCGCTGCTCAAGGGCGGGCCGCGCTACGGGTACGAGATGGTGCAGCTCGTCAACGCGCGGACCAACGGCGCGCTCGACTGGAGCGAGGGGACGCTTTACCCCGTCCTGCACAAACTCGAAGCCGACGGGCTCGTGTCGGCCGAATGGCGCGAGGCGAGCGGGGCGCGGCGCCGCAGGTACTACACACTTTCCCGGGCCGGCCGGCGTGAGTTGGAGCGGCGCTCGGCGGAGTGGAAGGCGTTTACCGCGGCGGTGGGCGAGTTCCTCGGTCGCAAAGTGCTTTGTTAGGGGCGTCGTTATGGAGACTCTCGGCGACACCTCGTTGACTCCGTCGCACGCGGACGCGGCAACGCCGACCGATCCTGTGGACGGTTGGCTCGACCGCGTCACGCGCCGGCTCGCGGTGGACCGGGAGCTTCGGCTGGAAGTCCGACAGGAGCTGCGCTCGCACGTCGAGGAATCCGCGGCGGAGTTCCGCGTCGCGGGACGCAGCGACGCCGACGCGCTCGCCGAGGCGCTGCGCAAGCTCGGCGACGAGACCGAATTGTCAGATCAACTCTGGCGCGCCAACCGCCGGCGCGTCCGACTTCGCGCCGCGGCCGCGTGGGCGGTGCGGCTCCTGCTCCCACCGGCCGCTGCCGCGCTGATTGCGTTTCTCACGATTAGCGGACTCACCGCCGGCGCGATCTTCTACAACATCGGGTCCCCCGGCATCTATGAGCCATTCCCCGGCGCCGCCCAACTCATCCGCCGCGCCGAAGGTCGCGCTTACGCCGACGCTCCGCAGGACGTTCGTCTTCTGCTGGATCAAGGCGGGGACACCATTGCGATCGCACGCCGTCTGGTGCAGGAGCACCCCGGTGACCACGCGCTGTACGCAAATTACGCGACGCAGTCGCTTTATCGGCGCGGGGTCGTCGACCTCCAGAAGAGCAACGGAGAAGCGTATCAAGGCGAAGACGACGGGCTGATGCGGGAGCCCGTTCGTTCCGCGTCGACGCAGCTCGCCTACACGATCGTCCCCGAAATCGACGAGCCGGTGCTGCGCGAAACGCTCGCGGTGCTCGCCGAGGGTGAGCGGCGGGAGCCGGACAACGCGTTCTACCCGCTGCTCGCCTCGTCGCTTCTATTTTCGGCGTCAACGCAGCAGCAGGAGGATCCGAATCGCATTCACAGGTTGGAGGGGCAGCCGCCTGAGCTGGCGGCGGGCTTGGATCGGATCATCGTCACGGACCCGGCGCGCCACGCCGAGGCTCGCGCGGCGTTGTCGCGCGCCGCGGGCAAGCCGTACTTCCGCACCTACGCCGCCGAGCTGGTGCGCCGCAAGCTGGAACCGCTGCACCCGCGGCGGGTGGCCGACCTGCTGATGCGCACGCGTCAGGAAATCAAGACTGTTTTGCCGTGGCTGATCGAGCTGCGCAACGCGACCTATCGCAGCGTCGCCGAAGCGCCAGACCTGGCCAAGGCGGGGCGCGCGGACGAGGCCAGACGAGTGATCGCGGAGGCCAAGGCGATCGTCCCCAAGATCGCCGCCGACGCGGAAGGTATCAACGAGCTATTCACCGCGTATGAGGCTCGGGGCCAGGTCGACGCAGCCGAAGGTTTCACGCTCGAACAACTCGGCGACGCGTCCGGCGCGCGCGCAGCTTGGACGCGCTACGGCGCCGCCTCGCACCGGGCTCGCGACGTGCAGCAGTCCGCCGACGCGAGCGAAGCCAAGAGTCGAGCAGGGTTGATCTACTCTGTGATCGGCGGGCAATGGGTGGACCCCGCCCGGCTCGACACGCGGTTGATGATTCGCGCGGAACGGGCGGCGCTGGACTCGCTGGCCGTAGGTGCGATCTCCACTGTGTTGACGGTTCTGGCCGCGGTCTACGCCGTCCTCGCTGGATTGTGGTGGCTCCGGTCGCGCGGGGATATGCGCCCGGCGCGGCTCGGCGTCGGCTGGCGCAGGATTGTCCGGATCGTCGGCCTGGGCGTCGTGCTGCCGGTCGCGGTTTACCTCGTGTACGCGCACCTGGTTCCACTCGGCGCAAGGTCGGCGGAGCTCACCGTGATGCTGACGCGCCTCACCGTCGAGTATTCGTTGCTCGCGCTGATCGTGCTCGTGATCGTGAGCACGATGACGCGGAGGGCGGTGCTCGCGCGGATGGCGGAACTGCGATTGCCGCAGCCGCCTTCGGTGCTGCGCGACATGGCGCATCCGTGGGTGATCAGCGTCGCGCTGGCGGTCGCGGCGGCGGCGGTGTGCCTGGCGGTGGCGTTCGTGAGCGCGGCCGGCGTTGAGCAGGCGGTGAGCCTGAGCTTTCCAAAAGGTCTCGCGCGACAGGTGACGACGCCGGCCGTGCTCGCGGCGTGGATGTTCATCGCGTACGCAGTCGTTCGACTCGGTTGGACGGCCTGGCGGCGTCAGCGCGTCCGCCGCAAAACGGAGACGACGCGCGCAGAGGTCTTACAAGGCGCTTTGCCGGCATACGGATGGGTCGCGCGGGCCGCGTTCGCGCCGGTGATGATGGCCGCGGTCGCCCTGGGATTGCTTGGCGTGCCGCTGCGCGCGCTGGAGGCGTCGGCGGTCGCCAGGGCCGCCGCCGACGGGCAACCGGTCGGATATCTCGGCAGCCTCAACCGCTCACGCTATCGAGTGATGCGCGACGAACTGCTCAAGCCCGAACCGTCGACGACGCAACCCGCGTCTGTCGACGTGAAGCGTTGATCAGCGCGGCTTGACCCAGAGGCTGCGCGCGGGCACGTGCATGACGACCCCGTCGATCGAATTCTCGATCGGTTTCTTCGTGTAGTTGAACACGAACACCTCTTCGCCCCGGCGGCACGTCCACAGCCCGTCCGATTTTCCGTCGACGCCTTTGAGGCCCGCGAGGTGCGGCGCGATTTCCTTGAGCCAGCTCAGGTCGCGAGACATCGGCGCGATGCGTGTCAGCGATTTCGCTTCGGGCCAGTCCTGGCCTTCGACGTTTCGGATCGGCGTGTCGACGCCGGCGATGATCTTGCCGCCGGATTTCTGGAACGATTCAAGCTGGTCGACCACGGGTTGGTCGATCACTTCGCCTTGCGGCATGACGAGGACCTTGTATCGCTTGGTGGAGAGCGCGCCGTCGCGGACGAGCAGTTCGTCGAGCACATCGAACTCGCACAAGTCGCGCAAGTGGTACGCGGCTTCGATCGTGTGTTGGATGTTGTCGCCGAGGCGGTGGAGCGTGGTCGGGCAAAAGAGCGCGACTTCGGTCTCGCCGGAATTGCCGGTGTAGAGACGAGCGAATTCCTGCAGGTCTTTCGCGTGCGATTCGAACTCGTACGTGAAGACCTGCGACGCGCCGCACGAGGCGTCGGAGAATACTCGCTGGAGGAACGCGCTTCGATCGAGCGAGCTCGCCGGCTCACTTCCGAGCTTCACGCCGTAGAGCTGGTAGGCGGTGCCGAGCCACTTGTCGGCGAAGACTGCGCCCTGGCAGTCGCCCGGCTGCAGGACGACCCCGGGATATTTGCCGGCCATCTTCGCGTAGAGCGGCGAGTACGTGCCGTAGGTGAGCGGGTTGATGCCCGCCGACGTGCCGCCGGGTTTGAGGCGGACTTTTTCCTTCGGGAAATACTTCAGAACCGTTTGCAACGATCGTTCGGAAAAGTCGACGATCGCCTGGTGGTACCAGGTGATGAAGTCAAGCCAACGCCGGCGCGCCTGCGGCGTGTCGAAGACTTTCAGCGACGGCCGGAAATGCTCGCCGGTCAATTCCTTTGGCGGGCGGGTTTCGTCGAACGTCTTGAATGACGTCCCCCACGCGGCGTTGAGCTTCGCGATTTCGCCATATTGCGACTTCATCGCCGCGGCGAACGCGCGGACCGCGTACTCGTCGCCGCACCACCAGCCTTCGTGGCAGTGGCCCATGTTGACCCACGCGGTGACCTCTAGCGGGTAGTTGCCTTCGCCGTAGGGGCCGAGGATGCAGGCATAGACGTCGTCGATCTTGTCGCCGAAGTGGTCGTGCAAAGCCTTGTAGAAGTGGTCGTACCACTCGATCGTGCGGGGGTCGAAGACGGAGAGGTAGTTGGTTTCCTTCTCGTGCGACGTGCATCGCATGAGCGTGCGCTCGGATTTCGCGACGTCGCGCAACCAGACGGGCGGGAAGTGGACCCAGCAGTACGTCACGTACTTCAGCCCGGCGGCGTGCATGGCCTTTTCCATGCGGTCGTGCTGGGTCCAATCGAAGGTGCCCCGCGTGCGCTCGACCGCGCCCCACGCGACGTAATCTTCATACGCGACAAGACCTTGCGCCTTCATCCGCTTGAGCGAAGCCTCGTCCGGCGGGGCTTCGTAGAAGTCCTTGGCCGGGGCGGCGCCGATCGGCGAGAGCTGGATGTATGTGACGGAAGCGTTGCCGGAAGAAATGTTCCACGGCCGACCGTCAAAGGGCGTTTCTGCGACGCCAACGTTGTCGAGCGAAAGCAGTAAGGCAATGCTGCTGAACAAGATGGAGCGATACGGCATGCGTGCAATTTCTCCGCGGCGATCGGTCCGTGCACAGAACTGGCCCCGGCGGCCCAGCGTATCGCATTAATAAGCAGCCTCCCGGCGATTCGTTGTCCTTGAGTTTTCCCCGTGTAGCCGGCGAGCTTGCTCGCCGTGATGCTACAGGAAAACGGCGAGCAAGCTCGCCGGCTACACGAAGATAGAGTCCGCCTGCAATCAAGTGTCCGGCCGTCGGATGTCGATTGGAGACGGCAGGCCGGTAAATATTCACTCAGTATTTGTGTTACCTGGGTTGACCGGCAGACTCTTTAGTGTCGAATGGCGTTCCGGGGGCAGTCAGTCCTGACGGCTGCAATCTTATCGGCTCGTCGTAATCGCCGCGGCCGCTCGCATGCCCGCGGTGGGAATGCTACGATCTCCGCCTTCCACTAAAAGTGTGAAAGGGTCCCGCTCATGAGGAGCATTCGATTGAAGTTAAACGTTGGCACTATCATTGTTTGCGCGATTCTTGGCGGCGCCGCGGCCGCCTTGGCGGCCGATCCGTTTGACACGCAGGTTCAGCCCCTCGGTCGCACGGAAGAGCGCGGCCGGACGATTCCGTCTGACGACCGCGACCTCGCGTTCGCGCAGCCGGGGCTTATCAGCGAAGTGCTCGTTAAGAACGGCGACGTCGTCAAAAAGGGCCAGCTTCTGGCCAAGCAGGACACGCAGGTGGAAGAAGCCGCGCTTGCCAGTGCGGAATTCGAGCTAAAATCCGACATTCAGCTCCGCGCCGCGACCGCGCAGCGCGAGTTGGCCGAGGTCGAGCTCAAGCGCGTCACCGATCTTCGCGCGACGAAATCGGCTTCGATCACCGAAGTTGAAAAGGCAACTCTGGAAGTCACTGTCGACAAGCTGAAGGAAGAGCTGGCGAAGGAAGAGACTCAGAAGAAGCAGCTCGAGGTCGACAAGCTGAAGAAACAGATCGATCGCATGCGCATCGTGTGCGCGTTCGACGGCGTCGTGCGGAAGGTCGAAACTTCCGTCGGCGAAGTGGCTGATCCGCAGAAGCCGCAGATCATCGTCGTGAGCAACAACCCGCTGTGGGTCGCGACCAAGCTCCCGACGCACCTGACGAACGCGATGAAGCTTGGCCAGACGCTTCAGGTTCGCTATCTCGATGAGAAGAACTGGCGTGAGGCGAAGCTGATTTACTTTGACCCGGTCGCCGACGCGACGGTGGGTCAGCAGCTGGTGCATTTGGAACTGAAGAACGACGACAACCGCCGGGCCGGTCAGGAAGTGGTCGTGAAGTTGCCGGAGAGCGTCGCGGAAGCAAAGTAACTCGCGCGCGAGGATCGCAGACACATGTCCCAAGGCACCACGATCGAACAACAGCCGCAGCAGCAGGAGCAGCAGGGCTCGCGCCCGGCGGGAAGCCGCTCGCAGCTCGTGCAGCGGTTGCTCGACCACAGCGTCAACCTGCCGGCGTTCATCAACGACCTGCTCCAGACGCAGGCCGTCACCGTCGCGGGCACCGAAGCCGCGGCTTTCTTGCTCGAGCGCAACGAGCAGGGCGTCGGTTTCCGCCCGATCGCGCACATCCGCCCGGACCAGAGCACGGCCGAGGTGCGCGCCGCCGCGATCCAGGCGTTTCAGGACATCGTCAAACCGTGCGTGCAGCAGGGCAAGGACGGCGCGATCGAGGTTTCCGGCGGCAGCGACCAGAGCGAGGCGCAATACTGCCTCGTCACTCTGCTCCGCGCTGAAGGCGAAGTCGTCGCGGTCTCCGCGGTCATCACGCGCTGCCGCGATTTCGAACGCGCCCGCCAGCGGCTGCAGTCGATGCTGCTGGTCGCCGGATATTTTGAGCTGTACACGCTCCGCCGAAGCTCCGACCAGGCCCGTCTCGCCGCGCAAAGCCACCAGCACGTCCTTCAGCTTTCGACCAGCGTTGCGACGGCTGACGGGTTTCAATCCGCCGCCAACAATCTTTGTAACGAGCTGGCCACGCGCAGCCAGGCGACGCGCGTTTCGCTCGGGTGGATCAAGGGCAACCGCATCCGCGTGAAAGCCCTCTCGCACACCGAGCAGTTCGACAAGAAGCAGGAACTCATCGTCGAGCTCGAGCGCGCGATGGAAGAGTGCTACGACCAGGAAGAGGTCGTGCAGTTCGACCCCGGCGGCAAGAGCAGCGAAAACGTTACGCGAAATCACCAGGCGCTCTCCCGCGCGCAAGGCGGTGGGGCGGTGCTCTCGTTGCCGCTGCGGCGCAAGGACGAGATCGTCGGCGTCGCGACGCTCGAATTCCTCCCGAATCACCAGCTCGGCCCGCAGGTCGCGCACGCGCTCGGCATCGTCACCGAGCTGCTCGCGCCGCAGCTGTGGGACCGCTACAACAACGACCGCTGGCTCATCACGAAGGCCGGCATCAGCACGCGCGAGACCACGAAGATGCTCATCGGGCCCAGGCACATGCTGGCCAAGGTGATCGGATTCCTGGTGATCGTCGCGCTGCTCATCATCTTCAACGTGCCGTACCGGATCGTGCCCGTCGCGTGGCTCGACTGCCGGCCGCAGTACCGCGTGAGCGCGCCGTTCAGCTTCGTGCCGGTCGAGAGCCGCAAGCTGTCCGCCCCGTTCGAGGGCGAGTTGGAAAAGCTCGCGTCGATCGACGGAAAACCGATCAAGCCCGGCATGTTCGTCAAGGCGGGTCAGGTGCTGGCGTACATGCGGCGTGACAACCTGCTGATGGAGAAGGGCCAGGCCGAAGCCGAGCGTGCGGGCGCATTGGCCAAGGCGCGGAAGTATCGCAACGAGGGCGGAGACGCGCCGGCGAACCTACAGCAGGACCAGAACAGCGCCGCCGCCGACGCCGCCATCGCCGAGCAGGACGCCGCCGCCGCCGCCGCCAAGATTCAGCTGCTCGACCTGCAGATAAAAAATGCCGAGATCACCGCGCCGATCGACGGCGTGATCCTCTCCGGCGACCTGGAAGACAAGCAGGGCTCGAAGGTCGAGATGGGCAAGGTGCTTTTCGAGATCGGCGAGGTCGGGAATCTGCGGGCCGAGATCAACGTCAACGAGCGCGACGTGCAAATGGTTAAACTCGGCGGCAAGGGCCAGCTCGCCACGCGCAGCTTGCCGCAGGCGAAGTTCGACTACACCGTCGAGCGGATCGTACCGCTGGGCGACGTGAAGGAAGGCGCCAACACGTTCCGTGTGTACGGAAAGCTCGACAAGATCGACCCCAACTGGCGCCCCGGCATGATCGGCGAAGCCAGGATCGACGTAGAAAAACGCACGTGGGCGTGGATCTGGACGCACCGCCTCGTCGACTGGGTGCGGCTGAAGCTTTGGATGTGAACGCCGCGCGGCGCGAGCGCGCCTCTCTCTGATCCCCTCTCCCTCCGGGAGAGGGTTAGGGTGAGGGCGTGTTCGAATCGCAGTGCCCGTTCGACTTCCCAGCCGCCCTCACCCCGACCCTCTCCCGGAGGGAGAGGGAGAATAAGAGATGACTCTTCAGCTTCGTCCGACATTCTCGGAATCCTGGTACCGCGTCGCGAACCTCCGCGCGAAGCTTCGTGCGAGTGCGCAGATTTCCCGCCAATACTACCGCGGTGAGCGCTGGTACGTCGTCCGCGATCCGGCCGGCAATCAGTTCCACCGTCTCTCCGATGCGGCTTACCGCTTCGTCGGTTTGCTCGACGGATCGCGTACCGTCGCCGAGGCGTGGGACCTTGCGGGCGGACAGCTCGCGGATGACGCGCCGACTCAGCCGGAAGTCATCCAGATTCTGAGCCACCTATTCTCCGCAAACCTGATCGATGCGGACGTGACGCCGGACGCGACCGTCCTGCTCCGGCGGCACAAGAAGCAGCAGCAGCGGAAGATGCAGGGGCGTTTGATGAACGTCCTGTTCCCGCGCATCCCGCTGTGGGACCCGGATCGCTTCCTCGTCCGATGGATGCCCGTCGTCGGGCCGCTCATCGGAAAAGTCTTCGCGCTCGTCTGGCTCGCCACGATCATCGGCGCCTTGGCCGCGCTCGCGCCGCAGTGGGACCGCATCAAGCTCGCCACCACGCACTCGATCGCGCCCAGCAACTGGCTGTGGCTGTGGTTCGTGTTCGTCTTCGTGAAGCTCATCCACGAACTCGGTCATGCGTTCTCCTGCCGCCGCTTCGGCGGCGAGTGTCACGAGCTGGGCATCATGTTCCTCGTGCTCATCCCCACGCCTTACGTCGACGCGTCGACGGCGTGGAGCTTCCCCAGCAAGTGGCAGCGCATGTTCGTCGGCATGGCGGGCATGATCGTCGAGCTGTTCTTCGCCGCGCTGTGCACGTTCTTCTGGCTCAACACCAGCGACAACGAACTGGCCAACCAGCTTGCGTTCAACGCGATGCTCGTGGCCGGCGTCTCGACCGTCGTCTTCAACGCCAACCCGCTCTTGCGTTACGACGGCTACTACATCCTTTCCGACTTCCTCGAAATTCCGAACCTCCGGCAGAAGAGCACCGAGTACACGCTCGGCCTGATCAAGCGGCACATCTTCCGGGTAAAGGCGACGCAGCCGCTGCCGCCGGTCGTGCAGCGGTTCTGGCTGTTCACGTATTGCGTGAGCAGCTCGATCTACCGCGTGTTCGTCGGGTTCGCGATCATCCTGCTCGTCACCTACAAGCTGCCGGAGCAGATGAAGATCATCGGCGTGCTGATGGGCCTGGGCGGCATCGCCACCTGGCTGATCGTGCCGGTGTTCAAGACGTTCAAGTACCTCGCGATCGAGCCCGAACTTCACCGCAAGCGCGGGCGCGCGACGGCGTTCACGCTGGCGGTCGCGACGGCGGTCATCGTGCTGGTCGGCGCGATCCCGTTCTGGGTCAACATCGACGCCGTCGCCGTCGTGCAGCCCGCAGACGGCTACAAGGCCGCGCTCTACTCGACCGAAGACGGTTTCGTCGACACGATCAAGGCGACCGACGGCCAGTGGCTGCACAAGGGCGACGTGATCCTCGTCTGCCACAGCGACCTGCTCGACTCGCAGATCAAGCAGTCCGAGGCCGACCTGCAGAAGCAAATCGCGGAAGTCCGCCGGTATAACATCGGCGACCGTGCCGCCCGCGATGCGGCGATGGCCGCGTACAAGTCGGTCAAGGAGCGCCTCGTCACGCTGAACGAACGCCGCTCGCATCTCACGATCACCGCGCCGATCGACGGCGAGCTCGTTTCGCCGAACCTTAAAGATCTGCAGGGCCGCTTCATCCCGCGCAACCAGGAGCTGGCGATGGTGCAGCGGCGCGACAAGCTCGCCGCGCGCGTCGTGCTGACGCAGGAAGATGCCCAGCCGGTCGTCGAGCAGGGCTTCACCGCCGCCGCGCCCGACGGAAAGGCGAACGACCGGGTTCAAGTGCGGATGGCCAGCGACGTCGGGACGTTTTTGAACGCCGAGAGCATCGCGGTCCTCCCGCAGTCGCCGGAATACCTGCCCAGCGCCGCGCCCGGCCAAACCGGCGGCGGCGAGATCCCCATCGACCCGAAAGACCCCAGCGGCGCCAAGCCGCTGCAGAAACAGTTCGAGGTCGTCGTGACGGTCGACAACCCCGACGGGCGGTTCGCGCCAGGCCAGCAGGCGCACGTGCGGTTCAAGCTCGACAAGCGCCCGCTCGTGTGGCAGTGGGCCCGGCGGTTCTGGCAGCTTATCCAGACCAACAGCACCGGGAACAACGCGTGAGCGCGGCAATCGACTCCGAACTCTGGTCCGTCTTCGACGCACGCCGGGTCAAGGCGCCTGAGCTTCGCGGCCTCGACGCGACGGCGAACGGCGTCGTCGGGTGGTTCAAAAATCACCGGCCAATCCTGTCGAAACTCAAGGCGACCGTCGAGCGCGTCGAGCTGCTCGAGCCCGAAATCCACAACCTCGGCGCTACCCGTTTCCGTGAAACGGTTGACGAACTCCGCGACCTCGCGCGTCTCAACAAGCTTACCGGCGACGCGATGGATAAAGCGCTCGCCGTCGCGCGCGAGGCTTCCGTTCGCTCCATCGGCCTTCGCCCGTTCCCCGTTCAGCTCATGGGCGCGCTGGCGATGACAAAGGGCTTCATCGCCGAAATGGCGACGGGCGAGGGCAAGACGCTCACGGCCGCCGTCGCGGGGAGTTTGATCGGCTGGGGCGGCAAGCCGGTGCACGTCATCACGGTCAACGACTACCTCGTCGGCCGCGACGCGGAGGAGATGAGCCCCGTCTACAAGATGATGGGCCTGACGGTCGGCCACGTCGTGCACGAGACGACGCCGCAGGAGCGAATCGACCACTACCGCCGGAGCGTCGTGTACGTGACGAGCAAAGAGCTCGTCGCGGATTTCCTGCGCGACCAGATCATGCTCGGCAACCGTCGAACGAGTACGCAGACGACGGTCGAGCTGCTCACCAGCGGCGGCGGCGGGATCAACCGCCTGCTCGTGCCCGGCCTGCACCGCGTGATCGTCGACGAGGCCGACAGCTTGCTGATCGACGAGGCGGTCACGCCGCTCATCATCAGCAACTCGCCGGACGACAACCCAAATGAATCCCTCTACAAGGCCGCCGACGACCTCGCCCAGCACCTGACGTTTAATAAGGACTTCACGATCGACCGCACCGTCCGCAGCGTCGACCTCACGGCGCGTGGACAGGAAAAGCTCGAAGAACTCTCCGACGGTTCCGGCTTCTGGAAGGGCAAGCGGCGGCGTGAAGAGCTGGTGACGCAGGCGCTGGTCGCGCGCCACTGCTTCGTGCGCGACGAGCAGTACCTCATCGCGCCGGACGACAAAGTCCAGATCATCGACGAATTCACCGGCCGCGTGATGGCCGACCGCTCGTGGCGCCATGGGCTTCACCAGGCGATCGAGATCAAGGAAGGCGTCCCGGTCACGGCCGACAAGGAAAACCTCGCCCGCCTCTCCTTCCAGCGATTCTTCCGCCAGTACCCGACGATGTGCGGCATGACCGGCACGGCGTGGGAAGCCCGCGGCGAGATGTGGCAGATCTACCAGCGCCCGATCGTGCGCATCCCGACGAACAAGCCGTGCATCCGCGTGCAGCTGCCGCTGCGCTTCTTCGACACGATGGAAGAGAAGTGGACGGCGGTGATCGAGCGCATCTGCGAACTGAACGACCTCGGCGTGCCGATCCTCGTCGGCACGAGGTCGGTGCTCGCGAGCGAAGAAGTGAGCAAGCGCCTCGCCGCGAAAGGCCGCGTGCATCGCGTCCTCAACGCCGCGCAAAACGAGCAGGAAGCCCAGATCGTCGCCGAAGCCGGCCAGGTCGGAAAAATCACGGTCGCGACGAACATGGCCGGCCGCGGCACGGACATCAAACTGGCCAAAGGCGTCGCGGGACTAGGCGGTTTACACGTGATCGCAACCGAACCCGCCGCGAGTTTTAGAGTCGACCGCCAGCTCTACGGTCGAGCCGCAAGACAAGGCGACCCTGGCAGCGCCCAGATGTTCGCCAGCGCGGAAGACGACCTTTTCCTCCGCCACGCCAAGGTCGAGAAAAAGTTCTGGCGTGCCTACGGCGCCAATCGCCTCATCAAGCTCGCCCAGGCGCGCGCGGAACGTCTCGCGAGATTTAACCGTAAACAAGTCCTCAAGAGCGACGACTGGATGGATCAGAGCTTGCCGTTCTAACGATCTCTCTTTTTCATACCCGCGGGATCGGCCCGAGAGGGACCGCCTCGTATAGCGTCTGAACCGACGGCCGAAGCAATACGATAAACGTGAAGACACCCAGCGTGGTCCCGACTGGCGCCGAGAAACAATTCACGCCCGCCATCACCAGGCTGAATATTCGCGAGCGGCGCGTTGCGATGCATCGGCCTGAATAGATTGTCAACAAGCCCACCGACCAGCCCAGCAGCACGGCGCAAGATCCCATCGCGACGAACACCCAGCCCACGAACCTAGGAGGCGGAGGTGCAATGCGGCCGCCGCCGGCCGCACCGCCCGTCGGAAACATGGTCGACGAATTGCTGAGCATCGCCACGCCCAGGACGACGTGAAATATGAAGATTGTTGCGAACACCATCGTCAACGCGCCCCAAACGTAGTGGCAGATCGCCAGTGTTCTGAGATGGCTCAGGTCGCGATCCCACGGACCGGCGGGGGGTACGTGCGCGTAGGGGATAGGCGACGTCATGCGAGGTGACTGGCTGTTTGCGCCCTACACGCGTTCCGCGGCGACGAGGTCCTCGTACGTCTCTCGCCGACGGATGACCTTGTACGTACTGCCGTCGACTAGAACCTCCGGCGCCCGCGGGCGGTTGTTGTAGTTGCTGCTCATCGAGAAACCGTACGCTCCGGCCGTGAAAACGCTCAGCAGATCGCCCCGCTGCACCTTTGGCAGGATCCGGCCTTTCGCGAGGTAGTCGCCGCTCTCGCAGATCGGGCCGACGACGTCGACGGTCTCGCCGCCGCCCGAGGGCAGGTCGTTCGCGTCGCGCTGGGCGTGGACGTCGCGCGGGTCGGGTTTCACCGGCCAGATGTAGTGGTACGCCTCGTAGAGCGTCGGGCGCAAGAGGTCGTTCATCCCGGCGTCGACGATGACGAACTTCTTCTCGCCTCCCTGTTTCCGGTACAGCACGCGCGTGAGCAAGATGCCGGAGTTGCCGGCGATGTAGCGGCCGGGCTCGAACGCGATCTTGTAGGGCTTGTCCTTCAGCAGCGGGACGAGCGCCTTGGCGTGCTCGGTGACGGGCAGGGCCTGGTCCGGGCGTTGGTAGTTCACGCCGAACCCACCGCCCACGTCGAACCATTCGATCTTGTGGCCGCGCGCGGTGAGCCGATCGATGAGCGCGACGATTTTCTCCACCGCGTCGACGTAAGGCTGCACGTCGTAGATCGGCGAGCCGATGTGGATGTGGACTCCGCCGATGCGCAGGTTTTTCAACCCGCGGTACTGCTCGAAAACGCGCTCGGCGCGCTCGATGTCGACGCCGAACTTCGTTTCCTTCTTCCCGGTGATCGTCTTGACGTGCGTCTTGGAGCCGGGGTCGACGTCGGGGTTCACGCGGATCGCGCCGATCGCGGTCTTGCCGATCGAGCCGGCCACGCGGTCGACGTTTTCGATCTCCTCTTCACTTTCGAGGTTGAACGCGGCGATGCCGACGTTGATGGCGTCGGCGATCTCCTGGTCGGTCTTGCCGACGCCGGCGTAAATCATGTCCTTCGGCTTGCCGCCGGCTTCCATCGCGCGGAACAGCTCACCGCCGCTCGTCACGTCGAACCCGCAGCCTTCGTCGGCGAGGACTTTGCAGATGTTGATGTTGCCGCAGCTTTTGATCGAGTAGCAGATCGTCGCGTTGAGCGGCTTGAACGCCTCGGCGATCTGCCGGTAGTGGTACAGCAGCGTGGCCTTGGAGTAGACGTAAACCGGCGTGCCGACCTCCGCCGCGATTTTTTCCGCGGGCACGTCCTCACAGTAAAGCTGGCCGTTCTTGTATTTGAAGAAATCCATGGTGGTTTAGGGCGAGGCGATCTTATTCATGCCGGCGACTTCCGCCAGCAGGGCACGCGTGGCGATGAGCTCCCGTGCCAATCCCGTCACCAGGTCCGGCTTTTCCGCTCCGGGCAGAACGTCCCAAGTGTACGTCTCGACTTCCAGATGCGGCGCATAACTCAGCTTCGCGACGGCACGCAGGGCTTCTTTGAGCTGCGGCCGGGTCGTTTTGAGCGGGCCGATTCGCTCGGCGTCGACGGGGACGTGAAAATGGACACGCCAGGTTGAGGACGACGCGAAGTCCTGGCCGGGCGAGTCGATCAATTCGCGCGTCAGGTCGACGGCGCGGGCGCGTCGGTCGGACATCGTCTGGTGCAAATAACGCGGCTCGACGAAGCGGTGCAACGCCGCGCGGCCGTCCGCGTTATCGTGCGGGTCATCGAGTTGAAGCGCGCAGCTCGCGTGAACCTTGTTGATCCGAATCCCTTCCGCGTCGATCGCACGGATCGATTCGGCGACGTCTTCGAACTCGACGGCCTGGTGACACACGTCGAAGCAGAGCCCCAGGTGCGCGCGGAGATGTCCGGCACATTTCGGCTCGTTCCAGAGCAGTCTGAAAAACTGGATCACCTGCGGCGTCGTCTCGACCACGCAAAACGGCTCGGGCTCGATCGCGAGCCGAATCATCTTTCCCGTTTCGTCGTAAATGCGCGCCAGCGCCTCCGCGCAATCGATGAGCTTCGCGGCGCAGCGGTGCGTGAAATCCTCCGCGTGCGGAAACTCGCGGAAGCCTAGTGGAAGTGTCGAGATGCTGCCGTCGACGTCTTCCGGCAGGAGCTTCGCGAGGATCTCGGCGCACCGCACCGTGTAGTCGAGTCGCTCGGCGGTCGACCAATCCGGCAGGTAGACGTTCTCCTTCACGCGCTCGCCGTGGAAATCGCCGAAGGGGAACGCGTTGAGCGTGTGACACGTGAGCCCGCGCCCCAATAGACCTTCGGAGAATCGCTCGACGTTTCCCGGTTGCGACAGGAGTTCGGTCACGACCCCGTTCGCGAGCCACAACCCCGCGGCGAGCGCTTGCCCGAACGCGCGCATGACGGGAACGGCATAGCGGTCCAACCCCTCCTCGACCTCGCGAAGACTTCGGCCCGGGTGGACGTTAGTGCAATAACTCAGCGGCAGGGGGCTCAGCGACATCGCGAAGAATGATAGGGGAACTGGGCAGGCATGACGCGTCGCTTGCGTGATAGCCGCGGGCGGAAGCCCGCGGGCTCCCGCCCGCGGCTATCACGCACAGCGGCTCGTGCGACGTCATTTGCGTCGATTCGTTTTTGCCTTCTCGCGCGGCGCGGGCAGGTCGTCTTCGTCCGCCAGCACCGGCAGCGACAGGATTGCCGCGGGTGTGGTTTCCAGCTGCGCGGTCAGCGTGGCCGACGTGTCGTTGGTTTCGACGCGAACGCTCTGCAGCAGCTTCATGGACATCGTGATGATCGGCGCGACCTGCATGCCGGAGAGGAACTCGGCGCTGTCCTTCGCGTGCTTTGCAGCTTTCTCGGCGGCCGCCTTTACCTTTTCGGGGTCGCTGCCTTTGGCGGTCATGCGAATCTTCAGCGTCTTGGCCTCGCGCGTGCCGGAAAGTGTGATCGTGTCGAACGATTCGGCGACGGGCATCGACTTCTGGTCCGCAGTCACCGTCGACACGCCCCACAGAATCTGCTTAGTGTCCAGCGCCTCGATGCGACGGTGTGCGGCTTCGTCGCGGGACAGCGGGCCCTTGCCGGCCTTCACGGCGCGGGCGAGTTCCGCGGCGGGCGCCGCGGCCCCGGTCGGCGAGGCGAGAAACACGAACACGTCGTCCGACGGCATGAGCCAGGTGAGTTCCTCGTTGGGTTTGAAGAATTCGATGCCCGCCTCATCGCCCGCGCCGTAGTGCGCGGACTTGGCCAGCATGCGGAGGTATTCGCTGTGGTACCTGCCGCGCACGACGAGCGCGACGTAGCCCGGCGCGGGTCTGGCGCGTCGGTCGACGAGCGTGCCGGAAACCCCGAACGTCGCGGCGTCGACGCGGACGTTGCCGATGCTCTCCGCGATCTCCAGCACCGAGTGCACCGCGGAAGCCGCGTCGGCGTTCTTCTTAAGCTCGTCCTTGCCCTTCATCACCGCCATGAATTCCGCGATCCCCAGCGGCGATCCGCGCCGTGGGACAAGCTGCCCGACGGTCTTACAGTCCGCGGGCAGCAGCCAGACGTCTTCCGCCACGCGCGGCGCAACCGGTCGAATCGCCGACGGGCTCGGCGCCCGCCCTTCGAGTTGATCGATCGCGACTTTCGCGTAATCCGCTTCGAAGAGTTCCTTGGAATTCAGCAGAGGTTTGAGCGTCGCGAGGGCCTCGGGTTTTCCGAGCTCGCCGAGGGTTCGGATCGCCATGAGCCGGCGGACGCCGCGCTCGATCTCGTCACCGCCCAAGTCTCGCAGCAGCGCCCGGGCGCGGCCGCGCACTTCGGCGTCGGGAGAATCTGCGGCTTCGGTGAGGGCTTTCGTCGCAGACGCGCCGGCGGCGGTCTCGCGGATCTTCTGCGCGGCGGCGTCGCGCGTCGCCGCGTCGGGCGCGCCGAGTTCGGCGATGAGCTTCGACACGTCGACGCCGGGTCGCGGCGTCAACTCCTTGGCCATCGCTTCGACCGACACCGCCACGTTCTTCTCCGCCCAGTACGATTCGGTCGGCAGATAGTCGAGCAGGTCGTTGCCTCCGCCCGTGAGCAGGCAGAGGACCATCGTCAGGTAGCCATAGAACTCGGGCATCACAATCATGCAAACGCATGATAGGGCCGCGCGATCGCGGAATGAACGGGCGTTCCGCCGGCGATCAGGTGAGTTCCGTCACCAGGTCTTTGTTGATCTCGACCCCGAACAGGTCGTGCGTGGGGCTGGCGGGGTCGGTGACGCCGAATAACCAGTCGCTGCCGGCGTTGCCGGTTAGGGTATCGATTGCCCCGTCGTCGGCGACGTTGTTCGAGTCGAGCGAAATCTCTGCCGTGCGATCGGCGAAAAGCTCCGGGCCGGTCCACGTCAGCATCAGGTCTTCGCGGGTTTGCTGGGAATCTGCGGACGGGTCGTCGCTGTCGGTGGTGCCGCCGATCAGGATGTCGTCGGCGTCGCCGCCGGCGAGGGTGTCGGCGCCGAGGCCGCCGACGAGCAGGTCGCGCTTGTCGCTGCCGCGAAGGCTGTCGTCGCCGTCGCCGCCGAGCAGTTCGTCCGCGCCGCGGCCGCCGCGGAGGTCGTCGTTGCCGGCGTCGCCGAAGAGTTCGACGTTCAGCGCGAGGCCGCGCGCGTCGATGACGTCGTCGCCGGCGCCGCCGCTGACGATGATCCGCCCGCTCGGCGCAAACGTTCCCTGGTCGGCGTTGTTCACGATCACGCGTACTTCTTCACGATTTTTCGTCTTCGCGAGACGAACGTTGTCGTCGCCCGGCGTGCCCGCGACGAGCAGGTCCGCGCCAACGCGCTCGGTCCCGCGCGTCGGGATTGAAACCGTGGCGGCGTCGGTCCCGCCGTACGGGTCGCTGATTCGATACTTGAACGCGTCGTCGCCGAAGGAGTCGCCGCTGGGCGTGTACGTGATCACGTCGTCGCCGGCGTCGGCGGGGGTGTTGTGCGTGTTGACCTGGACCGTACCCATCGCGGGATCCGTCTCGATCTCCAGCGAAAGCGGGTCGCCGTCGGCGTTGGAGATCATCGACGCGACGGCGATCGAAATCGGGTCGGCGCTGCCGGGCGCGCGCGTGACGACGCGGTCGTTCGCCAGCGGCGCGAGGTTGTCGTCGTTCACGATCCGCCCGAACGCGATCGAGTCCGCGAGCGTCACGTTGCTCGCGTTGAACAGGCTGACGGACATCGTCTCGTCCGGCTCGTTGACGGTGTCGCCGACGACCGGCACGTCGATCGTCGCGGTCGTCTCACCCGGCGCGAAGGTGACGGTGGCCACGCCACCGAGCGGCGCGGAGGAGTCGTCGAAATCTTCGCCCGGCGTCGCGTTGCCGATGCCGAAGACGTAGTCGACGCTCACCGGCGCGGCGCTCGGAGCCGAAAGCGTGAGGACGAACGGGATCGTGCCCGCCGTCGACGCGTCGTTGCCTTCGACGACCGGTTCAGGATCAGCGACGGAGAGCGACGGCGGCGGGGCGATGTCGGTGGCGATTGTGAGCGTTGTGGTCGGCGCGGTGCCGCCGGCGAACTTCGCGCCGCCGGTGGGATTCGAGAGCGCGACGCCAATTGTCTCGGCGAGCTCCGTCTGATCGTCGGCGGCGACGTCGATCGAGATGTCCTGCGAGATCACGCCGGGCCCGAACGTGAGCGTGCCGGCCGCCGGCGTGTAGTCGGCGTCCTCGGTCGCGGTGCCCGTCGTGGTGGCGTAGTCGACGGTGACGGTCCCGTCAGTCCCGCCGGTGCGGACGACGGTGATGATTCCGGCGCCGGCCTGCTCGTCGACGAAGAACTCGCTCGTGCTGAACGAGAGCTTGCCGGGGTCGTCGACGGGGTCGACACCGATCGCGACGCCGGTCACGTCAGATTGCTCGACGCCGTCGGACGCGCGGTACGTGAACCCGTCGGGGCCGAAGTAGTCACCGGCCGGTGTGTAGTCGAACGACCCGTCGGCGTGGAGGTGCAGCACGCCGTGCTGCGGGGCGTCGACGAGCGACGCGGTCATGCCGGACGGCGAAGAGTCGTCGGGGTCGAAGTCATTCGCGAGCACGCCGGTCTGTGCAGTCGCGACGAGGCTCGTGTCCTCGTCGAGGCGGTACTGCTCGATGCTGGCGATCGGCGCCGTCGTGGAAAGCAGGCGACGTTGTTCGAGGAACTCTGACGCGACGAAGGCGAAGGGGAGGCGTGCGCGCATGACCGTCCTTGGCTATGCCGGTGCGTGTGACCGAATCGTGCGAAAACTCCGCTAACTCGCATTTCTTATCGGTCGTTGCGGGCGAATTCGTGTTGCAAAACTGCCGCGATTGACCCCTCGCGGCGTGTCATCTACAACGTTCGCGCGATGCCGAAACCCGCCGCGGGCATGAATTACGAGCAGTCGGGCGTCAACTACGACCGCCTGGACGCGTTCAAGCGCGCCTGTCAGCAGGCCGCGGCGACGACCACCGGCGCGCTGGTGTCACACGGCATGAGCGAGCCGGCCGCGATCCGTGGCGAGAGTGCCTACTTGATCGAGACGCCTACCGAGTTCCTGGCGCACGTCGAAGAGGGGCTCGGGACGAAAAACCTCGTCGCCGATTCGATGTTCCAGCTCACCAAACGCAGTTATTATCGGAACATCGGCATCGACACCGTCGCGACGATGGTGAACGACCTGGTCACGACCGGCGCGCTGCCCGTCTCGATCGCGATGCACGCCGCCGTCGGCGACGGCGAATGGTTCGCGGACGCCCGCAGGGCGGGGGACCTGGCAGAAGGATTCGCTGACGGTTGCCGCCAGAGCAACGCGGTGTGGGGCGGCGGCGAGACTCCCGCGCTCAAGGGCATCGTCAATCCCGAAACGATCGTCCTGGCCGGCTCCGCGGTCGGGCGAATCTCGCCGAAATCGAATCGCATCACCGGCAACGTGCGCGACGGCGACGCGATGATCTTCCTCGCCAGCTCCGGCGTTCAAACCAACGGCCTGACGCTGTGCCGGGCAATCGCCGACCGCTTGCCGCAGGGTTATCTGACGCCGATCGAGGACGGCCGGACGTACGGCGACGCGCTGCTCGACGCGTCGGTCATCTACGTCCGATTCATCGCGGAATTGCTCGGCGCCGGCGTCGTTCCGCACTACGCCGTTCACGTGACGGGTCACGGCTGGCGCAAGCTGATGCGGCTCGAGGAGCCCTTCGTTTACCGCGTCACCGAAGTCCGCGAGCCGCTGCCGATTTTCAAGTTCCTGATGAACGCCGGGCCGATCGAGCGGCGCGAGGCGTACGCGACTTACAACATGGGGATCGGATTTGCCGTTTATGTGGGGCCGGGGGAAGTAGAAAAGACACTGTCAATCGCGAAACAGGCCGGCTACGACGCGTGGGTCGGTGGTATGTTGAAAAAAGAGGGCGATCGCAAGGCGGTGGAGATCGAGCCGCTCGGCATCACGTTCGAGGGCGAGACGTTGCGCGTGAGGTAGTTTCCGAGATGTCAGACCTGATTCGCGTCACGAGTGTCGGCCAAGGCGTGCGGGTCATCCGCCTGTCGCTGCCGGAAACGATGGACAGCGGCGACTTCGACCGCCTGAACGAATCGATGCTGAGCACCGTCGCCGAGCAGGCGGCCGAGGGTTGGGTGCTTGACCTGTCGAATCTCGCTTACGTCGGCAGCTCGGTCCTCGGATTACTCGTAAACCTCAGACAGCGCATCAAACAAGCGGGGGGACGACTCGTTCTGTGCGGAGTGTCGGAGAACCTGATGCAGACGTTCCGCACGTGCAGTCTCGAGAGACTGTTCGTCATCCGGCGCACGTCAGATGACGCGGTGGCGCGAGCGAGGTAGAGAGAGAGAGAGAGAGAGAGAGAGAGAGAGAGAGAAGGACTTCTCACCGTGCGCCAGCTGCTAGCCGCGGGCGGAAGCCCGCGGGCTCCCGCCCGCGGCTGTCAGCTGACGCGGTAACAATCGTGCCTTTCATCTCGCACAGATCATCGCTGCCATGCGCCCTGTGACACCTCTGTCGCGACGGTGCGAGAAGAACTGTTCCCGTTCCTGAAACGTACACAGTTTGCTCACGTCGATTCGATTCTCGCGGACTCCGGATACGAGCAGCTGACGTCGAAGACACTCGCGCAGGTCGACGTGTCCTTTCCGGTCTTCGCGCGGCCGGACGGGCGCGTCTTCTCCAAACGTCTTTTCGAATTCCTGTAGCACTTCTCCCCCGACCTCGAACGCGTCCGCGCCGATGCACGGTCCGATCGCGGCAATTAAACGGTTCGGCTCGACGCGCAATTCTTTCACTGCCGCGGGCAATACGTCCGCGACGACACCGCGCCAACCCGCGTGAACCGCGGCGACGACTTTGCCGTCGTCGCTCGTGATCAATACCGGCGCGCAGTCGGCGACCCTCACGACGATCGCGCGGGTCGGGTCGTCGCTGACGATCGCGTCGCCCTTGGTGGCGCGGTCGAACGGCTCACCGCGTCGGACGCGGTGCACCGCGGAGCCGTGAACCTGGTGCATGCGGCAGTATTCCCCGACGGGGCAACCGCACGCTTCCTGGAGCAGGCGGTAGTGGCTCAGGATGCGGGGGTAGTCGTCCTGCTGGGCGCAGCCGGTCGGGTTGCCGAGGTTAAGCGAGTCGAACGGCGGGGGGCTGGTGCCGCCGAGGCGCGTGCTGAACGCGTGCGGCACGCCGACGCGTTCGAGCAGCGGTGAAGCGTAAAAAATGACGCCGTTGGGAGCGGCGCGTCGCCTAAGCATCGGAGGCCGCGGTTAAATCGGCTACGTCGCGGCGGGGAGCGACGAGCAGCACGCATGCGAACGCGGCGAGGCCAGTGGCGGAGATGACAAGCCCCGCGCGCGTGCCCGGCGTGTGATACGTGAACCGCACGATGTTTTGGCCGGCGGGCAGCACGACGCCGAGAAACGTGTCGTCGGCAGCGATTATCGGTACGGGGCGGCCATTGAGTTCCGCCCGCCAGCCTTCATCGAAGGTTTCCAGAACGCGGAGGACGCCCGGCTCGTCGTTTCTCGCGGTGACAACGATCTCATCGCTGCCGGGACGTTCGTATGTGGGGGGCGCTGTCGAATCGGGCTGCGACGTGGCCTGGCTTGTCGAGGTCGCAGGTCCGGGCGTGGGCCGCTCGAGATGCGATGAAGAACCGGCCGGGCCGTCGGTGGGGACCAACAAGTGGGCCAGGGGCTGATAGCGGCCGTTTCGCATCATCTGGTGCATTTCGTCGGGCGTTATCTGAACAACCGCGGAGTCGGGAAAAAACGTGACGCGCGGGACCGGGTCCGGCACGCCGTACAGGTTGACGTCACCGGCCGTGCCCAACGGCTTCAGGTCGCGCCGCCGCGCCGGCGTCATCACGACTTTCGCGCCCATTGCGGACAAGGCGCGCGTCCTCATCTGCGAGCCCTGTATGTCCTGCGTGTTGAAGTCGCGTGGCGTGCGGTTGAGATCCAATACCATGAGGTACGGCCGGCGCAAGATGATCGAATCGAAGAAACCGACGTCGTCGATGCGCCGATTGAACGGGGCCGCGAGGTCGAAGTCGATGCCTGCGCGGCCGTCGCCAACCAATCCGCGGATCTTGGACTCCACCGCGGACGGGTGGTCGGCTGGGAGGTAGTTGGTGTAAATGAAATTCCGGTTGTGCACTGACAGGTCGAACACGTGCGCCGCGAGCAGGATCGCCGTCAGCACCTTCACCGCCGTCGTCGCGTTGCGCCATATCGGCAGGCGGCGGACGAGGTCGACCGCGGCGCCCAATGCCATCGCCAGGGTGAAGATCGTTATGTAGGTCTGGCGTGAGGGAGAACGCAGGATGGTGCGCCCGACCGTGCCGGGCGCGGTGTGAAAAGCAGGTAAGGCCGTCACCAGTGCCAGGAATCCAATGCCTGCCAGAAACACGGCTAAACTGTTGGGGCGTCTGCGCGCGACGATCGCCGAGCCGATCAGCAGCACGCATGCGATGATCGGCAGCCATCCCGTGTAGTTCACGGTGTCGAAGAAGTACGCCAAATTCGGGTAGGCCGCATCAAATGGTTTGTCGAAATTGCGAAGCGGTTTTCCGGGCCAGCCGTCTTTCCAGGGGAACAGGAACGCGGCCAGGCGTGATACGGGAAGCGCGATGTCATTGGCGGCGCGGCGCAGCGGTAGGAGGCGGGTGCTCCGTTCGGTGAGCAGCAGGAATGGCCACAGCGCGAAACCCGCGCATGCGATCCCGCACCCCATCGCCAGCGCAGCGCGCAGACTCTGGCGCCACCTTCCCCACGATCGAAAGAGCAGGTAGAGCACGGCAATCAGCATGGCGTAAAGCGGCAACTGAGGGTGCCCAGCTAAAGAGAGGCACATGCACGCGACGACCAACCCCGCGAGCCGACCCGAACGGCGGCCCTGCGTTCGCCCCGGCTCCACACCACGTTGTTGCGCGACGTTGAGCTCCACGAGCCACAGCAGCAGCGGCAACGCCGGATAACCCTCCAAGAGGGGAAGCGCTCCTGCCAGGACGCGCGACGCGTAATACCCGCTGCAGGCGAACGTCCAGCCCGCGGCGGCGGCGGCGACGGGACTGAGCCTCACGGCGCGCGCGTACAGGAAGGTAAATAAGGCGGCAAGCACCGCCGACAAGATGACCCCGACCGTGAACACGCTGTGCGGCGGCAGGAACAGGACGATCAGGCGCGTCGGGATGAAAGGAAAACTCTGCACGTTCGACCAGAACGGCGAGCCCATGAGTTCTGCGGGGTACCACGCCGGCAACGTCGCACGCTGGCTCAGGTTCTCGACGGCGAAGCGGATGCGACGCGCGTGGAGGTAGTAGAAATCGCCACCCTCCTGAATGTTGTGGCTCGGGTCCGACTTGAGCGGAAAGTACGCCGCGATCACCGCAACGCACATGATGATCGCCGCGGCGGCGACGTGGCGGCGACTGGGACTTTCGCCAAATGTGGGTTGCTCGCTCACCTCGCGGCTAAGCTTCCGCGACCCATCGGCGCTTGGCAAGCGATGCCGCGATTCTGCGTTCACCCGACCGTTCCGCCCGGCTAAAGTTGCACCCGTATGAAACCGACGGACATCATCGTCTTCGGCGTCGTCTGCTGCCTGATGTTCACGGGATTACTCGCGGCGGAGCAGAAGGCGAACGAGGCGCAGCTTCGGGTCGCCTGTAAGAAGAATCTGTTGCAGATCGGGCTTGCGATGATGATTTACGCCAACGACAACAACCGCGCGTTCCCGCGCACACTTTACGACCCCGAGAATCCGGAGTCGGTCACGGCGTTCTCCGGCGCCGACTCCGGCAAGCCGTTTGGCAACAACGGGCCGAGCGCCAACGATTCGACAGCTCCGCTTTACCTGCTGCTTCGCAGCGGAGACCTCAAGAGCGACGTCTTCGTCTGCCCGAGCAGCAGAGCAACACGGCTTGAGTTTCCCGCGGGCAAGAATGTAAAGGACTTCAGCAATTTCACGTCGCTGGAGCACCTGAGTTACAGCTACTTCAATCCCTACCCCGGCGAAACGGCGCGAAGCAAGGGCTTCAAATTCGACTTCACCCTGCGGTCCAGCTTTGCCGTGGCCGGCGATTTGAACCCGGGCGGCGAGGCGGTGGCAAAGCTTAAACACGACGCGGTTGCTGAGGAAATGATGAAGGGCAACAGCCCGAACCATTCGGGCGAGGGCCAGAACGTTCTGTACGCCGACGGTCACGTGGAGTGGACCAAGACGCCGTTTTGCGGCCAGCCGCGTGCCGATCGATTGAGGGACAACATCTATACCCGTCATTTTTCCGCCAGTGCCGCCAAAGACGCCGACCCGATCTTCGGCCCGCCGATGGATCAGGAGGATTCGGTGCTGTTGCCGTCGGCGGATGTGGTGGAGCGTGCCGCGCGGGGCACGAAGGGGCGTCCGGCGGACACTCCGCCGGCAAAAGATGCAAAGCCCGCCGGTAAGGGCGCCACTGAGGCGGACAAGTCCGACGGGTTGTAATCACCTCGCCCCCCGGCGTAACCTGCTGCGGTCATGCCGAACAGCCGGGCAAATAAGGTCGGCGTTTTTCCAGGCCAGTTCGACCCGATCACCAACGGGCACCTCGACGTCATCCGCCGGGGCGTGCGGTTGTTCGACGAGCTCGTCGTCGGCGTAGGCATCAACCCGGAAAAGCGCGAGCTGTTTACGCTCGACGAGCGCGTCCGCATGATCCGATCGCTGCTGAAGGACGAGCCGGGCGTGCGCGTCGAGCAGTACAAGGGCCTGACGGTCGACTTCGTCCGCCACTGCAAGGCGACCGCGATTTTGCGCGGTATCCGCGACGTTTCGGACCTGCGCTACGAGTTCCAGCTCGCCCTCGCCAACCGCGCAGTCGGCGAAGTCGAAACCGTGTTCATCATGGCCGGTGACCAGTTCGCGCTGACGAGCAGCAGTTTGATCCGCCAGGTCGTCGCGCTCGGCGGCGACGTGCGGCAGTTGCGCTCGATCCTCCCGGACATCGTGATCGAAAAGCTGCGCGAGAAGCACGGGAAGTCGAAACATTTCCGGGCCGAGCCGGACGCGCCGGCGGGTTGAGTCCTCCCGTCCGCCCGCCCCTCCGCGCCATGACGACTGAGGCAATCCTCCATCCACCGGAATCGGAGTCTGACGCACGCGAACAATCCGCGCCCGCGCGGTTAGCGCTGGTCGTAGTCGTCGTGGCGGCGCTGCTGGCGATGGGCTCGTCGGTGAACAATTACTTCGTCAGCGGCGACGACGACATCAACCTCGCCCACAACGCCGACTTCAAACCGCCCACCGCCGCGAACGTCGCGAAATACTGGCGCGAACCGTTCATGCACATGTACATGCCCGTGACGTACACGCTTTGGGCCGGCGTGGCACGGTTCTCGTACGAGCCGGCGATCGGCGCCCTGAACCCGCACGTGTTCCACGCGGCCAACGTGGCGCTCCACGCGCTCAACTCCGCGCTCGTGTTTCTGCATCTGCGACGCCTGATCGGTCGCGGTCAACTTGAGACCTGGGCGGCGGCGGCGGGGGCGGTGGTGTTCGCGGCGCATCCGATCCAGGTGGAAGCGGTGGCGTGGGCGACGGGATTTAAGGACATGGTCTACGGCGCGTGCACCTTAATCGCGCTCAACGCGTACGTCGTCGCCGCGAAGCAGCCGAAGTTATTCTCGAAAGCGTATCTGCTCGCCACCGTCGCGCTGTGCCTCGCGCTGCTGTCCAAACCGACGGCGGTGGTGGTGCCGCTGCTCGCGTTGTCGATCGACCGGTTCGTGCTGGGCCGGCCGTGGGCATCGGTCGCTCGGGCCGTCGCGCCATGGTTCGTGTTGGCCGTGCCGATCGTCATCATCACGAAGGTGATTCAGCCCGCGCCGCAGGTCACACCGATCGCCGCGTGGGCTCGGCCGCTCGTCGCGGCGGACGCACTGGCGTTCTACGCGGGCACGGTGTTGCTGCCGATAAACCTGGCCGCAGATTACGGCCGGACGCCGGCGAAAGTGATCGCGAGCGGACAGGCGTACTTCACGTGGATCGTCCCCGTCGTCGCCGGCGCGGTGTTATGGGTTTTGAATCGACGCGGAACGTCGCGGCCGCTGCTGGGCGGCGGCGCGGTCGTGGTCGCGGCGGCGCTGCCGCTGCTCGGGCTCGTCACGTTCGACCAGCAAAAGTTCTCGACCGTTACCGACCGTTATTTTTACCTGTCGATGGTCGGCGTCGCGATCATCGTCGCGAGTTTGCTCGCGCGCGCGCCGCTGCGGTGGTGGGCCGGGCCGGCTCTGGTCGTCGGGATGGTGCTGATCGGAACGAGCATGGCGCAGACGCGCCACTGGCGCGACACGATGGCCGTCGGACAGCGGGCGCTGGCCGTCAACCCGGAGAGCGAGATCGGCTTGAACGACGTCGCCGGCGCGTATCTTGACCAGGGTTCGGCCTCGCAGGCGCTTCCCGTCGCTAAGCGCGCGGTCGAACTGAACGAGAACGACCATCGCGCCCAGTGGTTGCTCGGCGCCGCGTCGTGGGGCGTGGAGAACACCGCCGACGCCGAGGTGCATTTCCGCCGGGCGATGGAGATCGATCCGACGGCGCCGCTGCCGGTTTCGTCGCTCGCAGCGCTGCTCGCGCAGCAGGGGCGGTTCGAAGAGGTCGAGCCGCTGGCCCGGCGTGCGGTGGAACTTGATCCGGCCGACCCGATCGCGCGCTTCACGCTCGGCACGACGTTGATGCAACTCGGCCGGCGCGAGGAGGCGGCCAGGGAAATGTCCGTTGCGGCGCGCACTTCGCGCGACCCGCGCGTCCACGCGACGCTCGGCATCGTGCTCGCGCAGCTCGGTCGGCCGGACGAGGCGCGAAAGGCACTTCAGAACGCGCTGACGTTGAACCCGTCGTACGCGCCGGCGCGAGAGGAACTCGACCGCCTCGACGGCAACGCGACGACGCCTTGAAGCTCCGGCGTGTTAAACTCCGACGCCGATGGAAGAACACGGGAACACGCGCAGCAAGTCAAAAGTCCCCTGGCCGGCGCTGCTGATCGGCGGACTTCTGGTCGTCTACGGCGTCGTCGCGTACACCGCGACGGAACGCCACAGTCCCGGCGTCGACGAGCCGATCCATGCGGCGGGGAACCACATCCAGCGTTTTTACGGCGACTCGCGCGCGACGCCGGAAGACCCGCCGCTGTTTTCCTGGCTCTCGACGATCCTTCACAGGCGCGAAGACCTTCACGTCGACCTGCAGAATCCTCAGTACCTCAACACGATCGACGGCAGACGCGATCAGAGTTTCCTCGCGAACACGATGTACCGGACGCCCGGCAACGACCCCGAGCGCTACCTGTCGCGGTCGCGCATCGTGTTCACGCTCATCGGGATGGCGCTTGGCGCGCTGACGGCCACGTGGGCGTGGAAGCTCGGCGGCCCCGCGGCAGGGGTGGTCGCGGCGGCGCTGTTCGCGTTCGATCCGAACCTCATCGCCCACGGACCGTTCGTCTGCAGCGACGTGCCACACGCGCTGGCGTATCTGGCAACCTGCATGGCAGCGTGGGGGCTCGGGCGCCGCGGCACCGTCGGCCGAATCATCCTTGTCGGCCTCGCCATCGCGGCTGCGATCAACCTGAAATCTTCGGGGCTGCTGCTCGTGCCGGTGTTATTCATCCTCGTGGCGTATCGTGTGTGGACGCGACGGGAAGTGCCGTGGACCGTCGCCGGGTTTACGCCGCGGACGTCGGCCGGTCGCGCGACGACCGCGCTGGTCACGCTCGTCGCGATCGGACTCGTCGCGTGGGCGACGACCTGGGCGCTGTACGGCTTCCGCTTCCGCGCGGCGCCCGACCCGTCGGTCCACTTCGGCCTCGATCGGGCGATCATGGCCGCGAAGCTCAGCATCGCCGAGCAGGCCGACGCGCACGGGCAGACGGTGATTCCGCCGGAGCAGCAGCCCACGCCGCTGTTCGCGCGGTTCGTCGGGCAACTGCACCAGTGGCGCGTGATGCCCGAAGCCTGGCTGCACGGCGTGCTGCTCACTTGGGCGACGACCATCGTCCGACCGAGCTACCTGCTCGGCGAGCGGACGCTCGACGGGTGGTGGTATTACTTCCCGTTCTCCATGCTCGTGAAACTGCCACTGGCGACGCTCGCGGCGGTGGTGTTGGCGATCGTCGCGTGGGTGGTCAAGCACGCGATCACCGAAGACGAGGATTCGAAGGAAGACCGGCAACCGCCCGCGCGGAAGAAGGCCGGCGAGCTTTCGCGGTGGGACGTCGCTTGTCTCCTTGCGCCTGTCGCGGTTTACGGCTGGGTGTCGATCCGCTCGAGCACGAACCTCGGCATCCGGCACCTGTTCCCCGTGATGCCCTTTCTCTACGTCACAGTCGGGGTCATGCTCGCAAGACTGCTTCGCATGTTCGCCCGGCCGAAGCTCGTCGGCGGGATCTTTGCCGCGATGGGGTTGATCCTCGCGGTCGAAACGCTGTCCGTCTATCCGAGTTACGTCTCGTATTTCAACGTCGCCGCCGGCGGGTCGCGCGGCGGGCTGGAACTTCTCAGCGATTCTTCGCTCGACTGGGGCCAGGGTCTCAAACATCTCGCGGCGTGGCAGAAGAAACATCCCGACGAGACGCTGTACCTGTCGTATTTCGGGACCGCGTACCCGCCGTATTACGGGATTCACGCGCTGCCGATGGGCAAGGGGTATCCGTTCGATCCGAAGGACCAGAGCGAGCTGGGGCCGGGCGTGCTGGCGATCAGTGCGACGTACGTGCAAGGCATCGGCGTATATTGGCCGCCGACCAACCCGCGGGCGAAACTGCCGAAACAGCAACCGATCGAAGTGCTGGACGGCTGCATCTACCTCTACCGCTGGCCGCCGCCGCCGGGTGAGACGGGCGGGCGGTACGTGCGATGACGGCGGTTCAGCGCTTGCCGCCGACGTGTCGGTTCATGAACTGGACGAGACGGACGTACTGGTCTTTTTGCTCTTGAGGCACGCCCCACGCCCATACGCGCTGATACATCAGCGCGCAGGTGAGATTGAAGTAAAGTCCCCACACCGCCAGCGGCGCCGCTGCGAGCCAGATCGCGCGTCGACGCGCGGGCGAATGCATGGCCAGCACTGAGTTCACACCCAGCGCGCCGGCCAGCGCCAGCAGGGGGAACAGGTCGTGTACGTAACGCTCCGTTAGACCGGCCGCGGCGAGCATCAGCGTGCCGCCGACCGTGGCGCCGATGATTGGAATCGTCGTGCGCGAACCGTTCGGACCGATTGGTCGACGCGCGGCGAACAGTCCGAGCAACGTCAATCCCACCAGTAGCGGCGACGTGGCCGTCACGCTCGCGTTCGGCTCGACGTAAACCTTCGCTTCCTGAGCCACCTTCGTGTAGCGCGGGATGTTGAGGATCACCCACGGATAGTTTCGGACGATCAAAAAGTTCCACGGGGCGAAATACGCGTGCGCGGTCGTGCGGACGTTGGCCGGGCGCAGCACGCCTTCGTGTTGCTCCTGTTGTTGCTGCAGTTGTTGCGGGTCACTGAGGATCGGCAGGTACAGGTTGAGCGGCGCGCCGTCCACGATGGTGCGGAATTTGGCAAAGTTGACGCCAACGTACACCGCGACGACCAGCAGCACGGTGCCCGCGGCGGCGGCGGCATGTCGAAACGGAGGCGCGCTGCGGTCGGCGTCATTCGACGGGTTCAACCACACCGCGGGCGACAATAGCCACCGGACGACCCGCGACCTCGGCTTTAACAGCAACCGGCGACTGGCGATGTTCAACGCCAGCAGCGCCAGCGCCAGGACGGGACCACTGCCCACCGAAACGCGGGAGAAGAATGCCAAGAAGGCAAACGCGGACGCCCAGGCCAGATGTTTTCCGCGGGGGGGGGGGCGGTCAGGTATTCGACGATTTTGTAATAGCTGACGAGCGCGAACGCGGCTCCCCACATCAGCGCCTCGTGATAGATGAAGGATCGCGAACCAAGGAAGAGGAGCGACGATCCAAGGCCGAGCGAGACGACGAACGCGCCGTGCACGAATGTTGTCCATCTTGCGCCGGCTTCCGCGGTGTTCTCCGGCGCCGGACGCAATCGTCGCACGAGGGCGTAAGCGATCGCGAGCGAGAAGACGAAGCCGGCCGTCATGGACAACCGGCTCCAGTGGCCGTCTCCCTGCGGCAGCAGTAAAACGAACGGGATGCGCAGGAGGGCGGGGACGAATCCGAAGTATCCGTACGCCTTATGGTCGCGGACGAACGCTTCGAAGCTCAGCGCTTCGAACGGCACGTCCCAGCGCCCGTGCAACAGACTGCGCGCCTGCTCGTCATAGAACGTTGTGAAGAGTTCGGTGTCGAACAATCGCCACGTGCCAAAGGTAACCATCCAGACGAACGGCACGGTCGCCACCAGGATTGCGACAATGGCCGGGCCGTGTCGACGCAGCGGTGTGACGAGGGGTTTGGGCTCCATTTTCGACGAACCTCAACGGTTGGCCGCGCGAAATGCGTTTGGGTCAATTGTCTCGGCTTGCCGCCTGATTCGCGAGGCTTCTTCGAGTTTGCCTCGTTTGGCGAGAACTGTCGCGAGTTTCGCGAGGTGGTCGACGCGATTCGGCTGCAGTCGCACGGCTTCGCGCAGGTTTGACTCCGCTTCTTCCACCCGGCCCTGTTTGAAACAGAGCAAGCCGAGGTTCGCACGGGGCGAGGCGTAATCGGGCTTGGTTTCAATGGCGGCGTTGAAATAGCGCTCGGCCTGGGCGTCGTCGCCTTCGCGCATGGCCTGGTTGCCGAGGTTGTTCAGGGCGGTGAAGTCTCGGGGGTTCACCTGTAGCGCGTGCAGGAAGAACTGTTTGGCCGTCGCGTAGTCTTTCGATTCGAGGTACTCGGCGCCGATGTTCGTGAACGCCCGGCTGTTGTTAGGGCGGCGGGCGGCGACGTCGGTCCACATCGCAAGCACGTCCTTGTAATCGTCGTTGCGCCAGCGCGTGGCGACGAGCTCCGCGGCCGCGAGCAGCAGGACGACGCCGAGCGCGGCCGGTTCGAGTTTCGCGCGGAACGGCGCGAGCAACTTGTACGTTGCGAGGACGACCAGCGCGACGATCGCCATCAGCGGCAGGTACATCCGCCGTTCCGTGGCGATCTCGGTGGGAAGCGGAAGGAACGAGGACGTCGGAGCGAGGATCAGGAAGAACCAGACGCCTGCATACGACCAGGGTTTACGCCGGATGACACCAAACACTGTGATCGCGAGCAGCAGGAGGATGATGAGCGCGTGTGGGAACACGTCGCGCAGAGCCGGATGAGTCGCCCAGCCCTGATAGTCGATGACGAGCGGGTAGGGCCAGAAGCTCAGGCGGAGGTAAAGGGTAAGGACCTGGGCTTGCGTCTTCAGGTAATCCCACGAGCTGAGCGAGTCCTGCGAGACCAGCGCCCAGCGGTGGAAATTGGCCATGCGCAGGTTGAGCGGGATGAGGGCGAGCGTCGCGAACAGTGCGAGGTAAAACCACCGTCGAACGCGCAAAAGACTTCGCATTGAGTCGCTGACGAATGTGCGGTCGTAAAGCAGCACCAGCAGCGGCGCGACGGCCATGACTTCCTTGCAGCCGATGCCGAGGAGGCATGCGAGGATTGCGGCGATGTTCCATGGGAGCGGACGCGTCGATTTGATTGCGCGGACGAAGCAATACAAGGTCAGAAGCAGAAAGAGCGCGACGAGCAGCTCAGTCCGCCCGGAGATGTAGGTGATGCTGTCGGTAAGAAGCGGATGGAGCTGCCAGAGCAGGGCGATGACGAACGCGAGGGCGGTGGACCGGTCGGCAAAAGCAGTCGCGAGGGTAGGGGAGCGAAGGGTCCGGCGGACGACGCCGAAGAGCAGAAGCGTCGTTGCCAGGTGAATTATCAGATTCCCAGCGTGGTATCCCGCGACGTCCAGCCCGTGAATCGCGTAATCGACTGCAAACGACAGTTGAACGACGGGCCTGCCCGCGACACCCGTCCCCGGCGGGCCCCACATCGACTGCCAGAGCGGCCAGAGGCGGTGGATCGCGTAGTTCGTTTTGACATTGGTCGTGTCGTCGAAAAGGAACTTTCCGGTAAAGCTGTTCTGGTAGCCGATCAACCCTGTCAGCAGCAGGATGATCGGACACAGTCGTGTCCATCGCGAGTCGGCTGCAGGAGTTATCGGAGATGCTTCGGTCAGATCTCACGCTCCCGAAGTAGTGGCTGGGAGCCGCGGTTATCACATGTTCATGCGAACCCGTCCAGTTGGGCTGTTCGTCCTAACGGGGTGCTGTAATAGCAGCCGTGGAAAGCCTGTTGATCTGGAAAAATTCTCTTGACTGGGCGGCCAAGAGCTAGCTACTTTGGCGGCTGTTGTTTGTTGAAGCGCGAGATCGCGCGTGCGCAGAGCGGAGTGAGACAAGAGTCGATTTCTGCCCCCGTGCGTTGGGTTTCGTGCCCTAAATTTGAGCAAGTACCTCCGGCGGCGTTCGTCGGAGGCCTTCCATAGGTCGTTAAGCGTCTTGCGTTGCGTGCGACTGGCAGATCAGCTTTCCCCAAGCTGAAAACGGCAATCATCTCATTCATACCGATTCCGCCAGCCCAGCAAATGCGAGAGAACGCTGACGACAGAGTTTCCCGAAAGGAGCTTCGTATGAAGCACTCTCGTAAGTCGAGGGGTTTCACCCTCGTCGAACTGTTGGTCGTGATCGGCATTATCGCGTTGCTGATCTCGATCCTGCTCCCGTCGCTCAACCGAGCCCGTGAACAGGCCAACCGCATCAAGTGCGCGAGCAACCTGAAGCAGATCGGGTTGTCGATCATGATCTACGCGAACGAGAACAAGGGCGGTGGGTTCCCGCGAACCTACTACGACCCCAACAGCGCTGCGCTGAGCTTCGTGAACGACGGTTCGGACGCTGACCGTTCGTTCCCGCCGGCCACGACCGTGCCGAACAACAACACGGCCGCGTCGTTCTTCCTGATCCTCAAAAGCGGCGACATCACGTCAGAAGTGTTCGTCTGCCCGAGCAGCCAGGGTGAACGCGCCTACCAGGGCGTGGACATCAACGGCACCGGCCCCACCGCCGGTTGCGCCAACTGGCCCACGGGCCAGTCGGGCAATTCGTACGCGACGAACCTGAGCTACAGCTACACCTGCCCGTTCCCGTCTGCCAACGCCCGCGCCGTCGGTTACAAGCTGAACTTCACGCTCAGCTCCGACTTCGCGATCGCCGCGGACATGAACCCGGGCAAGACCGGTGGCACCGCGCCGGCGGTCGACAACGTTCTCGCGGCTTCTGACGCAAACCGTCAGGCCATCGTGAACGCCAACAGCAACAACCACGGCGGCGACGGGCAAAACGTGCTCTACGCCGACGGGCACGTTGACTGGACCCCGACGCCATACGCCGGCTCGCCCCGCCCCATCTCGGGCACGCCGCGTGACCACATCTATACTTCGCTCAACGCAGCGCCGACGAACACTACGGCTTCGCATATCGGCGATACCACGGCCCAGCCGTGGGACCAGTACGACTCGTTCATGCTACCAACCGACGACAACGGCGGTTCGTAACAGGTTCGACCTTTTGGTCTGATAGTTCTCGCGAGGAGGCCCGCCCACCCGGCGGGCCTCTTCGTTTTACCGTGGGATTCGACCCGCAGTTCCGATAAGCTGGGTGAACCGATGGAAGAAGTCCTGCCGCCACAGACCCAGGAAGGCGCCGGCTTTGAGCTCACCCGCGTGCGGCAGTTCACGATCTTCCTGGACAACCGCGTCGGACGCCTCGGTACGCTCGTCCGCACGCTGGAAGAGGAAGAGTCGAAGATCATCGCCCTGTCGATCGAGGAGTCGGCCGACTCCGCGCTGGTCCGTCTGATCTGCTCGGCGCCGGACCACAGCCGGAGGGTTTTGCAGCAGGGCGGGTTCGCTTTCGGCGAGAGCGAACTGCTGGCCGTCGAACTCCCTCGCCGCACGCTGCAGCCGCTGCTGGCGATCTGCTCGGCGCTGCTGACGGCCGAGATCAACATCCACTACGCCTACCCCCTGCTGCTCCGCCCGCACGGGCAACCGGCGCTGGCGCTGTACGTCGAAGATCCGACGCTCGCCGCGCAAATCCTCATTCGCAAAGGATTCACGCTGATCGGCGAAAGCGACCTGAAATGAACCGGGTGTTGTTGATCCACGCGTGCTTCGTCGCCTGCGCCGTGCTGCCGATGTGCCCGTCGTCTGCCGCGGGCACCGACGACTCGACCTCTTCGGCGCGTCTCGTGAACGACCACTGCCCGGTGATGCCCGACGAGTTCGCATCGCCGCAGCACGAGATTCAGTTTCACGGCTCGGCCGTGCGGTTCTGCTGCGACGAGTGCAAGGTCAAGTTCCTCTCCGAGCCGGCCGCGTACGTGGGCCATCTCTCGCACTTGCCGGCCGAGACGGTGCAAGCCGTGATCGCCCAATCTCAACGTCAGACGAGGACCGAACAGGCAGACCGTTGGGTCGATCGATGGAGCCGTCCGGCGCTGCTCGGCGTGGCACTCTTGATCGCGGTGGGCATCGCCGGGCGCGCGGTCGTTCGAAGTCGTCGTACACAACCGCCTGCCTCCCCCTGACGTAACGCAATTCACGTCACCTGTCCGATAGAGGAGATGTCTGGCCGTTCCGGCGCGCGTGCACGGGCACGCGCGCTTGCTTCAAATCGTCGGAAGGAACGAACGTCGGCATGCCCAACAGCGACCTGAAACGGAGCAAGTTCGCCGTCCACGGCCCGTCCGTGGAGATCGACTGCACCGTCGCGGAGATGTCGCAGCAGGTCGGCCGGCTCCTCGCGCCGTTCGCCGTCGCGAGCCTTCCCGAAGGATTCGCCCCGACCGTCGGCATCATCCGCCCGTACTCGCAGTCCGAAGTGCTCAAGCACCTCTCGCCCGGCGCCAAACCGTTGCCGGTCACGTCGTCGGACTTGATCGAACTTTACGAGGATGGCGACCGCTACTGGGTCGTCGACGACCGCTGGGGAATAGCCGAGGTCAACATGATCCGGGGCCAGTTCCGCAGCTGGATCCTGAATTCCCCGCGCGTCGACCCGATCCGCTGTGCCGAGATGGCGATCCTCTGGCCGCTGGCGCAACTTCTTCGCAACAAGGGGCTGCACCTGCTCCCCGCCGCGTCGGTCGTGCGCGACGGCTGGGCGGCGCTGGTCGTTTGCCCGTTCACGCTCGAATCCGAACTCGTGGCGCTCATACGTTCCGGCTACAAGGTCATCGGCCAGCGCTGGACCGCCCTCCGCGAAGAAGACGGCCGTCTCGCGCTGCTGCACATGCCCGGCGCGGTCGAACGGTCGTTCATCCCGCGATTGCGGTCCTCGCCTGCTTCGACTGCGTCCACCTGGACTTCGAATTCGACCTCCGCGCTGGACCCCGAAGGCCCGTGGGTCGACCTCGCCACCGAGCATTTGGGCTCGTGGCAGAACCACGCGTTTTGCGACGCGGTGCTCGTCGCGGAAGGCGGACGCCGCGGGTCGGCGTTCGTGCGCGACGTCGACCCGGGCAACGCGATCAACGTCCTCCGCCGCGCCTGGCCGCTCGTCGAATTGCACCCGCAGCGACGCTGGGGCCACCTCCCGCTGAAGCTCGCGCAGCAGACGCGCGTTTGCGAGCTGCAACTGTCGCGCAGCCCGCGAGACCTGCACGACCTCTTGTCCGCCCTCCGCTCCACGCCGCAGGGTCAGATGCTCAGCGACACCGATCGCGACCTGAGCATGACGCCGTGGGCCGGCCTGCGCCCCCGCGCCGGCATTGCCGCCTGACGTTACCCCGTTGACGATTCAAGACGTGCCTATCATTTCGGTTTCAACCGGAAGGATTCTTACATGCCCACCAACGTCCTCGTCGCCTACTACAGCGCGTTCGGTCACGTTTACAAAATGGCCCAATCCGTCGCGGAAGGCGCGAAATCCCTTGGTGACGTCGACGTCCGTCTCCGCCGATTCCCCGAACTCGCCGAAGTGAAAGCCGCGATGTCGGGCAGCAAGCACTACGCCGCGAACGTGGAAGCCCAGAAGGACGTGGCGGAAGTGACGCTCGACGACCTTCGCTGGGCCGACGGGATCTGCTGGGGCACGCCGACGCGCTACGGCAACATGATCGCCCAGATGAGCTACTTCATCGGCACGACCGGGTCGCTCTGGCTCAAGGGCGAGCTCGAGATGAAACCGGCGGGTGTGTTCACGAGCACCGGCACGATCCACGGTGGGCAGGAGACCACCATCCTCACCAGCTTCGTCCCGCTGATTCACCTGGGCATGGTGATCGTCGGCACCGCCTACGGCGAAAATCCGCACATCCTTACCACCGACGGCATCGGCGGATCGCCGTACGGACCGGCAACGCTCGCGGGCGCCGACAATTCGCGCCAACCCGAAGAACGCGAATTGACGACTGCGAGAAACCTCGGAACGCGTGTCGCGCGGGTTGCGGGCGCGCTGAAGACGCTCCGGACGAAGTAACTCTCGTTCAGTCGGTAACCAAAACATTTAGCCGGCCCGCTCGCGGGCCGTGGTCGCGCGCCGGATCCTCCCGCGCGGTCCACGGCTCGCAAGCGAGCCGGCTAAAAAGTGCTTCGTCGTCCGTTGATGGCGACTTCTACCGTCGCGCGTTACGCGACTTCCGCGACGGGTCCTTCCGTCGACAGCGTCTTCATCACGACGCCAGGACGCGCCGACGACGGTTGCTGGTCGCGCCGGGCGGCGGCCTTGCGGATGCGGCGGGTGCGGCCGACCGTCTGCTGGTCCACCGTCGCCTTTCGGGTCGGGTGCTCCTCCGCGACGCGGACTGCCTCGGCGGCGTCGGGGGCGTAGAGGTCGGCGCCGATCTCTTCCGCGAGCCCCTCTGCCCGCTTGTAGATCCCGCCGCAGCACATCACCTGCATGTCCGGGCAGCTGTTGACGTCGCGCAGGTAGTCGATCAGCTTGCGTACCGCGGGAACGGCGCTGGGGAGCGTCGCGAACATCACGAGCAGGTCCGGGCGGATCTCGCCGATGAGTTTCAGGACTTCGTCCTCCGGCACGCCGCCCCCGGCGAAGCGGACGGAGTAGCCCGCGGCCTCGAACAGGTCGGCGGTGATCTGCCCGCCAAGCTCCTCGGGCTCGGCCGCGCCGCAGAAGATCAGGACCTTCTTGCCGTTGGCCGGCTGGCGCACGAGGTGGACCGTCAGCTGGTCCGTGATCGCGCGGTTGAGGCGCGTCGCGAGGTTCAAGCTGCTGATCGTGATGCGGTCTTCACGGTAAAGCGATTGGAGCAGTTCCATCGTCGGCCAAATGAGTCCGTTGAGGACGGCCGGGGCGGTGAAACCTTCTCCGAGGGCCGAGTCGATGACCTTGCGGGCGGCGTCGCGGTCGCCGGCGAGAAGGGGTTCGAGGTAAGCACGGGCGAACTTCGGGGAAACGACGTTTTCGCTAACGGGAGCCATCGGACGCCTCTTTCCGGCTGAAATCGCAGGTCCAACCCGCGTTTCACCCAGCTTTACATCTCGGGGCGTCCTTGCCCGCATTCGTGGGGTCGTATGTTAAACTGGATAACTTACGACAATTGAGGTATCGACCCTTACCGCGAAAACTCTTTACCCATTTTAACAATGGCACTGCTACTCGCGTCGCCATAAAGACTTAAGGCGCGTTAAAATGGTTAAGGTTGTAGCGGATTCGCGGCGGCAATTGCTGCCGGATAGAATCCCGCCGCTCCTTATGGATCAAATCCGGCAAAAGTTCCTGGCGGGTGTGCGCTCGCTGGTCGTGAAGCTTGGGACGCAGCTTCTATCCGACGCCGAGGGACGGTTGGACGCCGCGTTCCTCTCACGCGTCGCGCAGCAGGTCGTGGGGCTTCAATCGCGGGGCGTGAAGGTCACGATCGTCAGCTCCGGTGCGATTGGCGCCGGTCTCCGCGAACTGGGTTTGCCCAAGCGCCCGACCGATCTGGCCAAACTCCAAGCCGTAGCCGCGGTGGGGCAGCGACGGCTCATGGACGAGTGGGCCGCGGCGTTCAAGCCGCACGGCGTGATCGTCGGGCAGATCCTCCTCACGCGCGAGGACATCGACCACCGAACGCGATTCCTCAACCTCCGCAACACCATCCACGCCGCCCACGAGATGGGCGTCGTCCCGGTCATCAACGAGAACGACACGGTCAGCACCGACGAGCTCGTCAAGATCACGTTCGGGGACAACGACATCCTCGCCGCCCTGGTCACGCAGGCGCTGCGGGCCGATCTGCTCGTCCTGCTCACCGTTGTCGACGGGGTGCTGGATTCGGCCGGAAAACCCGTGCGGCTCGTCGAGAGCGTCGATGCCGCGCGCGAGCTGGTCCGCGCGGAAAAGTCCTCTCTCGGCAAAGGCGGCATGGATTCCAAGGTCGAGGCCGGGCGGATGGTCACCGAGTCCGGCGAGGCAATGGTCGTCGCCAACGGACGCGACGAGCACGTGCTGGCGAAGATCCTCGACGGCGAGGTGGTGGGGACGCTTTTCGCGCCGGCCGGGCGAAAGATGTCGTCCCGCAACCGCTGGATCGGCAGCGCCCGACCCGCTGGGACGATCGTCGTCGACGAAGGCGCGGCGAAAGCCCTCGTCCAAAACAACCGAAGTCTACTACCGGCGGGGATCGTCAAAGTCGAAGGCAGTTTCGCGCCCGGCGACGTCGTCGCGATTCACTCCGCACAGGGCATGCTCCTCGCCCGCGGTTTGACGAACTATTCGTCCGAGAACGTCGACAAGATCCGCGGCAAGAAGACCCCCGAGGTGCGAAGTCTTTTGCATGAATCGGCTTACGACGAGGTCGTGCACCGGGACAACCTCGTCGTCTGCGAAACGTCTCCAAAACGCAATCCCTAACCTCCAAAACGGGGTGTGTGTCTGACAGGTTGAAGCGGAGTTGTCGTATGAAACTCAAACCTGCACTTATCGCGTCATTTTTCGGTGTTTTGTTGTTGGCGGCCCTTCCCAACCCCGCCTTGGCGGGAGGGCACTCGTCGTACGGTTTCTCGTTCGGATTCTCCAACTACGGTTACGGCGGCGGGGGGTACAGCCTGGGATTCGGTTACTCGTCCGGCGGTGGGTATTACGGGCACCCGTATCACCGCCCGTACTATTACGGGGGCCCACGCTACTACTACGCACCAGCGCCGCCGGTTTACTACGCGCCCCCGCCCGTCTATTACGCGCCGGCACCCCGCTACTACTACGATGATTGCAGATACGACTATTACCGCCCGGCGTATCGCCCGGTTTACGCCCCGGCGCACCGCTATTACTACTACCGCGACTAACCTCTAGTAGAATCGCGGCATGCGCATCGCCCGATTCCTGTCCGCGGGAAAAGTCCGATTCGGGCAACAACTCGACGAAACCACCGCCCTCGCCATCGAGGGCGATCTTTTTGCGCCCGGGCAACAGTGGCGTGTCACCGGCGAGCGTCTGCGGATCGAAAAGCTCCTCGCCCCCCTCGTGCCGACGGACATCCTCTGCATCGGTTTGAACTACCGAGAGCACGCCGCCGAGAGCGGCTCGCAGATTCCCGAAAACCCGATGCTCTTCATCAAGAGCTCCAACGCGCTCAACAACCCGCACGACCCGATTCCGATTCCGAAGCTGAGCACGCAGATCGATTACGAAGGCGAGCTCGCAGTCGTGATCGGCAAGACCGCCAAGCACGTCTCGCGCGAACGCGCGCTCGATTACGTCTTCGGCTACACGTGCGCCAACGACGTCAGCGCGAGAGACTGGCAGCGCGAAAAACGCCTGAACGGCGGGCAGTTCGCGCGAGGCAAGAGCTTCGACGGCTTCTGCCCGCTCGGCCCGTGCATCGTGACGGCCGACGAGATTCCGGAACCGAACAAGTTGAAGCTCAAAACGATCCTGAACGGGCAGTTCATGCAGGACCACACGACGGCCGACATGATTTTCGACGTGCCAACGGTGATCGCGAGCCTGAGCAGCACGATGACATTGCGTCCCGGCGCGGTGATTCTGACGGGGACGCCGCAGGGGGTGGGGTTTGCGAGAACGCCTCCGGTTTGGATGAAAGCGGGTGACAGAGTCGTCGTCGAGATCGAGAAGATCGGCGCCCTCGAAAACGTCGTGACCGCGGATTCGTAGAGTTTTCGTTTCTCCAACCGCCCCCGCGCGACTAAACTTCACTGCACGCTCGCTCCACGGGGTCACATGCCAGCTCGTCATGCCGCGCCGTTTGCCGCATGGGGACTGACGCTCATCGTCGCGTCGGTCTCGCTGGGCGACGTCGTCTACCTCAAGGATGGCACGAAGCTCGAAGGGGAGATCGTCCAGAAAACCGACGCCGGCTGGGTCGTCAAAACCGCCGACGGTAAGACGACCAAAGTTTCCGCCGACAAGGTCAAAGGGTTCGAAGCCAAGCGCAACGGCTCCGGCACCGGTGGCGGCGACGATTCAAACCAGCGGCTCGCGTCGCTGCGCCGTTCCGTCGAATCGCAGAGCGACATCAACAAGATCCTCGACCGTTACCAGCAGTTCATCAAGCAGAACATCGGCACGCCCGCCGGCGACGAGGCCGTCAAGGACATGCAGACCTGGCAGGACCGCCTCGACAAGCACATGGTGAAGGTCGGCGACAAGTGGATCACGAAAGATCAGCAGGACGCGCTGAAGGCCAAAGGCTACGAACGCGCCGCCGAGGTGCGTCGGCTGCTCATTGCCGGGCACACGAAAGACGCCACGGCGGAGATCGACGGAGCGCTTTCCGACGACCCGTCGAACATCGCGGCGCTGTATCTGCGAGGCGTCGCGCAGTTCCGGCAGGGGCAGACGATCAACGCGCGCAAGGCGTTCGACGCCGTGCTGCAGCTTGCCCCGACGCACGGCCCGTCGCTCAACAACGTCGCCGTCATCATGTGGGGCGCGAAGCAGTACCCCGGTTCGCTCAACTTCTACGGCCAGGCGATGAACGCCTCGCCCGGCAACCGGCAGATCCTCGACAACGTGGCCGAGGCGCTCAACGAACTCCCTGAGGCGCAGCGCGACAACGCGGTGACGAAAAAGGTCGTGCTGATGTTCAACGCGCAGGACATGTCACTGCAGGGCCGGATGAAAAAGCGCGGGCTGGTGCGGTGGGGCTCGACGTGGGTCGACGAGAAGGACATCAAGGAATTGAAGGACCAGGAGTCGCGCATCGAGGACAAGCTCGACCAGCTTGAAGACGAGTTCAAGCAGGTGCAGGAGCGGATCGGGCAGATCGACCGCGACATCAGCGACACCGAGCGGAGCCTGCACCGCATCGAGGCCAACAGCTACGGGCGAGACGCGTCCGGGCGGGTGACGAAGTTCGCGTACCCGCGCACGTACTACGACTTGAAGCACGACCTTGACCAGATGCAGGTCGAGCGCGAGAAGGAGTACGCCAAGACGGATCAGCTTCGCAAAAAGGCGAAGCAGGTGAAGCAGCAGATTTCCGTGCCGAAGTACACGGGCATCCAGCAGATCATCGGTGTCGAAGGCACGCCGGAGTTGCCACCGCTCTCGGACGAGGAAGCGAAAGCGGAAGCGGCGCGAATGAAGCCCGCGGCGGCTGCGCCGGAAAAAGAAGCGGTGTTCCGCCCGCACGCGCCGGGGAAGAACTGAGCTCGCGCAGACATTCCGCGCCGGCGAGCGCTGCGCTCGACTTAGCTCACGTCACACACACTGAAATATTTTCCGACAACCGAACGAAGTGAACTTCCGAGGTGTACGTCTTCTTGCGCACGCGCTCTACGCGTATCGCAGCGGCGCCTCCTCGGGCACATCGATCTCGATGGGCTCGAGGATGCAGGATTCGTCGAGGTTCATGCGCGCCTCGTCGCGCCGGGTCTCGACCATCAGCTCGAGCGACGACTTGAGGTTGTCGCGGCATCGGTCGAGCGAATCGCCGTAGGTGATCGTCCCGGGCATCTCTTCAACCCAGCCAACGAACCAACCGTTCGGCTGGGGTCTGATAATGGTGTGGTAGCGCTGGATCATGGTGAGGGCATTTTGCCTACGTTGCCAAAACGGAGTCAAGGAATATCCCCGTCACAAGCCTCACAAAGTCCCGAAATGTTCAAAGGCCGCGCCCGGTTGAAAACGGACCATCTGTTGTACGATTTCGGGCAAGTTGATACCTTGCTCGGCCCGGGTTTTCCCGCCGGGGCGCGCGTCTGGAAAACTCCTCGTGACGGGATGAAAGGTCAGTTTCGCCACCGATGGCGACGAGCACGCTTGCCAAGTCATTACGTTCCGACCCCGTGAGCCGGCTCGAACTCCGCACCGCGTGCAGCGCGGCGGCGGATTCCAGCGTCGAGCAATGTGTCCGGCAGATGGCGGAAGGTCGCAGCGGGTGCTGCCTGATCAAAGACGCCGGCGGGAAGCTTGTCGGGATTTTTACGGAACGCGATTTCGTGACGCGCGTGGTGGCGGCGGGGCGCGAAGTCAGCGCCCCGGTGCGAGATGTGATGACGCCGAACCCCAAGACCCTCACGACACGCGACAACGTACAGAAAGCGGTCGACGTGATGGGCTCGGAGGGCTACCGGCACATGCCGGTGCTCGGCGACGACGGGCAGCCGGTGGGTGTGCTGTCGGTCAAGGCGATCATCCACTACCTGGTCGAGTACTTCCCGGCGAAGGTCTACAATCTTCCACCCACGCCGGACCAAACCCAACCCGCGAGGGAAGGGGCGTAGCGAGGAATTTTCGATTTGCGATTTGCGATTTGCGATTGATTCAATTGCAAATCGCAAATCGCAAATCGCAAATCGAGAGACATGAGCGTTAGCAGCAGTCAAGCAACGAGCGTCGAGCAAACCAACGGCGAATCCAACGGGCACCCGAAGAAGCCGGTGCACACGCTGCCCTCGGTGACGATCCGTTTTGCGGGCGACTCCGGCGATGGCATGCAGCTTGCCGGGACGCAGTTCACCGACACCTCGGCCCTCGTCGGCAACGACATCAGCACGCTGCCGGACTTCCCGGCCGAGATCCGCGCCCCGGCCGGCACGCTCGCGGGCGTATCCGGATATCAGGTTCACTTTTCGTCCGATGAGATCTTCACGCCCGGCGACGAGGTCGATGCACTCGTCGCGATGAACCCGGCGGCGCTGAAGACCAACATCAAGTCGGTGAAGTCCGGCGGGATCGTCATCGTCAACGAAGACGCCTTCGAAGCCGGCGATCTGAAGAAGGCCGGTTACGCGACCAATCCGATCGAAGACGACAGCCTGAAGGGTTACCGGCTCATCAAAGTTCAGATCAACAAGCTGAACGCGGCTGCGACGAAAGATTCCGGGCTCGGCGCGAAGGACACCGACCGCTGCAAGAACATGTTCGCGCTCGGGCTCGTGTGCTGGTTGTACGGCCGGCCGATCGAGCCGACGCTGGAGCACATCCAGCAGAAGTTCGGCGCCCGCAAGCCCGCCGTCGCGATGGCGAACAGTGCGACGCTGAAGGCGGGCTATCACTACGGCGAGACGACCGAGCTTTTCAGCGAGGCGTATCAGGTTCCCAAGGCCAAGCTGCCGGCCGGCAGGTATCGCAAGATCACGGGCAACGAGGCGACCGCGCTCGGCATGATCGCGGCGGGCAAACTCGCCGGCAAAGAGCTGATTTACTGCAGCTATCCGATCACGCCGGCCAGCGACATCCTGCACAACCTCGCGGCGCACAAGAACATGGGCGTGATCACGTTCCAGGCCGAGGACGAGATCGCCGCCGTCGGCGCCGCCATCGGCGCGAGCTTCGGCGGCGCGCTCGGCTGCACCGGAACCAGCGGCCCGGGCATCGCGCTCAAGGCCGAAGCGATGGGCCTCGCGGTAATGACGGAAATGCCACTCGTCGTCATCGACGTCCAGCGCGGCGGCCCGAGCACCGGCCTGCCGACGAAAACCGAACAAGCCGACCTGCTCCAGGTCATGCACGGCCGCAACGGCGAATGCCCGCTGCCGGTGATCGCCGCGTCGAGCCCGTCGGACTGCTTCGCCGCGATCATCGAGGCGTTCACGATCGCCACGAAGTACATGACGCCCGTCGTGTTCCTGAGCGACGGCTACATCGCCAACGGCGCCGAGCCGTGGCTGATCCCCGACGTTTCGAAGCTCCCGAAGATCGAGATCAATCATCCGACCGAAAAGAACGACGAGCGCGGCTTCATGCCCTACAAGCGCAATGCCGAGCTCGTCCGCCCGTGGGCGCTGCCCGGCACGCCCGGCCTCGAACACCGCATCGGCGGCATCGAAAAGCAGGACGTCACCGGCAACGTCAACTACGAGCCGAACAACCACGAGCACATGGTCCGCACGCGCCAGGCGAAGGTCGACGGCGTCAAGCCCGCCGGGCACGACGTGCTGTGGACCGGGCCGGAGAAGGGCGACGTGCTGATCGTCGGCTGGGGCAGCACCTTCGGCGCGATCAAGGCCGCGACGCTCGAACTACGCAAGCAGGGCGTGCAGGTCAGCGCCTGCCACGTCCGCTACATGAACCCGCTGCCCAAGCGCCTCGGCGAGATGATGAGCGAGTTCAAGCACGTGCTGGTGCCCGAGCTGAACCTCGGCCAGTTCCGCACGATCCTGAGAAACCGGTTCCTTGTCGACGCCAAGGGCCTGAACAAGATCAAGGGCCAACCGTTCACGATCAACGAGATCGTCCGAGGCGTTCGTGCGATCCTGGCGGGGAACGTCGGCGAGTACGAAGTCGACGTGCAGAAGGACGACGTCGTAGACAACAACATCGCCGGCATCCCCGGCGGCGGGTGAGAGTTTCTTGTGGCACGGGTTTTCAACCCGTGTTTCGAGACTTTCATGCTCGCGAACGGTGGTTTTCTTTTAGTGGAAGCACAAAACACGGGTTGAAAACCCGTGCCACGGGATTCGTTCCCGTCACTTGGTAACCCGATGAGTCTTGCAAACCCTCCTTCAGCGTTGAGCGTCCTCAAGCCTACCGACTTCGCCACCGATCAGGACGTGCGGTGGTGCCCGGGGTGCGGGGATTACTCGATCCTCATGCAGACCAAGAAGGTCCTGGCCAAGATGGGCGTGGACCGGAGCAAGACCGTGTTCGTTTCGGGCATCGGCTGCTCCAGCCGGTTTCCGTACTACATGAACACGTACGGCATCCACTCGATCCACGGCCGGGCGCCGACGTTCGTCACCGGGCTGAAGCTCGCCCGGCCGGACTTGAACATCTGGATGGTGACCGGCGACGGCGACGCGCTGTCGATCGGCGGCAACCACTTCATGCACATCATCCGCCGGAATGTGGACGTGAAGATCCTGTTGTTCAACAACCGCATCTACGGACTGACGAAGGGGCAGTACTCGCCGACGAGCGAGCAGGGCAAAAAGACCAAAAGCACGCCGATGGGTTCGCCCGACCAGCCGATCCGGCCGGCGAGCATCGCGATCGCGGCCGAAGCGTCGTTCGCCGCCCGCGCGATTGACGTCGACGTGAAGCACCTCGAGTACGTGCTCGAGCGCGCCGCCAAGCACGTCGGCACCGCGTTCGTCGAGATTTACCAGAACTGCAACATCTTCAACGACGGCGCCTACGACTACGCGACCGACAAGGCGACCAAGGCCGACACGACGCTGTACCTCGAGCACGGCAAGCCGCTGGTGTTCGGCAAGGACGGCACGAAGGGGATCCGCCTGCACGGGATGAACCCGGAGGTCGTCGACGTCGGCGAGGGCAAGGTGAGCAAGGACGACCTGCTCATGCACGACGAGAAGGCGCCGGAGCCGAGTCTCGCGTTCCTTTTGAGTCGCATGCGGTACCCGGAATTCCCCGAGCCGCTCGGGGTGTTCCGCGACGTGGAGCAGGAGCGTTACGTCGACCTGGTGAGACGCCAGAACAAGGCCGCGGTCGAGAAAAGCGGCGCGGGCGATCTGCAGAAGCTCGTCACGGGCGAAGAGACGTGGACGGTCGCGTAGCGCGCGCGCGCTAAATAGTTCCGATGAAAAAACGAAAGCCCAGCGATTGCCATCGCTGGGCTTTTTCTTTGTGCGCGCGCGCTACTTGCCCTTCGTCGCGACGGGTTGCGACGCGGGCGAGGCGCCCGGCGCCGCGGGTTTGCGGAGGGCGTCGATGTCGAGGTCGGGGATGAGGTCCTTGCGCAGCTTCTCGAACTCGTCGCGCCACTTGATCCCGCCGACCTCGTCGGCGCCGGCGACGTAGTCCCTTCGCAGCAGCGTCTTCACCGCGCCGAGCTCGGCTTGCGCGTCCTTGTCGTCGGGGGCGCCCTTTGCCCACTGCACGACGGCGTCGTAGTAGCGGTAGATCGCTTCCCAATACTGTTCGTTTGGCACGATCTTGTACTCGCCGGTCTTGGCGTCGACCTCGGTCCGCGTGCGCGTGCCGATCTTTCGGGCGTAAACCAGCTTGCGCAGCTCGGTCGCCGCCTTCTTCCAGTCTTTCAGGTCGTAGGTCGTCAGCGCGATGCCGAGCGTCACCTGCGGGTCCGGTGCGTCCGGGTCCGTCTTGTCCTGCGGGTTTTCCTTCTTGCGGTCGGCGACGATCTGTTTGTACGCGTCGATGCCCGCCGGCTTGCGCAGGTCTTCGAAGGAGTTCATCGCCTTGTTGAGCTGCTTGTCGCGGTCGGCGCCTTCGAGCGATTCGCCGAACAGGCGCTGCGTGTCGGCGTCGTAGACCTCGTAGACGTAGAGGTTTCGGCGGACCTTTTCGTCCTTGTGGTTGCGGGCCCAGTTCACCAGCACGCCGCTCAGGCCCGCGCGGCTCTTGATGATGCTCGCGGCGCGGGCGTCGTCGCCCGCCGCCTTGGCGCGGTCGTAGTCGTCGTTGAGCTTCTGGAGGATGCCCAGGACGAGCCCCTGCGCCCGGCCGCCCGGCTCGCGCGCGACCAGCGTCTGCAGCGTTTCCGCCGCCTGCTGCGTCTGGCCGAGCTGGATCTGCGCCGCGACGCGAAGCTCCATCACCTTGCGGTTGAGCGCGTCGGCGTTGTCGAGGTTCGCCGTCTGCTCCTCGAAACCGTTGATGATCTTGAGCACGTTCTGCCAGTCCGGCTTTTCCTCCGACGCCGCGAGCTCAGCCTGCGTGAGCGTGACGACGGCGAGCTGACTGCGAAGCGACGCCTGCTCCTTGGGGTCTTTCGTCGCGGCGATCTGCTCCTGCGAGAGCTTGCGGACCTCCTCGCCGACCTTCAGCGCCTCGCGGACCTTCGCCTCGTGCTCCTGCTTGTTGAGCAGCGGTTTCTTGTCGGGGCCGACCGCGTAAAGCCAGTCCGTCAGCGTGATCATTTCGCGGTAGCGCGCGCGCAGCAGCCGCTTGTCGGTCGGCGGGACCATGCGGAAATACTTGACGGCGTCGGCGAAGCGGGGCGGGTTCTTTGCGCGCAGCCGGCTCGCGTAGTCGAACGCGAAGTCCTTCTGCCCGAACCCGTCGATGGCGATCGGCAGGTACCGCTCCCACGCCGCGGAAACGGCCGGGTCGGTCTTGTCGGCGCCGCCGCGCAACAGCGTCGAGAGCAGGTACCGCGCCTTCTCGAACGCAAACTGGATGTTCTTCGGCGTGCCCTGTTTCTTCTCGATGTAATCGAGGTACGCGTTGACGGCCTCGACCTTACGGCCGAGCTTTTCCAAGAGCAGTGGGATCTGCACGGCCACGCGCTGGGCGACTCTCGGGTCCTTGCGCGCGACCAGTTCGCGCGCCGCGGCGATCGCCTGCTCGGCGTGCTTCACGGTCTGCGGCGGAGCCTTGGAGATGTCGTCGACCGTGTCGATCTCCGCCGCGCCGCGGTTCACGAGCGATTCGAGGATCAGCGGCTCGGCCGTCTTCAGATCGAGGTTGTCGCCGGCCACTTCGAGCAGCTGCTCGGCGATGATGATCCGCACCTCTTCGGGCTGCTTCTGGCTCAGGTCCGTCAGCACGGCCAGCGCCTTGCCGTTGATCTCCTTCTGCTGCGCCGGGTCCTTGGCCTTGTCGCGCTCCTTCAGCAGAATCCGATAGCGCAACACTTCCGCCGCCGCGGCGAGGCTTTCCTGCGCCCTGGGGTCTTTCACGGCTTGCTGTTGCCACGCGATCAGCTCGTCCAGGCCTTTGCTCGCGCGGTCGGTCTGGCCCTGCGTCAGCTCGCAGAGGATGCCGAACGTGCGCGCCTCGTATTGTTCTTCGGGCTTTGGCGCGGGGTCGATCTTTGGGTTGTTCTTGTCGCTGGTCTTACCGGTCTCGACACTCTCGAACAGGTCATTGGCCGGGCCGTACTCGTGCTTGATGAAGTTGAGCTTGCCCATGCGGTTGCGCACCGCCGCTTGGACCCCGCTCTCGTTGTTGTCGTACGCCTGCAGGAACTGGATCGCATCGTCGGCGAGCCGTTTGCGCTCCTCCATCCCCTTGGCGTTGGCGGGGATCGACATCGCCTTGTTGTAGCTCACCATCGCGCGGGTGTACTCGGCGAGCGTCGCGAGGTCGTCGGCCTGCTGCCAAGCCTGCGCGACGCGCTGGTTGTTGCCTTTGTTGAGCTGGTCGGCGAGCTTGTTGGCGCGCTCCTTGCCGGTCGTGACCGCCTTCTCCAGGATTTTCATCACCGGGTCGATCGCCCCGGCCAGGCGGTGCTGGGTCTTCGGCGTTTCGCCCCAGTATTCGATGATGTTGGTCTCGGGTTCGACCGCCCCCTTGATGAGTTTCGACGCCAGTTCCAGCAGCGTGTCGGGGTTGTCGATGCCCGTGACGACGCGGTCGGCGCCCTCGCGCACGCGCTCGATCAGCTGCGCCCGCTCGAATCCCCGCGGCGGGTTCTCGATGTCGCCCAGCCGGTTGATCGCCGGGATCGCGAGCATCGCCGATCGCTGGCTCTCCGGAACCTTGTTCGCGTCGAACGCGTGGTTCAGAAGCTGCTGCATCTGCCGGGCGGCTAGGTCGGTGTAGAGCGCGTCGTCGGACAGGGAATTAAGTCCCGCGCCGCCGCTCGATTCCGATTTCGCAGCGGCGGCACCGGCGCGCGCCGCGGTCCGTTTCGCCTGCCCCGACGCGAACGGAGTTGCCGCCAGGGCGGCGCAAACGGCGAGCGACAACGCGAGTTTGGTTTGAGATTTCGGCGAGTACGGCATGTTCGTCCCGGGTGCGGAATTCTAGGGCGATTTACGACGTCGTCTTGAACGCGACCTTCTTAAATTTCGCCGCGAGCACGGTCTCGTACACGCGCGCGATCGAGTCGTAGGTGACACTGCCGCTCGGTGCGAGCACGACTTGGATCTTGTCGATCGGGGTCTTGGCGGCCTCGTACTGGCCCATCTTCCGCTCGAACTGTCCGATCAACCACTGCCGGTCGTACGCCCGGCCCTTGCTGTCGATGTCGCCCGCGCGCACGCGGAAGCCGTACGTCGAGTCGGGCAGGATGTCGATCTGGAACATCTCGTCCGGCGTCTCGCCCGGCTTGGGTTCCTTCGGCGGCCCTTTACCGCCGCCCACGTCCGACTTGCTCGTCAAATAGTGGCTCGTCGCCCCGAAACTCCCCGCCAGCATCAGGAAAATCAGGATCACCATCACGACGTCCACCAGCGGCGTCATGTTGGGCCCCGAGTCGTAATGAACCTGCTTCGCGCCCTTCAGTTTCATGCAACTACCCGCCTCTCAAATTCCAAATCTGAAATCTGAAATCTCAGATTTCAGATCTCACGACGCACCCTTGCTCATCTCGAAGTTGAAGTCCTGCACGTGCGCCTGCGAGCACTCGATCAGCACCTGCTGCAGGAGGTCATACTTGATCTCCTTGTCGGCTCGGATGATCACGCGAAGCTTGGGGTTGTGCTTCACCAGCGCGTCCAGCGCGCGGCGAAGCTCGTGATCGCTCGTCGGCGGCGGTGTCACCAGCGCGAGCTGTTTCGGCTCGTTCGAATTCTCCACCAGCGCCTCGACGCGCGGGTGAGCGATCTCGAACGCCGTCGGCGGCGCCGGCGCGGGCTGACCGGCCTTCTCGGCGGCCTCGACGTCTTCCTTGTGAATGAGCGCGAAGTCACGCACGTTCAGCGTGATCGTGTTGCCCATGTCTTCGATCTTCCCGCCGAGCAGGGTGCTGGGCGGTTTGATCTTCGGGTCGGCACCGCTCTTCACGCCGATCTTCGCGACCAGCATGAAGAAGATGATCAGGCACATCACGATGTCGATCAGCGGCGTGACGTTCACGCCGCCTTCCTTCATGTCGGGCATCTTGTGCTGTTTCATGGCGAACCTCCGTAGTGAATCCAGAGGTCACATGCTCGGCGCCGGCGGCGGGGCCGGGACCTTCCGCGCGGCCGGGAGCGGCGCGGGCATCGCCGGCGTCGGACGCGGCATGCCGGCGCCACTCGGCGGAGCCTTGCTCTCCTGCGGTTTCACCATCAGCAGCAACTCTTCCGCGACGAGCGCGCCGCGCACGGTCAAGCGGTCCACCAGCGTTCGCAGAACGCCAAACGCCGCGAGGCACGGCACGGCTAGGAACAGGCCGAGGAACGTGTGCGCCAGCGCCTTGGAGATACCACCGGCCAATTGCGCCGGGCTCGCGTTGCCGCCGGCTTTGTTCATCGCGTCGAACGCGCCCATCATCCCCAGCACCGTGCCGAGCAGCCCGAGCAGCGGGCCGAGGTTCCCGATGATGTTGAGGTACTCGATCTTGCGGAACTGCTCGGCCGTCTGCTCGCCGATCGCGGTCTCCATCGCTTCCTTCATGCTGCTGAAACTCGGCGCGCGCTTCAGCGCGGGATTCAGCGCCCGGCTCGCGAAGCTCGGGTCGGTCTCCGTGAACTCGATCAGCTCCTTGAACTTCTTCTGCCCGATCAATTCGCGAATGTGGTTCGTGCTCTCTTCGGGCAGGAACACCGACGCCCGGTTCTTGATGAACCCCTGGATGATGAGCGTCAGGCCGGTGATCGAGAGCAGGAGGATGATGATGAAGATGAAGTCGACGTTGTGCAGGATGAGCCCGACGAGGTCCCCGACGCCGAACTTCGCCTCGGCCTGGTCTCCTGCCGGCGGGGCGTTCTGGGCATAAGCCTGCGAAGCGATGACGAGCGCCACCGCCCCGAGCATCAGGCAGAGCAGGGCAATCCTGAACTTGGAAAACGAGTACCGACGAGCGGACATGACGTGATCCTTTCGACCATCTGCGATTTTCAATTTGCGATTGCGATTGGCGGAGGGAGTGGCGGGTGAGGGAGGGGGCGATCCCCTCGCGTGACTCACGGGCGTCACCTCTTCAATCGCAAATCGAGAATCGCAAATCGCAAATCCAACGAGTCCTCGCCTCGTCCGGTGGCTGGAGCCGATCTCGCTGCCTACCGGCGAGCGTCCGAGGCTCCCGAAGAGACAACCGGCGTGCGCCGCGGCTCGATCACGTGGCCGGAAACCCACTCTCTGTCGCCACGCGCCGCGGCCGCGCTGCCAGTCGCGCGCCTCTGTCGGGATGTCGTTCAACGGGTAACAATATCCAACCGGCGAAGAATTCTCACGCTTGCGGACAATTCGCGCCGCCGGAAAACGGGGCGGGTCCAAGCCCCGCTGGAACGACGTCCGAAACGTCGATTTCTTAGGACGAGCGTCGATCGCTGCCACCCTCGGCCGCGCTCGCTTGGCGGGCGTCGCGGATGGACCGGCCGCTGGACCGCCGGCACAATGGCCGGTCCGCTTGAAAGCTGTTCGCACAGACCGGGCGTCTCACCCTTCGTCTGACGAGCCGGAGCCGGCGACGACGCGCCCGAGATCGCGCCACGCCGTTTTCATCGTTCTTGCGTCGGCGCTGCTCGCGATGGGCATGCTCGTCCCGCACGAGTTCGTAAACTGGGACGACGACATCAACGTCGCCAGCAACCCGGCCTTCAACCCTCCCACGCTCGACGGCGTTTTACACTTCTGGAAAGAGCCGTTCGCCGGCCTGTACGTCCCGGTCACTTACACCGCGTGGGGTTTGCTGGCGGCGGGCGCGTACAGCGAGCGCGTCGGGCTGAACCCGCTCGTGTTCCACGGGTTCAACGTCCTTCTTCACGCCGTGAACGCGCTGCTGGTGTTTTCGATCCTCCGGCGGTTGTTGCCGGGAAAGAATCAGGCGTCAATCGCTGCTGCTGCGGCGGCGGGGGCGGTGCTCTTCGCGGTGCATCCGGTGCAGGTAGAGCCGGTGGGATGGGTCACCGGATTGAAGGACGTCCTGTGTGGTTTCTTCTCGCTGTTGTCGCTGCTGGGTTTCGTGGTTGCATTCGAAAACGCTGGAGGCGACGCGGGCGAGAATGAAGCGTCGGGTTTGCGATGGCCGACCTACGCACTGGCGACGGCGGCTTACGCGCTGGCGCTGCTTTCCAAACCGTCGGCCGTCGTCGTGCCGTTCATGGCGGCGCTGATCGGCGTCGTGCTGCTTCGCCGACGCCTCGTCTCCGTCGGCGTCACGCTCTTGCCGTGGGTCGTGCTGGCGCTGATGTGCATCGCATTGACCCGGCACGAGCAGCCGACGCGCGACACCGACGGCGGCGATGTATCGGTCTGGTCTCGACCGCAGGTTGCCGCCGACACCGTCACGTTTTACCTCGGGAAGATTGCTTTCCCGCTGCATCTGACGGTCGACTACGGCCGCACACCCGCCGTCGCCGTCAACAATCCTTACCGGTTGCTCGTCTGGCTGCCGCCGCTCGTGCTCGCTGCCGTAGCATGGTTGTTTCGGCGACGTCTGCCCGGCGTTTTCGTCGGGCTGGGCGTCGCACTGCTGGGCGTGGCTCCCGTGCTCGGCTTCGTGTCGTTCGATTTTCAGCAGTTTTCCACCGTCGCCGACCGCTACCTCTACCTCTCGATGTTCGGCGTCGCCCTCGCGTGCGCCGCACTGCTGGAATCTCTACCACCAAACCGCTGGCTCGCGCCGGCCGCGATCATCCTCGCGGCGCTCACCGTCCGCAGCATCGCGCAGACGCGGCACTGGTACGACGGCCTAACGCTGTTCCGTCACGGCGTCGCTGAGAACCCCACGAGCTGGGTCTGTCACAACAACCTCGCCATCCCCCTCGGCCAGGCCGGCCTGACCGACGAAGCCCTCGCCCACGCCCGGCGTGCGGTCGAGCTGAACCCAAGCTACGCCACCGGCAACGTCACCCTCGCCGGCTTGCTCACCGCAAAAGGCCAACTCGCCGAGGCCGAGACGATTTACCGCAAGGTGCTGACGCTCTCGCCGGACAACGCCACGGCCCTGGCGTCGCTCGCCGGCCTGAGCTCAGTCCAGAACCGTCCCGACGACGCGATCCAATTCGCCCGCCGGGCCATCGAGGTCGACCCGAGAAACGCCAACGCGCATTGGGTCCTGGGAACGGTGCTCGACGAAAAAGGCCAGCACGAGCAAGCCGTCGGCGAGCTCTCGCAAGCCTATGAGATCTCCGCCGACCCCCGCGCCGAAGTCGCCCTGGCCCGGGCCTTGATGCACGCCGGTCTGCAAGCCGATGCCCGCCAGCATTTGGAACATGCCCTCAGCCTGTCGCCGGACTTGCCCGACGCGCGGGACGCGCTGAAGGAGTTGGACAAGTCTCTGCGGTGATTCGAAAACCTGATGCTACCGCGACGCTCACGCCGCGGCGTTGATCGGGTGGGCCGACGTCAGCTTTCTCGTCTTCATCTGGAACGGCGTCGCCCGCCGGCCCGGGCCGGCGAGGTTCACGGGAAATTCCGCGGCCAGCCCGGCGGTCGTCGATCGCAGGCCGTTCACTTTGTAAATCAGGTCGCTCGTCCCGCGGGGGACGGTCTCGTCGACGAACTTCTTTTCGCCGACGACGCCGAGGAACTCGAACTTCGCCCCCGAGCTGCGGCCGAGCATGCGATACACCTGATACACCGTCCCCACCGCGCCGCGCGGGTTGTCGCACTTCCACGTGAGCACCAGCGACCCGTTCGGCAGGAGCTTGGCCCAAAACCCGGTCGGCGTCCCCGGCTCACCGATCGGCGAGGCAGGCTGCGGCGGTGTGAGCGACGCCAGACCATAAATGCCCGCCCCGTCGAGCCTCGCCTTGCTCCGCACCTGGCTGATGATGCTCGCGCCCGTGTTGAGCACCTTGGCCAGCGACGTGTTCGACCGAAGCGTCGCCGACTGTGCCGTCGATTCGAGCTGCTGCTGCTCCCGATAATCCGCCTCGGCCGCGGCCACTTCCGCCGCGAGTTGCGCCACGATCTCCGCCGTCGTGCCGATGGCCTGCGGATCCTCGGCCCACTTGGCCAGACGCGTTTTGAAGAACCTGATCTGCTCGGCCTTGGTCCGCGGGACGGTTCGCATGAGGCATGCTCCTGACGGTCGCGGGCGAAGAAAGCATCGCCCGTTTCGTCCCATCGACACGGTGAAAGTCGGATCAGTAGACAAACTGGCGGGGCGGGAGAACGTCCGGGAAAACCGCGTTGTACTCGACAATGCAGCGGTCGGCGGCGTTCCGAGTGGCATCAACTCGCGAGCACCATCGCGCCGACGCCGCGCCGACGGCCGCCGGTGACGCGTCAACGCCCGCCAGCGATGTCGTGCAGCGCGCCTGGCGTTCGATGACGCATGTCACGGCCACGTCGACTCATGTCAAAACGGTTTTGACACGCGAATCTGCAGCGTCGACACGCGCCGATCCTCCGTCGCCGCCCGTCGCCGCGTCACCGCCGAGCGTCGGCGGAGCGCTGACCGTATGACCGTGCGCGTTCAAAGCCCGAGCGGGAAACACTGGTCACTATGGGAAAGGGGGATCGGACCGCGAGCCGATGTCGACTGCTCATGCCGCTTCGACGGCGGCGTACACCTTGCCGTGACGCTTGAGCCACTCGACGTCGCCCGCCTTGGCGCGGGACTCGACCTCGCGGAGGAGCTCCACGACGCCGGGCTCGTAGCACGGCTCACTCGGGTCGGCGTCAGGGATCACGGCTTCAACCTCGACGGCCACGACGTAGCGGTCGGTGCGGACCAGGCGGGTACGTTTGACTCGTTTGCCGGGAAGCGTCATGGCGCGTGACGACTATGGTTTGTCGTCAAAGAAGTGTACCGTCACGAGCTTCGCAACGTCCACCGATTTCACGTGTGCCCAGACGGCTTTGATCGGCGTCCCGTCGGCGAGAGCCTGGTCCACCTCAACGGTAGGATTGGGGACGGCGTCGGGATCCTCACGAATCAACCGGCCGCGCTCGATGCCGTCGACGACTTGCCATTCCAGAATGCCACGTTCGTCCAGTCGCTCCGTCGCGTGTTGGCCGATGACGTAGCGCCCAGCAATCACGAGCGCTCGGATCGTGTCGAACAATCGGCCCATGCGGCGCGGCGCCTACTCCAACTGATCCTGCGACACCCGCTTGAACTTCCCGCCGTTGCCCTCTGCCAGCGTCGTCAGGAACTTGATGAAGCTTTCACTCGTCTCGTCGTCCTGTTTGCTCACGAACGCGATCGAGTTGATGCGGGTCTTCTTGCTGCCGTTCAGTTGCTCGACCTTTTTCAGGACGTCATTGTTGTTGGGGAAGTCGCCGTCGGTGAGGATGTACATCAGGTCGGGACGGCCTTTGAAGGCGAGTTCCAGGCCGGGGATCGGGTTGCTCGTGCCGCTGGTGGTGAGGTCGTCGAGCCACTTGTTGGCTTTGCGTTTGTTTTCGGGGGTCGCATTCACGAGCGCGCCGTTTTCGAAGCTGTGGACTTTTTCGTCGGCGAAGAAGATCACGCTGAACTGTTGGATGGGGCGCAGGCCTTCGATCGCTTTGGCGAGTTCGGCTTTGAGGCTGCTGAACTTGTCGATCATGGAGCCGGAGGAGTCGCAGCAGAAGGCGATGGTGCGGGCGTTTCCGCCGTTGCCGAAGACCTTGCCGCGCGGGCCGGGGATTCCGCCGCCTGGGGCGCCGAAGGGGGCGAGCCGGCCTTTGCCCGTTCCACTGCCCGATCCGGAGCCGTCGCCTTCGCCGGAGCCGAATCCGGAGCCTCGGCCGAAGGCGCCGGAGGACCCGCCGATGATGGAGTTGTTAGAATCACCTTCGCCCCCGCCCGCGGCTTCCGCGACGGGGGATTGGCCGGGCTCGGGCGCCCAGCCGTCGGGGTGGGTGTTGTCTTCGTGCTGATCCTGAGCGGCGGGGCGGGTCGGGTCGCCACCGATGCCGGGGTTTTCCACGCCACCGGGCACGTCGTTGGCCATGGCGGATTCGGGGATGACGATCTGCTCTTCGAGCGGGGGGCCGGCGAATTTCCCCGTCGCGAGCCGGAGCAGGATCACGCCGATGATAACGATCCCGGCGTGCAGCGCGAGGGACGTGACGAACGGCAAAATGTCCTGCACCCAAGGTTGCTGGAAGATGCCGGTGTGAATCGAGGGTTCTTCAGGGGGCAAACCCTCGGCGTCCATCGGAGGCGCGTCCGCGGGAACGAATTTCCCACCAGGCGCCGCACCCGCCGGCAGTGCCGCTTTAGCGGCACTAGGCCCACCCGGAACCGGAGGAGTTGCACCTTTGGGCGCCGGTCGATTACCCGGGATTGGTGGGGGCGGTGGTTGCGCAGGCATGATGCGGCTTCCTCACAACGACTCTAGGCGTGAAAAACTAACCGACCCACCCCCGAGTCGCAACGAAATTCGAGGCCCACAACCGGGCGCATCGACGAAGAACGCGCGGCGCGCCGCACCCGCATAATTCCGACCCTCCAGGTCCAGATGCGGCGCACCCCGAGTTCTCCTGAAAGTGTCACGTTTCGGGGTGCGGGAGTATTAGGCGAATCGGGAAAAGAAGTTTTGCCACCGATGGGGCACCGATTTACACCGATGAAGAACAGATTTTTGAATCCTTCTTCTTAATCGGTGTTCATCTGTGCCCCATCAGCGGCTAATTCCTCTTCAATTGCGACCACTCCACCGTCGAGCCGACGTTCGGGTCGAAGCCCGCCGTGTCGGAAAGAATGTACTCACCCTGGCGGTTCACCCAAACGTTGTCGTAACCGGCCGGCAGCTCGACGTGCCGGTCTTCGTACGGATTGCGATACGTCTCGACGCCGCGAATCTGCTCGCTCTGCGCCTGCGCAATGCGGTCCTGTGACGCCTGCTGCTCGCGGTAGCTGTCGGCGAACATCTTTCGGATCTCTTCGCTGTTGCGCGTGATCGTGTCGCTGATCGCTTTCGCGTTCGCGATCCCCTGGTTCTGTCGATTGGCGAAAAGCTTCTGCACGTACATGTACCCGGCGTACCAGTCGGCGGACGGACGCGCGGACATCACCACACTCGTCATCAGCGGCGTCATCTTGTCGAGCGTGCCCTGCGGCGCGCGGAGCGACGTCACGCTGGTGATCTGCCAGAAGATGCCGACGGGGCCGCGGTTGTAGACGACCGTCATGTAGACGTCTTCCTGCCACGGCTTGCCGTTGTAGTCGTACGCGTAGCGCAGGCGTTCGGATTTGATCGTCGCGTCCGGGCCCCACGCGGGACGCAACTGCTCGATCACCTTCGTGAGCTCCTCGCGATTCTCGAGCTTCGCCCGTGCGAGCTGCGGCGTCGCCTTGTCTGCGTAGAGCTTCGCGACGATCTCCGCGAGGTCCTGCATCGGCGGCATGATGATGTTGCCCATGTAGTTCGTGCCTTGCGCCATCGGCACGACCGGGTTGACCAAGTGCATGAAGTTTTGGATCGGCAGGAACTCGATCTGCGCGCCGCTCTGCGGGTCGCTGATCTTGAGCTGCAGGTTGCACAGCACGGAGTAGTCGCCGAACCACTTGATGCCGCCTTCGGAGTTCCAGCCTTCGGGGACGAGGAAGCTGACGGCTTCAATGTTGTTGATGCCGGGGTCGTGGATCGAGAGACGTTTGAGCTTGATGGCGTGGCCGCCGGGGTTGCTCGTGGTCTTCGGCTTCGCCGGCACGACGGGCGGAGGTTTCACCGCCTCGGTGACGACCGTGACAGCGTTCGGTTCCGGCTTGCGCGCGAGTGGGTTGTCGGCGGCGTAGGCGGATTTCGAGGCGAGCTTGTACTCCGTGTCGCCGGTCTTGAAGCGGAGCTCCGCGCCGTTTTTCGTCGCGGTCCAATTGAACGGATTGCCGTTGCTCTGGAACGATCCCGCGAGCGAGCCGTCGGCGGCGACGGTTCCCGTCGTCGGAAATGTCTGATCACCGAGCTTGATCGTGCCCGTGATGGAGTCGCCGGCGCGCGTGATCACCAGCGTCAGGCCTTCGCCGGAAAACGTTTCTGGCGTCGATGCCGACGCCGTGACGGAAGGTTTCGTTGTCGCGGGAGCCGGCTGAGGCGCCGGCGGGGCGGAAGCGGTGGGGCCGCCCTTGTCGCACGAGATGCTGAAGACCAGTGCCAACAGCGTCAGGGCGCACGGTCGGAGAGTTGGCCGCATGAGGTGCCTCCCGTTGCGAAGTGAGGAGGCCAGTTTCGTCGGCGGGGGCGGGAGGCGTCAAGCAAGATCGCGCGACGCGACATCCGTCATTCGAGTTCTTCCTCGCCGACGCGTTTGAACGAGCCGCGGTTCTCCGTGGCGATCGTCTGCAGGACCTTCTCGTAACTCTCGCCGCGGTCGACGAACGCGATCGTGTTCACGCGGACGCGGGCGTCCTTGTTGCGCTTGCGGATGAAGTCGATGACGGCCTGGTTATTCGGAAAATCCCCGTCGGTGAGCAGCCAGACGAGGTCGGGCTTCTGCCGGAACGCGATCTCCAGCGCGGGGATCGGGTCGGTCTGGCCGCTGGGGTTGATGTCGTCGATGAACTGTTCGAACTTGCGCTGATTGGCCGGCGCCGCGAGGAGCAACTCGCCGGCGCTCAGGGCGGCCGCGCGTTCGTCGCGGAAGAAGATGACGTTGAACGACTGGATCGGCTTGAGCGACCCGACGCTCCGGCGGAGCTGCTCGCGCAACGCGGCGAACTTGTCGATCATGGAGCCCGAAGCGTCGCAGACGTAGACGACGGAACGGATCATGCCGCCGCCGCCGCCGGTGCCGCCGCGTCCCCCGCCTCCGCCGCCGGGACCGAAAATGTTCGCCGGCCCGCGGCCGACGCCGTTCGTGTTCGGCGGACCGAACGGCAGAAGCGAATGCTTCGTCCCCTCTTCGCGCTCGCTGGTGAGCCTGGGCCCGCCGATGACACTTGACACGTCGGGCCGTGGCTCTTCCACGTGGAATTGATCCGCACGCGCAGATTCGCGGACGCTCTTTTCGAGCCGGTCGCGGCTTTCGTCTGAGGAATCGTCGAACTCAGGCCGCGCCAACGGCGTCCGAGTCGCGTTCACCGCCGGCCCGGACAGCGCATCGAGCACCATCCCGTCGGGCGTCACCGCCTGATCCTCAAACGCCGGCTGCGGCCGGGGCGCCGCGAGCGTGCGAAACATCAGCACACCGACCAGGACGATCGTCGCGTGAACGCACAGTGACGTAAGAAATGGAACAACGGCGTCCCGGAAACTCAGGCGCGGGTTCTCCGATGCGGCGGCGGTCTCGTGCATCTTGTGCACCTCCCGCCGATCCAACGTTTGTGTTGCGGGACTTCTTAGGCGTGGTTCAGAAGTATTCGTGCGTGAACGGCGCCGGCCCGCGGGCAAACGCGTCGAGCAGCGCCGTCGCGTTCGCGTCTTCCGCACGCGCGAGCCCGAGTCGCACGGCTTCGCTCGCGGAAAGATCTCCGGTGACAACCGCCGCCCACGTCGCGTCGCGGCATTCGAACTGCGATTCGCCCTGCGTGGTCGATACGCTCGCGCGTCCGCCATCGATCTCGATCCAAAGCTGCGACGCGTGGCCATCGGTTTCGTGCACGGTCACCGCGACCTTCCCGCGCACGTCTTCCGGGAGCTTCATCGCCTCGATGAAACGTTTGTGATCGAGCACGCGGATTTGCATTCGCGTGTAAGGCCGGACCTCCGGCGTCGGGTGGTTCTTGTTGTCGCGGTGCGTGATCTGCGGCTCGCGCAGCAGGCGATTGAGCTGCAGTTCGGCGGGCAGGGTGATGATCGCGCGGGAGTACTGATCGCGCAAACTGGCGAGGAAGTGGAGTTGACGTTTCAGCGCGCCGGCGTCCTCGTAGCCGGATTCGACGACGCGCATCGTGTCGCTGCCGTCCGGCTCGTGTACGTGCTCCAGCGTCATCCACCCGCGAATCGGGCCGGCCTCGTCCGGGCGGTCGACGGCGATCATCGCGTCGTCGAACTCCTTGACGTACCACGCCCAAACCTCGCGCGAACGCTCCAAGTCGCAGTGCCCGCGCTCCGCGATCCGCTGGCGACAAGCCGACAGCGCGTCGAGGTCGCCCGGCTCATAAAACCGAATCCCTTCGAACGCCCCGTGCGGGAAGATCGAGATCGGCACGGTCCAGGCGGCGCGCCGTTCGACGATGCCATATCCAAAGTGTTCGTAGAAAGAGCCACGAAACGGCATGAGGGCCGAGACGACTTCGCCGCGCTCGCGGGCGCGGTCGAGCGTCGCGCGCATGATCTGCGTCGCGATTCCAGGTTGTCCCGCAGAAGCATTCCCTGCGCGCCGACTTGTTTTGACGGTCCCCACCCACGCGACGCCCTGGCACGGCACGACGCCGCCCCCGCGCAGCCACATCCGCATCGACAGGCTCGTCGCGGTGCCGGCGAGTCGGCCTTCCTTCTCGGCCAGGAGACAATCACCCGACCGCACGCGCGGGTTATCGCGCAGCCAGCCGCGGAATTTCTCGAGGTCTTTGGAGCCCGACCCGTAGCACAGCATCCGCGCCTCGCCGACGCGGTCGTGCTGCGACTCGTCCACCCATTTCAGATTTAGACTCATCGGCGGCGAAAGGATAACCGCGTCGGCGTCTCAATTCGCCTTGAGGTCGAAATCGACGTCGGTGACATAGCTTCCGGCCGGGCCTTTCACGTGCCACGTGCCGGAAAGCTTGAGGGTCTCGGCGTCCGCCCTGCCTTTAATCTTGATGTCCAGGAGCTGGTTCGGCGGGCCGCCGTTCGCGACGCTGACCACGCGCGTCGACGCGAGCACCGCGTCGCCGTTCTTGATGGCGACCTCGAAGTCGCGTGTGCCGAAGGTGTTGGTCATTCGCAGCACGGCCGTCGTCGCGGTGCGCGTGATGACGGAGCCTTTCATCGCGATGTTGCCGCTTTTGGGGCTCGACATCGTGCCGGCGACTTGCGTGCCCTTGGGGAAGTAGCTGGCGGACTCGTCAACTTTCTTGCCCGGCGTGGGCGGCTTCGTCGTCGTCGTCGTCGACTTCAACGGTGGCTGCTTACCCGTCGCGGCGCCATTCGCCGGCGCTTGCCGCTTCGCGGCGTCGGCCTCCAGCGCGTCGATCCGGGCGATCGCCGCCGCCAGCTTCTTTTCCAACTCCGCGATGCGTTGCTCCTGCGACGCCTGCTGCGTGGCGGGAGCGGGATCGGCCGCGCGCGAAGGGAGCGAGGGCGAAAAGCGTCAACAGGACGATCGCGAGGTACGTCAAAAGCGATTGCTTCATAAGATTTAATTCAGGTGGCCCGGTGGTTTTCCCCAAGACAATACAGATTCATGCTAACACCGCGCTTTTACCCCGACAAACGGATCCGTGAGAGCAGATGACTCGGCATGAACTTTCGCCTTTAATCCCGCCATGGCCAAGATCGCGATCCTCGTCGAGAAGATTTACGAAGACCTCGAACTTCAGTACCCGCGACTGAGATTGAAGGAAGCCGGGCACACCGTCGAGATCGTCGGGCCGAAGGCGGGCGAGACGTACAACGGCAAGTGGGGCTACCCGCAGAAGGCCGAGAAGTCTGCGTCGGACGTCAAGGCTACCGACTACAGCCTCATCGTCATCCCCGGCGGCTCATCCCCCGACCACATGCGCCGCGACGGCGGGATGGTGAAGCTCGTCCGCGACGCGGCGGCGAAGAACGTCCCGATGGCCGCGATCTGCCACGGGCCGTGGATGCTGTGCTCGACCGACGTGCTGCGCGGCAAGCGGTGCACGAGCTACATGAGCATCGTCCACGACGTGATCAACGCCGGCGGGAAGTGGGTCGACGAGGAATGCGTCGTCGACGGGAACATCATCACGAGCCGCTGCCCGGACGATCTGCCTAGCTTCAGCAACGCGATCCTGCAGTTCGTGAGCGAGGGCAAGGCGCAGGGCGTGAAAGGAAAGCCGATCGCACCGTCATGGTTGATGGAGACGGTGCCCGCGAGCGGGCGCGGGTGACGCGCCGCGGCAAACAGCCGCGGAGCGGCGACAGAATGTAGCCCGGTGGCGCAAGCCCCGGGGATTTGGTGAAATGCCAATTGAAAAGCCCCGTAGGGGCGGCAGAACGTTTCGGCAGCCGAACGGTTCTGTCGCCCATACGGGGCTCGCTCGTTCGGTGGAATCGTCCCCGGGGCTTTGCGCCCCGGGCTACATTCTGTCGCCCCTGCCGGGGCTTGAGCTCGGCACGTGCGGAAGTCGTTCGATGAGGTCGCACGTCGTTTCCACGGGACGCGCGTTGACGAACCGCGTCGCGGTCTCCCTGCATCGTGATGCGACCTCTTGATTCTCGATCAAGGCGCGCAGTTTCCTGGCGACGATTTCTCCGCGAAAGCGTTTGACCGAAATGTCATCACCGATTCCAAGTTTTTTTAGTCGCTCGGCGTTGTCCGGCTGGTCGTGGCTCATTGGCATGATGAGCTGCGGGACGCCGGCCGCCATGCCTTGCGCCGTCGTACCGATCCCGCCGTGGTGGACGAGGGCGGCGCAGCGCGGGAGCAACTCGCTGAACGGGGCGTAGGGGACGTGGATCACGCCCGGCGGCAAATTCTCCGGCACGTTTTCCCGGTGGCGCGTGAGCAGGATGCCGCGACGGTTCAGGATCGCGCACGCCTGGGCGCTCGCCTGGAAAAACTCCCGCCCGTGAAACATCGCCGAGCCCGGCGTGAACGCGATCGGTTTGTCGCCGGCTTCTAAAAACGACACCAGCTCGGGCGAAAGGGGCTCAATTCCCTTCTCGTCAAAGAGCGGGAATCCCGTCAACTTCATCTGTTTCGGCCAGTCCGGTTGCGGCGGTGCGAACCACTCGGGGAACAAGCCGATCGTCAGCGTCGGCGAATGCCACCACTCGCTCAGGATCCTCCGCACCGGTGGCAAACCGACACCCGCGCGAAACGCGTTGAGCGTTTTGCCGACGACGGGGTCGAGCACGAAACGGTCGACGGTGGCGTTCACCACGCGAAGAAACCACGGCGGCGCCCATCCGAGCGGGGGCGCTCCCGGCAGCTTCGGCGGCGCGTATGCCGAGCGGACGATGCTGGGCTGAAGGTGCACCGTCACCAGCGGCACGCCGGTCTTGTCCTGCAGCGAGCGGGCGCCGAACGCGAGCGACGCCGCGACGATGACGGTGTCTGCGGGCACGACGTGGGACTGAAGCGCGTCGTACTGCAGCGGGATCAGCTCGCTCATGCTTTCGACGACCTTTTTCCAGCCGCGCTTGGCGTCCCACAGCTCGGGGTCGGAAATGATCTGCCGAAACTGCTCGGCCGTCCCGACTTCGACGAAATCGAAGCCCACTTTTCGCGCGAGGGGTTCGAACAGGCCGTTGGTGAACATCGTGACGCGGTGGCCGCGCCGCAAAAGCATTTGGCCGATGCCGAGGAACGGGTGGACGTCGCCGTGGCTGCCGACGGGGGCGAGGAGGATGTTCACGCTGCGCGGCTCCGCATGGCGACGGCGAGAGGATGGGGGAATCGGTCGCGGGAATCAACGCGGAACTTTTTCCTTGTCGTCGCGTCGAACCGTGAAATTGAGCCATTCAAAGGAGCCACGCATGAAACGCGGATCGAATCGACCGGCGACGACGAAGGCGGCGGCATCGTTGATGATCTCCCTGGCGGCGGTCGCGGGACTGACGGCGCCGAGCGTATACGCGGATTCGCCCGCGCCGACGCCTCAGGTTGTGAAGCCGGCTGCGAAGCCGGCCGAAGCCAAGCGTCCCGACCCCAAACCGCTCAGCGACAACGTTAAGAAAGGCCTGGATTGGCTGGCGAAAACGCAGGCCGCCGACGGCGGGTGGACGCAGGGCGAGGCGGTGAAAACCAACGGCCGCTCGGGCGAGCCGTTCGACCGCTCCGACGTCGCCGACACGTGCATGGCCGCGCTGGCGCTGATCCGCGCCGGCAACACGCCGAGCAAGGGCGACTACGCCCCGAACATCCGCAAGGCGCTCGAGTTCGTGTGCGGCGAGGTCGAGAAGTCCAGCGACAACGGGCTGCTCATCACCGACATCCGCGTGACGCGCGTGCAGACGAAACTTGGCTCGACCGTCGACACGTTCGCGTCGGCGCTGCTGCTGGCCGAGTGCCGCAACACGATGCCGGACGAGGCGTCGCGCAAGCGCGTCGTCGCGGCACTGGACAAGGTCATGGACAAGATCGAGAAGAGCCAGAAGGAGGACGGCCGGGTCGTCGACGCACACGACGGTTGGGCGGGGGCGTTGTGCCAGGGGTTGTGCCACAAGGCGCTGAACGTCGCGTCGCAGAACGGCGCGAAAGTAAGCGAGTCGGCGCTGGCCCGCGCCGAAAAGTTCAACGGTGGAAACTTCGATGCGAGCAAATCGACCGTCTCCGGCGCCGGCTCGGCGAACGTCGAGCTTTACGCCCGCGCGTCGAACCTCAGTGCGTTCCAGGACTCGGAAAACACGAACAAGGCGAAGTTGCCCGAATACCAGCGACGCCGCGACGATGCACAGAAACAGCAGCAAGCGGCCCAGAAGGAAGTCGCCGCGGCGCGCGAGGCGAAGGACGAGAGCCGGCTGAAGGTCGCGACGACGCAGGCCGCGAAAGCCGCCGACGACATCAAGGCCGTCGACGAGCGGCTCGCGCAGGCGAAGGGCAACGCCGACGCGCTCGACAAGGCCCGCAACGCGGTGGTAGACCGTCTCGGCGACAAGGGCTTCATCGCCGGTTTCGGCTCCAACGGCGGCGAGGAATTCCTCAGCTACATGAACATCGGCGAGAGCCTCGTGCAAAAGGGCGGCGAAGAGTTCACGAAGTTCGACAAGTCGATGACGGAGAACCTGAACCGCGTGCAGAACGACGACGGCAGCTGGTCCGGGCAACACTGCATCACGGGCAGAACGTTCTGCACCGCCGCGGCGCTGCTGACGCTGACGGTGGACCGCTCGGGAACGCCGGTGGGGCAGATGAAACCCGCTGCCGGTGCCGCGAATGGACAAGCGAGTGCGCGTTGATCGGTCGAAATCGTGTGTGCTGCTGGCGCTGCTGATCATCGGTTGCGCGCCCGCAGAGCCGCGACCGGCGCTAGCGTTTTCGCGATCCGAACGCGAGCTCTTGCAGGGGATCGACGATTCGCTCGCGCGCGCGTCGGCGTTCATCGTCTCGGCGCAATCCGACGACGGCGCGTGGCGCTCGGAGGTGTACGGAAACTACAAGGACGGTCCGAGCCTCACGCCCTACGTGATGACGGCGCTGCACGTCGCGGGCGGCGACCGCGCGTCGAGACATAGTTTCGACCGCGGACGCGGATACCTCCGCGGCGTGCTCGGACCGGACATAAAGGTCCCGCCGCTCGCATCACCGGTTTACACCGCCGCCCCCGCGGCATGGGTGTTCAAAATCCCCGTCCTCACATCGCTCGACATGCCGCGGCAATCTGCGTGGGTGAAGTATCTGGCAGAACAACAGCTGAGCGCCGCCAACGGATGGAAAAAGGATGACCCCGACTTTGGCGGGTTCGGATACTCGCCCCTGACGCCCAAAAAACCTGGCGCAAGTGCAAATCTTTCGGCGACGGTTTACGCACTCGGCGCCTTTCGACTCTCCGGCGTGCCGCCGAACGATCCCGTTTATGCCGACATCCTCACGTTCGTCTCGCGATGCCAGAACTTCTCCGACGACCCGGCAAATTCCGACCCGAACTTCGACGACGGCGGTTTCTTCTTCACGCCCACGGACGCCGCGCGTAACAAGGCCGGTCCCGCCGGCACCGACCGCTTCGGCAAGACGCGTTTCCACTCTTACGGCGCGATGACCGCCGACGGACTTCGCGCATTACTTCACGCGGGCCTGCCGCAAGATCACCCGCGCGTTGTCGCCGCGCGGCGCTGGCTCGAGCGGAACTTTCGCGCCGACGTCAACCCCGGCGTGTTCAATCCCGACCGCGAAGTGATTCGCAACGCCACGTATTACTACTACAGCTGGTCCGTCGCCCACGCGTTCATGCACTTAAACGCCCGTCGAATCCAAACCGAAAACGGCGAAGTCGACTGGCCCGTCGCGCTCGCGGCCGAGTTGCTCAATCGCCAGCGCGACGACGGCACGTGGACGAACCGCTTCACCGACAGCCGCGAGGACGACCCGCTCGTCGCGACGCCCGCCGCGATGGCGGCGCTGGCGATCTGTCGGCACATGATCAGCGGCGAGCCGCCGGTCGACCATCTCGCGTTGACACGTCCGTCGCGCGCGGGCAATCATGTCGGCCATGACTAACGTCTCGGAGTTGAACGCGCGGTTCGGCCGGCCAGGCCTCGTCACGATCGACACGGGCAAGGGAAGCTTGCCCCGCGTCCGCGTCACGTCGCCGCTCGCCGAGGCGGAAGTTTACCTGCAGGGCGCGCACGTCACGCACTTCCAGCCGCGCGGGCAAAAGCCGGTGCTGTTCATGAGTGCGGCGAGTTCGTTCGAGCCCGGAAAACCGATTCGCGGCGGCGTGCCGCTCGTTTTCCCGTGGTTCGGCCCGAACACGAAAGACCCGAAACTCCCTGCGCACGGTTTCGCGCGCGCGTCGATGTGGGAGATCCTGGGAATCGACGCGGCAGACGAGGTCACGATCCGACTGGGACTGAAATCTTCGGATTCGACGAAGAAGCTATGGCCGAACGAGTTTGAAGCAGCTTTCACGATCACCGTCGGCGCGTCGCTCGAGATGACGCTCGAAATCGCGAACACATCAAGCGGCGCGCTTACGTACGAAGAGGCCCTGCACACGTACCTCGCCGTCGGCGACATCCGGCGCACGACGATCGAAGGCCTGGCGGGTCGTGAGTTCATCGACAAGGTCGACAAGGCGTCGCGCAAGACACAGCCCGCCGGCGCGTTCGGCATCACCGGCGAGACGGACCGCGTTTACCTGAACTCGCCCGACACGGTGACGGTCCATGACGCGGCGAACGCGCGGAAGCTGATCATCTCCAAGGAAGGCTCCGGCGCAACGGTCGTGTGGAACCCATGGGTCGCCAAGTCAAAAGCGATGGCCGACTTCGGCGACGAAGAATGGCCCGGCATGCTCTGCATCGAGACGGCCAATGCGGCTGACAACGCCGTAACGCTCCCGCCGGGCCGGAAACACAGCACGGCCGCCCGAATCTCCGTTGAATGAACGTGCTCGTCTTTACGTGAGTCGGCGGACGACGACCACGGTCTGATCGTCCTTCGGCTCGTCGACGCACTGCCAATCCTTCATCGCGCCCTGAATCGTCTGGATGATTTGCCGGGACTGCGCGCATTGATCCCCCTGCGCGTCGCACGCGTCGAGCACCGCCCTGAGCCGCTCGTCGCCGAACATGTCTTCGGCCGGTGAGAACGACTCGGTGATTCCGTCGCTCGTCACCACGAGCGTTCCGCCGACGTCGAGCCGCACCGTCGGCGCGCGTTCCTCGTCGAGCTTGTCCATCACGCCGATCGGCGGAAGTGTGGGCTCCAGCGACTGCAGCGCCGCCCCGGGCCGCGCGCGGAGCAGGATCGGCCCGTGCCCGCCGCTCGCCCATTCGAGCTCGCCGTCGGGGGAAAGGAATCCCACGAACATCGTGACGAACCGGCCGGGCACCATGTCCTGTGCGAGGCGCGTGTTAACGCGGACGAGCAGCTTCAGCGGGTCCATCTCGGTGTCCGACAGACTTCGCACCAAAGTGCGCGCCTGCATGACGACCAGCGCCGGTGCGATGCCGTGTCCGGAGGCGTCGGCGACGAGGATGCCGAGCCGGCCGTCACAGAGTTTCCACAGGTCGAAGCAGTCGCCCCCGTTTACGCTCGCGGGCTTCGTCCAGCCCGCCGCCTGCAATCCCGGCACGTCCGGCATCGCGCGCGGGATCATCGCCTCCTGCACCTTCTTCGCGAGGTCAAGCTCTTTCCGCAGGGATGCGGATTCGATCGCGGCCTGTTGCAGCTTCGACCGCTGGATCGCGACACCGGCCTGGTCGCACAGGAGCTGGAGCATCGAGCGGTCGACGCCGGAGAAATCGGGCTGCGGTTCGTCGCCGAGCTTGTTGATGGCCTGCACGACGCCGATCGCGTTGCCGTCGAGGTCGACCATCGGCGCCGAGAGGATGTTGCGCGTGACGAAGCCGGTCTTGCGGTCGTTGTCGGGGTTGAAGCGGGGGTCGTGGTAGGGGTCGGAGACGTGAATCATCCGGTTCGACGTGAACGTCGCCCCGACGATGCCCGCGCCTGCGGGGATGCGGATCTCCCGCCCGTCGAGCCCGAGCGCGACCTTCGTCCACATCTCCTGGGTCTTCGCGTCGTGCAGGAAAATGCTCGCGCGGTCGCAATTGAGAAGCGCGGCGACGGCCTGCGTGATGTAGTGCAGCAGCGGGTCGAGGTCGGACGTGGCCGCCAGCATGCGCGACACGTCGAGGACGAGCTGCATCTGGTCGGCGGAGATGGAACTGGACCGCGGCTGAGCCATGTGTGCGTGCGTGCGTGCGTGCGTGTCGCGCCGGCGACCTACAGGTAAGTGCGCGTCCCCAATCCGCACATTCTATATAGCGTCTCGTGCGGGCTGGTGCCCCAGACTTCGGCGATTTCGCGCTCGGTGACGCCGTCGCCGAGGAGCACGACCTCGTCGCCGGCCTTGTCACGCGGGCCGAGCTCGACGAACGCCGACTGCATGCCGACTTCACGAACCGGCCGGCGCTGGCCGTTGACGAGGCACGTCGCCCCGGCGCGGAAACCGTCTGAATATCCCGCGCGAAACACGCCGTGCCGGCCGGTCGAGCTGGTGAATCCCGAATAACCGATCGGGCCGCTCGAGTCGTGGGCTTCGAGCAGCGGGGCGGTCACGCGCACCGTGCCTTCGTACAACGCGAATCCCGGCCGGACCGCGTCGAGCCAGGCGTCTGGCTCTTCGAGCAGGGCCGTCCCCGCGGCGTGAATCTTTTTCACCCCGCCGCCCATCACGTCGCGGAATCGCCTGGCCTGCTCGACGGTTGTTGCGTGCGTGAACGCTTCGTCGCACGCGCCGGTGTTCAGGATCGCGTTCACTTCGTCGATCGCACACGCGAACCGCTGCTGTCCCGTGTCGACGCACAGCACCGGCCGGGCGGCGCGGAGCAGGTTCGCCCGCTCGGCCGTCCAGACTGCGGGCCGCACGCGCATCGAAACGTAATCCTTCGTGTCGTTCGACGTCCCGACGAGGGCGATCGTCGACTTCCCGCCGTTCACTTCGCGGTAGAGCTCCGTTTCCGTCGCGTCGAACACGTAAAACGCTTCGACGAGATCGCGGATCGTCTCGACGACCCGCAGCGCGCCCAGGCCGTACGCATCGGCCTTCACGACCGCGATCACCGGCACGCCGGTCGCCCGCGCGATGCGCTGGACGTTCGCCCTCACGCGGGGCAAGTCGACCTGAACTTTTGGGCCTTGGACGCGGTTCATCTTCGGCGTGCTCATTTCGCGGCGTCCCGCGCGCGGCGGCGGATGAAGACGTGCGTCGCGCGCTCGCCGGCGATTTGCTTCTCACACTCGTAGCCCAGCGCCGGCAGGTCCAGGCCCTGCATCAGGTTTTCGCCGCGGCCGAGCACGACGGGTCGGACGGCCAGGTGCATCTCGTCGATCAACTGCTTTTGTAGAAACTGCCGCACGGTCGAAACGCCGCCGCCGACGCGAACGTCTTTTTCGCCCGCCGCGGCGCGGGCGAGTTTCAATGCTTCTTCGACGCCGCCGGTGACGAAGTGAAACGTCGTCCCGCCCTTCATCTCGAGCGGCTTTCGCGCGTGGTGCGTCAGGACGAACGCCGGCACGTGGTACGGCGGCTCGTCGCCCCACCAGCCTTTCCAACTCTCGTCCGGCCACGGCCCGCGGACGGGGCCGAACATGTTTCGCCCGAGGATCCAGGCGCCGACGTTGACGAAGCCCTGCGACGCGATCTCATTGTCGGTGCCAGTCTCGCCGCCGCCTTTACCGTGCATGTCGCCGAACACGCGCGTCGGAAAGAACCACTCGAAGATCTTCGGCCCGCCGACGCCGAGCGGATTTTCGAGGCTCTGGTCTGGCCCGGCGCTGAAACCGTCGAGCGACATCGCAAAACTCTGTACGCGAACCTTTGGCATGGGTTGGTTAATATACGCGCGTGCGGGCCTTTTGCTTCGTCCTGCTGATTCTCACGGCACCGGCGCGTGCGGCCGACTCCTCCGACGCCCCAAAAGCCGGCCGCTCGCAGGTCACCTGGCCGCTGCCGTCCGACGCCGAATTCGCCAAGCAATACACCGCGCTCGGCAAACTGCACGGCTTCAACATCCCGGCCGATTACCCGCAGAAAATCCGCGAGAAATCACAGGGAACGACCGGCGACGGAAAGTTCCCCGACCCCACCTACGAACTCTACGTCCCCAAATCCTTCGAACGCGCGACCTCGCGTGAAGGCGAAAAGTTTGGCCTTTTCGTCTGGATCAGCGCAAGCCCCAGCGGCAAACCGCCGCGCGAGGATTGGCTCAAGGTGTTAGACAAACACAAGCTCATCTGGGTCGGCCCCAACGGTGTTCAGAACGAGATCGACACGCTCTTCCGCACCTACATGGCCGTCGAATCCGTCCGCGCCGCGAAAGAACATTTCCCCGAAAACTCGATCGACGAGACGAGGATCTACGTGGCAGGCGTCTCGGGCGGCGGCCGCATCGCCAGCCACGCCGCCCTCGTCGCCGCCGACACGTTCTCCGGCGGGTTCTACTTCGTCGGCTGCGACTTCTTCCGCGACACGCCGACGATCGCCGACCCCAGCCGCTTCTACCGAGGCTTCTGGCGCAAGCCCGACCCCAAGCTCCTCACCCGCGCGAAGACAAATGGGAGGTACGTCCTGCTCACCGGCTCCGAAGACATGAACCGCGACAACACCCAAAGCGTCTACGAAGGCTACAAGAAACTAGGCTTCAAGAACGCGACGTACATCGAAGTGCCCAACATGGGCCACACGGTGCCGAACCTGGAATGGTTCGAGAAGGGGATCGAGCTGCTCGATCAGCGCAGGCCGGCGACGCAACCCATCCGGGGAAAAGCGAAACAGTAGTCAGGTTATCCCCGCCCGTTGTAGAAACTCGGCCGCCCGCGCGACTGCAGCACGGCGTGGGCGATCAGCTCGACCACGATGAACCCGATCCCGCCGGCGAACAGCCAGGCGGGCCAGGCCCTTATCCGGATCGGCGAGTCGTTCAAACCGATCGCGGTCGCGCGCATGCACGCGGCGATCACGACGCCGCCGGCGAACCACGTCGCGAGCCGCGCGATCACCTGCACCGCCCGTGTCGTCGGAATCCGCGGCCGCAGCCCGTTGAGGAAAAACAGCTCCACGAAATGCCCGCCCAGCGACGGCCAGAGGCAGATCAGCGTCGCAACCGGCCAGCGCGACCAGCGGGCGTGGCTGGATGCGACGAAGATCGCGCCCAGGACGATCGCGATCGCGAACGTCCGCAGTAGCGTCGTGCGGACCGGCTCGCGGTAGGGTTGCCAGGCTGACGTCGTCATCGAACCCATTTCCGACGTTGTCGTCACTTCGCCGCAGACCTTCGCCAACGGATGAATAGATAGATGCACCAAGCCGCCGCGAGGATCGACGTCACCGCAATTGCTCGCGCTTTCGCCTCGACCAACACCCATCGCACGGAGATACCCGTCCGCGCTTCTGCGCCAGACCGTTTCCAATCGGCGGCTTGCCCGGCGGCCATCAACACCATCAACCAATACCAAGCGCAAACGCAGACGCTCGCGATAAGTGCGCCGGTTCTGCGCCAACCCGTTTGTCGTGGTGGTGGTGGTGGTGGCGCCGGGGTTTCATAGTCGACGACCGACATAGCCGTGATATTGGGGTTCCCATGAGATGAACGTCAACCGTCCACCCTCGAATCTGCATTTCTCCCTCTCCCTCCGGGAGAGGGTCGGGGTGAGGGCGGCTGGAACATCGACCGGGCATCGCAATGTGAACACGCCCTCACCCTATCCCTCTCCCGGAGGGAAAGGGGACCAGAGCGGCACGGCCTGGCTTTCGAGGACGTCGCGTGATGCGTTCAGCGTGTGCGCAGAGTCTGGGGCGTCTTCGTAGCGTCTTCGCGAAGGTCGCGACGGGTGCGCTGCAAGCGCGGCGGCTGCGCGGACGTCGCAGCTATCAATACGCCAGAGTGACTGGCGCGGCGACAGGGTGCCGGGCGCGGCGACGGCGTAGCGGGTGATTTCGCCGGGTGACGCGCAAGTCGAGGGCGCGGCGGGTGCCACGTCGGCGTGACGCGTGGCGGGGCGGCATCGCTTGCGCGAGCATTTCTTCGCCGCCGACTCGGCAGGGGGATCGATTGCCTCGCGCGTTTCGGGCTCCGGCTCGCGGGTGGAGCGACGGGCAACGTGCGAGTCGCGCGGCGACACGGAAGGGTGACCGGGCGACTCGTGGAGGGTGGGCTTCACATCTCGCGGGCCGCTCTGCGGCGCTTGCGTTTTCGGACGTGCCGCTCGCGGGGCGGGCGGCGCCCCTTGAGGGGCGACACTTGGCGGGCGGGATTTGCGCGGTGATCTCGCGGCGGCGCGGCGGTCAAACCCCGTTTTCTGTACGGGAAACGTGGGCGACGCCGATAACGGCAAGATGCTGGTACAAGGCGGACGCGCGGAGGATCGGTACGATTTATCGCACCCCAACGCCCGCCGGGCGCGGGAGCAGGGCGGGAAGTTCATCCCGGACGGCGACAGCGACTTCGCGCGGATGGCGCGGCGATTCTCGGACGTGCTCAATCAGGACCCGGCTCGCTACCTCATGGCCCCCGAAGACTGCAAGGCCATCGCCGACGCGGTGGCGGAATATCGCGACGCGCTGGCGGCCAACACGTCGCGCTACACGCGGTCGATGAAGACCGTCGCCGTCAAGGACGGCGCGCGGTCGAGGGCCGAGAAACTGATCCGCGAGGCGGGGAACTTTATCCGTGCGAGTTTGAAGATCGACGAGGCGTCGAAAAAGATCGCGGGCATTCAGCCGCGGCCGGAGAAGACGCGCCGGCGGACGGTGCCGCAGACGGCGCCGGCTCTGTCGTTCGTCGGCGCGGTGCCGTTCACGAACACGGTCGACGGGATGCACGTGATCCGCTTCCGCGATCCGCTGGGGAAGGATTCGAGCGACGCGAAGCCGGCGGGGGCGCACTGCATGGAGCTTTACTACGACCTCGTCCCGCCGGGCGAGCCGATCCCGCAGTTTCCCGGGCAGCGGACGGGCGGCGTGAAGCTGTACCTCCGCTTCTTCACGCGCAGCCCGATCAAGGTGAAGTACCCGAAGACGGACGTGCCGATGCGCGTCGTGTACTGGGGCCGATGGGCGGACGCGACGGGAGAGACCGGGCCGTTCTCCCCGACGCTCGCGACGCGGGTGGAAGGGGTCGATGCGGGCGTGAACATGCCGCAGCTGGGGCAGGGGCGGCGCGAGCAGAAGATCATCGTGACGTCGGGACTGCGGCAGTTGCCGGGGTTGGTCGACGAGGAGACGGGGACGGTGGACGAGACGAGGATGCTGACGGACGGGACCGCCGAGGCGGCGTGAGCGTCACACACCGTTGTAGTAAGATTCCTCCGCTTGGACCCGAACAAGATTCTCGCCAAAGCTCTTGCGTCGCCGGCGAACGTTCGCTTCGGCGACATGCAACACCTGGTTGAAGCTTTTGGCTTTCGCCTGCTGCGCGTGAGCGGGAGTCATCACATCTACGGACGCCCCGGACTGACGGAGCAGATCAACATTCAGAAGGTGGGCGGCAAGGCCAAGCCGTATCAAATCCGGCAATTCCTCAAGCTCGTCGAACGGTATAATCTCAGCCTGGCGGAGCGATGATGCGCGACTATCACATCAACATCTTCTACAGCGAAGAAGACGGCGGATACATCGCCGACATCCCTGACCTTGAGGCGTGTTCCGCTTTCGGAAAGACTCCGGATGAGGCGTTGTCCGAACTCGGCATTGCCCGCACGGCGTGGATCAAGGCCGCGAAGGCCGCACGCAGGCGAATCCCGCCGCCACGCTACCGCCCGGCGATCTACCAGCTGCCCACCGCCAGATGACGGACGCGGGGCGACGACCGCGAAACCAATTCCATACGAGGGTCCGACCTGCGCTCGCGCGCGGGCTCGTTCGCCCGCTTCAACGTTCTTCGGGTATGCTGACGGCGCGACCACAGGAGCCAATAACGATGAATCGCGTAACGCGGCGGGGAATGTTGCAGGGTGTCGGGGCGGCGGGCGTCGGGGCGGCGATCGGGGGGAATGCTCGCGCAGAATCAACGCCGGCGCCGGCATCACACCCGGGCGCCGAGCGGAAGTTCAAGCTCGGCCTCATCACATACATGGTCGGCGCGAAGTGGGACCTGCCCACGCTCATCGCCGTCAGCAAGAAGACCGGCGTCGCGGCGCTCGAACTGCGCACCACACACGCGCACGGTGTTGAAACCACCCTCTCACCCGAGCAGCGCAAGGAAGTTCGCAAGCGATTCGAAGACTCCGGCGGTGTCGTGCCATGGTGCCTCGGGTCGACCTGCGAATTCCACTCGCCCGACCCGGCCGTCGTGAACAAGAACATCGAGACGTGCAAGCAGTTCGTCCAGCTCGCGGCGGATTGTGGGTTCAAAGGCGTGAAGGTGCGGCCGAACGGTTTGCGCAAGGACATTCCTGCGGAAAAAACGCTGGAGCAGATCGGCAAGGCGTTAATCCCCTGCGGCGAAGCCGGCGCGGCGGTGGGGGTCGAGATCTTCGTCGAGGTGCACGGCTACGACACGCAGAAGCCGCCGAACATCAAGCAGGTGATGGAGCACTGCGGGCACAAGAGCGTCGGGCTCGCGTGGAACAGCAACCCGGAAGACATCAAAGGCGGCTCGGTCGCCGAGTCGTTCAAGATGCTCTGGCCTTGGATTCGCCACTGCCACATTAATGATCTGTGGAAGGACCGGAGCGGGGCGTATCCGTACCGGGAACTGTTTACGCTGTTCCGCGAGCACGGCTACGATCGCTACACGATGTGCGAGGTCCCGCGTACGCCGGTCGACGTGGCAACGGGCGAAGATTTTCTACGGTATTACAACGCGTTGTGGCATGAACTTACGAAGCCGTGAGCTGTTGAATCCGCACGTCCCGACTCGACTTCCTTAAGTTAGCTGACATATCGTATTGACCGTTCGGTCAAGAACCGGACGCACGCGGACGTACGTGTTGCAGCTAAGATGAGCATCTCAATGCACTTGCGTTTTTTGATCGTTGCCCTCATGGGGATGATGGTTGCGGGGATCGCGGGGTGTGAGCGGCGAGGGTCTGCTCAGACGATGCAGCCGCCGCCGGCCACGGTGACGGTGAGCCTTCCGATCTCGCGCGAAGTGATGGAGTGGGACGAGTACCCGGGTTGGCTCGAATCCGTTCATGCGGTGCAGGTGCGGGCGCAGGTCAGCGGGTACATGGAGTCGGTCAACTTCAAGGAAGGCGCGATCGTCAACAAGGGCGACCTGCTGTTCCAGATCGATCCTCGCCCGTTTAACGCGGAAGTGGCGCGCAACGAAGGTGAAGTCGGCCGGGCCAAAGCACGACTGGCCCTGGCGGAAACGGAATTCAAGCGGACGCAGAAGATCGTGACCACCGGCGCCGGCAGCGAGCTGGAGCTGGACGAGAAGCGTGCCAACCTCGCCGAAGGCGAAGCCGCGGTGAAGATCGCGCAGGCGAATCTCGAAACTGCGCGGATCAACCTCGGGTACACGAAGGTCAAGGCCGAGATCACCGGTCGGATCAGCCAGGCGCTGGTGAAACCCGGGAACCTCGTCACCGGCGGCGGCCAGAATCAATCTACGCTTTTAACGACGATCACCGCGCTCGACCCGATTCATTGCAACGTCGACGCCGACGAACGCTCCGTCCTGAAATATCAGCGCCTCGTGCGCGAGAAGAAGCGCAACGACATCCGCGGTGGGGGACAGGTCCGTGCCTTAATGGCATTGTCCGACGAGACCGGTTTCCCCCACGTCGGTTACATCGATTTCGTCGACAACATCATCGACCGCAACACCGGCACGCTCCGCGCCCGCGGCGTGTTCCAAAACCCGGGCGGCGCCATGACGCCGGGCACGTTCGCGCGACTGCGCGTCCCGGGCAGCGAGCCTTACACGACCCTGCTCGTGCCGGAGCTTTCCGTGCAGACGGATCAGAACAGCAAATACGTTTTGACGGTCGACGCGCAGAACACGGTCCACGTCACGCCGATCAAGATCGGAGCGCAGTTCGGGTCGCTACGCGCCGTCTCCAGCGGGTTGAAGGGCGACGAGCGGATCATCGTGAACGGGCTGCTCAAGGCTCGTCCGGGCGGGAAGGTCGTGCCGGAACTGAAACCGATGCCGGGAGCGGACGACGCCAACCTGTCGACGACGCGGATGGTGGAGCCGGGGACGACGCGACCTTCGACGGCGCCGGTTGAACCACCGACGACCGCGCCGTCCGTCTCGCAAAACGACACGACCACTCCGATTGGTGTTGCAGAGGTTTCCCGGTGAAGTTCGCCCATTTCTTCATTGACCGCCCGGTCTTCGCGGCGGTGCTTTCGATCGTGACGATCATCGTCGGCGCGCTGGCGATCCGCGTCATGCCGGTCGCGCAGTACCCCGACATCGTCCCGCCGACCGTCAACATCACCGCCAATTTCCCCGGTGCGAATGCCCAGACCGTCGCAGACACCGTCGCCGCGCCGATCGAGCAGCAGATCAACGGCGTCGAGAACATGCTCTACATGAGCAGCCAGAGCACGAACGACGGGCAGCTCGCGCTGACCGTGACGTTCAAGCTCGGCACGAACCTGAACGACGCGCAGGTGCAGGTGCAGAACCGCGTCGCGATCGCCGAGCCGACGCTGCCGGAAGAAGTGCGACGCCTCGGCGTCACGGTGAAGAAGCGCAGCCCGGACATCACGCTGGCGGTGCAGTTCTATTCGCCGATCGACCCGGCGACGGGAAAACCGAAGCGCGACACGCTGTACATCAGCAACTTCGCGACGCAGAAGGTGCGCGACAAGATCGCGCGGCTCGACGGGGTCGGCGACGTGTTCCTCTTCGGCGCGCGCGACTACTCGATGCGGCTGTGGCTCGACCCGCAGAAGCTCACGTCGCTCAACATGACCGCCGGCGACGTCGTGCAGGCCGTGCGCGAGCAGAACGTGCAGGTCGCGGCCGGCGTCGTCGGGCAGCAGCCGTTGCCGGCGAACGTGGACGCGCCGCTTCAGCTCAGCGTCAACGCGCAAGGCCGGCTCACGACGGCGGAGGAATTCGAGCAGATCGTCGTCAAGACCGGCCAAGACGGGCAGATCACCCGGCTGAAGGACGTCGCGCGCGTGGAGCTCGGCGCGAAAGACTACGCGCTGCGCGTCTATGCCGGCCAGGTCGGCGAGTCTCACGGGGACGAGTCGATCGGCATGCCGGTGTTCCAGCTGCCCGGCTCCAACGCCATCGAGACCGCCGACGCCGTCGACAAGGCGATGAAGGAACTGCGCGCCAGCCCCGACTGGCCGGACGGCGTCGAGTACCGCATCCCGTTCGACACGACGATCTTCGTCCGCCAGAGCGTTCACGACGTCATCTTCACGCTCGCCGAGGCGATCGGTCTGGTCGTGCTGGTCGTGATCGTCTTCCTGCAGAACTGGCGCACCGCGATCATCCCGCTGGCGGCCGTGCCGGTGTCGCTGATCGGCACCTGCGCCGTGATGTGGCCGCTCGGGTTTTCGCTCAACAATCTTTCGCTGTTCGGGCTCGTGCTGGCGATCGGCATCGTGGTCGACGACGCGATCGTCGTCGTCGAAAACGTCGAGCGCTGGATGGAAAAAGGCCTGCCCGCGCGCGAGGCGACTTACGAAGCGATGCGCGAGGTGACGCCCGCGGTGCTCGCCGTCGCGGCGGGTCTCTCGGCGGTGTTCATCCCGACCGCGTTCATCAGCGGCATCACGGGCCAGTTCTACCGCCAGTTCGCGCTCACGATCGCCGTCAGCACGCTGCTCAGCGCGTTCAACTCGCTGACGCTCAGTCCCGCGCTGGCCGCGATCCTGCTGAAGCCGCACAGCGCCAAGCCGGACTGGCTGGAACGGACGATCAACTTGTTGTTCGGCTGGTTCTTCCGGCTGTTCAACCGCGCGTTTGCCGCCACGACCCGCGCATACGTCGGCACGCTCCGCCGCGTCGTCCGCCTCGCCGTGGTCGCGCTGCTCGTGTACGCCGGCCTGCTCGTCGCCACAGTCTTCGGCTTCCGCAGCGTGCCCACGGGATTCATCCCGCAGCAGGACAAGGGCTACCTCCTGTGCGTCCTGCAGATGCCGGATGCCACGTCGCTCGACCGCACCGACGCGACGATGAAGCGCATGGAGGAGATCGGCCGCAAGACGCCGGGCGTGAAGTTCACGTTCGCCGTCACCGGCTTCAGCGTCCTCTCCGGCACGAACCAGTCGAACACCGGCGTGATGTTTTTGTCGCTGGAAGACTTCGACAAACGCGCCGGCGACCCGCACAAGTCGATGGAGGCGATCCTCGGCAGCCTGATGGGGCAGTTCTCGCAGATCCAGGACGGCTTTGCGCTCGTGTTCCCGCCGCCCGCGGTGCAGGGCATGGGTAACGCGGGCGGGTACAAGATTCAGATCCAGGATTACGGCGGCCACACGCCGCAGGATCTGCAGGCGGTGTCGGAACAATTCGTCGGCGCCGTCATGCAGCAGGACATTGCGTCCGGTCATCCGAAACTGCAGACGATCCTCCCGAGCTTTCGCGCTAACGTCCCGCAACTGTGGGCCAACGTCGACCGCGAGAAGGTTAAAGCGCAGGGCGTCGCCGTCACCGACGTCTTCGCGGCGCTGCAGACGTATCTCGGCTCGCTGTACGTCAACGACTTCAACCTCAACGGCCGCACGTACCAGGTCACCGCGCAGGCCGACGCGACGTTCCGCGCGACCGCGCATGACGTGGCGAACCTCAAGACGCGCAACTTCCGCGGCGACATGGTGCCGCTCGGCGCCGTGATGGACATCAAGGACATCACCGGCCCGGTCCGCATCGGCCGTTACGACCTGTTCCCCACGGCCGACGTCAACATCACCGCCGCGCCCGGCGTCGCGTCCGGCGAGGTGATCACGCTCATCGAGCAGACCGCGAAATCCAGCCTCCCCACCGGCTTCGGCATCGAGTGGACCGAGCTGGCGCTGCAGGAAAAGCTCGCGGGCAACAGCGCGCTGTGGATCTTCCCCATGTGCGTGCTGTTCGTGTTCCTCGTGCACTCGGCCGAGTACGAAAGCTGGAGCCTGCCGACGGCGATCATCCTCATCGTCCCGATGTGCTTGTTGTCGGGCATAACCGGCGTGTTCCTGCGCGGGATGGACAACAACATCTTCACGCAGATCGGGTTCGTCGTGCTCGCCGGGTTGTCCGCGAAGAACGCCGTGCTGATCGTCGAATTCGCTAAGCAGCAGGAAGAGCACGACCCGAAGATGGGCTACGTCCGCGCCGCGCTCGAAGCGTCGCGCCTGCGTCTGCGGCCGATCCTGATGACGAGCTTCGCGTTCATCCTCGGCGTGGTGCCGCTGGTCATCGCCAGCGGCGCCGGCTACGAAATGCGCCGTGCCCTGGGCACCGCCGTCTTCAGCGGCATGATCGGCGTGACGCTCTTCGGCATCTTCCTCACGCCGGTCTTCTACGTGACGATCCGCTGGCTCACCCTGAAAGTCCGCCCTAACTCCGGCGTGCCCGGTCACCACAAATACAGCAACGGCGACGGCAACGGCGCCGAAATCCCCATCGCCCGACGAAGCGACAGCCTGCACGCCTAGCCGCGGAGCGGCGGCAGAATGTAGCCCACGGCGTGAGCCGTGGGTCGGGCAGTAACATAAGAAGAAGCCCCGTAGGGGCGGCAGAACGTTTCGCAATTCGGAAGGCTCTGTCGCCCCTACGGGGCTTTCATTTTTGCGAGTCTGTTCGCGTTCCCGGGGCTTGCGCCCCGGGCTACATTCTGCCGCCGCCCTGCGGCTGGGTACTATCGGACGTCCGCGACGGATCAGGCGGCGTCTCCCTCATTCCCGGCTTTTTCAGACGCAATCGAAACTCTTCACTAAACCCCCCATCCCTCCGCGCCGAAGTAACGGGCAGAGAGACTCGTGGCGTCTGCGGTCAGTCGTTCGGCCGCCCGCCAAACTCGCACTAGTTGGAGAAGAAGTCATGGCACAGCAGCAGCAGGAAATGTCGTACGCCCAGGCGCTCAACGAGGCCAAGCAGGTCATCATCCAGCAGTCGGCCCGGATCAAGGGCGACCTGGAGAAGATCAAGGGCCAGCAGCAGACGATCGTCGACCAGGCCGCCAAAATCACCGAGCACGAGGGGAAGCTCCTTTCCAGCACATTGGGATCCTAAGCTTAGAATTCCACGTGGACAAGTTGTCGCG
>JADMIO011575553.1_pt1 | contig 87379 bp, 58 predicted proteins | sample 8958161 | NCBI WGS metagenome assembly JADMIO01 (sample SAMN16585339, study PRJNA669376) | soil metagenome | isolation source: Crop rotation soil | place: USA: Cullars Rotation, Alabama | collected 2011 | reverse complement strand
GCGACAACTTGTCCACGTGGAATTCTAAGCTTAGGATCCCAATGTGCTGGAAAGGTTGTGATGATCCGCATGCCGCCCGATGAGCACCATCGTGATCGACGCCACCGTACACGGGATGGCCGACAGCATGCCCGTTTTCAAATCACTGGCTTCGGTAATGGACTTGATGATCGACGGTAACCAGTAGATGAAGCCGTACAACCCCATCATGAGCATGAAGTAGATGGCGCTTAGGTGCCACAACCGCAGGCCGGTAAGCGCCTGCTTGAGATCAGCCACGTGATGGCCGGAATGGCTGGACTCATTCGCGAGTTGGCCTTCTAGCCATTCTCGATCGCTCGTTGATAGCCACTTCGCCTTGATCGGGCGATCGGGCAAGAGCAACAGCGTGACGACGCCGAGGATTACCGGCGCGATACCTTCGATGAGGAACAGCCACTGCCAGCCGTGTAGGGCCAACAGGCCATCCATTTTCATCAGCACGCCGGCCAACGGATTGCCGACGATTCCGGAAACAGCCGTCGCGGTGAGGAACCAGGCTAACACGCTCGCGCGACGGCGTTCTGGAATCCAGTAGGTAAGATAAAGTACAATTCCCGGGAAAAATCCCGCCTCCGCGGCTCCCAGGAGGAACCGGAGGACGTAAAGGCTGTAAGCCCCTTGCACAAACATCATGCAAGCGCTGATCAGACCCCAGGTAATCATGATGCGCGTCATCCAGATGCGCGCTCCGACTTTCTCCAGAATCAAATTGCTCGGCACTTCGAACAAAAAGTAACCCAGGAAAAACATGCCCGCGCCCAAGCCATACGCGCTTTCGCCGATGCCGGTGTCGCCGAGCATCCGGAGCTTGGCCATCGCGATGTTCGTACGATCGAGGTAATTGACGAGGAACAGTAAGCAGAGGAAGGGAATGAGTTTGGCAATGACGGCGCTGATAATGCGTCGCTCATCATCGGCGTGATAACTCAGGATCGAAGTGTGAGCACTGCGGTCAGTGGAAGCGTCGACAATGGATGAAGGCATAGGCGGGTGCAGGGTAGACGGCAGCTAAATCGGGCAATGCCGCTTAGTTTGGCGGCACGAATTCGTGATACTCGGTGCCGCCGCCGGAGGTAAGCCGGAACATCAACTGCTTGCCGCCCACGTATTCAGCGGCGTTCTTCCATTCGACATGACCGTCGCCGTATGCAACGTTGGCCCCACCCACCGCAGCCTGCGGAACTTTACCTACCGCGGTTTCTTGGCCCTTCATGTGAGATGATAGGGACGCAAGTTCGCCTTTCCCATAATTGGGTAGATTTGAAGCACCGACCCGGTCGGACCAGATGACCTTATACTGCGGGTGGTCACTCATCTTCATTGAGAAAACGGGATTAGAAACCGTGAATCGATTGAAGACAGGCTTCGGCCAGGTCTTGCCTTTCACGTAGGTATCTTTCGCGTCCCATGTATTGTTCATGATGATGGTGCTGTTTCCAGATGCCGGAAGATAAAATCCGCCATATCCCCAGGTATAACCCATGGGCCAATACGAATAGCCACAGCTCATGCCGATGCCGGCCACGTTTCCTAGGCCGGGGAATATATAGCCGCCTTGTTGATTCCAGCTGGGGGCGTTAATTGAATTTCGGGCGCCATTCGCCTCAGGCTTGGAAGGGCAATAGAAGGCGCCAAACGCCGTCGCCATTGTTGCTGAATTGAGTCCGGTGGTTCCGGCCTTTCGTCCCAGCATTTTATCGCGGGCGTTAACCGAAATGCTGCTGGGGATGTAGTTGGAGTTGTCGGGATACTGATAGCCGGTATAAGCGAGGTTCCCCGCATCGTAGCCGCTCCACGCATTGGCCGCAGCGTAGTACTGTGCCGAGACGGGATTCCACGTCCATCGCGTGTTATGCAGATCCGGCCACCAGCCATTGTCTTCAGTCCCTAATTGAATCGTAGCCACCGTGATTTGACGAAGGTTCGAGGCACACGAGACCCGATTCGCCGCCTCCCGGGCTTTGTTCAGCGCAGGGAGCAACAGCGCGACCAGCAACGAGATGATCGCGACGACCACAAGCAGTTCGACCAATGTGAACGCCTTCATTCGTAAGCGATTGAGATGTGCTGCCATGATCGGCCTCCGCGTAAACACATGTTTTCAGACGGTGGCGACGTATTCATTACTTCGTAGTAACTACCATGCCGTTTAACACGTATTTGGTCGTAAACTGACTTCGCAGATATGTGTCAACGTGGCCATCCGCGAACAGTGCGTTGGATCGCTGTTTAGAGTGAATATATCGTTTGGAATAGTTGATGCCGTCCAGGTTGGTGGTCGTGTCGACTACCCACCAAGCCCCATCCATCGCAACCACGCCGTTGGTTGTGCTGCCTCCGCCTTGGCGGAAGTACCACAGCACGGTGTTGAGCCGCTTGGGTGCGAACGTTTTAGAATAGTTGGGATCCGAAAGAACCCAGCCAGGCGTTCCCGCGGGGTTGCTCAAGCCCGTTGGAGCCGAAGGAATTTCCCATCGGCCGAGCACGCCGGCGGCGTAAGAATAATTGCTGGAAATCCCAACGCTCGAGTATCCCCGCCCGATGCTTAATGACGTTCCATCGCCATTGCCTTGCTTCACCTGCGATTGAAAGCCGGTTGAACCGGTATTCGCCATCGCATTTGCCGTTGGACAATTGAATATGCGGTAATCTTTCACAAACTGTTCAAGGTAGTTGAACCATCGAAATTCGTGCTCGGACGGATTCGTGGTGGTCGAGGTATTCTGAAGCGTAAAGTCGATGTTGTTCGCCCAGCTGTCACACCAGTGGCGTGACATCGGCGCAACCCAGCCTTTGTTGTCGTTCGTGTATTGAATCCAGGCAAATCCGACTTGACGCAGTTGAGCTTGACATTGCACGGTGGCCGCCTGTTGGCGGACTGTATTCAGCGCCGGCAAAAGTATCGACACGAGAACGGCGATGATGCCAATCACGACCAAGAGTTCCACTAACGTGAAACCGCATGCGTGCCGGCTAGAAACCGAACATTTCATAATCGCCTCAGATAAACTTCGATTACATCACGTAAAGTTGCCGACGACGCCGGCGCGACAACAAGCCGACCGCCCCAAGTCCAATAATACCAAGACTCGTTGGCTCCGGGACTGAAGAAAAGGTAATTGCAACATCATTACCACCGGAAAACGAATTGGTTGCTGCATCGTAAGTATAGCTAATTGCATACGTCAGAGGGCCAGAAATCGACGTTGAGGGACTGATATTAGTGAACGTTCCGCTCACAGCGTCTGTTCCATCATTGTTGATCAGAAGCACGGTCTTATTCGGACTGAGCGCACCAGTCGGGCCACCCACTAGGGTAAGGAACAGGTCACCGTCGAGCGTTACAGTTCCTGTAACGTTGACCGTATCCGACTGATAGACTTTTCCTAAAGCAGTGGCGAGATTGATATCTACGGCGAATGTGGATCCGCTATTCAGCGCCAGATTGTCCGTGCTTAATGTGCCAATTACGCCCGTGGCACTGGTGCCCCCGGGACGGACAAACCCGCCCGAACCGGCCGATACATCGGTCACTTTGCCAGTTCCGCTCAATGTTCCGCTTGTGAACGTAATTGGCCTGGTAAGCGGCGTAATCGAATTGTAATTCAATTCACCGCCATTCAGCGTTACACCACTTGAGCTGTTAATTGAGCCTTCAAGGGATATTGACACAATACCCGCGTTAATCTGTGTCGCGCCGGAATATGAATTTTTCCCAGTCAAACTGAGTGTCCCGCTTCCCGATTTAGTAAGCGATGCAACACCAGCCAGCGGTGCGTTGAAAGTGACGGCCGCTGATGTGTTTACAGAAATATTGCCGGCACCGACGGTAAGAGTGTTACCGTCATCATTTAAGCTAAATGGATTGGTATTAGTGATGGTCAATCCATTGAAGCTCATATTGGCACCGAGGACCATCCCGACCTGATTGACCGAAGAAGCGTTGGACGTTGAGAATGTGACATTCGCTCCCGAACCTGGCACCAAGCCAGTGGCTAAACTCCCGGCAGAATCCGTCGTCCAGTTACTTGCGTTGCTGCCATTGGACGCTGCCCACACCGTCGTGGCATTTGTAAGCCCGCCCTTCCAGAATGCGGTGGTCAACGCAGTCTGCGCGGTGGTCGTAACCGTGATGTTCGTATTCGTTGCCGACGGCGCACTCACGCTGAAGTCCGTCGCGTTATAGACCAAGCCAAGAGAATAGGTTGCTCCGCCGCTGGTCAAACCACCGCCAGCAGCACTTACCAAAGCAAACACCCCATCGGTGTGCGAAATACCAAACACATTGACCTTGACTGCCCCAGCAGCAGATGCAGTGGCACCGGCCTGAAGCGTAATCGTGCCACCAAGCTCACTTCCGATAGTGCTGCCCCCGACCAAGGTGAGCGCCGTTCCCGACGCCGGACCAAGTGCAAGTGTTCCGCCGCTTCCGGTCGCAAAATTGAAGGTGCCTGTGGCACCAACGCTCAAGCCAGACGTGGTGGTTAAGGCGGTCGTGCTGGTAGCCACCAACGTGCCGGCGGTTATAGACGTCAGACCAGTGTATAAATTCGCTCCACCGAGCCTAAGCGTACCGGTACCCGCCTTAGTCAGGGCCGTCGTCGGCGTGGTGACGTTCGTTCCGTTTGAAATAACGCCGTTCAGGGTGAGGACGTTATTAGCCGTGATCGTCCGCGTCGCGGCAGCCGAGGTTCCGAGTGACACAGCACCCGAACCAAAGCTCAGATTGCTTCCAGTGAAAATGACATCGCTGTTCAGGTTCAGAGCGTTATTCGTTGCAAGGGTGCCTGCCGACGAGGCATTGTTGACCGTTGCAGTCTTCGTCCCGCTCACAATTGTCAGAGCGCCGGTTCCGATGGCTGAATTACTCGAGGTCGATCCGAGATTGCCGATGTATAGCTGAACCTGTCCATTTGATGGATCAAGCAAGAAACCACCCGAAAATGTATTTGCCCCGTTCAGCGTCAAGCTATTTGAATAGTTATTTGTTGTTCCGGCGCCGCTTCGATAAGTGAGTGAGTAGCTTCCACCGCTCTCACTGATATTTCCGCCTACGGTCAGCCCATTGATGCCAACCGAGATCGACCGTGAAGCCGTCATACTTACAGCGCCATTGCCTAGGCTCAGGCTGCCACCGCTGCTATTCATGCTGACGTTGCCGTTCCATGTCATCGCATTGTTATTTAGTAGCGTGACACTGGTACTCCCGATGCTTATGCCGCCTCCACCGAAAGTTACAGTCCCAGTGCCAAATGCGGTTGAGCTATTGACCCCCGCAGTTCCAGAGATGAGCGTTCCGCCGGAATATGTATTGTTTCCGGTTAACGAAATGGAATTGTTTGTGCCTGGAGCAATTGTGACAAGTCCTCCCGAGCCAGTCATCGCAGTTGGATCTTGGATAGCGCCACTGAAAGTAGTGGTTGAAAAACCGCTGCCGTTGGTGTTGGTCAGGGTCACACCGTGTCCAGTGCTACTGGCCGTTCCGAGAATAATGGCTCCGGAATAAGAGGTGGTAACCGAAGAGCCGATGGTTGCTACTGGTGCGTTACCTGACTGAACCACGATGTTTCGCCCGACTGCGGCAGCCGTCGTAAGTGTCGCATTCACGCCTGCCGTAGGATCGCCGAGAAGCACTGCACTGGTCGCGTTGCCCAGCGCACCTGCCGACCCGCTCGGGGACGCGGACCCCAATGACAACGTTCCACCGAGAACCGAAGTGACACCCGTATAAGTATTTGAGCCCGAAAGGGCGAGTGTGCCGGTTCCGACCTTGGTCAAGCTGTAGTTGTTTCCCCCGTCGCCGACCGCCCCAGCGAGGGTCATGTTGGCGGTGGTGGGGTTGAAGGTCGCATTACCTGTCAGCGTAGTCGTCCCCGCAAACCGCAGGGCATAGGTGTTGCCGCCGGTGACATTCAATTGTCCGGTGCCAATGGATAGATTTCCAAACGCGATCGTATTGCCGCTATTGGTGGTATTTTGGTTGACGTCAATCGTAACAGCATTGCTGCCGCTAGTGACGGTATTTCCCGCCGCGATGGTTTGACCGCCGTTGCCAGCGCCGTTCGCCTTGAGCTGCAGTGTTCCACCGTTCAGGTTGATGGTATTGCCGGTCCCGAATGCGCTCAGCACGTTCGTACTGCCCGTATTTACGCCGCGTAGGGTTCCATTATTCAGAGTCACATCGCCGGTAAATGTGTTGGCGCCGGAAAGCGTCCAATGTCCAGCCCCGTTTTTCGTGATCGCCACCGCATTGGTGCCCGTACCGTTGCTGATCGCACCTGTAATTGCATTGCTCGCGCTGGTTCCCGCGCCTTCGAGCGTCAGCGTGGTAACTCCGGAGGTTTCAAGGCTTGCTACCGTCGTTCCGATCGAAAGGATTCGCGTCGTCGAAGAAGAGTTGGTTGCGAACGTGTAACTTCCGGCCAACGAAATTGCCGACAAGATCGTATCTGTATGAACGCTGCCGCCGCCACTGGTCTGAACAGTACCGCCAGCACTCAAGAAAAGGCTCCCGCCGCTCAATGTGTAGCCAGAACTATTTCCGTTGAAATCGATGTTGAGGATGTTTCGGTTCGCATCTACGGTGATAGTGCGGCCCGCATTGATGATGTTTCCGAACGTGGCCGTATCGCCGTTGGTCGTCCCGGTGGTTGCACCGGGCGCTGCCGCGGGATTCCAATTGGCATCGGTGACCCAACTTCCTGAGTTATTGAGGTTCCAAGTAGCGCTGGCTGCGACGGCTGACGACGTCAGCATCAACGATGCAACAGGCGCCACGGAAGCCACCGCCATGGCTAGGCAACCTCCGCGATTCTTGGCCTTTGCACGCTTAAGGGTAGAAGAACGATTGTCCGCCATTTTCTTTCTCCGCTGAAATGCCGATCCCAATTCCCGTTACAACGCAGTTCTTGCTTTTCCGATTCGATTTGCTGGCGACCACACGGTTCCTCACAAACCAAAGGCGCGCGTGCTCACTCCCTTAACGCCGCGGTTGATTCTCTAACAATCAACTCTGGCAGCAGACGTACATGGCAGCCACGGGTCTTCGCCGGCGAGCCGCCCTTCATTTGGATCATTAATTGCCGCACGGCTTGGCGGCCCATTTCCTGGACGGGCACGCGCACCGTGCTGAGTGGCGGCGTGATCAGCGACGCGAAGTCCACGTCGTCGAAACCCATCACGCTCAATTCGCTCGGAATCGAAATGTTGAGTGCACTCGCGGCCCGTACGACGCCCAGGGCGTAGCAGTCGTTGGAGCACATGAGGGCCGACGGGCGATCGGGGCGCTTGAGCATTTCGATCACTGCGGCGGCGGTGCGTTCGATGTGGTCGTAGCCTTCGTACACCCATTCCGGCTGGATGGGCAGGCCGCACTCGGTCATCTTGAGTTTGTAAGCGGTGTATCGTTCGGCCAGTGCAATGATTTCATCGCGGCGGCCCACGAAACCGATTTTGCGATGGCCCAGACTGTAGAGGTGATCGAACGCTTCTCGGATGCCTTCGAAGTTGTCGGTGGTCACCACGTCGGGCTGGCCCTTGCCGATGATGTCGACCAGCACGAGCGGGTGCATGCAATGGCGGACGAATTGCGAGAGGTCGTTGCTGTATTCGCCGATGAGGAGCACGCCGCTGCGATCAGGGCCGTTGATGTCGGCCAGTAGTGCCGAATCTAGCAGATTCGAGTTCATTCGAATCTGCGCTCGAAAGCCCCAGCGCGACAGCTCTTCGATCGCACCGTCAACGATATTTCGATGGAAGGAATTAAGTTCAAACGATCGCGGCGACGGGCCGTTCTCTTTGGTCGGAACGAGGGGTCCTACGCGAAGTTCGCCGTGCCGCATCGATAGACGCTCCACGGGCGAATGTCGATGAAGAACGATTTCGATGACGCCGGTGTTCTCTTTCTTGGATTGCACTCGCCGTCCTCCCCGACGCGCCCGACTGGTGTAAAACTCAGTCTCGCGAATCGCTTTGAGGATCGCTTCCCGCTTCTGCGCGCTGACCGCCCCGCTATTGTTGAGCACGCGTGAAACGGTTGCGATTGAGCAACCCGCCATACGTCCCAGATCTGTAACCGTCGTTGCTTCAGGATGACCGGGCATAGATGCTTCTCCGCAGAAAACAATCATACTACCGGGCGGAAAGGAGTCAAGACTATTTTCCATCCTGTTTTCTATCGTTTTCCAAGTTAAATTGACCGAAAAATCCAGAGAAATTGAACTTATTCGAATATTACCATTTTCATTTTTCTTATTTTCACTTCTTTACACAGCGTCTTTTGAAAGCTTTACAGGCGCTATTTACACGCTATTTTCACTGGGATTTGAGCAACGAGAGATCTTCCAGTTGTTATACGGGACCGCTGATCCGACGGAGTTCTCCAGCGGATCGAACGGCGGGCCGACACGGTGGGCTTAAGCGAGTTTTAGTTCTGCTTTGACGATCTGCTCCCCGACCGGGCATTCGAGGACGAATCCGAGCTTCTCGAAGATGTGCTGCATGTCCAGATTTTCCGACAGCACGTCCGCCACGAGTCGCGTGAGCTTTTCGCGGCGGGCAATGTCGACGAGCGTGCGGCCGAGCTCCATGCCGAGCCCGCGATGCTGCAAGGCGTCGCTTACCAGGAGTGCGAACTCGGCTTCGCTCTTGTTCGGCACCTTGCTGAGGCGGCCGACGGCGCCGATTTCAGTACGATGCGTCGTCGGATCGTTGTATTCCACCACCAGCGCAATCTCGCGATCGTAGTCGTTGAAGCACACGCGCATGAGCCGCTCGTGGGCCACTCGAAGATCGAGCATCAGCGGCGCGAAATAGCGCATCCGAACGCTGTGTTCGCTAAGGGATTGATGAAATCGAACGAGCAGCGGTTCGTCTTCGGGCCGGATTGGGCGAATGACAACCGGCATCCCGTCCTTCGTCTTCCATTCATGAACGTACTGGACCGGATACGGCCGAATCGCCAGCGCGGGCAGGCGGTCTTCGGTCATCGAAGCATCATGCAGCACCACCCGGGCATCCAGGGCAATAATGTCGTCTGCTGAAACCAGGAGCGGATTGATGTCAATCTCCTTGATCCACCGCTGCTCCGCCACGAGCTGGCTGAACCGGACCAAATATTGCTCGAGCGCCGCCAGATCGACCGGCGCGCGACCCCGGACTCCTTTAAGGGCCGTATAAATCCGAGTCTGCTCCATCATCCGCCGAGCCAGCGTCGCATTAAGCGGCGGCAAGCCGATGCTCTTGTCTTTGAAGACTTCGACCAGCTGCCCGCCGGAACCGAAAAGCAGCACCGGCCCGAACTGCGGGTCGAGCGAGCTGCCGAGAATTAGTTCGTACGCGTCTTGCGTGCGGACCATCTTTTGAACGGTGACGCCGTCAAAAGCTTCCTCACCGGCGTGGGCAATCGTCGCCTTGCGGATTTCCTCGAACGCATTTTGAACGGCCGCCCGGTCTGCGAGGTTGAGTTTGACGCCGCCCACATCGGTCTTATGCGTCACGATGCGGCTGTGCAACTTAAGCACCGACGGATAACCGATGCGATCCGCCGCCTGTACCGCTTCGTCCGAGGTAACGGCGATCGCGGTCTGCACGATCGGGAACTGGTACGACCCCAGCAATGCTTTCGATTCGAACTCGGTCAGAAGGGTTCGGCCTTCGGCGCGAACAGTTTCAATAATTTTCGCGGCTTTGTCCCGATCGGCCGATTCGCCGTGACCGCCCGTCGGCAGCGCAGGCGTTTCGTAGAGGCCTTTCAGGTTGTACGAATATCGCCACATGTACGTGAACATGCGGGCAGCGGTGTCGGGATACGGAAAGGTTGGAATCCCGCAGCGATTCAAAATGTCTTCGGCCGGCGCCACATCCGGGCCGCCCATCCAGCTGGCCAACACGGGCTTGGGATGCGGCTCGGTGATCTTGGCGTACTGCTGCAGCATCTCCGCGGTTTTCGTCGGATCGGTCATGTCCTGCGGCGTGAGGATGACCAGCAGCCCGTCGCTTTGCGGGTCTTTTGCCGCAATTTCCAGCGTTTTCGCGTACCGCTCGGCCCCGGCGTCGCCGAGCACGTCGATCGGATTGTTGTGACTCCACGGCGCTGGCAGCAGCGCATTGAGTTGTTCCAGCGTTTGCGGCGAAAGCGGCGCGAGCTCCCCGCCATTACCGATCAGGGCGTCGGTAGCCAACACGCCGGGGCCGCCGGCATTGGTGACGACCGTCAGCTTCGGCCCGCGCGGGCGTGGCTGCTTGGCGAGCACTTCCGCCATGTAGAACAGGTCGGCAATGTTGTTGACCCGCAGCACGCCACATCGACGAAACGCCGCGTCAATCACGTCGTCGCCGCCGGTGAGGGAGCCCGTATGCGACGCCGCCGCCTTCGCCGCCTGCTCGGTGCGGCCGGGCTTGATCACGATGATCGGCTTGTTCAGTGCCACCTGTCGCGCCGCCGACAAAAACGAACGCGCGTCGCCGATGCTTTCCATATAGATCAGGATCGCGTGCGTGTAGGGGTCGTCGCCAAAATAGTCGATGAGATCGCCCCACGAAACATCCAGCATGCTGCCGGCCGACACGAACGAGCTGAATCCCACTTGCTCGCGAAGGCTCCAATCGAGAATGGCCGTCAGCAACGCGCCTGATTGGCTGAGGAACGCCACCTTGCCCGGCTTGGCGATTCCTTTGGCGAAGGTCGCGTTCAAGCCCGAGACGGCGTTCATCACGCCGAGGCAGTTTGGGCCGATGAGTCGCATGTTGCCGCGGCGGGCCTGCTCGAGCACTTTCGTTTCGAGCGCGGCCCCCGCCGGCCCCAGCTCTTTGAAGCCGGCCGAGATAACGACCACTCCCCGAACGCCGGCATCGGCGCACTGCCCCACCACGTCGGGCACCGCCGCCGCCGGCGTGACCACCACGGCCAAGTCCACCTTCTCCGGCACATCGAGAATCGACGGATACGCCCGGATCCCAAGCACGTTCGGCCGCTTAGGGTTGATCGGATAAACCGTCCCGCCGAACGGCGAGTTGATGAGGTTTCGCAACACCGTTCGGCCGACACTGTTCGCCGTCTCGGTGGCGCCGATCACTGCCACGCTGGTGGGCCGAAAGATCGCCGTGAGCGAGTGGCGCTGCCGGGTCAACGCGTCGGAGTCAGCGGCCGCAGGGCTTGTCGCAGGATTGGGATCGTTGGCCATATCGTTCTCCGTGCTAGGGCAAGTCGCAACTTTCATTCGACATCAACGCCTGCTGTCCAACCAGCTCAATGACCCGCGCGGCGGTTTCTTCCACGGCCTGGTCGGTGATGTCTAACACCGACCAACCCTGCCGCTGAAATAGCGCTTTGCTCCAGGCCACTTCCTTGGTCACGTTATCGGGATGGTCGTAGGTCGTTTGCGTCATCTTCCAGGCCTTCTGTCGCCGGGCACGAATGAGGGACAGCTGTGAAGGACTAATCGCAAGCCCAACCACCTTGTTCCTGGGCAGAGCTAGCAGCGAGGGCGGCACCTCCACGCCCATCGCAAGCGATACGTTGGCCGTACGATACCCCTGCTGAGCAAGCAAGATACTCGTCGGCGTTTTGCTGGTTCGAGACACACCGGCCAATACCACGTCGGCCTCGTGCAACGTTTCGAAACCAAGGCCGTCGTCGTGGTTGAGGGTAAATTCCATCGCGCCGATGCGTTGCCGATAGGCCTGATCGATGGGGTGAAGGGCTTTGATGTCCGAACACGGCGCTACGCCTGTCGCACGTTCGAGAAACTCAACGATCCCGCCGGTCAGGTCGTAGCAAGGCACGTCGACCGACCTGGCGTGCAACGTAATGGCTTTCTTCAAGTCCTCCGCGATCACGGCGTGACAGATCACATTCGGCTTCCCCGCAACGCCGGCCAGCACTTCCTTGAGGCGTTTTTTGTCGCGGATAAACGTGTGGAATCGCACGTTCACCGAATCGGCCGGGAACTGCGTCAGCAGCGCCATCACCATGTGTCGCGGCAGGTTGGCCGTCGAATCGGAAAGCACATGCAGTGTAGGCTTTTCCGTAGCCGCGTGCTTCGCAACTTTTTTCGGCCGGGTTGTCTTTTTTTGAACCATCGGATGGTGCCCTGTGGTTGAGTGACATTGTACCGTGCTCTGCATTTTGGAGGTGGAACAGATGTGCAGTTTTCTTACGCTTTTTAATTGAGCAGCGTCAGTGGCGAGTCCGATTCCTTTTTCACTTGATCAATCCGGCAACTCCCCGGTTTTTTCTCCGGTCGCCATCGCAGCAGTCGCGTGCCGTGGCGGAAACGGTGGCCGGTGAAATGGTCGTACTGCACTTCCACGACCAGAACGGGCTTGAGCGGATGCCAATCCGCGCTGCGGCCATCTTTACTCCAGCGACTCGGCCCGCCCGGCGCTTGCCCCGTAAATCCCGGCGGTTGGATGAGCTTCTCCAGCTTCTTCGTCAGGGCCGACTTGTCCTCATTCTTCAAGCCCGATGTGAACCCAACGTGATGCAGAAGCCCCGCTTCGTCGTAAAGCCCCAGCAGGAGCGACGCCACCTCTTTCGTCTTCGACCCGTATCGAAACCCGCCCACCACGCAGTCGGCCGTTCGGAGGTTTTTGATCTTCACCATCGCCCCCCGCTCGCCCGACGCGTACGGCCGATCCAGACGCTTGGCGATGACCCCGTCCAGCGGCCCGGCCATCCGCTGAAACCACTTCTTCGCGACCGCAAACTCGTCCGTGCACGGCGACAACCTGATCTGCCGATTCCCTTTCAAAAACTTACTCGCGAACTTCTCCAGTTCCTTTCGCCTCACCGCCAGCGTTTCCCCGGCGAGGTTTTTATTTCTCTCGCTCACCAGCAGATCAAACACCACTAACGTTGCCGGCGTTTCAGCCGACAGCTTCTTGATCCGACTCGCCGCCGGGTGAATCCGCTGCAGTAGCGCATCAAAATCCAACCGCTGTTCGTTAGCGATGATCAGTTCCCCGTCCACCACAAACCGCTTGGCTTTGAGTTGAGCCAACGCCGCCACCATTTCCGGGAAATACCGCCCGAGCGACTGCCCGGATTTGCTGACCAACTCAACGCTCTTGCCATCGCGAAACGCCAGGCACCGAAACCCGTCCCACTTCGGCTCGTACTGCCACTCGTCGCCCTGAGGAATCGCCCTAACCGAGTCGGCTTCCATCGGGGCGAAGCTCAACGGAATCGGAAGCTTCATCGCCGCACCTCTCCAATCGGCATCGTCGATCGATCCAAGTGACGCCTGTTTGAAATTATAGGTGCAAGCCGACGCCTCTCGAATGTACATTTCCATCCCACCGCTGGCCGCTTCTAACCCATGGCCGATCAGCTTTAACCCATGGATAATCAGGCCGCGGCGCGATTCGACCAGTTTGTCCAAAATCCATAACTTATGGCCGGCCCTGTGGTTGGCCTTTGCGTCGATTTTGGAGACCCCCGCCAACACGTCGCGAAGCGTTGGGTCACGATAGGTCCAACCGTCCGCCACCGCGCACCGCCCCGGCCGCTGGAATTCGCTCGACCTTTTCCCGCCCCACTTCATCGCCGCCTCCCTTCTCCGTCGCCCGATATTCGTCCTCCTATTAGTACCGCCGCCGAGGTGAAATGTCGGCCAAAATCGCAGATTTTTCGGCCGATTTCGAAGATTTTGCAAATCGTGATAAGCCGTGGAAACGTCGCGACGTTTGCGCGCGGAGAGGCTCGTTCGTTGTCCCCCTCTCTCGTTTATTGCTTGCGACGACGGCGCGACAACAGGCTTGAAGCTCCCAGCCCGATCAGCGAGAGCGCCACGCTCGGCTCGGGAATCACGGTGAGTGAACCTTCGTTCGTGCCGGTCTGGAATTGGAAGTAGCTGCTGTCCACGCCGTGCAGGTTGCCAAAGCTGAAGACGATTGGCGTGTTGAACGTTTGGGTGCCGAACGTCAGCGACGCCACCTGCTCGGTGCCGCTGGCGTTGCTGAAGTTCAGATACACCTTGGTACCCGAGCTCAGCGTGAGCGAAGCGGTGTCAGCGATCGACGCGCGGTTATCCAGCTCCAGCACCGAACCCGAGTTCGAAACCGTTACGTCGCCCGTTCCCAACTTGCCGGCCGAGCCGGTCGACAGCGTGCCACCGTTCACCGCCGTGCCGCCGGTATACGTATTCGCGTTGGTAAGGGCGAGCGTACCGGTGCCGGCCTTGATCAGGCTGTTGGCGGTGGTCCCGTTGGAAATGATTCCGCCGATCGTCAGCGTGGCCGAACCGTTGGTCGTGATCGTGCGCGTGGTTCCCGCCGGGGTGCCAAGGGTCACGTTATTGTTGCCGAGGTTCAGGTCGTTGGCGCTGGTGCTGTCCGCTGTGCTGAAGGCGAAATTTCCATTGATCCCGATCCCCATGTTTGCACCATTGCTCACCATCGTCACCGCCGATCCGCTGGTGTTATTCAACGTGCCGCCGGCAATAACGAAGCCATTATTGCCGGGGTGAGCAGCGAAGTCGTTATTGGTGATGATGGTCCCGTTATTCACGTTCAGAGTGCCGCCGTTGAGGGTGGCCCAGAAACCCCAGTTTGCACCGCCCGTGGCGCCGTTGAACGCTGCATTGAGGGTCAATACGCCGCTGTTTACAGTAGCGCCAAGGGTTCGAACATTGCTCACGGTCGTTACGTTTCCATTAATCGTCAGGGTGTCACTGGTTCCACCGCTCACCGCGATAAAGCCATCGCCAGTGCCCGTAGAGTTCAGCCCATTGAGGATGATGTTTGCCCCGTTCATGGCGAAATTAGTTTGAATGCCGCCAAAGGCGCTGCCGCTTTGAGCGTCAATCGTGTACGCGGCCGAGGTGCCGAATTTAAGCGTGTCCCCCGTGGTGCTGCTGACGTTGATGGTCGTCGTGCCGGCCGCGGTGCCACTGGCCTGGCCGTTGAGCGTAAGGGTGTGCCCGTTGCCAGACGGAGAATTCAAACTGTTGACTTGAAAATTAAACGTCCCGTTATCAAGAGTCACACTGCCTGAAGGCGTGAACGCGGTGTCCGCATCTGCCTTAAGGCTGACCGTTGCGCCACTCGCCATCGTCAGCGTTGAGGAAGAGCTCATCGCTGCTCCGCCGTTGAACTGCAAGGTACCGGTGTTCGCGACCGTCGTCGCATCTGAGTAGCTGTTAGTGCCGGAGAGGATGAGGGTCTTAGCGGCCAGCACGTCGTCGAAGGTGCCGTTGCCCGCGCCGGAGATATTGCCGGAGAGGGTCTGGGTTCCGTTGTTGGTGATGTTGAACGTGCCGGCGTTAACTACGGCGTTCGCAAAGTCCGTTGTAGTGCTTTGATCAAGGATCAGAGTCGCACCGGCGTTAATGGTTACCGTGCCACTGCCAGCCGCCAGCGTGCCGGTGGACCGGGCAGCGCTGACACTGCCAATCTGCAGGTTGCCCTGGTTAATGGTCGTTACGCCCGTATAGAAGTTGGCCGCTTCGAGATAAACTGTTCCGACACCCGCCTTCGTGAGTCCACCTCCCGCCGACGCCGTATCAATCCCGCTACGGATGAAAGTTTCCATTCCGGCGGACGAATTGGCCATCGTGATGATCGCTTCGTTTGCCGTGACGCCATTGGCGCCCGTGCCGCCAAAGATGATCTTGCTGAAACCGCTGATCGTGAAGTCTGAATTTGCGTTGGCACCTCCAAAATTCGCCAGCGCGCCGCTGGTCAGGGTGAGGCTGTCTGACGCTCCGCCAGCACCGGTCACGGTAGATCCCGTAGAAACACCACCTACATTACCGGCAAGAGAATTGAATACTTTTGCACCGGCGGTGAGGGTGACGGTGGCGTTGTTAATCTTGGCATTGGTGTCAGCGGCAAGCGCACTGGAGATGGTTAGCTGTTCGCTCGCGCCCAGGACGCGGAAGCCGGAAGTCGAGTCGTAAGTTACGAAATTCGAACCGCCTGTGGCCGATGCCGAGGTGTTACCCGTCAAATAAGGAACGATCGTGAGATTCGTGGTCGATCCGGTGTCGATTCCACTCGAACTCGTCGCCGTGCCGACCTGTGTCAGACCCGTCGTGCTCGATAATTTCAGTTCCACACGGTTTGAATTGTTCTGCGCGCCGAGACTGGTGCCGCGAATCAAGGCCGTGGCAAAATTGGAACCGCGCGCAAAGCCAGCTGACGTACTGGTATGAACCGCGCCGCTGGTGCCGCCCTGGTTCAGACTGACGAAGCCGTATGCGGTTCCCAGGGTGAGGGTACCAAAGGATTCCGAAGTGGTGCTCGAGTTCGTTCCATTGGTGAAGCGTAGATCGCCGCCATTGTTCAGCGTGACCGCCGCACCTGCTGCGTTGTTTAGACGATCCGTTGTCGCTCCCGCGGAATAGTCCAGGTTCAATTGACTGCCGCTTCCGCTCACGGTGTAGCCGCTCGAAGTCGCGATTGAGCCAGCCGCCCCGCTGACCGTGAGTGTGCCGGCATTCGTAGTAGAGCCGGCCGTCCCAAGGGTCGTCGCGCCGGTGTACATATTTGCTCCGGTGAGCGCCAAGGTGCCGGTACCCGCCTTGATGACGCCCGACGAAGTGCCATTAGAGATGATCCCGCCAAGCGTGAGCGTCGAGGCGGTTGTCGTAATCGTGCGCTGGCCGGCGGCGCCGTTGAGGGTGACCGCGCCCGTGCCGAGATCGAGGGTATTGCCGCCGGTAAAGGTAAAATCGCCGTTGATGTTTATGGCGTTATTCGTGGCGAGCGTGATACCGGTTGTAGAGTTCAGCAACGATCCGCCCGCAATGCTCAGCGCACCCGTGCCGATGGCGTTGGCGTTGTTGATGGTCAACGTGCCGCTATTCAACAGTGTACCGCCCGCATAGGTATTGCTGCCGCTGATGTTTACGCCGCCAGCACCGGTGCCGGCGACGGTCAAGGTTCCCGACGTGGCGCCCCAGGTGTTCGTACCGGACATGAACAGCGTCAGGGCGTTGACGGTGCCTGTTTTCGCGATGCTGACGTTATTGCCACCGTCGGTTACGTTACCGATCAAAATACTCGCCGTGTCGGCAAAGAACGTTGCGGTGGTGCCGGTGGCACCGGTGAGGGTGGTCGTGCCAACGAAGTTCACGCCGGAACCGACATTGTCGGCTTGCGAGGTTAGCGTACTCGCGCCCATGGTGAGGTTGTTGAACTTATAGCCTTGAGAAACTTGCCCCGAGTGCATGTTGATCGTGGAACTCGAACTCAGGACGACGTTATTACCTGTCGTCCCGTTGCCCGTGATGATCGACCCGGTGCCGCCGGTGGATGCGCTGTCAGTCAGCTTGAGAGTGCCGCCGCTCAACGTAACGGCTCCGGTGCCAAGCCCTAAAAGCTGGTTGGCAACGGTGCCCGAAATCGTCAACGTGCCGCCACTGTTCACCGTGGTGCCGCCGGTATACGTATTTGCGCCGGAGAGGGTCCATGTGCTGTTACCACTTTTCACGATGGACAATCCGCCCGCCGCGGCGCCGTCGCTGATGATGCCATTGACCGCATTGCCCGAAGGCCCGCTTCCGCCACTCAGGGTGAGGGTAATGCCTTGCGTCGTGGTTCCGCCGGTGATCGTCCCGCCGATGACCAGGTTATTCGAGCCGGTACCGGAATTGTTGGTGAAAGCATAAGTTCCCGCAGTCGTACCCGATGCCGGCTCGAGCACGATGGGAGCATTTACCGTTTCAACGTTGCTGCCGCTGTTGTTGACAATCGAAATCGCACCGCCGCTGCTCAAAAGGAGCGAGTTACCGCTCACGGTCCCAATCGTATAGGCTGCCGCTGCCACGGCACCGCCCTGCCCGAAGGTGATGCTCTTGATATTCAGCCCTAAGGCATTGGACGACGTCGCATTGACTGCGATCGACGTAAAGGTGCTGGCCGTCGTGGAAAACGTAGCGGTATCTGTATTGGTCAACGTCCCCGTGGCGCCGGGAAACGTGGCCGCGCCGGTGCCCCAGTTGGTCTCGCCAGTCGTGGCCTCCCAGTTTCCGTTCGTGGCGGTAGCACTCCAAGTCGCGGAAGCCGCCTGCGCAGACTGACCCAGCGACAAAACGGCCACCACCGCAGCGGTTAAGCCCGATCCGACAAGTATGCGATTTTGATTAACCGACTTTAGATTGCTCTTTTTGGTGCGTAACCCTGATGCATTTCCCATTCCGCCTCCGAAAATACTTCCGCGATCTGCGTTGCCCCCCTCCTTTTTGAAAAAAAGTTCCGCGACTAAAAAACTCCGGGATGGCCCTCCACCCGGAGTCATTCATTCGCACATATATAGCACTGTACTATACGAAATCCAGGAATGCAAACCATTGCCCGACGGGGCAGATTTACATGTCGATGTCAAACTTTTTGCATTCGCGACGATCGAATGGGAACAGACGATAGATGGAATGTAAATTATTGCCTTTCAATAACTTATATCGCTTTATCCACGGTACGGTATATCGATCGGACTCAGGTAGAAATGCCATCGGGGAGAAATGGGGATGCGCTCTAGGCTCACTGCGGCGACGTCGACGACAGCCGGTACACCACCTGCATCTCCAAGTGCTCTTCCGCCCGCAGGGTTACCGGCTCGAGGGCGAATTCCAGTTCGCCATACTGCGGCGTGCCCGTCGGCCGGGTGTAGGACTCGCTCTTGGCCGACTGGTAGATCTGCGCGGTGGTGGGAACTGCCGATCGCGTGAGGAGCGTGCAGGTCAGCCACCGCTCGCCCACTTTCGCGGACAGCACGTCGGCCGCCATGAAAACTTTGCCGCTCGTTCCAAAGTCCATCGTCCACGCGAGCCAGTTGCCGTTCACTGGGGACGGCGCCGGGAACCCCGCGTCCGCCTTGGGGGACGCCTGGCCATCTAATAGGTGTGCCCGGATTTCCTGCGGCTCGCGCACCTGAGTCACCGTCCAGGGTGCGACCGCGTTGCGAGAACCGGCGGCCGCGGCGGTGATGCGGCTAGTCACGTGCAGCGAGCCGTCGGCGTCGAGCCTGATCACGCGCGAGCCCGAAATTCCCATCTTTTCTGAGTCCGGCCCCGCCAACTCCACCTGCCCGCGTGCGACATCGACGCGCGCCCGATACGGCCCCGCATCCATCTGCGGCGGCGGCGGCCAGTTCCACGTCGACTGCGGCCACGCCCACAGTTTGTCGCCGCCGTAGTTGTTCCAGCCGCCCATGGCGCTGACGTATTGGTCGGACTGCGGATTTTCCCAAAGCAGGTTCTCGCCGCCGCGTGGCCCGTAGCGCACGATCCGGCCGATGTCGGGCACGATGATGACGTCTACCTCGCCGTTACTGAGTTGGATGCAATCGTCCCACCGCCCGTATCGAACGCTTGTCACCTCGACCCGTCGCCCGCATCCGCCAACCAAGGCAGCGGCCACTAGGACGAGCAGGAACAGCGCGCGCGGCTTCATGAGGTAGGTTCCGCTCAAGGGTGCTCAGGCGCGGCGCGACCGGCGACGACGTGAAAGCAACCCGAAGGCGCTCAGTCCGATCACTCCAACACTCGCCGGCTCCGGCACGCTCATTGTCGTTAACGAGATGTCGTTCGAGGTTCCGGAGAAGGTCGCGTCGTAGTTGATGGTGAAACTGATCGACCCGACATTGAACGTCGACCCGTTGGTCAGTTGGTTGCTCACGCTGGTATCAACGCCGCCGATCTGTGCGATCGTGCCGTTGATCGTGGCCGCGTAAAACTGCCCGTTCGCCGCCGCCGAGCCGGAGCCCTGGTTGTCGAGGATGTAGAAGACGTCGCCTTGAACGATGTTCGCCCCGAACTCGAGCACCAGGGTGCCACCGCTGATGCTCACGGTGTTACCGGTCGAGACGACGAGCTGGTCGTAATCGGCGCCTTCCACCTGCGCCCCTTGGGCCGCGTGGGCGAGGGTTTTATCGAGCTGAATGCCCAACTTGCCGCCGCCGAGGTCGAAGTTGCCGTTGATCGTGAGCTTGCCGGTGCTATTGCCGGGGGCCACGGTGCTGGTCGAGACGCCGGTGACGTTGCCGGTCACGGTGCCGTGGCCGCCAAGGGTCTGGTTCGTCGCGAGGGTGAGCCCGGCGCCACCAACGCCCAGGCCGGAGACCGTCAGAGACGCGCCGCTGTTGGCGGAAGTGTCGCCGACGATAATCTTCGAGCTCGAAGCGAGGTTGTTGGTGGTGGAGGTGTTCACCAGCGCCAGGGTGCCGGCCGAGACCGTGGTAATGCCGGTGTAAGCGTTGGTCGCACTGTTGAGGTTGAGGGTGCCGGCCCCCAGTTTTGTCAGGCCGCCCGCACCGCTGTTGCCGATAGAGTTGGCAAAACTGACCGTAGTTCCGTTCGTATCAAACGACGCTCCCCCGCTGCTGAATGTAATCGTTCGACCGGTCGGGTCGAAGGCCGCGGCGAACTTTAAGATGCCGTTGTCGAACGCGAGCTTGTTGGTCGTGTCGCCGAGGTTGGTATTCCCGCCGGTGGCTCCCGTCGTGGCGATCAGGGTGGTGCCGCCCTGTACCGTCAAGGTTTTGGCGGCGCCAAAGGTATTGGTTCCGGTCAACCGAACGGTGCCGCCGCCGTCAACCGTCAAGTTGAACGCGCCGCTGATGACGCCGGTGGTGAAGTCGACCTGTCCGCCGGCTGCAGAGGTCAGCGTGAGATCTTTGCCGAGGACAATGTTGCCTGTGTACAGCGAGGTGCCCGTCGTTTGATTGCCACCGAGGCGAATCAGGCCGGAATTTCCCGTTTGGACCGTAATGGCACGACCAACCGTGAAGGCGCCATTGGTCAACAATGAAGCGTTCGCCGAGCCGGTTGTGTCGCCCAGGAGGACAGCGGTAGTCGAGTTGCCCAGCGCACCAGCCGACCCGCTTGGAGCAGCCGCCGCAACCACCAGGGTGCCTGCCCGGATCGTGGTGTTCCGGGACGGATTGCTGACCGCCGAGCCCGTGTAAGTGTTTACTCCTGATAATGTGAGCGTACCGGAACCGAGCTTGACGAGATCACCCGTCCCCGAAATGACACCCGCGTAAGCTCCGGGGCTCGTGTTGTCCTCGCCGACGACGAGGGTTGACGCACCTAGAACCACATTACCGCCGGTTGTGCCACCGCCGGTGAGCGACCCGATTCGAGTGGTCGTTAGCGAGATGTCGAGAATCGCGCCGGCCACGTTACCCATTATGATCGCGGAGTTATTGCCGAATGGACCGCTGACATTGGCAACCGACGCGATGCCGGCTTGCAACACACCGCCGTTTACCGTGGTCGATCCCGTATAAGTATTTGCGCCGCTCAGGACGAGTGTGCCCGCTCCGGTTTTGACCAGCGAAAACGAGCCGGCCCCGGTTCCCTGTTGCAATACGCCTGCAAACGTGCTGGATCCGCTCGTTTTGTTGACGGTGAGAACTCCTGCGTTTGCATTGGCATTTTCTACGATCGGCGTACCGACCGTCGACGTAGAGGTGGTTAATCCGGAAATTGTGGCGTTATTCCCGTTCAAACGAAGTGTAGCGGAAGTTCCACTCGCAAATGCCACCGTTCCGCCGGCAAGCGCATTTGAATTTCCAACCTGGACGACACCGGCGTTCATTACAAGTCCACCCGTAAAGGTATTGGTGCCGTTCAGAACGACCGTACCTGAGCCCGATTTTACGACGGAGACGGCACCGATCCCGTTGTCGGTTACGTTCGCATTAACGGTGAGAGCACTCGACGAGAAGTTGCTCAGGAGCAGTTCGCCCGCAACATCGACCGAGTTGCCACCCGCCGTGAGGTTTCCGGATCCTGCCGCGGCGCCGATCGTTAAGGCAGCGCCGGTTGGAGTGCTAAACACGCCGCCCGTCACACCGACACGGAGCGTGCCGGCGGAGGTGTCGATCGTCGAAGCGGTCGCGGAATCCTGCGTCAGCGTGTTGATGTTGGTTGTCGCCGAACCGACGACGTTATTACCACCCGAGCCGGCAGCACTGATCTTGTAATTAACCGTTGTGCCATCCGCGACAGTATCCCCCTGCGCGTTCAGCAACGAATAGCCCGTATAGGCCATGATGACGTTAGAACTCACCGTGGCCAGGCTCGCCCCGCCATTCACGGTGGCCCATGCACCGATGATGCCGCTGGCGTCATTCGCCTGGGCCGTCTTGATCACGGACTGGGTGCCAAACGTTCCCGACGAGGCCTTGAAATCCACCGTGCCACTCGCCAACCGGGTGATGCCGAGCAAGCCTGTGGTTCCACGGAGATCGAGCGTTGTGCTTGTGCCGCTATTGTTGTTTACGTCAATGACGCTGGCGCCCGGGTTAATCGTCAGACCGTTCAGGATTTGCGACCGCACGGTCGCGGACTTGCCTTTGAGCTGAAACGTTCCACCCCCAACTGTCAGGCCGGAAGACGAGCTGAGGACGGTTGCTACGGTGCCCGTGTCGGCCACAAGAGACCCACCATTAATAGTGGTTATTCCGGTATAACTGTTAGATCCGGATACGGTTTGAGTGCCGACGCCGTTTTTAGTCAGATTTCCGGTTCCGGAAATGGCGCCCGCATAGCTGGGTGACGAATTGTCACCACCAATCATCAACGTCGCCGTTCCGAGGGTGACGTTGCCTCCAGTCGCTCCGCCGGTGGACAGCGAGCCGACCGAATTGTCGAAATTATTCAAGTCGAGTACGACACCCGCGGTATTCGAGAGCACGAACGGAGAATTAACGCCAAACGCGTTTGTCTTTCCTGCCCGCAGCGTTCCCCCGGTCAGGTTGGTCGTAATACTATTCGAGTTTGTTCCGTTAAGCACCATCACGCCGGCGCCTGCTTTGGTCACCGTTCCGCCAGAGGCGATCGTGCCCAGGAAGAGGAGATCGACGTCTGCAGAACCGTCTGCGACGGTGAAGCTTTTAGATATCCCGCTCAAGAATCCGCTGCTGCCGATCACCGCGGTATCGGCACTGGCGAGAATGTTGAACACGTTAGTGCTGAAAGTCGAAGCGTTCCACAGGCCACCCGTCATGTTTATGGTCGCTTGCGCGTAGAGCTGGCTGCCGGTAACGGTGCCGCCGATGATCTGGATGTTCGCGCCGATGTTTTGTGCGCCAGCACCCGCATTAAAGGTGCCATTGCTGTAAACCGTGAGATTCTTGTTGGAAGCGAATCCGGTCGCAGCATTCGTATTGGTGAACGAAGCTGCAGCGCCGCCGCCGATGGAACCAACGACGAGGTTACCCTTGATAAATGTCTGGCCCGCAACAGACGTGGTCAGATCACCTTCCTGGATGATCGTATCGCCCGTATAGGTGTTGCCGGTGGCCGAATTCATGGTGAGCGTGCTGGTGCCGGTCTTCACGAGGGTGAGTGCGCCGGTGTTGTCGGCGATGACGGAACTGATGGTGATCGCGCCCGCACCCGCGTTCACGTAGAGATTGGCCGCAGCCGTACCTTGCTGGCGGACGAGACCTCCGCCGGAGATGGTCCAGGTCGTGGTCGCAGCGTTGAGCAAGCCGAAGGTTTCGAGGTTGATTCCTGAAGCGGTAGCGGTCGTAGCGGTGGAAAAAGTGTTGCGCAGGGCCGTGATGGTGCGGGTGGCGCCCAATGTTTCGGACGCATTCTGCGTGTAGGTATTGGCGGCCGTGACCCAACTGGCGTTTCCTGTAGCGGCAATGTTCGCACCTTGAATTCCCAGCGTGTTGCCGGCACCTGCGTTGACGTTGTAAACCGCATAATCGGTTTGCGCGCTGGCCGACGTTCCGACCGTCGCCCAGGGTCCGATGATCTGGTCGTTCGCGGTTTGCGAAAATCCGGTGACGTTGATCTGGTTCTTCGCGCTTCCGAGGTTTGTGGCAGCCATACCGCCGATCCCGAACGCCACGACCGAGAAATTCGAAGTGCCGGTATGCGTAAGCCCGCCGAGGGTCAGCAGCTGTGTGCCGGAGGTGACCGCGTTGGTTGAGACGATGTTTAATGCGCCAGCGGTCAATGCAACGGTGCCGAGGGTTTCCGAATAGGCCGTCCCGGTATTGTTGTTCGTGTAATTGATGCCGCCGCCGTTGGACGTGATCGTGACACTGGCGACTCGGTCGAGAGCACCTTCTGTGTTATTGATGTTCGTCAACGTGAGGGTGCCGCCGTTGAGCGTAATTCCCGATGTGTTGGCCAGGGCTTGACTGCTGCCCGAGAGGGCAAGGGTGGTGCCATGGCCGATCGTCGTAGCCCCGGACCAACCGCCGGTCGACGTGCCGTTGAAAGTCAGGACGCCGGCGGTGTTACCACCCGAGGTATTGCTTCGTGTGCGAAACAGTGAAACGGAGCCGGTGCCGCTGACCGTACCGGTGATGGTGGCCGCCGCGACGTTGTTCAGAACGATGTTGTCGGTGCCGGTATTGAACGTAAGGTTGTTGGCGCCGGTGCCAATCGAGTACCCGGTGGTGTTGAACTGCAGCCCCCCGACGGTGATGTTGTCGGTCAACGAGACGATCGGCGTGCCGGTGCCCCAGAAGACGGCGGTGTTGCCGCTGGTCCACGCCTGATCGGTAACTCCCGTGCCCGGCCACCAGTTCAGAAGTGCGTTGTTCCAGTTGCCCGTGCCCCCGAGCCCGGTTGCCGCGGTTAAATCGTTGTTCGCTCCGTTGGCGTCGCTATCCCAGTAAGCCGTGGCCGCCTGAGACGCGGAGACTGGAAACAGCGCCGCAATCGCTGCGGCCAGGCACAGTTTGCCCGCGGCGGGAAGTCGTAATGGGTTCCTGGTTTTGGACCGTTTCGGGAGCCGGCCGTTCGAATGGGACACTGGTTGCCGCAATGACTTCTGCATAGTCTCTCCTCGCCAAAAACGCTTCCCGATCTCACTCGGATGTCGTTCGCTTAACACGCCGAGTCGGTTACCTCACCTGCCGCCGTTACGCCCTATATCCTTTGCACGACTGACGGCCGTGATCTCCGATTTGCCCGTCCGATTTCGCACGACTTTCCTGATGGAACGCGGGAACTATACATGCAAAGCAGAAGTTTGCGTCGATCTAAAATGTTATTAAGTATGCGCCGTGTGACTTGGATCGATCGACGCGCAAAAGACACTTCTGTTCAGCCCGACTTCACTCGCATGGACGTGACGATTATAAGGGTTATCCCGCATCGGGCATTTGGTCGGGACGATCGCGAGGGCACAAATTGCAAATAAAAGATCAAAATTGAATAGCTCGAATTTGGAACGCTTTCGTATACTCGCCGCCGAAAGAGTGAGGAGGTTCACACTTTCGTTCGCGGACTCGATTCGATCATCTCTGGAATGTGATTATGAGACGCGATTGGTACGGCCGACGTAGAGATGAGAGCGGACTCTTGCCGATGGCTACCTCTTTAGCGGAGTGCATGATGCATACCAGCGAGATCACGATGCGTTCGACCCGCTCTTCCCGACGTGCAACGAAGGCCCGGACGAAGCGAGGCTTCACACTCGTGGAGCTGCTGGTGGTGATCGGAATCATTGCGGTGCTGGTGTCGCTGCTGCTGCCGGCGCTGAACAAGGCTCGCCGTTCTGCGGTGGCGTTGTCGTGTATCAGCAACATGCGCCAGGTGTACATGGAAATGCGCATGTACGCCAACCAGAACAGCGACCGCGTGCCCATCGGCTACAACTATGCCGACAAGCGCCTCGGCGCCAACACCTGGATGGCCACCGGCGGCGCGGCTCCCAGCTACAACGGCACGACTCAGCCATACCAATGGGGCGCCTGGACTGCCATGGGCTGGCTCTATTACGGCGGGTTCATGAAGAATCCGAAGATCTACTGGGACCCTCAGAATCTGCCCAACAACAACATGAGCGCAAAGGGTCCGAATCCCACCTTCAACGCCGCCGGCAGTCCGGTGTGGCCGCCGGGGAATTGGCGGACGGCCTCTTATCCCGGCTGGTCGAACGGTGTTTACGGGATCGGCTACACCACGCGACCCTCGGTAAGCTGGTCGGCGTGGGATCCAACGACGGCAACCTTACCCAAAGCGACGTACACCGCGTACCAAAGCCTGCCTCGATTCGCACAACTCAAGGGGCAGGCCATCCTCGCCGAGAGCATGTACGTTTCGACATTCGATCAGCTCCCGCACAGCGGCGGTATGAACGTCTGCTACGCCGATGGTTCGGCTTCCTGGATGAATGGCACAGCGTTTATGGCGAACATGCGAGCCGCGCAGCCGGGCCTCTCGCAGGCAAACGTATACATCCTTAGCGGAAGCTACCCCAACGCCAGCGGCGTGTGGGGTGATTTTGACAAAAAGCGGTAATCGCAACTCGATTCTCCGTCGTGCTCCAGCCATGCCTCAATTGCGATTGTTCAAATTACCCGCCTGGCTGATCGTGGCGGCCCTGGCTACGGCGGCGCCGACCTTGGCACAGCCACCAGCCACCAGCCGCCCGGCGACTCCGCCTCTCACCGCGAAGGAACAGGCGATCATCAACGCCGCCAATCGCGCCCCGGCCGACGTTGCGGCGCCGCGCATCGATATCACCCCGTACAACAAAGACGGCACGCGCAACGATAATTTCGGCCGCCCGCAGCAGTGGTTCCTCGCGCAGCATGAACAATTCCTCAAGCGACGCGAACAGCCGATGGGAATGCTGTTCATCGGCGATTCCATCACGGCGGGCTGGAGCACCAACGGCAAGAAGGTGTGGAACGATCGTTATGCCCGCTACAACGCCGCCAATTTCGGAATCAACGGAAGCCGTACTGATTACGTCCTCTGGCAGATCGAGCATGGCGAGCTTGATGGCATTAAACCGAAAGTCATCGTGCTCCTGATTGGCACGAACAACTACGGCAGTTCAATTTCCCAGGTGGTGAGCGGCATCAAGGCAATCTTGAACCGCATCCACGCAAAGTTGCCGGAGACGAAGATCCTCCTGCTCGGCCTCTTTCCGCGCGGTCCGTCGGCGACGGACGACAACGAAGTGCCGGACCCGGGCCGTCAGAAGCTGATGGCGATCAATTCGGAGTTAGCGAAGCTCGATGATGGATCCCACGTTCGATATCTCGAAATCTGGCGGCAATTCCTCATGGAAGACGGTTCTCTCCCCGGCGAGATCATGCCCGATGCGCTTCATCCGAGCGAAAAGGGTTACGTCATCTGGGCTGATGCGATGCAGCCACTGCTAACCGAGATGCAGAAGTAAACCGATCTCGAATCGCCCGCGGACGGCGGTTGCGGGCCGATACCGCTCTAGTTCATTTTGTTTTTATTCTCCCATTTTGTGCGCCTCTCGATACCATTGGAGCGTGCCCAAAAAACAACCAGCTAAAGAAGGTCCCAAGACATCGGGTGATTTGGTCGTTCGCGCCGACTCGTGGGACGGTCCGCTCTTTCGTCCCCACCGCTGCGGCATCAACGACTGGCGTACGACCCCGCCGCCCCACGCCATGTTTATGGATGCGATGGAGCCTTTAGGGTGCTGGGAATACGTTCTTTCCGGAACCATCATCTATCGCGTTGGTAGCGAACGCTATCGAATTGAAACCGGCGAAGCGCTCGTCACCCGCCGGCCCGATCCGGGGGAAATGCACCGCCCGGTCAAGGATGTGCCCGTGCAAACCATCTGGATCACCGTTGGCGGGGAGGCGGCGTTGCGCATGTTCGACTTTCTTCACCAACGGTTCGGTCAGATTCAGCGATTCCGGCCAGACTCCGAAGCGGTTCGAATGCTCCGCCGCTTTGTGCAAACCGTGCAGCGACAGCCGCACGATTCGGCGCTTGCCTGGTCGGAGCGGACCTTTCTGTGGATGAACGCCTGGTGGAAGTCCGCGATGGAAACCCGACGTCCGCGAGACCGGTCCCTTCTGAACGCCATCCAGCCGTCGCGGCTGATCTCTTACGCGCCCCGCAGCGTCAAGAACTTTGCAACCGAGATGGGCTATTCTCGCGCGTATCTCACCCGCAAGCTAACCCAGCAGTGGCATCGTCCGCCCGGCAAGGTGTTGCGTGAAGTTCGCCTGCATGACGCGGCGTCGATGTTGCGCACCACACGCCTCTCTGTTCGCGAGATCGCGACCAAAATTGGCTACGCCACGAGTGCGTCGTTCTGCCGTGCGTTTGGACAGCAGTATAAGCAATCGCCACGCGAGTATCGACAGACCAACGGTTAGATCGCCTCAACGAAGGCACGAAAAGCCACCTATCATACAAAATGGCTATTGTTACTTTGGCCCTCCAAATGGCATGATGCGTTCAACGCGAGGAGAAACATTCATGGCCAAGCCGTTCTGGTGCACGTGGTGCGCTGTCATTCTATTTTCGACCGTTTCGACCCTGTTCGCTCAGGACTTCAAGTGGACGCCGGCCGGCTGGGGTGGCGGCGGATTCTACTATTCCTGCGCATTCCATCCCTCGCGCGACGGCGTCATCTACATGGGCGGCGACGTGAATGGGATGTACCGCTCCGACGACGACGGCAAGAACTGGAAGATCGTCAACAACGGTATTTCTGGGTACGGCGTATTTGCGATCGCGGTTGACCCGAGCAACCCGGAAACCGTGTACGCCGCGACCGATGAAGGGCTCTCCAAGAGCACCGATGCCGGCGAGCATTGGACGACCGTGCCACAGAGCGGCAAGAAGGAGTTGCGGCTCACGGGCGAGAAGAACAAGTCGACGCACAGCGTCGCCGTCGATCCGAGCGACGGCAACGTCGTTTACGTCGGCACGCCGCACGGCAAGATTTACAAGTCGACCGACGGCGCCGCGACCTTCACCAAGGTCTGGGAGCGTCCCGCGTCGACCGACGCCACGCCGTCGATCCTGCTGCAGATGGGCCGCAATAACGACGCCATCTTCGGCGGGTTCTGGATGCCGGTGAAGTTCCCCGAAGCCCTCAGCGCCGCCGACGCCTCGGGCATCGGCTTCTCAGTGAAGACCGAAGGCGACCCCGCCCGCGATGTCCTCTTCACGCTCACCACCAGCACCGGCCTGCGGTACCGCAGCAAGAACCTTCACGACACCTTCGCCGCCGGCGACTGGCGCGACATCGTGCTCAAGGGCGACGACTTCGTCATCGATCCCGAACTCAAGGCCAAGAGCCCCGACAAGGTCGCCGACGCCCCGAAGACGCCGGACTGGTCGACCGTCAACCGGTTCGACTTCGCCGGCGTGGCGATCGAACCGAAGGGCCAGACGATCCGCATGGGCCGCCTGTTCTTCGTCGGCGCGAACGATGCCAAGATCGACGCGATCGACATCAGCAAGGTGAAGACTGCCGCGTCGTACGGCAATTTCCGCGTCGGCCAGCCGACCGACGGGCCGGTATTTTCCGTCGCCGTCTCGCCGAAGCAGCCGAACACGATTGCCGCCGCCACGAGCGAGGACGGCCTGATACTCAGCACCGACGGCGGGCAGACCTGGAAGACCGCCGGCCCGATGAAGCGCGCCGTCGCCGTCGCGTTCGCGACGACGGACGCCAACGTGATCTACGCCGCCTGTCGCGACGAGAAGGTCTGGAAGTCGACCGACGCTGGTGTCACCTGGGCACCCGCTTCGGCCGGCCTGCCGGATAAGATCGAGACCATCGACGTCGTCGTCTCGCCCGAGAACGCGAACCACGTGTTCGCGCTCGGCCGCGGCAGCTGGTCCGGCAAGTTCTCCGCCAGCACCGACGGCGGCCAGACCTGGACGACCACCGATAAGATGACGCCCGACCCCGTGGGCAACCCCACGCTGCCGGCCGAAACCGCGTCCGGCACCGTGCCGCTCAGTGCCGCCCCGAACCTCGCGATCAACCCGAAGAACGGGAAGCAGCTGTTTATCGCCGCCAACTGGCGGAGCGCCATTTCCAACGACGCCGGCGCCACCTGGCAGGAAAGCATGAAGGGCGCCGACATCTCCTGCGTCGGCGACATCCGCTTCTACAAGGGCAAGGTCTACACCGCGTCAATGGACGAGGGCGTCCTCGTCTCCGCCGACAACGGCGCGACTTGGAAGCAGACTTGGCCGCTGCGTCACAACCAGGACCTATCCGGCCACTACTGGCGGCTCGACATCCGCGACGTCAACGGCGCGACTCGCATTATCAGCGCCAGCAGCCCTTGGGACCGCAACTTCAACCAGGTCGTCATCAGCGATGACGACGGCGCGAGTTTCAAGGCGTACCGCACCGGTCTGCCCGACTACCTCCCCACCGCCAATACTATGTGGGGTCGCGGGTACGCCCGAGCAATGGCGGTCGACCCGAAGAATCCGAACATCGTTTACCTCGGCATCGACGGCGACCCATCGGGCGGCAATGCAGGCGGCGGGTTGTTTAAATCGACCGACGGCGGCAAGACCTGGACGCATCCCACGAACCAGCCCGATAGTCGTCGCATGTTCTTCGGCCTCGCGATCGACCCGACGAACACCAATCGCCTCTACTGGGGCGGCTGCAACGAACGTGGCGGGCTTTACCGCTCCGAAGACGGCGGCGAATCGTGGGAGAGCGTCTTCACGCAGGACCAATGGATCTTCAACTGTCATGTGTCGGCCGACGGTACGGTGTACGTGCTTGGAAAGCTCATCTACCGCAGCACCGATCACGGCAAGACCTGGGAGCCGCTCGCCAAGCTGCCGGTTGCTAACGCGACTGTTGTGGGCTTCGAGACCCATCCGACGAACCCCAAGATCATGTGGGCCGCCGCCAATTTCTGGGGCGGAGACGCGCAGAATGGCGGCGTCTTTAAGACCGTCGATGGCGGAAAAACCTGGATCGACATCACCGGCGACCTGCCGTTCCGCCGGCCGCTCATTCTCCGCTACAACCCGGAGACGAAGGACCTGTGGGCCGGCTTTGTCGGTCTGTACCGGCTGAAACAATAGGCGGCCATGATCAAAACCATTGTCGCACTCTGCCTGACCCTGGGCCTGGTTTCCACAGGCCACGCTGCCGTCGGCGATACACGCGTGGCCCACTGGCAGCACGACGCCAAGGCCGTCTTTCTCCTCATGTTCGACGACAGTTGGCCGAGCGCGTTCCAGGTCGCCGCGCCTGAACTGGTGAAACGCGACATGATCGCCACCTTCTACATCTGCCCGGGCAAGGGCGAGTACAAGGTGTTCAAATCGGAATGGGAAAACCAAGTGTGGAAGACCGGAATGGTCTACGGCAACCACACGTTTACGCACAGCGGCGTGAAAGATTTCGACGACGCCAAAAAGGAGATCGGCCAGGCCAACGACGCCATTTACGCGGCGGTACCCGGCAAGAATCCGCGGCTGATTTCATTCGCCATGCCCGGCGTGGCCCAAGGCAAGTGGAACATCAACAAGGAACAGCTGGCCGAGATCCTCAAAGCCAACCACCTCATCGATCGCCCCACCTTCAGCGGACACGGCGCGGTGTTTCAATGGAAAACCACTGAGCAGATGCTCGCGCTGGCCGACAAGGCGATCGCCAGCGGCGGCATGGAGTACCTCGTCATCCACGGCGTGGAGCGACGTGCCCCACTCGATACCAGCTATCAGGACATGTGGGCGCTGAACCAGGACCTTTTCCGCGAAGTCCTCGACGGCCTGAATACGCGTCGCGAGCGCGGCGATCTGTGGATCACGGATCACATCTCCTACCACCAGTACGACACCGAGCGTGCCACGGCCAAAGTTAAAACGCTTTCGGCCGACGCAAAAAAGATCGCGTTGCAGCTGACGAGCAACGCCGACAAATCGTTTTACGATCAGCCGCTCACCTTGGTAACGCAGGTTCCGCCAACATGGACGGCCGTACAGGTAACACAAGGCGACGCCAAAATGACCGCCCCTGTTACGAATGGCCTGGTAAAGTTCACCGCCCTGCCGAATGATGTGCAAGTGGAACTAACACCTGCAGGGCCCGCTCAGCGATAATCGTCACCGTATGATCTCCCGCGTCCTCCTCAGCCAACCGCCGGCATTCCCGCCTCGCCGCGAGCGCCAGCCGATCTGGGATTCCGGCGGCGACTGGCCATGCCGATGGATCGCGCCTGCGGAGCCGATGACAGAATCGTTCGTCTTCGCGGCGGAGTGTCGGTTCACGCTCGCCGAACCGCTTACAACCCGCATTCATGTCACCGCGGATGAGCGGTACGAGTTGTTCGTCGATGGCGAGCCTGCCGGCCGCGGCCCGGAGATCGGCGAGCGGACGCGATGGTTTTTTGATTCATACGATCTGTCCCTCGAGCCCGGCGAGCACGTGATTGCCGCTCGCGTGTGGGGCATGGGCCCAAAGGTGGGTCGCTGGGCGATGGGCAGTGTGAGGCCGGGGTTTTTGCTTTGCCCGGAAGGCGCCGCAGCACTGGCCCTGATCGGCACCGGGGTCGCCGCGTGGGAAACCAAACAACTTTCCGGCTTCACGTTTCTCGCCACGTCGCCGATAGTGGGCACCGGCATGGGCGCGGGCGCTGCGTTCGAAATCGATGGCCGGCTTCTCGACTGGGACTGCTCAACCGGTGGCGGCGCCGGCTGGTCACCTGCTCAACCTCTGCACGAGGGCAACAGCGGATGCGCTCTTTACGTTCATAAACCCGTCCACCACCTGTACCCCGCGTCGTTGCCGCCTCAGATGGAAGCGCCGTTCGACTCCGGCTTTCGCGACTTCCCGGCGAGCGTTGCCGCACACACTCGCCTCCGCTGGGTGGGCGAACTGCCCGACTACTACTGCTTCTACCCGCGGCTAACCGTGACTGGAGGGCGCGACGCCCGCGTCGAGATCCGCTATGCGGAAACTCTCTTCACTACCGATGCCGGCGGCATACGTCGCAAGGCCCGCCATGCCGATCCTGTCACCGCGGACTTCGTCGGTTTCGGCGACGTGTTTTATCTTGACGGCCACGCACGGACCTATGAACCGCTCTGGTGGCGATGCGGAAGGTTTATCGAGCTGACAATTCAGACGGCCGCCGAGGCGCTGACGCTGCAACCGCTTCGGCTGATCGAGACGCGATTTCCGTTTGAACCTGCCAGCCGCTTCCAATCGTCGGTCGCAGCGCTCGAGCCGATCCTGAAACTCTGCCGCCGCAGCCTTCAGATGTGCATGCACGAAACATTCATGGACTGCCCGTATTACGAGCAGCTCATGTATGTCGGCGACACGCGCGTTCAGGCCCTAACGCACTACGCACTGGCCGGCGACGACCGCCTTGCCCGCAAGGCGCTCACGATGTTCGACTGCTCGCGCGCCAACGTTACCGGACTGACCACCAGCAACGCCCCCGCATCGGCCGGTCAAATCATTCCGCCATTTTCGCTGTGGTGGGTCTGCATGATTCACGACTTTGCGATGTGGCGTGGCGACCTGCCGTTCATTACGACGCTGCTGCCCGGCGCCCGCGCGGTAATCGATCGCTTTCTCTCCAAGATCGATCACGCGGTCGGCCTCTCCCGCTCGCTTCCCGGCTGGAATTTTGTGGATGCCGCCTGGCCGGAGGGTGTGCCGCCGGACGGGCACGACGGAATCAGCGGACCGATCAACCTGCAGGTGGTGCTAGCGCTCCAGGCGCTGGCCGAGCTTGAGTCGGCCTGCGGCGAGCCGGAGCTTTCGGCACGCTATCGACGCTGGTCGCTGCAGCTTTCCACCGCACTCCGTGAACGTTTTTGGGACGAAGGTCGCGGCCTCATGTGGGACAATCTCGATCGCACGGCCTCGTCGCAGCATTCACAGGCGCTGGCGATTCTGGCGGGCGTATTATCGCCGGAGCAGTCCGCCAGGGCGGCCGATGCGATGCACGGGGATCGCACGCTCGTTCAGGCTCGGCCGTACTTTCTCCACTACGTCTTTGAAGCGTTCACCAAGCTCCGTCGAATCGAGCCGTTTTTCGCAGGACTTCAGCCATGGCGGAATTTCGTCGATCAGGGCCTCAAGACGACGCCAGAGCATTTCGAGGACGGCCGCTCCGATTGTCATGCCTGGTCGGCGCATCCCGCGTTTCATGTCATGACGTCGGTTCTCGGCATCCGGCCTGCCACGTTCGGTTTTGAGAAGGTAATGGTTCGTCCACAACTCGGGCAGCTGACGAAAGCGTCTGGCGAGATGATTCACCCGAAGGGCGTCATTCGTGTCGAGTTACATCGCCAAGGCGACCGACTCACCGGCAAAGTCGAACTACCCCCAGGCGTCACCGGCACCTTCCACGACGGCGTGCTTAGCCAGCCCCTTCACAGCGGGCGAGTGCGGATCGGATAGCGCCGCGCGTGCGAATGCACGTGTCTCTCTTATTCCCACTCGAACAACAGACCCATCGTTTCATTGCGGCGGGCGACCAGCGTCTCATACGCCTGGCTGCACTCCTCAGGCCGGAAACGGTGTGAGATCATACCCTTCAGATTGATGCGCCCGGCGAGGACCTGCTGAAAGAACAACTCGTACACCGGGCCGGCATCCGCATGGAGAATGTGCATGTCGTGGCCGGCGGTAATAGTAAGACCTTTCAAAATCACGTCCGGTGTGAGGTGTTGCGACGCCGGAGAGCCCGTATCCCCCAGCAGCACCACGCGGCCATATTCGCGCGAGAGTTCGAGCGCATCACCGAACACGCGAGCGTTCCCCGTGGTATCAAGAATGATCCGCGGCACTTGCCCACACTGGTCGAAAATCGCCTGCTTGGCGTCGGCCAGTGAAGAGCAGATCGTCACGCTTGCCCCGCCGCTCCGCGCCAAGGGGAGCCGAGCTTCGGTCAGATCAACCGCGACCAGATGCCGCAAGCCCGTTTGGGCGGCCCAGCGAATCGACAGCTGCCCGATCGGCCCGCAGCCGACGATGATCGCGCTGTCATTCAACCGATAGTCGGCCGCCCGCGCACCGATGTACGTGATCTTCGCCAGGGCAAACCACACCGCCTCCTCCGGCGAAAGCCCGGCGGGGACAACAAACGCTTCGGTTTCGGGAACAATATGCTCCGAAGCGTGCGGCTTTCGGATGCCTACCACGTCGCCCACTTTGCAGCGGCTCGTGTCGGCCCCCACCTCCACCACTCGGCCGATCGTGGAATATCCCGGCTCGAACGGATACTTCACCCAGTTGTGCCAATGCGTACCCACGTCATACGCGGCCGAGAAGATGGTCATCTCCGTGCCGGTGCTGATCAGGGAACAGATAGACTGTACCCGCAGCTCGCCCGCGCTCACACGCCGTCGCTCGAATGGCTCGCAGCGAACCTGCTTCATGATGGGGAACACAATACGCTTGGTCGCGATCATCGTGGTTAACTCAGCTTTCAAAGGTGAACTATCGTAAATATTTGGAAGGGGTCGCCTTGCCGTACCGGGTGATGCCGTAGTCGTAGTTGAACAGCGAGTCGTTTTGATCGCTCAGTTGCTTGTAGCCCGTATAGGTATCCACGCCGGTGGGAAAGTATTTCAGCGGCTCAACATGGAAATCCGCGAAAAGGATGTTCGTTGATCTGCCGTGCGTGTAGAGACAGGTAAATCCGTTTGCCACAAACAGGCGCCACCACGCATTGGACCAGGCGGACTGTTCGGGGGCGCTCGTATTCCACATTTCCGTCAGAACCGCGAACTCCGAGGTATGTCGAATTTTCGACGGTTTGACCTGCGGCAGGAGGTTGTCGTTCATCTGACCCCCGATGCAGAGCATGGCCCAGAAATTCGCGTTGAAATTGACGCCGTTCATGGCGTACGTCAACGTGATCTTGCCGCGAATGTTCGTCGGCACGCTGGGGCAATGAATCAGGTTCAACGGGCTGACCCGGTCAACGTTGGTGCTGCTTCCGTCGTCCGGCAGCGCGCTGCTTCCAAGCAGTGTTCCGCCGAGGTAGCGATTTAGCGCTTCGGGCCAGCGAAAATTGGGATATCTGTTGAAATCGTTCACATACCGCGAGAAAGCGAGCCCCAGCTGCCGCATGTTGCTTTGGCAGACGACTTGGTTCGCCGACTGTCGCGCCTTGTTGAGCGCGGGCAGTAGCAACACAACGAGCAAAGCAATAATTCCGATCACTACCAGGAGCTCGACCAGCGTAAATGCCTTCGTCCGAGAGTTCATGGCAGACTCCGATGCGAGAGTTCCGACTTGCGGTTGCGGCAGGCAAGCGCGTGCACCCGTCCATTTGATTGTGATCACTTGTGTCGAATCAGAAGGTACTTCACGGGGGCCCGTTCCCCTATATGCTAAACATGATATCTGATGCGCTTTATGCTATTGTGTTGAAGACTTCGGATGCCGCGCACCAAGGTTGACCGATAAGCAGAACGGTTACTTCATACGGGTGCTGACGAATGGCGAGTCGACATCGGTTTCATCGATACCCGCGGACACTCGAGGACGTGCGCCCTCAGGCCGATTCGTGGAATGGCCCGTACTTTCGCCTTTTTTCCTGCGGCATTAACGACTACCGCGAAACCCCGCCGCCGCACGGAATGTTTCTCGACGCGATGGAGCCGTTGGGCTGTTGGGAATACGTGCTGTCCGGATCGATCTACTACAAGCTCGGCGGCGAACGCTATCGCGTAGACGCCGGCCAAGCCGTCATCTCGCGGCGGCCCGACCCGGGATGGATGCTGCGTCCGGTTGGGGACGTGCCGGTGCAGGTCATCTGGACCGCCGTGACCGGCGACATGGCCCTTCGCATGTTCGACTTCCTGCATCTCAAATTCGGACAAATTCAAACGCTTCCGCTCGACTCCCATCCCGTCCGCCTCGCCGGGCGCCTGGTGAATCTGGTGGCCGCAGAACCGAAGCGGTCGGCGCATTTCTGGTCGCAAAAAACGGTCGAGTGGATGAACGCGTGGTGGCAATGCGCCGACGAGCACCACGCGGGTCGCAAAAGAATTCAGCTCAACGCCACAAGGCCGTCGCGACTGATTTCATACGCGCCCAAAACCATCAAGAATTTTGCGACGGAGATGGGCTACTCCGTGGCGCATCTCTCCCGCAAGCTCAGCAAACAATGGCACCGCAGCCCGGGAAAGGTATTGCGAGAGGTCCGACTGAACGACGCAGCCATGCTGCTGCGCACGACGCGACTCAACATCAACGAAATAGCCACCAAGATCGGCTACAGCTCACCGGCCGCGTTTAGTCGGGCGTTTATCAAGATGCACCAACAAACGCCGAGCGCGTATCGGCGTGGGGGGTGACCTGGTGACTCGGAGCCGCGTCTGGATCAGCAAGTGGTGGCCGCAATCAGGTTTTTCAGTCGGTATTGATGCCCTGTCAACACGCCAACACGGACCTAGGTGCTGCCGAGTTCGCCGACGATGACAGTGTCCTGGCTAGATCATCACATTCGCCCAGATTTTCCTGACCTTCGATTCTTAAAAATTCAACTCCCCATAATCCTATATCTTGCCATCCTAATTCGTTTGTTCCTCGGTGATAAGTTTCGGCGCGTCACCAGCGAGGCAGCGGTCGCGCCTACTTCGCCGGGTCGAACGCGACTTCAAACCACAGCGCCTGCGCTTGTCCCAGCGCGACTTTCCATTGCCCGTTCGCGTCGGCTTCGACGGGGATCGTCTTGTCCGTCCGCCGACCGAACGCGTCGAGAATGTAGACGGTCGGCTTGCCGCTGCCGTCGTGCTTGAAGGTGAGCGACGCCTTCACCGGCTCGATCAGGATTGGGCCTGTGCCGAGGTTGGTCAGTCCTTTGCGGAACGGGCGGTATGTTTGGCCGGTGTTTTCTGCGCGGGCCGTCGCGGTGATCAGCAGGCGGTTGCTCGCGCGGATCGGCGCGTCCGTCAGCGACGTCACGATCACCTGCCCGAACTCGTTGTCGATCGCGATCGTCCCATCGGCCAGGTCGACCGGCTTCCCCCCCGTGAAGCCGACGACCGCCTGCGTGCGTGGCGTCTTCAGCACAAATTCGCCGGGCGACCACGTGATCTGCCCGTCGGCGCTGGCGTACGTGGCCGGCTGCGTGCTGGCCGGATCGCTGCCGGCTTTCGGGTCAGGGTCCACGCCCTTCGCGCCGCTCAGCACCAGTTCGCAGCGCTTGGTGAGCAGTTGCTCGCGGGTGAACAAGTCGCCGATCTTGAGGTTCGCCTTGGCCTTGCGAATATCAACCGAGTACGCCGGGCCCGGCTGCACGTCGCCGCGATAGAACGCGTACGCGCCGGCGAGCATGGGCGCCATGAACTGCGGCTTGTCGGCATGGCCGAAGGTTTCCACCATCGCCGGCGACCACTTGAGCCCCTCGGTGCCGAACACCATCGGGGCGTCCCAGTTGTTGAACGCCGCATAAGCCGCCATCATCAGCGGCCCTTCGGTGATGTAATCATTCGGCCAGGCGCAATTCCACTCGCTCACGGTGAACGGCTTGTGCGCCACGCGCGTGCTCACCAGTCCTTCGATGAGCGTCGGCGATTCGAGCTTCACCATTGGCTTGTTGCGGAAGATCGACATCGGATCCCACCCGCCGGCCGGATGATCCCAGTAGCCGTGGTGGTCGTAATAATCGAGCCCGCCTTGCGCCCGTTTCTCGCCGACGAGGCTGTCAAACTGCGTGCCGCTGATCGGCTGCGGCACCTTGAGCTCGTTCTTGAGATAGCCGTACATCTCGTCGAAATACGCGCGCGTGAGCGATTCCACGAACCGCTCGGCGATTCCTTCGCGGCGCTTCATGAGCACCTTGATGTGCCCTTCCGGCCGCGGCTGGTTTTCCTTGGTGCACCAGTCGGTGAACAGCGTATCGAGTTCGTTTTCGTACACCGCCGGCGTGCCGCCGAGGAATTCGAGGAGGTTGATCGACGTCTCGTTGACGATCTCGATCATCGCGACGGCCGGCTCGTCTTTGTACGCGAGGTCCGTGTACGGATTCACGTGCGTGAGCAGGAGGCGGGCGTACTCCTTCTGCAGCTCGATGATGCGGCGGTCGAACATGCTGGCGGCCTTACCGCCTTGCGGGAGCTTGTCGAACTCGCGCACGCCGTCGGCGGCGGTGTAGCGACGCTTGGTGAGCAGATTGAGATTCGAGTAAATGCCGCGCTTCTTCAGCTCAGCGATGAAGAAATCGAGCTGGTCGAGCTTTTCGGGATCAAGGCGGTCGGTTTTGTCGGAGGGGGCGTCGAAGATTGACGCCTTGGGGTCCTGCGCATCCATGCCGTGGAAGCGCACGAGGTTAATGCCGGCGCGGGCGAGTGCTTCGGCCACGGCGGGCGCCTGATCTTTGGGCGGGTGCCAGTTCTTCACATACCCGATCCCCCAGAACCGCGCCCGGCCGCCGTCGGTGAACGCAAAGTGCCCGTCCTTCTCGGTGACAAACCCAAACTTGCCGGCCGGCGCCGGCATGAACGGTTTGAAGTCGATCACCAGCGGCCGCGTGATGTCTTCGTCGCCCGGCGTGAACGGCCACCAGCCGGCGGTGTCGGTCTTTTCCTCCAGCGCCCGCTTGATGGGCGTGAGTTCTTTGCCGGCCGCGTCGTACGCGACGACGTTCAGGTTCTCGAACCACGCGGTGCCGGTGCTGAGGTACATTCCGAGCCACACCTCGACGACGCGCGTGCCCGGCGGGCAGTGGTGGTCCTGGCTGAAGTCGGCCCAGTCGGTCGAGCCGCCGCGGTCGGTGGTTTGCGGCCAATTCCCGAGGCGGTCGCCGTCGTTGTTCAGGAACAGGAGCTGCGCGCGGCATTTTTCGATCGCCGCGGCGCCGCCGGTCACGTTCTTGGTCTTCATGCGCCCGGTGAACACCACGCGGGCGACGTCGGCGTCGTAAAACACCGGCAGGCGGATCTGCATCGAGTAGTCGCGCTTGGGCGTGTACACCTTGAGGCACGGGCCGCCGTCTTTTCCTTCGTTCACCACGCTCACGTTGGTGGCCCATCGCGGGAGCTGCCACGCACTTTTGTCGATCGGAAGCGAAAAGCCGTCGGCCAGTAAGGAGGTTGCGCTCATGAGAAGCAAGAGGGTGACGAGCAGGAACGATCGACGCATGAAGGGAATCCTGGTTAGCCGTTACGGCGTCGGCGGGACGACATTATACTGCAGCACGCCGGCCGCGGGGTCGAGCTTGAGGACCAGCGGGAACGCTGTCCAGATCGCGCGGTTGTCGTTCGTTTTGACCATCAGCACCACGCGGTGCTTGCCGGCCTTGGCGAGGTCGATCGTGTTGCCCGGCTGTTGCGCGGCGCCGTCGACGAGGATGCCCAGCACGTCGGCGCCGCTGCTGACTTTGAGCTGCGTGGGCTCGGAAATCGAGCCGTCGAACGCGACAAGGTAGCACTGCGGCTTCACGTCGAACGGGCTGGCAAGGTTTTTCCACGCGGCGTCGTTGCGGTAGAGCGTGACGCGGTCGGGCTTGATCGACAGCCGCTCGCCGGCGGTGGACGTGAACCACTGGAAGTTGGCCGCGTCGCTCAAATTGGTCAGCGGCTGGCCGGGCGTGGATTGCGACTGCAGCTGATCGAGGCTGACCGCGCCCTCGGCGAACGGCCCGAGCATGTGGGCGGCGTCGCGAATGTTCGGCGTGCCGGCTTCGTTCGCCAGACGCGTGGTGGCGTAAAGCCGGAGGCCGTTCTCGGCTTGGTGGGCGTCGATCTCGGCGACGAAATAGGCGCGGCCTTCGCGGAAAACGCTCTCGGGGCGCTCGTCGCCGAGCGGTTCGATGATCACCCGCTGTTGGCCGGGCTCGAGGCTGAGCGGCGTGAGCCGGCGAACGCCGTTCGCGTACAGCGGCGGCAGGCGGAGCATGGGCGAGACGTTCTGCATCGCCGACGGCGAGGTGTTCTTGATCGTGAGCTCGAGCTGCTTTTTGTCGGCGTTGCAGTACAGCCAGCCGGTGAGCGGAGGAGCCTGGCCGGCGGACGACGGGGCCGACGCGTTGTCGGCGTTCACCACCGCGTCGATGCGCGCGGGGCCGGCTGCTTCGGGCGAGTGGTGGAGGTTGAGCAGCACGCGATCGCTGCCGGCGACGCGGTCGGCGGTGAACCCGTTGCCGTGCGCGCCGGTGATGGCGGCGTTCTTGATCTCAACGGTGAGCGGCACGTCGTTGCCCAGATCGCCCGCGACGGGCCGGGTAAGGTGAAACACGCGCTTCGACCCGTCGACGGGGCCAGCTTCGATCTTCGTGTTCTTCACCTGCCGGGCGTACGCGGCGTACTCGTTCATGGTGCAGTACCACCAGTCGGCGTTGCCGGCGTAGTGGCGGAAGCCGTCTTCGAGATACTTGAGCTGCTTGCCGGTTTGCCGCGCGTGCACGCCCATGAAAATGCAGTAGCTGTCTTTCTGGTAACGGGCGGGCTGGGCGACGATGCGGTCGACCTGCTTGTAGAACGCCGGAAGGTACACGTCGTGATCGCCGGGCGACACCTGGTGCCCGGTGCTCACTTCGCCGGCGGGAATGTCGGGGTTCTGCAGCGCGAACTCGATGTACGTGCAGTTGTGGAAGCCCGATCGCAGGAACGCCTGCGAGATCACCTGCTGCGCGAGCGGATCGCTCTTATCGCGCCACACGCCGCCGGGGAACGCGAACGTGACGATCGGCCGATCGATCTCGGCCTCGCGCTCGACGCGGTTGGCGAGCAGCTCGTAAAACACCTCGTTTGGGAGCAGCGCGTTGAGGAGGCGGTGAGTTTGCGTGTGCCCGCCGAGGTCGCACCCGCCGCTGGCGAGGTCGTTGGCGTAGTCGGCGGCGTAGAGCTTGCGCGACTCATTGAGATAAAACGTGCCGTGAATGCCGGCATCCACCATGACCTGATGAACGGGCGTGTTGTTGGCGGAGTTGTCATCCCACCGGGCGGAGTAGGCCCAGGATTTGCCATCGAACACGGGCGTCGGCGTAAGGGCGGCCTTCTGGGCGTCTTCGGGCGAGGCGAATTCGACGACCAGATCCTGCGTGTACGTACGAAGCGGCGCGGCCGGCTCGGCCCGCACCAGCGACGGCAGGCACAGCAGCCCGATTCCGGAGATCGCGGTGAACAATTTGTTCATGGCAGAAGCCCTCTGCGTGCGCGACCGGCGTTAGTAGTACTGCCCCATGAACTTGCAGCGGGCCGAATCTTTGTTGGTCTTCTTCATGGCGAAGAATTCATCGACGGTGAGGCCTTCAACATGGCCGTCGCCGAAGACGAAATTCGACTTCCCATTCGGATGGGCGTTGTAGACGTGACTGATTTCGGGCACATCCCATGCCCACGGCCACAGGTAACCCTTCGACGACGCGTTGCCGCGGGTGTTCGACGACACCAGTTCCGTCGCGGTGCGGAAGGTGTAGCCGTTGTCCGGAGCAGCGGACACAAACGTGACGGCACCCTCGGCGAACCAGTAGGTATACGGCTTGAGCATTTTCGATTTCGGAATCGGTGCATCCGGCTGTCCGCTAAAGGACTTTTGTCCGCCTAAAAATTGATTCACCGCATAGGACGTGGCGGCGCTTGGTCGCAAGTTGGGAAATGCAGCCAATGCCGAAGGACAAAACAGCACCGAACCGTTCTTCACGGGGCGTACGGTAGGCGCCGACGGGAAACTGGCCGTGCGATACAAACCATAAGGCGGCCCGGCCGCGTTGCACCAGTTCGACGGATTCGCGCCCGACGTGCCATACTCCGGCCACGCATCGGTCGTGCCGGTCGCTTCTTTTGAGTTTGTTGGCAGGTACCCGCCGTGATCATTGGCGTACATGATCCCCCACAATGCGATCTGCCGCATGTTGCTCGCGCACTGCGTATTAGCCGCCTGCCGCTGCGCCCTGCCCAGTGCGGGCAGTAGAATCGCGACCAGCACGGCAATAATCCCTACCACGACGAGGAGCTCGACGAGGGTGAAGCCGTTCGAACGGCTTGCGCGAGTCGCAGGGTGTGAGATCCAAGGTTTCATAATCGCACTCCGTAGTATCGGATACCTAATCATATCCGGCTGACAGGCTAAATCTTCTCCAATCGACTTCTGCGACGACGCTTGAGCAATAGCAGGCCGCCGACGCCCGCAAGTGAGGCGGACGTAGGCTCGGGAACCACTTGAAGGGTCGCGCCATTGGTGCTGGCGAAATAAGTGTCGAAGCCGTGGTAGTTGCCGGTCGTGAAAATGGTCGGCGTGCTAAAGATCGTACCGTTGATGTTCAGAATCCCGATCTTCTCATAGGTGGATTCATCGCCGGCCGTCGAGGAAAACTGCATGTCCAAGACCGTTCCCGACGCCAATGTGAGTGTCGCGGTGTCGGAGATCGATTGATTGTTGTCGATTTCGAGCACCGTGCCGGCGTTGGACAAGCTGATGTTTCCCGTGCCGAGCTTGCCGGTGGCGTCGGCCTTTAGTCGCCCTCCCGTGACCTGCGTGCCGCCGGAGTAATTGTTGGCGGCAGACACCGTGAAGGTGCCGGATCCCGTCTTGGTCATCTGGCCGACGCCGCCGATCGTTCCGCCGTACACACCATTGAAGGTATTGGTGTCGAACGTGCCGCCATTGGTGTTGAGCGTGGTGTTGCGGGCGGTGTCGAAGGTGATGTCGGCGCCCAGCTGCAGGGTGCCGCCGTTCATGGCAATCTGCCCGCGGACCGCCCCGCCGTTCTGTCCGAGCACGCCGTCGGCGGTGATGTTCAGGATCCCTTCGTTGATAAAGTTGGTGCCGCGGTGCTGGTTGGTGACGCTTGTCAAAAACAGCGTGCCGGTGCCGCTCTTAACGATATTAATGCTATTGCCAGTTCCGCCGAACGTTTGCGAGTTCACCTTTAAGCCGCCGGTGTTGTTCACGATGAACACCAGGTCGTTGCCACTGATCGGCTGTATCGTCCCGTTATTGATCGTCTGCAGATTGCTGCCCGCACTGCTCGCCACCAGTACGCCGCCGGCGCTGAAGTGAGCGCTTGTTCCGTTGATGGTCAGAGTTTTGGCAGCGTTGCTGCTGAATCGAACACTTTGGGCGGCCGATCCGTTTGCCACCAGGTTGCTCGAGCTGCCGGTCACATCCAGGTTAGCGGTCGTTCCGGTATACGAGGTGCCAGAGGTAGCGGTGTAAAAGCCGCCAATTGTCCCGCCAGCAACGAGCTTGGTATTCGTTGCATCCTTCGCGGCCCAGTCGCCGTTTACAGTGGTGTAGGTGTTCGTTCCGTCCTGGAAGAGCGTGCTGGCGGTGCCAAGCGCGGTGAGCACCGACGCCGCCGCAGGAATCGTGAACTGCACGGTCGTGCCATTCACGCGCGTGATCGAACCGCTCCCGAGGTCGAGCGACGTCCCGCTGCCGACGGACCAGTTCTGCGCGCCTTGCGCGAGAGTAAAGTTCATCCCCGTGAGGCTGACCGTGCCGTTCGTGACCGACGACGCGTTCACGCCGCTCGATCCGATGCGTAAGGCGACGACGGCCGGGGCGTTAATTGCATAGCCGGACGAAAGAAACTGGAGACCGAGCGCACTCACACCGCTGCCGAGCGTGACCGACGAGCCAGTGCCGCTGAAGATCGCGACATCGGTCCCGAGCGTGGTAGCGTCGGTCCATTTGACGTCGGTAGTTCCGTTGTCCCAGTTCGCGTTGCTCGTGTTCCATGTCCCGGTGCCGCCGACCGTGCCGTTGTGGACGCCGTCCGGATCCCACGTCAGCGTGGCCGCCGGCGCGAGAGTTACACAGGCCAGCAAGAATACCGCGACGGCCGCACCGACAGTTCGGCGGCGATTAGTTTGAAGAACGTTTGCAGCCGTCTCGAATGCCATTTTCTTCCGCATCATGTCTCTCCCTCACCGAGGTGCTGCTCCGCCGTACCCGAAATACGAATAAAACTTTTGCTAAATTTTAGCACTAGTTCAGCAAGGATCAAGCCTTTTCTTTTTAGGGAATGGTGGTGGGTCGCTAAAACTGTAAAAGACGGTCTTGGCGGGTGTCCAAGCTGAGAACGGTCGCCCCGTCGGTGATTTGGAAGCCAATCGAGCTGTTTTGGAGAGCGAATCGCTGAAAAACCTCTCCGTCGCCCCGCTTCCGGGTGTCGGCGAAGCTGATGGCCGTCATCAGCCAATGCTCATACGACGGGTCCGCCACCGTTGCCCGGGCGTGCCATTGGTTGGGTTGGCCGGATTCTCGTCCGTCGGCTGGACAAGGAAACTCGTCGGTCTGGCTCCAATACCACCGCGACGGGTTAAGGAATTGCACCCGCGCCCGAGCGTGGTCGCCCCACAGCCGCCAGCCGAAAAAGTCGGCGTACGAGCCGTCCGGATTCCACTCCGGTTTCTCGTAACTGTGCAGCAGAAAATCCACCGTCCCAGGCTGCCGCAGGATCACGTGATCCACGATCACCAGCGCCGGGTGTTCCGCCGCCCGCTGGAACCACAAATGCCGCCGCACCAGCTTGGGGTTGCACGGATACGCGGCCGCACATTCGCCGATCGTGTAGTCGTGCGTGGCGTCGCTTTCATAGTGCTCGATCGTTCCGACCGCGTTGAGGTTACGAATACTCTGCCCTTGGTTGTTGATCAGCAGCGCGTTGTGCGCCAGGGTCTGGATCGTGAACCCCTTCATGTGCGGATGGTGGTACGTCGGGTAGTAGCCCGCATCGATAAAAATCGGCGTGCCGTACGCCTCGGCCGTAAAGCCGTTCTGGTCCGCGTGGGCATGACCGAACGAGCCCGACTTGCTGCTTCGGAAGAGCACCGTCACGTCACGGTCCACGTCGCCGAGCGCAATGTGGGCCGCGACGATTCCCTCGTCCGCCATATATCGCGATTGCGCCACCGGCGCCTTGCGCGGCTTGTCGGCCGGCACGTCCCACGTTAACAGGAGCAGGAGCAACGCCAGCAGATCGACCCCGCCGGTGTTTACTTGCGCCTCGGCCCCACGTTTCGGCTCGTAGTAGTCGGCGTATGCGATCAGATCATCGCGGTCGAGCATCGCGCCGAGCAACCGCAGCATGGCCATGTCGAGCGGTTCGGCCCGCAGGTTCGGATGATCGCCGAACGCCCCCGTCCGCGAGTACGGCGGCTGCACATACCACTTGTAATAACCCGTGTTCTGCAAAAACGGCTTGCCGAGCAAATCGACGAATCCCAGGTCGCGCATCGGCTCGGCGATGGTGAGCATCTGCGACACTTTCCACTTCCAGTACGCCGCTCCTTGCGCCCACGCGCCGTCCTCCCCGCCGAAGCCCGGGAACGCGGCCGACATGTGGTCGGTCCAGTAGCGCAGGCCGCGCGTGCCCTCCTCACGGCCGTTAACGTGCAGCAGGATCGACATCGAGGCATACGTCACCGTCATGCGCAGCACGTGCGAGTCGCGCGGGTACTTGTGCGGTTTAAAAAGATCAATCAGGTCGCGGAGTTTTCGCGCCATCGCCTCGATGCCATCGAGAAGATGCCCGCGCTGCTCCGGGTTCAATCGATCGAAACATAAATCTAAGAAATTGGCGAAATTATCGGCAATATCTGACACATCGTACGTGCCAGCCCACAAGGTGCAGTCGGGCGATTGGCACCACTCGGCGAACTCTTTTGCCCGGGATGCGAGCGCGTCGAACCACGGCCCGTCAGGGTCGAGCCGGGCGGCGATCGCGACGAAAACCAGCTGGGCGTTGAACGGCCGAAGACTGCGAACGTACTTGATGTAGTCCGGCCGATCTTCCGTGATCCATCGGTACGACGGCAAGTCCGGCGGCTGATGCTCGCCGTAACGGTCGGCCTTCATGTCGCGCCAGTACGCGTCGGCGTCGAAACTCAAGATCGGCGCGACCATGTCGTGCGTCACGCGGTACCGCGGCAGTGGCAATTCGTTAAACGACGGCAGATCGAACGTCTTGAGTTGTTCGAAAAAATCCCGCAGCAGTTGTTGCGTCACCGCGGGCTGCGGCGGCAGATTTTTCAGGGTGGCCGGCAGGCGCTTCCACAGCACAGATCCGCTCATATCGGGCTCCGGAGGAATGATCAGATGGCGGCGACTGTTTCGCGCTCGATTATTTCCGTCGGCATGACCATGCGAACGGCCGTCGAGCTTTCGCCGCGGATTTTCCAGAGCAGTTGCCGCGCCGCCAGGCGGCCCATCTCCACCTTGTCGAGGCTCGTAGTCGTGAGCTTGATGTGGCCGAGGCCGGGCAGCTGGTAGTTCTGCCCGCCCATCACGCTCACGTCCTGCGGCACGCGGAGGCCGTGGTCGCCAAAGGCCAGCACTGCAGCCGCCGCCAGCGTGTCGCTTTCACCGAGAAGGCACGTGAACGGAAGCTTGTGCTTTCCGTTGGCGGCAAGGTATGCGTTCATCGCCTCGCGGCCGTGATCGATGTCGCCGCCTTTGGCATAAATCATGATCGGCTCGGCCGGCAGACGAAGGCCCATGCGATAGCCTTCTTCTTCCTGCAGCGAGTTTTGCGTGCCAAGCGACGACGACAAAAACGCTACGCGATGATGACCCTTAGAAGCCAGGTACTCCATCGCCAGGATTCGGCTGGCGCGGTAATCGAATGTCACGCTCGACATCGACGCGCCGGCCACGAAATTAACACTCACCATGTCGGTATGAAATTCGCTCAGCCAGCGAAGATTATCCTGCGAGAGCTCGCCGAGGAGGAGCAGACCGTCCACCTTTTGGGTCGACAGGAGGCGGGCCACTTTCCCGGTCTGGAAACGATCGTCGGCCTTGGCGATCGAGACGGCAAAATCTTCCTTGTCGAGCACTTCTTCAACGCCCTGAAAGATCTCGCCGTAATACGGGTTGGACAGGGCGTGCTGCACCCGATCTTTGAGAATGACGCCGACCATCTGGTTGAGTTTTTTGCCGGCGGACTGGCGCGTGGAGCGGTAGTTCAGCTTCTGAACGGCGAGCCGAACTTGTTCGACGGTCTTAGGCGCGATCCGACGGACGGCCGCCTGCCCGGAGAGCACCGCCGACACCGCCGCCTCCGACACGCCAGCGGCCTCAGCCACTTGCCGCTGCGTCATCTTGTGACCCATTCGTGCCATAATCACCCCGGAAGATTCTGCTTGAAGTTTTGCTGAATTTGTGCTAAATTTTAGCAATAATACTTTAGCATGCCCCGCCCCACCCGTCAAACCTTTTATGGGCGTGCCTGAAGGGATTGTTATGCACGACAACCTTCGCCTGATGGTGGCCGTACCGCCGCAGTGGTACGAGCAATTCGTCGGCGACGACATGCTTTCCACGCTCAGGCCGTGGTTTCACGACGTCGTGCGAATCGATCCAACCAACTTGTCGCTGAAGAAATGGCATTCCAACTTGGCTGACGTTGAGCCGCACGCGATTTTGAGTTCCTGGGGCACGCCCATGATTCCTCGCGAGGCCCGGCCGGCCCTGGGGTTTGTGTCGCACACCGCCGGTGAGATCCGACGACTCGTCGGGCGTGAGTTGATTGAAGAAGGACTGCTTGTGAGCAACTGGGGCGAACTGGCCGCGCCGTCGGTGGCGGAGTGCGCGCTGCTGCTGATGCTCTGCTCGCTGCGTCGGGTGACGCACTGGTCGTTCGTGATGCACCGCGAGCGCGGCTGGCCCGACGGCGGTGAGACGGGCAACGTCGGACTCTTCGGCCGCAAGGTCGGGCTGCACGGCTTCGGCAAGATCGCGCAGTCGCTGGTGGCACTGCTCAAGCCCTTCGGCTGCCAGATTTTGGCGTACTCGGCCGGCGTGCCGGACGAAGTGTTCGCCTCCCACGGCGTCACTCGCGCCAATTCGCTCGAGGCGCTGTTTTCTCAATCCGAAATCCTCGTCGAGGTGGAAGCACTTACCGATTCAACGCGTCGATCGGTCACGGAACAGCTGTTACGCCTGCTCCCGCGCGACGGCGCCTTCATCAACGTCGGCCGCGGCGCGGTAGTGGACGAGCTGGGACTGATCAACGTGGCACTCGAGGGGAATATCCAGTTCGCGCTCGACGTGTTTGAGATGGAACCGCTGGCGGCCACCTCGCCGCTGCGCGGGCTGCCGAACGTTACACTGCTACCGCACATCGCTGGGCCGACGGTGGACCGGCGCAAGGAATGCGGTCGGCGTGCGATCGATAACTTGCAACGATTCGCTCGCGGCGAAAAACCCATCGGCCTAGTAACGCTCGACGTGTACGACCGCTCGACGTAGCCAATCGCTAATGGTCCAGCGGAATTAGATCGAGCACGCTCGCGATCGGATCGGGCGCCTCGTGCGGCACGGTGACCGTAACTATTAAGTCAGCGCTATCGACAACCAACGGCGCATCGCAGTTGGAGAGCAAATACGCCCGCGACACCGCATTCCACAGCGAAACCTGTACCTTTCCATCCTTCGGCACGCTCCCGTAACGCGGCACTTCGGAACCGCCATGTTCGTGTAACTAGAGCGCGGTCATCGCCGCGTTTGACATCGGATCTCGCTGACTACGAGGTTGTAATTACGTCATCATCTCTGCCAAAGGATGTATCGCGTCGAACCACAGGTCGTAGCCCTTGGCGGTGGGGTGCAGTTTGTCGGCCATTACGTCGGTCGGTATCTCGCCGTCGGCGTCCAGGAAGACGTGACCTATGTCGACAAAACGCGTTTTCTGGCAGTCGTTCAATCGACTGATGATCTCATTGATCTTTGCTACGTCTGCGCGCTGCCGGCTGTCCTTGGTGTCCGGGTGGCCGTCATGATAGACAAATGTTGCGTCATCCGGCGATCGAAATTCCACCGCCACTTTCTCGCAAAGCACGGTGGCGAGGACCGACCCGGCGGTCGGATCAGCGCAATTGGATGCACACAGACTCGCGATTGCGTTGTTCTGGAATCGAATGGTGGCCGCGCTCACGTCATCTACCTTGTAGTCCTCGAACCGGTGGTGGAAGAGCATATCTTTGAAGCCAACAACCGTTTTGGCTTCGCCCAGGAAATAACGGGCCATGTCGTAAACGTGAATTGACTGTTCAACCAGTTGCCCGCCGCCGAGCTGTGGATCGCGCCACCACTTCGGGAAAAGTCCGTTGACGAAAAATCGTCCTTGCATCATGAGCGGGCGACCGGCGGAGCCGTCGATGAGCATCTGCTTCAGTTTCCGCGACGGCGCGGTATGTCGCATATGAAATCCGATGGTGCATTGCACGCCCGCCTTCTTTATTGCAGCCTTCATGGAGTCGGCGCGGTCTTGCGTAAGTGCGATGGGTTTTTCCAGTAAGAGATGGATGCCCTTATCTGCAGCCTTCTCCACCTGCCCGTCGTGAGCGCCGGGGAACAGGCACACAAAAAGGACATCGAGCTTTTCCTTGGCCAGCATCTGATCGAAGTTGTGGTAGCACTGAGCTGCACCGCCGGCGTACGTGTTCGAGAAGGCCTCGGCCTTCTGGATCTGCCGGTTGCATAACGCGGTGATCTGCACGTCTGGCAGTTTCACCAAGGACTTGGCATACGTGCCTGCAATCCACCCAGTTCCAAGAAATCCCACTCTTAACGTTTTCATGTCCGCTCCTGCCTTCGAAAAGAATCAGAACTTCACTGCGAACTTGGCGATTGAATCCGCCTCGTCGCGCATGCGACGAAAAATGTCAGGCGCCTCGGCCCTGCCGACGACGGGATTCACGAACGATTTTCGCCACGTCATCGGGTCCTTTCGGGTCGAGCACTGTAGTCGCACCCAGTTTCTCTGCCATTCGCCGCGACGGAGTACGGGATAACCGAGGCCATACCGGCACCCGCAGACCTCGCACGCGAAATCTTGCCGCATGGCGTCCGTCGCGTCGGCGATGGCAACCGGCGGAATGGTGCCCGACTTGTAACTTAAGGACATCCCGATCTCGAACAAACCACCGCGAGCTGCTGTGGCCTCGCTCGTTCGACTCCGCGCTTGAGTGCCCCCTGCACGAGCCGGGCCATCTCCGCGCGAGCGGCTGACTTAATGTGCTCTGCCTGTTCGGGCGTATGCCACTCGGTGGCAACCGCCTCGCGACGGCAGAACGGACAGTAGACTTGCTCGTCCCGCACTTTGTGTTTCCAGTCCTCGAACAAGACCTTAAAGCGCTGGCCAACACTCGTCATTGGGGCACTCCCGATCGTAGGAGCCCTTTTCATCGAGGGGCACGGAGATGGAGATCCGTCCCGTTTTCAGCTTGTTAATTTCCTGTAATACTTCCTCAACCATGCTCGCTCCAATTCATCGTGGCCACCGGACAATCGGCCGCGAACGGGCGGCCGAAAACTGATGGCAAATGTATCCCCTCGCGCCCGCCCGCTGAACATCCACGATGCAATTTAGCGCCGGGAAAGGCGGTGGACGACGATCATTTCCGGTGATATCCCATGCTAAGAGCGACGAAGGAGAGGATTCGTTGGATCGTATGGCATTCAGACACACAAGCGCGCCAAGGCCGATCGATAGGCCGCTGGGCAACTCTGACCAGCCAACATCGGCAGTGCTGCGGTGCGGACAATGCGCGTATTATTAAACTACGCCTTCGGGGGCTCGGTAACGTGTGGATCGAAGCCTAGGAATTTGATAATCTTTTGCCTCCTCTGCCGCGGTAGGAGGCCAATAGCCCAATTCCCAGCCTCGGATCGTGCAATCGTCGACACCAAGTATGCGAGCAAGATCCTTGTGTCGGAGTCGCATATCCATGCGCCGCGTACGCATGTGTTGGGCCAGTGTTTTCGGAGACGCCGGATACAAGACGGCAATTTACGCGACGCTGTCCGTAGCCATCGACGATATCTCTCTGCTTCACCCGGAGTGTTTTTGGATGAAGTTGATTAGAACTGCCACAAAAACTGCCACAAAATCGAATTTCGGCCAAACAACGAAAAAAACCGGAGTTCATAACTCCGGCTTCAGTCTTTGTTTATATGAATCGGGGTGCCGTTTTCGTCGATTAGAGTTGATCAAATAGCGACTTAGGCGCAAATCCATAAATGGGTGGAAACTGAGATCTAGACTGTTTTCGAACTGGATTTGCCACAAAACTGCCACAACTTTTTGGTTCGAATCTCCCGCTCTCCGTTACTTCCTCTACGTGATGCCAAGCAGATCGTCCTCTTCAACGAAAAGCAGGAGTTGGCGTTCTTTGCTGCGGCGACCCCCATCGCCTTCGCGGTGCACATGACCTTGGCGAAGACTGGACTGCGGCCGACGGAGCTGACTCACGTGTTGATCGAAGACCTCGATCCGGAGATCCGCTGGCGTAGTTGTAGGTAAGTGATCGACCGTTTTGCTTGAAGCGAAGTGGCTACTCGCCAAGGCCGGTGGCGCGTCGGAACTGTCAGTCGCCGAATTCGAAGACGCGAAAGCGTTAATCGCGGGACAGCCGCGGCACGAAGCGGCCCGGGCCTCCATCCATGAGATGATTCACGCCGACAGTACGCGGGAACACGAAACAGCGTCCACGCCGGCCAGCCCTGCGCACCCCGGGTCAGTTCCCCATGAATCCATGCACACCGCCTCCCGGCCGACGCCAGGATCACGGCGTTGGCTGTACGCGTCTATCAACGAGTTCGTTGCGACCACCAAGCGCTCGCTCAAGCCAGACGGCAGCAATGGCGACCACGTCTTCAACACCTGCGAACGTATTCTGCGGGCGCGAGACGTGATCAAGGACGTCCCTCTGGACTTGATTCGTCGGAAGGAACTAGATGATTGGCTGTTGGAAATTCGCGCGTTGCCTTCGAATCTGAACGGCAAGGGTTCTCGAGATAAGTTGCCGCAGTGTCGTCTTGATGGATGGGGACAAGTCGATCGCGAGCAATTCCCCGGGATCTGCGGCGATCCAACAATAACGCGGCTGATTTAGGGTTTTAGTCAAACGAAGCTGAATATTGTGTATTGAAATTCACTCCAAGCCGGCGATTGGAATTCGCCGACTTGGATCGCAATGTGTTCGATGATTATTTCGATCTGGTCTTTCGCCTCGGTATAACGAGGCGGAATATCAAACTCGCTGTCGTGCCACCGGTAGTGTGCATTATGGCTTGGGATGTACCACGAGCCTTCCGTCACGCGCACGCCGTCCACCAGCACATGAGCCTTCTGGCGTGGTAGTAACTGATCGCGTCGCAAGCGCAGGCGGACGCCTTTATTAGCAGGATCGATCTGCACCGTGAACGAGGACCGCCCGGCGTGGGCCCGTCCAGTGTTGGTCAGGCGAACAGTGTCGGCGTTTCCTTCGTATGCGGATTCCAATTTGCCGTGCCATGTCTGTTGCTCGACATGATAGGCGTGCGACGCTTCGGACGGCGCGTCGCCGATTTGCAGCGTGTCGGTCAGCCTCATCCCCGGCTGATCGATGCCGTAATACAAGATCAGGCCTGAGTGGATCATCGGCGCGTCGTTTCGCTCGCCGGCTTCGATACCGAAGCGGAAGCCCGTCTGGAAGGGAATCCAGTCTCCAGGATGTGAACGCGTCTCACTGAACTCGCACGTCGGCTCGCCGCTGCCGTCGTAACCGCTGATCGGGTTTTGCTGGCCGGGCGAGACGAAGCCCCAGCCGTAGCAGGCGTGGCTTTCCGATCCGTCACTTTGGATTTGGGGCGACTGATTGCCGTCAATGTACAGGCGCAGGTCGCCTTCACAGGAGACGTATTTATTGGCGATCGATCGACCGGTGATGGTAGCTGCGACAATATGCCCACGGCCCGACACTTCGCCGAGAATGGAATCCTGGCCCGGGGTGACCGCGGTCGGGGGATAATAGGTTGATGCTCGGAAATAACCGCATCGTTCTCGCGGGTAGATGCCTTGCCCGCTACTAAGCTCGATTCGATGGGAGAGCACCGCCGAGCGGCTACCGCGGTTCTGGATCTCGATGCGGGCCGACTCCCAGAACGGCATGGGGAACTTGCAGTACAACCGCCCGTCGGGCGTTTGCCCGTATAACAGCAGCGCGATGCTGCGCAAGCCGTACTCATTGCCGAAGAATGCGCCGAGCGGCGATTCGATGTCGGGCGCACTGTGATTGTCCCACCGCGCCGTGATCCACAGATCAGCCAGCCAAGCTGGATCGTGCGGCATGATAGCGAGGGACAATAAAGTGATTGCGCCGCTTCCGGCCTGGTCCAGTAGTGTCAGGGTGTTTCCCGCCGGCACCATAACTTCGCGGTGGTCTGAGCGCGCGTGGCCCAGTTGTCCCATTCCGCTGTAAAGGACACGCAATTGGGAAAGATCTTCTTTGCCGGTAAAGGTATCGACGCCATCACTCGTGGGCAGCGTGTGATAAATGACATGTCCCCAGCCGCCTTCGCCTTTGGTTTTGTCCGCCCCGCGGAGTTGGACGCTAGACGTAATTTTACACCCCGTGCGAAACGGCATCGGCACGAAGCTGCGTATCACGCGGATCGGGCCGCGCCCGCGCGGGGGTGCGTCGTCGCCCAGAAAGTAGCCCGCCAACGGCGCGACAAACGGCCTTTTCGCCCCGAACTCCTCAGGCCGGATCTCAAAGCGCGGCTCGGATTCGCCGTCAAAATAAAAGCGAAACGTCGGGACCTCGCTAGTTGGGTAACGATGCTGCACGAAGTTGTAAATGCAGCCGGGGCCGTCGACATCAAAGAGGACCCACTCGCCGTTGGGCTGCTGGTACAGCCACCAGTCCCAATCGGCGTTGCCGCCGAGTTTGTCGATGCTGCCCTGATACATCGCGCGCACGACCCCGCGCAACAGGGGCAACTGCTCGAGCGCCAGCATATTCGCAATGCCAACAGGATGAACAGATGAAGTCTGTTCCATCATGGCTGTTCGCTCGCTGCGACATTCTCCTCGCTGCCGGATTTGAACACGTGCGAACGGATACCCAGCCGCTTGGCGACGTGCTGCAACTCGTTCACCCAGTCGCCGTAGCAGCCGTGGATGTGGTTGCACGGGAACGATTCAAGAAATTCCCTTGGCGAGCATTGCAACCGCGTAAATGCGATCGGCCATTCAGGTGTCACGGTCGATCCCATTTTCAACATCTCGGCGGGCGGGAAATGCACGAACTCACAAGGCACGATCGACAACCAGTATTCGGTGCCTTTTCGAGCCAGGCGGGCCAGCGTTGCTTTGCCGGGCGCCGCAAAGTGATGCACGGACGCCCCGCCCGCCGGATAGTACGAGCATTCAGGATAGAACGTCACCTGCTTCAGATTAACAGCCGGATCATCGCTCGCGCCGGCGAAGTAGGTGGCGTGCGTGCCGCTGTTGGAGAAGTACCACACCTGCTTCGCCGCGTCGTAGTGCCGCACGTCGGCGAACAGCACGGGCTTGCCGGAGAGGTGCTTAAAGATCTGCATCGTGAGTGCGCCGTCCATGTCGGCTTCGGTCGCCGCGATGATCGGCTCGTGCGGCCCATCCCAGTCATAAGGATCGTTCAGAAACGCCTCCGCCACGTCGAGCGTGACGAACGTGTCGGTCAGGTCGCCATGCGCCTTAGTGCCGACAAAATCCAGTTTGCGGTCGTCGATGATCCGGCGGTACGCGTAGTAGGACCGGATCTGCAAGTCAAGCTTTTCCGGCGTGAGAGCTTTGCCGTCGTACGCGATCCGGCCGACGTACCGCTCCAACCACTGCCGGGCGTGGCGCACCTTACCAGCATCAACTTTGGTTGACTCGACGACGACGTCTTGCTGCTCAATGTGTTCCACGTCCAAGCCGAACATGCGCTGCCATTGATCCTGGTTCGCGACCGCCGTGTACATGCCCAACGGACGGCCGCCGAACAGTCCGTACGTTTGGCCCTTCAGTTTTGCGATCGCGCCGGCGCTACGGATGAAGCTCAGCACTTCGTAACGCACGGCGGCGTCAGCGATGTCACCCCACACGCGGTGGTAAGGGCGATCAAGCTGGTCGAGCGCCCCTGACGCCGCCAGCATCCCTACCATGCCGGGCTCGGACGGATGAATGTTGCAGAACATCAGGTACGGCCCCGGCGCAAAAGCGGTGGCGATCGCCGTCAGGTGCGGGTAGCACCAGATCGCGTAGTTGCAGATCGTCAGATCACAGCCGGATTGCGCGAGGCGCTGACCCTGCGCCCGGGCTGTCTCGTTGTTCCAAATGATTTGCTCGCCCGCGACGACCTCCACGTCGCCCATGGCCGCCAGCGCATCGACCAGCTTGCGCTGGTAACGCTGATTGAGATCTACCAGACTCTCGTGAATGTACTGCCGACCGTCAGAAAATGTGAGGACGCCTACCCGTGTCTTGCGCATAATTCACCTACCGGTCCAATTTAGCTCGAACAAATCGCAATGCTTCGCCCGCCTCGTGGTCGAGATCGGCGCCGTCGCGGAGATCGCGGAAGACGCTGATGTCACGCCCCACCTGTCCGCCGGGCATGAGGAACGGCTCCATCGTGATCGCGCCGCTGTAATTGATCGCCGCGAGCGTGCGAAAGATCTCGTCCCACGCCATGCGGCCGCGGCCCGGCGCGCGGCGGTTTGTTTCGCCGATGTGAAAATGCCGCAGCCGCTTGCCGGCCGTGCGGATTGCCTGCTCGAACCCGTCTTCTTCGATGTTCATGTGGAACGTATCGAGCAGAATCTGGCACGCTGCGCTGTCGACGCGGTTGACGTACCCTAGCGCCTCGGTCGCGGTGTTCATGACAAAATGCTCGAAGCGATTGACGACTTCGACGCAAAACGTCACGCCGTGATCTTCGGCGCTTTTAATCGCCTGCTTCATTGCCGCCACGCTGTGATCTACCAGCGGCCGGCGGTCCGGCACATTCAGCGGCAACTTGCCCGGCCAGGCACCGTAAATGATGCCGCCCAGCATTTTGCCATGCATCTCTCCTATCGAGACCGCCATCTTTTGCAGGTAACTGACGCCCACCCGGCGCACGGCGGCGTCGGTTGAAGCGATGTCGTAATGAGCCGGCAGGCCGATGCAGTACGTGAGTTCAATGCCTTCGCCTGCCGCGGTTTCACGCAAAAGCCTGCGATCCTCACGGCTCATGTCCGCCACGGTGCCGGCGTTCACTTCCAGCACGTCGAAGCCGAGCTTCTTCACGCGCGCAACGAATGGTACAAAGTCCACGGCCCATTCGTGCGTCCAGTACGCGTAGTAGATGCCCACTTTGTTCATGACCGTTCGCTTTCGGTTTCGAAGAGGTACCACTCGTTAACGTTGGGGATGATGCACTCGGGCTCGCCACTTGCGTTGGAGATCGTCTGCCGCAGGCCGATTTCGTCGACGCTATTGAAGTCGAACATGCCAAAGTGGTGGCAGATCAGGTGCGGGATGTCGGCTTCGCGACACAGTTGCACTGCCTCAGCCGCGTTGAGGTTGCCGGGCACGCCGTTGACGCGCCGTGTTTCGTCTCGGCCGTTGACCGGTAACAGCGCAACCGCGGGGCGCAACCGTTTGAGTGTAATTGCCAGCGAGTCAAACGGCACGGTGTCGCCGGAGTGGTAAGTGCCCGTGGCGCCGACCTGTAACATATAGCCAAGGTAACGATGCCGCCCCGCCACGTCCGTCTCCAGCGTCTCATGAGCGGCTGGCAGAACGTGCAGTTGAACGCCATCACCCAGCGTGTGTGTTTGACCCGCGTCGACCCAAGTCGCACGTTCCGCTGGAATGCCCGCCCGCAGCGCTGCTTCCTGTTCTGCCGCCGGGGCGATGAATCGACAGCGTGGATTCGCGGCCGCGAGGACGGGAAGCGTATCCGGATCCATGTGATCGGAGTGTCGATGTGTGCAAAGGACGCCATCGAGACCCACCATTTCCTCGGCGCTGATCGGCGCAGCCATCAGCCTCTGGTGGGGGTAACGCGTGTTTCGGTATTTGTGTGCGAGGTAATCCGACAGGTACGGATCGATTACCCATCGCCGGCCGTAGCATTGAAGCAGAAAACCCGCCTGACCGAGCCAGGCTAATCCGATTTGGTTCGGCCTCAGCCGAGCGTGCAGCAACTGCCGGGCGCCGCCCGATTGCTTGAGAATTTGGAGGCGCGGCGCCGTCATGTCAGTGCCGCCAGCAAGTGATCGACCGCCACGTCGACGGCGCGATTGATGCTTTCGTTCGTCAACGCGCCCGCGTGCGGCGTACAGACGACGCGATCGTCGGCGAGCAACGGATCAGCGCCGGGCGGCTCTTGCTCGTACACGTCGACGCCATAGCCCGCAATGCGATTGGTTTCGAGGCCCAGCTGCAGCGCGTTGCGGTCGACCAGCTCACACCGTGCGGTATTGATCAGCACCACGCCCTTCTTCATCCGGCCGACCGCTGCGCCGTCGATGATGGGTTCACCCAGTCGGCCGGGCGGGCAGTGCAGGCTGATCACGTCGGCCGAATCGAACACTTCCCGCTCCGTCGTAAACTGGAACGATGGTGACGGCGAAAACGTGGGGTCCGGCACTGCGTCATACGCGTAGACGGTCATGCCCATGCCGAGCGCGAATTGAGCCACGAGCTTGCCGATCCGCCCGCAGCCGAGCAGACCGAGGACGCGGCCTTCCAGTTCCATGCCGGTGGTGCGTTTCCACCCGCCAGCCTTGATCGCGCGATCGGACGCGGGGATCGCCCGGGCGAGCGAAAGGATCAAGCCGAGCGTCAGCTCCGCGACGCCCCGTGCGTTCGCGCCGTCAGCCCGGCACACGCGGATGTTCAGGTCGGCCGCCATCGCGAGATCGATGTTGTCGGTGCCTGTCCCGTTGCGGGCGATCACTTTCAGTTCGTTGGCGGACTGCAGCACCGACCCGCCGATCCGCTCAACTCCCGCGAGGTACCCGATGCAGCCCGGCAAAAGGCGTTTAAGCTCATCCTCCGACGGCGATGCACCGGGCTGACAAAAACGCAAATGAAATCCCCGTTGAGTCAATCGCTCCAGCGCGGGGTGGCCGTCGCGTGTCACGGAACGCGGCGTCACTAAGATGCAGGGCCGGTCGTTCATGCTTCCTCCAAGTTCCAAGCGGTGACGGTTAAGCCGCTTGTGTGACTGACCTGAATCGCCCTCGACTCGCCCGGGTTCAGCCAAAAGCAGTTGTCCGAGGCGGTGAATCGGTCCAGCCGGGCGGCCACCTGAACGGTCACGCCCACGGCAGGCACAAGGCCGACGTTTTTGACGATCGCCGCTTCGCCGTCGAGGGTGAGCTGCAACGTCGTTTGCGGCAGATCGAAGAGCGAGTCAGGCGTTTGTTCGTAGTTCACAAAGTAAAACGTGCGGCCGACTAGCTCGCTGTCGCGGTAGAGCGACGCAATCACAAACAATGGCGACGCCCGCGTCTCAGCGGCCGCGAGCTTGAATCGGCCGATCTGGTTGACGCGCTCGGCACCATGCCCGCTGAAGCGTTCGGAGCGAATCCGCCGCAGCGACTCGTCGTACGCATCGATCTGCACTGACCATGCCGCGCTTTTCACGGTGTCAGCGTCGTCCAGCAAAAACACGGGCAACGCAACATCGCCGCTGAGATTGACGCTGTCGAACAACACGCACGCGTGCAGCGGCGCGAACGCGTCCTGCACGAACCAGTGAGCGAGCTTCGTGGCGCCGTACCAGTCCACCGTTGACCAACTGGCCGCGGGATACAGGTCGTTCAGCTTGTACATGAGAGCGCCGGTGCAAGCCGGCCAGCGCGTGCGTGAACGCTCTAACGTGTGCCTGACACCGACGGCCTGGGCCAACTGCGACCCTGCGATGAACCGGCGCATCGTGACGCCTTTGGTGAAATAGCCGGCGTACCGCTTTAGCCGATCGACGTCTTTTGCGCGGTTGAAGACCGGCGTGTGGTGCTCGAAACTTCCTCCCGCGGGTGGCGGCCATGCGTGTTTTTCCGCATCCGGCAAGTATCGCTGCAATGATTCCCACACCGGCAGCGAAGCCAAGCCGAATTCGCCCCAGAACGGCGCAGTCATCGTCAGGTTGTGATCGAGCGGCTGGTTGCCCCACCAGCAGTCGTAATTGTGATCGCTGCCGCCCCATGCTTCGCCACGATGGAAAGGGCGCGTCCCGTCTAGTTCAATGGCCAGCCGGCCCATCATGTCGATGGCGGGGCCGTGGGGCGTGCTGCTTTCGTTCCCAGCGCCCCATATCACAAGACTGGGATGATTCCGCAGCCGGATGGTGTTAAGCCGGACCGTTTCTTCCAGCGCGTCGAATGGCTGCACGTCGTGACTGTTCCACGCGGTGGGCCATTCCTGCATCACCATGAGGCCGAGGCGATCGCAGAGATCATAAAAATCATCCGTCTCCGGCATGCCGCCGCCCCAGGCACGCACCATCTGGCAGTGCTGTTGCCGGGCGAGACTGAGGAATCGCTCATACCGTTCGCGGCGGAAATCCATGAGCGCGTCCATCGTGCACCAGCCCGTGCCTTTGACGAACATCGCCCGACCGTTAATGACGGGCGTCCAATTGTATTGTTTGCCGTGCGGCCCTTGCGGGAGCGGCCGCATTTCGATCGTTCGCAGACCGAAGGTGGTGGTGAATGCGTCCGCCACACCGCCCGCTTCCGGCAGAAACGTCAGACGCAAGCGATACAAATTCGGCTCGCCGAGGCCGTTAGGCCACCATAACTGCGCGTCGGGGATGGTCGCATCGCAGCACACGCTCGCACGATCGTTAGCGCGCGCGACATCTACGTTGAAGCGGTGCGGATGGCCTGTGAAATTTTCCGGCTCGATCACGCCCTGCAGGCGCCCCTTGCACGCGCCGCGGTTGCCTTCCAACTCAACACGCATGCGGATCACACCTTTAGCCACATCCTTCGCCGCAACAAACGCGCTAGCGATGCGCACTGCCGGCACCGCTGTGATTTCAACCGGCCGCCAGATGCCGAGCGCTGGAATGTTCGTGTAATGCCACCCATAGCAGCAGTTGAACGTGACGGTCTTGCGCCAGGCGTCGTTCGAATCCCAGAACCACCCGTTGCCGCGTGGCACGGGCTCGATTTTGACGACGAGCGTGTTGTGATCTTTCAACCGCCCGGCGAGATCGAACGATGGCCCTCCGAACATGCCGACGTGATCGCCGAGGCGCTCGGCGTTCAGCCACACCGTGCAGTGATTGGCGACACCCTGAAACGCGAGCCGATGCCCTTCACCCGAAGGACGAGTAAACGTTCGGCGGAGCCACCACGTTTTATGGCTTTGCTCGCGAGCCATCGCGTCCTGCAATCCCACCGTCGGATCGGGGATCTTCTTTGCTGCCAGAAGCGCGCCATGGACGCTTCCGGGCACAACAGCCGGAATGCAGTCGTCCCAGCCCCTGCTTAGTCGGTGAGATTCCTCCCCTCCGCAAGCGAGATCCCAAACGCCGTCGAGTGTCAGGACATCAGGTCCGGTTGTCGTTGGCCAGGTGCCGGGCTCGATCGAGATCGGTTGTCCCACAATCGATAATGGTGACGCTCCCGCATTGAACGAGGCTGCGTCTAACTCATCGAGACTGACCCCGGGCGCAAGACATCGCACCACACCGTCATGGGCGTTGCCTGACACATCTTGCACCACCGCTCCGTCGGGCTGATCGTTGAGCCGCCAATGTCCGACGATTTCACCGCCGCGCGAGAACCGCACCTCCGCGAGTCTCGCCCCGCTCGCCAGGGAGCTGCCCGGATCGATGCACGTCCCGAAAACCAGCGGCCCAGTGCCCATCAACGCAGGCTTAAAAGCTGTCGTCAGCTGACGGACAGCTTTGCCGTCGATCAGCAGCTCGATCGTCTGCCCATCGAATCGCAGCCCGTAACGGTGCCACGTGGCGGGATCGACGTGCACGCCGCTGTAAATCTGCCACGGCTGGCAGTCGGCTAGGGCCGCCATCAGTTCGCCTTTAGACGTGATCTGCAGTTGCCACGGCTGGCGCATTGCCAGCGGCGCAAAGCCGACCAGCGCACCCATCGGCCCATCGCCAGCAGCTTTTGCCACCACTTCTATGGCGAATGGTGGACGCACCAACGCCTCGTTCCATGGCACTTCCACGCCGGCAAGCCGGGCGTCGAGTCCTTCACCGGCGGAAATGGTTGACGCTGAAATCATGACGTCTTAGCGCATCTCAACGCGTCCATCGCGTCGCGTGATCTTTTGCGGAAAGCCCTGCTTCTCGATGTCGCCGTAATTGTGCCCTGCGTCGGCGGGATAGACGCAGAAACTGATCAACGGCTCATCGCCGGTGTTGACCGATCGATGCGCCCAGAACGGCGGAACGTACACCATGCGGCTGGGCGCAAACTTCTGCTCGTTCGTCCGGCCGTCCTCGGTCTTCATGATCATGTAGCCTTCGCCGCGCAGGCAAAGATATACTTCGCCGGTGCCTGCTACCGTGTGATAATGACCCTTGGTCATGAAACACTCATCCCCCACCGTGCCTGGATATAGCTTGCTAATGCACAGCAGCAGGTGGCCGTACTCTTCGGGAAGTTCTTTTTCGAAAACTTCGTAATGGACGGGATCGCCGGCGGCGATCAGCTTCTGCAGCGCGGCGTGATCCCTGTAGTAGCCTTTCATGTCCGACGCGCGGCGGACAAGTGTCCGATCCGGCTTGTCCATCACGCCGGTGATCACGTCGATCCCCACGCTCCACGGCTGCATCAGGTTTTCAAACGTCGCTTTTCGATTTGTCGCAATCGCACTCATTAGATCTCCATTAAATTTGCTGGTCACCGCGCGTCCCGCGCCACCTTTGACAGCTGGTCAAAGACTGGTCCGTGCGTCGGAATGTCCACGTGGAACACTTCGGCGATCACCCGCGTCCAGCCGTGCAGGAAATACACCCAGCCGTCTTCAACGTGCAGCCGCCGATCCCTCTGCTGGCGGCGAGCTTGATCGAGAAACACCAGGTGACCGCGGTAATTAAAATCCCACGCGAAACCCTCTTGGGGGAACTTGACCGTGTCTGTCAGCGGCGAGCCGGGACGATCCTTCCCCAGGCCGGTTGCGTTGATGACCACCGAACCGGGGGGCAGCGCACTGACCAGTTCGTCGTTCATCTCGGGCGTTTCGCTCAGGCGATACGAGACGCTATTTGCGCTGACGCCAAAGCGATCATGAATGTGCCGCATCTCTTCCAAGCGATCGGTGGAGCGGTCGGTGACAATCAATCGCGTGGGCCGATCCGATTGCTGCGGATCGAGCAACCGACAAGTCAGCGCGATTGACGCGCCGCCCGCCCCAAGGATGCAGCAGTGCCCGGCACTCCTACCCCAATGGCCAGCGGGCAAAAACGCATCTAGCGCCAGGCCACTGGTGATCGGGTCTTTCGCGTGGCCGACAAGCTCGCCAGACACTTTGGAGATGCAACTGATTTCGCCTGTGGTTTGTGCCCACAGATCCAGCCGTCCGAACTGATCGCGACAGGCCGCTAGCAGGTCAATTTTGTGCGTCGTCACCAACGCCCCGCAGCTGTTCGGATCGGCAGAGATGTGCTGACAGATGGCGCGATAGGTCCGTGGATCGTCGTGCAGCTTGCAGTCGATGCCGACGATCTGCACGTCGTCCAACTTCAGGCAGTCGGCCCAATGCGGGAACACGTTCATGATCGACGACTGCCCGGTTGTCACGCCTATGAAGTAGATCGTCGGCTTTCCCGCAGGTGGAAAGGTGGTATCTGGCTTGGCCTGGATGGCGGGCTTCATGATCGCTCCTTGCAGGCGCACTGATCGAGTCGCTTCAGCAACGCGTCGTACTTCGCCAGGCGTTGCTGGTAGTGCGCCGCACGGCGCGGGTTAGGTCGAACTGCAGTGCCGCGACGCACCCACGTGCATGCCGTGTGCGGCAAATCCTTGAACAGTCCGGCCGCCCAGCCAGCCACCATGGCAGCGCCGCGCGTAGCGCCCTCGAGATCGTTGACCGGACACACCGGCACCTGCAACACGTCGGCCTTGATCGAGTTCCACAACGCGCTAGCCCCGCCGCCGCCCGCTACGCGGACTTCCTTGAACCGCAGCGAAGGATCCAACTGCGACAGAATTCCTTTGTACAGCGCGTACTCCAGCGCCACCGATTCCAGCACGGCGCGATACAGATCCGCCGCCGTGTGCGACCAGCTCAGCCCCACCCAAGCGCCCCGCAGGCCCGGTTGGCTGGGATTGACCCGCCCTTCCATGTGCGGCACGAACATCGGCAAGCTGTCGATCTGCGCGTCGGTCAACTCCGATGCGGCCGTGTCGAGCTCTTTAAGCGTCGCTGCGCCGTGCTGGCCGCGGGTAAAGTTTTCGCGGAACCATTCCAGGTTCATCCCGCCGCCATTGATGTACGCGTACGAGTGCCACTGGCCGGGCACGGGGCTCTGCGCGATGGCGAGCGTCTGGTGCGCCGAGTCGGGCTTGAACTCGCTCAGCGTCGCGGCGAACACCGATGCCGTGCCCGCGACGTCGACGCAGATGCCTTCCTGCGTCGCGCCCGCCGACAGAAAGCTCGCCGCGGTGTCGCCGCAGCCCGCAGCTACCGGTGTGCGGGCTTTCAAGCCGCACCTGCGCGACATGGCCGCCGTAATCTGCCCGACAATTTGCTCAGGGCGAACGATCGTAGGCAACTTCTCCGGATCAATGCCGAACATTTCAACCAGCGCGCCGTCCCAGGTGGCCTTACTGGTGTGGGCGAAGCTGGAAAAGTGCAGATACGTGAGGTCGATAAACGCGTCGCGCGCCGCGAGCCCGCACAACCTCATGGCCACGTAACCGCCGGGCTGAACGAAGGCGGCGACGCGCTTATAGTCACGCGATTTGTTTTCCTTCCACCACAGCATCTTCGGCCCGTGGTTGATGCTCGGCGCGCAGCCGCTTTGGGCAAGGATTCTGTCGCCGGCGCGCCGGCTCATTTCGGCAACTTGCTTGGTACAGCGTGTGTCGAGCCAAGAGTCGTACGGCGTGACTGCTCTGCCGTCGGCACCGATGCCGATCACGCCAGCCATCTGCCCGTCGATCGCGACGGCCGCTACGTCGCCGGGCGCGAGCCTGGCCAACGACAATGCTTTTCGGATCGTATTGCACACGGCGTTGAGTAGGTCGTCAGGGGATTCTTCGACATGTCCAGGCCGTGGCCGGATCAATCGCGATGGCTGAAACGCCGCGCCGAGACACTCGCCGGCGTCATCGAAGACGGCCGCCTTGGTGCCTTGCGTGCCGATGTCTACACCGACCAGCGCTTTCATCGAATCAATCCTTCGTCCGCGATGACGACTTTCATGCTCTTGCCTGTCATGGCCGTGCGGTACGCTTCGTCGATTTGATCGAAGCTATACACGTGCGACACCAGTCGTCGAACGTTCACCCGGCCGCTTTCGATCAATTGCACGGCGATTCGGTAATCGGCCGAGCTGCCGCCAGTGGTGCCGGTCACGACCAGATTCTTGTAGTGGATGGCGTTCGTGTCGATCGGCACATCTGACGCGCCGCGCGGCAGACCCGCAAATAAACTCAGCCTGCCATACGGCGCCAGGATACCGAGCGCCTCCTGCTGAACGGCCGCCGCTGGTACGGCCGTGACGACGACATCGACACCGCGCTTTTGGGTGTGCTGCATCACCCAATCCGTGACGTTCGTAGTGGAGTTGTCGATCGTGTCGGTCGCGCCCAGTTCTTGAGCTAGCACCAGGCGGTCGGCGTTACGATCAACGACGATCACCAGTGCGCAACCGGCTGCTGCAGCGAGCATCGCGTTGAGAAGGCCCATCGGACCAGCGCCGTAGATCAGCGCTGTATCGCCGAGTTTCAATCCGACTGCCCGCATGCTATTGAGCGCACAGCTCAGCGGCTCTGCCATCACAAATTTGAGCGGATCGGCATTCGCGGCCAGCGCGACCACGCAGTTCTGCGCGATCGCCAGCTTGGGCACCCGAAGAAACGCCGCGTGCGCACCATCGAACGTGATCCCGAACGCCGTGTAGTCTGGGCACATGTTCATCAGTCCTCGGCTGCACATCTCGCACGCGCCACACCCGAGGTTCGGCGCCACGCCGACACGTTGGCCTGGCTTCCAGCGGCTGTCGCGTGATTCGAGAATCGTACCGACAAATTCGTGGCCGAGGGTCACGGTTTGTCCGCTGGCGAGCTTGCGATGACCGTTGCCCGCTATTTTGACGTCGGTGCCACAAATTCCGGCCGCCTCGACGCGCAGAAGGAGATCGCCGGCTTCAATCTGCGGCTGAGCAACTTCGATAAAGCGAAGGCCTTCGCCTTGTGTGTAGCGTGCTGATTTCATGAGATCGCTATCTTTGAAGTGTACGCCGCCGATCGAGATGGCGGTCAGGCCGGCTGTAATTCGGCCGAACGGTCGACCGCGACCACGGTGCCGCTTCGGATCGACTGGTTGATCGCGGTGACCGTTCGAGCGGCCAACAACCCGTCACGACCGGTGACGCGGGGGTCGCGCCGCTCTCGCACGCTGGTAACGAATTCTTCCATCTCGGCCAAATACGCTTCTTTGAAAAGTGTGCGCCAGGTCTTTACCGCCCGGCCCTTCACGTCGCCTTCAAGCGTGACCTGCACCGTGCCCTGCTGCTGGTACGTGCCAACCATGATGAGTCCTTTTTCGCAGAGGACTTCGACACGGGCGTCGTACCCGTATCCCGCGGGGCACGTGCCGTCGATCACGCCCATTGCGCCGTCGGTCAGGTCAAGCTGGACGACGACGTTGTCGTAGAAGTCGGGGAACTTTTCCCGCGCCTCTTCCATCTTGAAGTTGCGGGCGCGGGCAAACACGCTCGTTACCTCTTGGCCAGTCAGCCAGTGCAGCGTATCGATGTCGTGGCTGTTTACTTCAGCGACGATGCCGTTACTCTTTTTGAGATCCCACATCCACGGGCCAGGCCCCCCCGGGCCGCGGCCGGTGGACTTGATGATCATCACTCGCCCCATCTCCCCGCTGGCAAGAAGTTCTTTGGCGCGGAGGAAGCCTTCATCGAACCTGCGCATGAAGCCAATCTGCAGGCGGACATCGGCGCGGTCGGCGGCGTCGATGATCTGCTGACATTCAGCCTCGTTCAGCGCCATGGGTTTTTCAAGAAAGATATGCTTGCCCTGCTGTGCCGCGAGCACGGCGACATCGCAATGGAGGAATGTCGGCACGACGATGATGGCCGCGTCGATGTCGGGCGACGCCAGCGCTTGGCGGTAATCGGTAAAGACGCGCACCGCGCCCAGCTCCTTAGCGGCGTGTTGAGCGGACTCAGCGTTAACATCGCAAACGGCGACCAACTGCGCGTGCTTGACTCGCCCCGCTACGTTCGCCGCATGGATCAGGCCCGCGCGCCCCGCACCGATCAGACAAAAACGAATGTTTTCCATCGCGCCTCCACTTTTATTGTTATTTTGTAATAACAATATAATGATGTGTCAAGACTTCTTCGGTTTTATGTTCCATTTCGGGTATGATCGGCCATAGGAGACACATCGTGGATACTAAGCTGGTTTCCGAGGACGCCGCTCGCGAACGACGTAAATCTGGACCTCGCAGCAAGATAGACGAGCTGCTTTTCAGTCCTGTCGAGCGGGTCCGCCTCGACCCCGCCTCGCCGGTGCCGCTGTACCACCAAATGGAAACGGTGATTCTCGATCGGCTCCGTTCGGCTGACCCTCATAAGCGCGTGTTGCCAACCGAGGCGGACTTGTCAGCGATTTTCAGCGTCAGCCGGGCGACAATCAGGAAGGTTAATGAAGAGCTTTCTGCCAAAGGATTAATCCGCCGACGCCCGTCGATCGGCACAGAGATCGTAAGTCGCGGCGTGGCCGAGGATTTGGGCCGGCTGACCAGTTTTACCGAGCAAATGCAGGCCCGGGGACTGGCGATCAGCACCCAGGTGCTCGATGTCGCCGTCACCCCGCCGCCGTCGCGGGTGTCCGAAAAACTGCGACTGAAACCCGGCGAAAAAGTGCTGTCCATCCGCCGGCTGCGCGGAACGAGCGAGGTGTTTCCGTTCGTTCTGCTGCAATCCTGGCTGCCCGAGTCGCTAGGAATTAAGTTGAACGAGGACTTTGGCAAATCGCTGTATCAAGTGATGGAAGTACGCTACGGTCTGCACATCGACTGGGCCGAAGAAGAAATCAGCGCCGGCGAGGCCAATGAATTCGAGGCCAAGGCCCTGAGTATTGAGCCCGGCGCAACATTGCTGGTCATGGAACGCCTGACGTTCGGCAAGGGAAACACGCCACTGGAATTCGTCCGCGCCGCCTACCTTCCGCAGCATTACAAATTTGTCGCCAAAATGAAGCGATAGCTCTTTTGTACGGTCGAGCAACGGATTTTTTGCTTGACACGGCAAGTTCCGTTGGCATGATCTGTGTCATCCAATTACCGTTTTGTGTGACACACGAAGCTTCATGATGCATCCAAGTTGTGTTCGCGTGCATGTGGCCGGTAACTGGAACTGGTAAGTGAGTTGCGAACGATTGTGGCGGAATCTTCCACCGGCAAATGGCCGGCTACCCAGTGAGACGGATCAACTTGAGGAGAAGCGGATGCAGGTTTCGGCAAAAGGTTGTTCGCGGTCGGGTTCTCAATCATCAGGCCGTCGCGTTATTCAGACGTTAGCGCTCGCGGTCGGGTCGGCGGCGTTGGGCGCGGTTACTTCGTATTCGTACGCAGCCAACGCCGAGTTGGACGTAAAGAACGGCCAGTCCGACTTGTCGCTTAGCACCACCTACACGCAAGCGACGGCGCCGAGCACCACCAGCGACATCACCTTTACCAGCGGCACCGCTTATAGCCCCAGCACCTTCGGCGTAAACGGCAACACGTCGCTCTCGGTCGGAACGATTAACGTCCTGACGACCACGGCCATCACCATCCAGAACAACACCAGTTCCACTGTTGCCACCCTTTCACTCAATGGCGGCGGCGACACGGTCAGCGGCGCGAACACCAACGACTTGCTTTACGTCGCCTCGAGCAGCACACTCACGATGCAAACCGGCACGGGCACGACGCTGGGCCTGTCACTGCTGACTTCCGGCAGGCTCGACATCGCCGGCATCGCCACGATCCAGACGCCGATCACCAGCACCCTCGGCCTGACCAAAACCGGGAACGGGACGCTGAGCCTCACCGGCACGAACACCAGCACGTTGAGCGGCACGATCAGCGTTAACGCCGGCACGCTCACGATCGGCGGCTCGGCAGCCGGTCCGAACAACATCATTGCCGTGGCGTCGGGCGCGACCTTTAACTTTAGCTCCACCAACTCGTTTGCAGGGCTGAGCAATTCCAACGGCGCCGGCGGGACGATCAACAACACGAGCACCATCAAAACTCTCAACATCACCGGCAGCGGTAGCAATATCTTTGACGGTAAAATCACTGGGACGTTGAATCTGACCATGAACGGGGCCAACGGCTTACAAACGCTCGGCGGGACCGGTAGCACATATACAGGCGCAACGAACATCCTTGCCGGCACCTTGCGCCTGACGTCCGCGCACGCACTCGGCGACACGTCGGGTATTGCGCTCGGCAGCGCATCCGGCCCGACCACACTGAGCCTGCGCGGCGACAGCGACACGACCTTCTCCAAAACGACCGGCAGCGTCGTCTACAACATCATACAGGTGGCCAACGGCTCGACGATCGATGTCGACCGCCTGAGCACCGGCACGCTACAGACTCTCACTCTGGGCAGCATCAAGATGGGCGTCGGCGGGAGCCCTAACAATCTGTTCATCACCGGGGACCACAACACCAGCCTCTCGGTTGGCGCGGTAGACAACAGCGTCAGTTCAGGCGGCAACACTCAATTCACCAATAACATCGTCGGCGGGGGCACGTTCACGATGGCAAGCTTTAACAGCACGATCGCTTCTGGCACACCCGGTCTGGTGTTCAGTGGCACAGGCGATTCGATCGTAAGCGGCGCCATCTCACAGGGCTCGGCGGCCCTTTCGCTGACCATGAACGGGCTGGGCAGCTTGCTGCTTAAAGGGGCTAGCTCTTACGCGGGCGTGACCACAGTCACCGATGGCACCCTCACGGCCGATCTCGGTACGGGCACGGCCGCGCAGATCGCCAGTTCCAGCTCGCTCATCCTCAATAACGGCACGCTCAATTTGAAAGGATCGACTGCGACCGGCGCAGCGACGATCACGCAAGCGTTCAACAACGCGACAATCAACGCCGGCGGCGCGAAAATGACGGTCGCGACAGCTGGCACTGACAAGGCGTTGACCGTCAGCCTCGGCGCGTTGACCCGCAATACCGGCGGCACGGTCGATTTCACCGCGACGTCGAACACGGCCGCCGCGTCAATCACCACCGGCACCGCAAACGTTAACGGCCTGGTCGGCGGAGGAGTTGGCGGCTGGGCGACGTACGCGAAAGATGATTTTGCGACGTCGACAACCAGCTTGGGCGCGGCGAGCTATTCATCGTTCGTCGGTAGCGGGGGATCAAGCACCACCAATTACGCGCTTAGCGGCTCAGGCGTTGTCACCTCGAGCGAGGCACTCAATGCCCTGAAGATCGAGTCCACCACGGCTAATCAGTTGCTGGATCTGACCGGCCAGACTCTTACGCTCACCAGTGGCGGACTGCTGCTGGGCGTGTCGAACGCCAACGCCTACAGCATCAGCGCCGGCACGCTGAAAGGATCGGCTGGCGGCGATTTGATCGTTCACCAGTGGAGCGCCAAGGACCTGACGATCAGTTCCGCCATCGTCAACAACAACTTCACCACCGCCCTGACCAAGTCGGGCACGGGAACGTTGCTCTTGACCGGAACCAATTCCTATACTGGCGTCACCTACGTCAACACCGGCACGCTCCGCGTCAACGGCGCGCACACCACGGCTGGCGCATATATCGTCGCCAACGGCGGCGTGCTGGGTGGCGGCGGAAGCGGGACGCAGATTGCGACCGCCAGCAACGCTGGTGTCACGATCAGCGCGGGCGGCAAGCTGTCGCCCGGCACAGCGGCCGACACCGTTGGGACGCTTAAGCTCAACCTGGGCACCGGCAAGCTCGATATCAGCGCAGCCGTCGCTGCCAACAACTCGCGGACGATGGTGTTCGATCTGACCTCAACTGGCGGCGACAAGGTCGATCTCAGCGGGACAAGCAGCGTCATCGCGATCGGAACCGGGGTGCTGGAGTTCAACGACTTCGCCTTTACCGCCAGCAACGACATCGGGGCGGGTGCGTACACTCTGTTCGATTCCAGCGCCACCATCAGCGGCACGCTGGGCACGAATTTGAGCGGCATCATCAATGGCTCGATGATGGGTACCCTTACGCTGGCGGACAGCAACCGCGATATCGTGCTGAACGTCACGGCCGCCCCGGAGCCGACTTCGTTGAGCCTGCTTGGATTAGGATTAGCCGGATTGCTCCACCGTCGTCGAGGCCAACGTTAACTTAGAATGTCATTAACAATTTATCCCGGAATAGCGTTTTTTTCTTGAATATTGTCTGCGACTTGGGATACTGTGTCACATACAGAGTGTTTTGTGTGACACAGTAATAAATAGCCATGAAGTCAGCTACCCTTCAGAAAACCTCCAAGCGGCCTAAATCCGACGACGTCGTGGGTCAGCTCCGCGACCAGATCATTCGCGGTCTTCAACCTTCAGCTCGGTTGGCCACTTTTAACGAGATGGAGGAGTCGTACGGCGTGAGCCGCGCCGTGCTGCGAGAGGCGGTCAATCAACTTAAGCGCGATGGATTTATTTATGCGGTCGATCGGCAAGGACTTTATGTCGCTGAACGTCCGCCGCACCTGTCTCGATTCGGCATGGTGTTTCCGAACAACCCGTCACACCGGGAATGGCCGCGTTTTTATACCGCACTGCAGCACGAGGCGACCGGCATTCAGCAGGAGCGCGGCGACATCAGCTTCAGCAGCTATCACGATGTCGCCGTCGAGCAGTCCGACGGCTTGGCTAAGCTTATCAAAGACGCGCAGGCGCATCGTCTGGCGGGCTTGCTGTTGATGCCGGGGTCGCATCCGCTGGGGCAGACGGGGCCGCTGGCGTCTATCGACATCCCGAAGATTTATGTCTGTGGCGCCACCGAGGTCGGCCGCACGCCGTCGATCGGCACTGACGAAATTCAGATGTGCGACCGCATGATTGAATGGCTGCGGGGCCAAGGTCGCCAGCGCGTCGCCGTCGTGGCGATGTGGGGCAACTCCGAAGCGCAGCGTGCTTACCTGAACGAAAAAAAGGTCCCGCACCGCCCGCATTGGGTCCAGACGGTTGGTCGCGACAATATTGCTGACGTGCGTAAGGTGATTGCCCTGCTCATGGACTATCCGGCGGACCAGCGGCCGGACGGACTGATCGTGCTCGATGACAACCTAACAGAGCACGCAGTCGGCGGATTACTGGAATGCAACCTCAAGATCGGCCAGGACATTGACGTCATCGCTCACTGCAATTGGCCGTGGCCGGTGGCGAGCCCGGCGCCGATCCAGCGGGTCGGGTTTCACGCCCGGCACGTGCTGTCGCATGGGCTGCGTGCGATCGAACTGTTACGGCAGGGAAATACCCTTCGCACGGACATGGTGGTCGTGCCGGCGCTGTTCGAGGAACAGATGAATCAGCCGTTCGATAGCCATTCTTTTGAATCAGTGGAACGCCGTAATGACCGGCTCAGCCCGGCAGTAAGTGACTTATAACAATCGAATTAAGTCGTCCCAGTGACTCCTGGCGGAGAACCTGAACTTAACGTCCTCTGATAAAGCGGAGATTCATCATGTCGAAGCGTAAAGCGTTCACCCTCGTTGAACTTCTGGTTGTGATCGGTATCATCGCCCTGCTCATCTCGATTCTGCTACCGGCTCTGAACAAGGCGCGGCAGTCGGCGGTCGCGGCAGCCTGCCTGTCGAACCAGCGCCAGGTGTTCTTGTCTTTTCGCATGTACTGCGACCAGAGCCTCAAAGCCAATCAGTGGACCGGCGCCCTACTGTGGGACGCGGCCACCAATAATAGCAATACTGGCAGCCCGGTCGAAATCTACGGCGGGGCACCCTCGTCGTCGTGGCTGCAGCGGCTGGTAGCGGCCAGAATCGTGCAGAACTACAAGTCGCTCCGCTGCCCGGGCTGGGGCGAATTCGCCCGCACTACTAACCCCACGTACGAGAACGACGAACAGATCGGCTACGGCATGCGTCGCAGCTTCAACTACACCTACTATGATGGCAAAGGCGTTCGATGGCTCAACTCGTTCAAAGTCCGCGGACCGTCGTCGAGTTGGCCGCTCGCCACGGACACGATCCGCGCCGGTAACACCTATCAGTTGCTGTACGCCAACAGTTCAAGCGGCCTGACACACCTGCGGCACAACAACATGGCAAACTTCGTCTACGCCGACGGACACGCCGAACCGCTCACGCTGAAGCAGATCCAGCAGTTCCCGTGGTTCCACGGTGATTTCGCCGGCCAAGTGAAGCTCGGCGAAGGCGCAGCCGTCGTGAACAGCTTGCAACCGACGCCCTGGTAATCGGGCAACGGCGGCTTAACTAAACTCGTGTGAGGCGACAAGAACCCTTCTTGTCGCCTCACCCGTCTCATCGATCCCGCGAGGCACCCATGAAACTCCCTCTTTTGGCCACGTTGTTTGTCGGCATGTCGATGGCTCTGGCCGGGCCGGCATTCGCGGGCAACTTATTGCTGTGGGCTGATTCCGAAATCGTCTTCCCCTTCTACCCCGACGCCCGCGGTGGCGGCACGGCAGCGATGGGCAAAGGCGCGTTCGACCTCGTTCCCGGTGACGGGCCAGCCGGCTTTAGTGCGGCGCGTCTGACCTCGACAGAGGCCCCGGTGCAGGGCGCGTGGTGGTTCCCCAGCCACCGACCGATGAGCGAGCCGCAGGCGATGCTCGGCAATCCACAGGCGCGGATCGTAATGCAAGTTCGATCGGACCGTGCCGTGTCGAGCGACGTTTCGATCGCTTGGCGCGTGAACGGCGAGCAGGCCGACGCGGTGAAAACCGGCCCGATCAATTTTCCGGCAAACAAGACGATCGACGTCGCTCTCGCTATCCCGCCGCTGGCAACCGACGCCAAGATCACTGGGCTGATCATCTCATTCTCCAAGGCCGGCGCTTACGACATTCAAAAGCTGGCGCTAGCGCGCAAGGCGGCGATCGACGTCGATCCCATTCCCGCCCACGTGCTGCGGCAGAGCAAGTCGCAGACCATCACCGGCCGAACGATCGACGGTGTCAGCCGGGTAACGCTGCGCTTCAAGCCCACTGAAGGTGGTGCGGACGCCGTGGAGAAAACCGTGCCCGTCACGGGTGACAGCTTCCGTTACAGCGTCACGGCCCGCGAGATTCCGCCGGGCTACGCGTATCAAGTGACGGCCGAGCCCGCGGGCCAGCCCGATCAGGTCAGCCCCGCTCGTCGGCTGTTCGTCTATCCGGAACTGACCGGCAAGAACAACCCGCGCGTGACGCGCGACGGCGCTCAGCTCGTTGCGGATGGCAAGCCGTTCGGGTTCCTTGGCGTGAACTACACGCGCTTCAACCTCGGCCTGGGCGTCGAGGCAGATTACGAAGCCATCGCCCACGACGTGATGCAGATGAAGCGCTGGGGCGTGCGGGTTGTCCGCACCACGGTCGACATCGGCCTGACGCAGCCGGAGCCGGGGATTTATCTTGAAGATCCGCGTTACGCGCAGATCATCAAAGACCATAAGCTCGACCCGCGCTATTGGGACCAGTTCGATTACTACGTACAGTTGGCCGGCGAGCAAGGTATCTACATCGTGCTCGACTGGCACGGCATGCCGCTCGATCCGTACCGCTACTTCCTCGGCGGCAAACCTTCAGAGCGTAATAGCGGCAAACCGGGGACGGCCATCGCCTATCTTGCTGAATCGCCCACCAAGGCCGGCGATTTCAACATGGAAAACCCGCTGCACCTGAAGACGCTGCTCGATTCGCATCGCTGGCTGGCGAATCACTTCAAGGGTAATCCCAACATCCTGGCGATTGAAATTCCGTTCAACGAGCCGCACACGAAGTACATGGCTGTTGAGGCCAATTGGCGCCGCGTGGTCGACCAGTGCGCCAAGGCGGTCGGCGATGGAGATCCTGAGCGGCTGACCTTTGCACTCGGACCGTCGTACAGCCACAACAACGTGCTGCCGTCGGTCACGTGGCTGCCGCCAGATCGCGCAACCGGCATGGCGCCGCATTTCTACCAGGCAAACGGACCCGTGCCGGTCCGGCCTGATGCAAAGAGCTTTCCTTCGCCGTGGCTGGCGCGCGACCAGGAGGCGACGTTCGGCTGGAGCTTCCCGGCCGTCACTATGCCATTGTCGGCGGTGGATTATCCATTCTACAACGGCGAGAGTGGCGAGTACGGGCATCGCATCCTACTGCCGAACAATCCTGAAGCGGCAAGGATCCTCGTTGAGTCGCAGCTATTTCAAGAGTACGCCGCCGGTATGAGCGGTCGGCTCGAGTGGACGCTCTGGGGCAATGAAACCGACTTCCAGCCGTACGTCGAGATCTACGAAACGCAGTTCAATCGCTTCGCCCCGGTGTACAACTCCGGTCCCCTCGATCGGCAACGTGCGGAGGTCGCCTTCGTGCAATCCGACACGGCCGTCCCGGCATCCAATGGACACAACTTTGGCTGCGTGCCGTTCGCCAAGGCGGCGCTGGATGTGCATCTGTCGCCGCTGCACTACCTGACGGACTCGCACTTCCGCTATCTCGCGGCGGCGGAGCTGTCGGTAGGCTTGGAGCAGGTCGTTGAGTCGTCGGAAAAGATGAAGTACAAGGCATACGTTGTTGACCGGCGCAACCTTGATCCACGCGTCGAGGCAGCGCTAAAGACATTGCAGGCTCGTGTGCTTTGGCTCGACAAAGCCGACGATTTGACGGCCGAAGCGCTGGCGGATTTTCTGAAAAAGATGGACGTCGCGGTAGATACGAAGACACCGCGGGAAATCCAGCTAGTCGAAGGGCCAAAGTATTTAGTGGCCTACAAGCGCTTGGCTAGCGATTCCAACGCGGTACGCATCTATCCCATCCTGCATCGCACGGGCGACGTCGAGTTGTTCAACGAAGCCGGACAAAGCGTGTTCAAAGGATCGGTAACGGAGTTAGCCGAGAAAGGCATCGAGATCACACTTCCGCAATGGCGATCGGCGATCTACCGCGTCGAGTCTGGGCAGTGAACGCACCGACGCGTCTTCGAATTAGCGTAGATCGCCGACACATCGTGCGCGAGGATGGCGAGCGTTTTTTCTGGCTCGGCGATACCGCGTGGGAGCTATTCCACCGACTTGACCGCGACGACGCGGACTATTACCTGCACGATCGCGCGGCCAAGCATTTCACCGTCATTCAGGCGGTCGCGCTGTCGGAGCTGGACGGCTTGAACACGCCTAACGCGTACGGCCGTCGGCCGTTGATCGACAACGATCCGGCACGACCCAACCTCTCGCCCGGCGGGTACTGGGACCACGTCGACTACATCGTAAATCGCGCCAACTCACTCGGTTTGACCGTCGGATTCTTGCCCACTTGGGGCCGATACTGGAAAGACCCGCTGGGTGCTGGCGGGATTTTCACACCGGATAACGCCGAGGTGTACGGCCGCTGGCTCGGCACGCGATATCGCCACGCGTCGCTAGTGTGGATCCTGGGCGGCGATCGACCGGCGGAGAGCGACACTCATCGCGAGATTGTCCGCCGCATGGCCGCCGGCTTGAGTGACGGCGATGGCGGCTCGAACCTGCGCACCTTCCATTCGCAAGGGGCCGCCGGATCGGCGCAGTTTTTCCACGCGGAACCCTGGCTCGATTTCAACTTCCGGCAGAACGGGCATGCGATCGAGTACGCCGGTCGGTACGACCAAACGCTGGTTGATTATCATCGTATGCCAATCAAACCGGTCATCGATGGCGAGCCTGTGTATGAGGACGTGCCGATCAATCTAGATCTGAGTCGGGTGCGGGCGGCGGCTCGTGATGTTCGCCGCGCACTTTACTGGGACCTGTTCAGCGGTGCCTGCGGTCACACGTACGGCCACAACTCCGTCTGGCAGATGTGGGAGCCTGCTCATAAACCCATCCTCGGTGCGAACACATCGTGGCGAGACGCCCTGCAGAGCGCCGGCGCGAGCCAGATGCAATTTGCGCGCACGTTCTTCGAACAGAGAAACATAGCGACGCTCGTGCCGGATCAAAACATCTTGATCTCTAATCGAACTGCGGCAGCGACTAGCCCGGCCATCGTGGCGGCCCGCGATGGGGATGGCCGCTATGCAATGGTCTACACCCCCACCGGCGGCACTGTAGCGGTACGAACAACCGCTCTTCAATGCGCAGAGCTCGTCGCCACTTGGTTTAACCCGAGAGACGGAAAGGTCACGCCGCTGGGCGATTTGCAAAATACCGGTGAGCGTCAGTTCACGGCGCCCGATAGCGGATCGGAAAGCGACTGGATTCTGATCATCGAGAGCCGCAAATCGCATGGCGGCAGCGGCGACGTCCCCTGACTCGCCGGCACTCCAAAGACCTTCAATTACCAGCAGGCATACCGATACGAATTGTCTGTCGCACGGGCGTATCTTGATGGCACGGCTTCCCCTGCTGCGTAGGTGGCGCGATACGCCATAGCAGTGGCTTGCGTGGGCAGAAGAGAAAGTCGGATACCTACTTTCATTTAGGTAGTATCGCAAAAAAACTGTTGCCAAGTTGTCGCCAACTTCCTACACTCCGAAGAGATGTGTTCGGCACGTAATTCCTTAATTCAGTGCCACTTAGGGACCACTTCGGAAACCGAGGGTTACAGGTTTCGACTCCTGTCGAGTGCCCTGCCATGAACGCCTCGATGCTGGCCAAGCCGGCGATTAAGCGTGCGACGAATTTGGTCCCGGCCGAGAAAAGATCGTGGATTCAATCCTGATTCCTGAAGCAACTTCTCGGGCGAAACATGTACATCCCCTTCACTGGCCAACGCAAGTAATCGACCACACAGTTCTAGTCGCTTGGAATCCACGTCCTCAACATGTTCAACAACAGATTTGAGCTTATCGTTGACTCGAGCGACCAGTTCATCCGAAGTCACATCACCCTGAACTTCAAACTGCGACAAGAGTCGCCAGACTTTGACGTAGCTCTCATCAATGGCTTCTTCTCTTGAACCTTTCCGAGTTCTTTTCGAATCGACGATCCGGAGAAACAACTTGCGCTCGGTCAGCAATTGGCCAGCGATCGTGACTAATGTGGCCTCTGCGTTCAGCCGCGATAATAAATCCGAGGTCGGAACCTCGCGAAGACTTCTGAATGCCGTGTAGGCCGAAGACCAGTTCCCGATGTGTCCGTTAGTTACGAAGCGATAGGTTGAGGCAATATTGCTGACGGAAGCAAGAGGTCTGGAAAAACGTCATCAATCAGCTCTGCCAATGACCAGCTCCCACCGCCAGCACGAGTTTTCCACTGCTCAGCGATTCGCTGATCGCTGCTGATAATTTGCAGATCACCGCCGCGGCTTGGTTCGACCACAAGCGTCGCCGTTTCGAAGTCATCGCCATTCACATTGGCACGAAGCGAGATTTCGACGGCACGTCCAAGCGTACCAAGAACCTGGTACGATATGCCGTTCGCTGTTGCAGATCCTCCAGCTTTCGCCATCAACCAACTCCCCTGAAATTTCGGTCGGTGATTTTAGTGATCACGCGGGTAGAGCAGCAATATGTGACGAGATGAAGCCGACAATTTGTCGGTTTGGAACACCAGCACCGTCAAGTATTCCCTCGTCGCAACAATGGTTGACTACCTTACGCAGTAGGTACTGACTAACGCCCTGTGCAAGGCTATCGGAAGTGCCGGCCGAGTAGACGGCTATCAGGTCAAATGGCACGAGCACCCGGGAACACTGGCCCTCCACGGGTTGACCAAGGCGGCGCTGGGAGGCGGAGAGTCGCTCATCACGCAGTTGGCAACGGGTTGGCTGCTCCTCCGTCGGTTTCCCCCGTGGCAACCAAAGCGACACCCAAATCCTTTTGTGGAGAAAACTTTTTCCGAATGAGCTCTGAACTGCCACAAAAACTGCCACAAAATCGTACTTTGACCTAAAACGTAAAAAGACCAGAGTTCATAACTCCGGCTTTTTCAGATACTTAAATTAGTCGGGGTGACAAGATTTGAACTTGCGACCTCTTCGTCCCGAACGAAGCGCTCTAGCCAAGCTGAGCTACACCCCGGAATTTACTTCCGATCAGCCGCTCTTGGGGCTGAGTCGGGCTAGTTTACCGGAGACTCGCCGGCTTGCAAGTTCACCCATTCGCCCCTGCTAAGCCCTACTGGCCGCTGGCTTTGAGGAGTTCTTCCCCCGCCGCAACGGTCTTTTCGTCCGGCGTCCAGCCGCTGTCGGCCAGCATCGCCGACGCCATCCGCCTGACCGTCGCCACGCTCATGTTCTTGCCCGGGCAGTCCGTCGGCTTGGTATCTCCATGACCGATCACCCGGTCCGGCGAAATCTTGTACGTCTTCATCAGATACGCCACCAACTTCGCTACCGACTTCATCTGCGCCGCCGACGGACGCGTCTCGTCGAAGTTCCCCACCATGCAAATCCCGATTCCATAATCGTTGTACCGATTGTCCGGCGTCTTCGCGTGCGCGCCCCACTTCTGCTTCGGCCACCGCGGCCCCACTTCCACCTGGCCGTCGCCCGTCTCGGTCCCGTTGCCGATGACAAAGTGATACCCCAGCTCGTCCCAGCCCTTGGCCTTGTGAGCCGCATCGAACCGCGCCGCCGATCCCATCGGCGTATCGCTGTGGTGGATCACGATGTACCGCCACGGCCGCGCCGGCGCTGCCGGAATCCATTCGCGAGGCGTCCCCGCCGCCACCACCACAGGCGGCTTCGGCTTGGTCGGATTCACCGGCGTCACCGGCTGAATCGGCCGAGCCAACGCCACCGCCGGCCCCGGACTCACGATCACCGGCGCACTAAAGTTCGGCGCAGGCACCGACGCCGATCCCGAACCAGGACCCTGGCAGCCTGCCATCAAACCCAACCCGATTAACAGGAAATAAGGAGACTTAGCCATCCATGGCCCTCGGTAGAGTGGAGTCGATCGCGTCAAGCCGGCCCGTTCCATCGAGCCGCCCGCCGCACGAAGCGACAACGTTGTATCGGAGTTGCCCGCCTTTTTCCAGCAAGAAACCTCCCGACCACACTTTGTTGTACGACTCCCAATCTCCCAGGTTCGCCCCACGTCCACGGAATGCCTCCCGTTGGCCTTCGCCAAAATGTACAACCGACTCACACCCATAGCCGTCCGGAACCCACCGCCGACCAGCTTTAACCCACCGCTAATCAGTCCGCGGCGCGATCCGACCAGCTTTTTTTTCGACCTCATTTTCCGCCCTAACCCCCGGCCGGCCGAGGGGTTAGCGCAAGTTAGTGAAAAACCAAAACAACGGCCTGTACCCTCTAGAATTGCGCGCGCCAATTTGCTCCTTCGTCCGCCGACGCGCAACGACCCCAACGAGCTTGCGCCCGACCTTCGTCCCCCCACCCACGCCGCGACGGAAGTCGCGGATGGAACGCACCCCAAGACAAGAATCCGCGACTGCCGTCGCGGCGTCCCATTCGCTCCGCGTCTCTCCTCCTTCTCGACCTCGTCCATCGCAACCTCCTTTCTCATCCGACTCGAAAAAACACCCGTCCCTCCCAAGATCCCTCCCCTGCGTCACTGGCGAAGCGACAAGCGCGCACCACCCCTCAATGGCCGCTCGCCATCGACGATTTTTGATAAATTTTTCAATTTTGTCTGCGCCGCCCCCGTCGCGCCGCAAGCGAGTCACCCCGCCCCTCATCCTGCCGCGAGCCGATCCAGCGGACTCGTCACCGCGATCGACGGCTTGCTCATCACGTGCGTCTCGATCATCGTCGTCTTAAGGCTTGAATGCCCAAGCAAGGTTTGAACCTGCGCCCGGACGATAATTTGCGCCCGTCCCAAGTCGATATCTCGAATGCGTAGCGTACAAACCTCGCTCACCCGCATGCCCGTTCCGTACATCAACTCCAGCATCAGCCGCGATATACGCTCCATCGGCACCGCCTCGATCACCCGCCGAACCTCGTCCCCCGACAGAACCGTCGGCAGACGCTTAGGACGCCGCGAGCGCAGAAGAACGAACTTTCCAAGGTGGTCCTGCGGAATAACATTCTCCAGCACATGCTTGTATAAGAACACCAGGGCGTTCAAGCACTGATTCTGAGAAGAGGCCGACAAACGCTTTTGCCCCACAAGGTGATTGAGAAATTCCTCGACGTCCGCAGTGCCGAGTTCCCTGGGGTGTTTCCACGTGCCATCGCGAAGCGAAATGAAGCGTAAATAGCTGCTGATCCAGCCGCTATACGCCTGAACGGTCGCCCCCGCCAACCCCCGCCTGCGGCAAACAAGTGCAACCTGTTCGAGCAGCTTCATATCCAAACAGTTTTCAAACTCCCTAACTTATAGTCAAGTATAAAATCGGTTTTTTGACACGTGCCGGTCCGAACCCCATGATGAGGCCAACCGAGACATGCTATGTTGCATGGCCGGTCAGAATAATCACTAGTTATGTCGCAGAAGCCACCCGCACATCGCGAAACGGTCGAGTGCTGTCGCCACGGCACCGCTTACCAGACTTTCGTCTGCCAGCACCTAGCGGATGGTAGCGGCCGCGGTTTTGTGTGCTTCGATGATCCTGACAATCCGTATCCCGACGCGTGGTGTGATACGTGCGAGGCGGCGCGTGAGCGCGCGGGCGGGTGGGACGAGGAATCTGAGAAGGTAGCGGCGATCACGCTCCTTTGCCACCGCTGCTATCTCGCGATCCGGGAGCGGGAGGCCGCGCGACCTGCGACATAACCAGTCGCTGCACTGGACCGGGGCCATAACAGTTTTTGTAATTCGAACGGCGGTCGTCGGCCCCGGCCAGTGAACGATGGTCCGTTATGCAGCGGGGGAAACCGTGCGGTGAAGCGACCTCTCGTTCTCACAATCACATGGCTCTCCGCGTTTCTCTGCGCGGCGACACTGGTGCTCTGGCCGCACAGCTACCGCGCCAACTCAACGGTCGTCTGGCGAAGCGTGAGTTACGACGGGCACCTGACAGAGTGGACGTTCGTCATGATGGATTCTTCCGCCGGGTACGTCTGCTTCTCACCTTGGCGACATCGAATTGAGCCGGTGAACTGGTTCCAGTTTGAAGGGCCCGTCGCGCGGCATCGAATGTTCGACTGGGTTTGGAGCGGCGACCGCCCGCTTTGGCCGGGATTCAGCGGACCGGATTATTGGGGTATTCAGTTCAGGCACTTCACAGATCCGTATACGCCGCCGCAGGTCTACGAAGGTTGGGCGATCACGTTGCCGTACTGGCTCATCACTCCGCTGCTCGCGCTGTTGCCGTCGATCGTGGCATTGCAGTTCATCAAACGGCGGAGGCGTCGAGCACGTGGGCTATGTGCGGTCTGCGGATATGATTTGCGTGCATCTTCGGATCGTTGTCCGGAGTGCGGCGCGCCAGCGGCAGCGATGCGGCCCGCTGCATAACCCCAACATTGCACTGGACCGGCCCGGCGGAACGGTCCTCGTGATTCCAAAGCTGGTCGGTGCCGGGCCGGCCAGTGAATGTTTGTCCGTTATTCGGCTACCGTCATTGGTGATTCGATGCTATTTGTGATCCGAACTATCGGTATGCCATTCCCCGAAGTGAAACTTGGCGCGCGCGGGCGAGAACTGAGTGCCTACATTCCCGCTGACATCGAGTGGCGTCAACTCAATTACGGTCAGGGAGAGGGTCAAGTAGACATCGGCGGTTGCGGGATAATTAGGGACAGTCACCTATTAATTCGTTATTTAATAGGTGACGGTCCCTGATTATTCGCCACCGCCAGTTGATCCAGCGGACTGGTCACCGCGATCGAGGGCTTGGATTCCAAACACATTCCGAGAATCATTCGGCTCGGTTGTTCACATAACCCCGGATATCGTCTTGTTATGTGGATAGAGTTCCCTGTTATGTGAACAGGGTATTCATATAATACTGGTTATCTCGCCATGAGCTTCGACCTCTACCTGCTCCCGCTCCAGCCCGAAGACGACTTCGACACGGCGATGTCGCTGCTCGATGCGCTTGACCGGAAAGATCCCGAGTGCGCTTACGAGCTCGATGCCCGCAACGCAGCTCAGACCATCTTGCAGCTCGATCCGCGCTACCGCCCGTTTCAGAAAAACTTCGCAGAGATCGCCAAATTCGCGAAAATCACGGAGGACGAGGCGCGTCGTCGTCACGATTCAGTGGAACTCAACGGGCGCGCGGATGACGGCCAGCCTTTGGCGCAGTTCCACTTTCATCCCTACCACATCGTAATCCACTGTTATTCGGGAACGACTGCGGATGAGTTGGACCGATACGTCATCGAACTGTGTAAGGCGACCGGCTTGGCGGCTGTCGATCCGCAGCAGAACAACGTGCTGCGGCTCTTGGAGGATGGCACGCTCGGCTAACGCGGCCAAAACGGCGGGCGAGATAACCCGGCAATGCAACGGATCGGAGCCGCGGGTATGCTTCCTCTCATTCGAATGGTGCCGGAGCGCGGCTCCGGCCGTTGATCGGCATTACGTTATGCGGCTGCACGCATTCCTGCTCATCGTCGCGTTGTCGCTGGGCGCGGGATGTACATCGCGTCAAGGCCGCGCTGTCGAGGACGGTAACATGCCTTTTGTGAGGATCGCCGAGCTCGAGATCGATCCCGCCCGGCTCGACGGGTACAAGGCGGCCGTCAAAGAGGAGATGGAGACGTCCGTGCGCGTCGAGCCTGGCGTGCTAGCCATTTACGCCGTCGCGGAGAAGGACGCGCCGACGAAGCTGACGTTCTTCGAGATCTATGCCCACGAGGCCGCGTACCGCGCGCACATCGCGTCGCCGCACTTTCGGAAATACTTCGAGACGACAAAGGACATGATCACGTCCCGCAGGTTGATCGAAACGGTGCCCCTTCAACTCAGCGCGAAACCGCAAAGGTGAGGCGGCTGCCGCGTGATAATGAGGGACAGACACCTATTAATTCGTTATTTAATAGGTGACTGTCCGTGATTATTCAAGCTCATAACTCATAAGTCTGATCTGTTGTGGGCTGTAGGGTTTTTGAAAGGAAAGCCGTTGCCATGAATAAGAGTAAAATAAGACACTCAAAAATCCGTGTTGGCGATGTCTTCGCTGTAACTGTGGACGGCGGATTTGGTCTATTCCTTTATAGCCACCAGATTAATATGTTTGGCTCACTAATTCGTGTTTTACGTGGAATACACCCATCTGCCGAATCGCTTGATTTAGCTCAATTGGTTGATCAGGAGGAGCAGTTTAACGCATTTTATCTGGTAGAATTGGCTTTCAAGAAGCAACTTATTAGTTGGGTAAATAATGTATGCGTTCCCGAGAATAAGATGGCATTCCCGCTATTTCGTGATTCCGGAAAGGACTTTTCGACGGGCAAACCGATTTGGTGGGTTTGGGACGGAGTGCAAAGATGGCCAGTCGAAAATGATGATCCAAAGCTGCCGTATTTGTCAGACGTTGGAACAATTAATCATGCTGGGTTGGTGCAGCGTATTGAAACGAAATGGACGCCACTGGTGAGTTTCAAATACCTTAACTCCAATGCGGAACCGAAAAGGGGGCACTAGTGATACTTGTGGAAGGTTGAGATAAGCAAGTCGACTATGAATCCCGCCGCCCGTCAAGGGTAAATAGGCCGGCACCTTCTCCGTTCGCCGCGGGGCGGCGTCGGCTTGTTGTGGGATAATTAGGGATAATTAGGGACGATAATTAGGGACAGTCACCTATTAATTCGTTATTTAATAGGTGACTGTCCCTGATTATTCTGATTATTATCCACCCCGATGCAGATGCTCGATTACCAAGTGCCGCAGTCTCGCTCGACGGTGTCGGCGGCCGTGTGCTTTCTCATCGCGCTGCCGATCTTGTCCGGCATCACTGCCTTTCTCAGCGCGATCAACTGGGTCGGCGAACCGTTCGGCGTGGTTGAAATCACCGATGTGCTTCTGTTCTTCGGCGCGCCGGTGGCGGCCGTCAGTTCTGCGGTTGCTTGGTGCGTCATCGCCCGTCGGCGTCGATTGCCGTGGATCGCATTTGTTTTTGCGCTCGTATGGTTCGCCGTGATGCTCTATTGGTCTATCGTCTCACTGCTTCCGTACTTTAAAGAGCCTTGGAACGAGTAGCGGCCCAGCGGCGGTGGATAACTGAAGCCAGTGTCGTCTTGCGAGGCGGAAGAAGGTAGCCAAATGGCGGACGGTCGCGATTGCCTTCAGATCGATCGACGCTGCGTCTACCGGCCAAGAGGCGTGGCAACCGCGGGAGAGCTCGCGCACCGGATCGCCGACGTTCTCGCGCAAACGCGCCGCGAGGGGTTGCGTGCGGTATTGGTCGACATCCGCTGGGTCAGCGGGTTTGAATCGCCCGGACCGGCGTTTCGGCGATGGGCGGTCGGCCTGTGGGCAGGCAAGGCGGCCGGCACGGTCCGCATCGCGATGGTCGCGCGCCCTGAACTGATCTGCCCGGAAAAGACTGGCCTGCTCGCCGCCGCCGAAGAAGGACTCCATGCGGGCATCTTCGAGCAGGAATCCGACGCAATCGCGTGGCTGGACACGGTCGACTAAACATTGCACTGGACCGGGGCCACGACGGTCCTTGTGATGGTGGTCGTCGCGGCCGGTGAACGTTGGTCGGTTATTACGCTTCAGGAGCACCTAGTGCGACCCCTTCGGTATTCTATCAACGTTACGTTGGACGGCTGCGTCGATCATCGGGAAGGTTCTACGGACGAGGAACTGCATCGTTTTTGGGCCGAGAAACTGGCCGAGGCTGATGCGCTGCTCTTTGGCCGGGTGACTTATGAGATGATGGAGGCCGCATGGCGGTGGCCGGCGAATGGGCGGCGGCCCGAGTGGATGGCGGAGTGGATGGAACCGTTCGCCCGCACCATCGACGCGGCTAAGAAGTACGTCGTGTCGAGCACCTTGAACCACGTCGATTGGAACGCGGAGCTTTTGCGGGGAAACCTGGCAAAGGCCGTCGGGCACCTGAGGAAGCAGCCGGGCAACAAGGGAATATTCGTGGGAGGCGTGACACTCCCGACGGCACTCGCGCAGCTCGGGCTGATCGATGAATACGAGTTCGTCGTGCATCCCAGAGTCGCGGGACACGGGCCGAGGTTGTTAGAGGGGCTCTCAAAGCACGTTGACTTGAAGCTGGTGGGCCGGCGGGAGTTCGTGTCGGGGGCGGTCGCGATGCGGTATGAGCCGAGACCGATGGCGCCGGCAGTCGACGCAGGGTAAACCTCGCGCTGCAACGGAGCGCGGCGGATTCGTTTGTTTGTTGCCGACCGTCGCGCCTGCTTCTCAAGAGCTGCAACTTCACTTCGTCGAAAGCATTCCGCGGACGGAATTGAGGTCGTTCAGCACGGCGTCGAGTTGCGATTTGACGGCGGCGCTGTTGTCCCTGGCTTTGGAGACGAGGGGGCTTATGGAATCCAACGCCTTGAGCGTGGGGTCGAGCGCGACGTACGACTGCACGTCCTTCAGGGAGGCGAGGAACGGGGTGAACGCGTCGCGGGCGGCGGCCATCTCAGTTTTGATCTTGCCGTAGGCGGCGGTGAGCTGGGCCTGGCGCTCGGGGGTGACCTCGGCCGAGCCGGTCCAGTCTTTGAAGAAGCCGTCGCCTTCGGATTTCATCAGATCGGCATTGGTTTTAACGACCTTGGCCTGGCTATCCAGCGCGGCGACGGCGGCGGAGTACGAGGCGAGGTTGGCTTTGACCTCGTCGGCCTTCGAGGCGGTGAGCGTTTCGAGGGCTTTGACCGCGCTGTCGATCGAATCCTTGGCTTTGGCCGTTTCATTGCCGACGGTACTCATGCTCTCGACGGTCGACTTGGCGGTGGGCTTCGACGCGCACCCCCCTGCCACGGCCATTGAGGCCACGATCACCACGCCGAGCGTCAGGAAACGCGAGAAAGTATTTCGAATCATCGGACTCTCCAGGGTCTGGGTCAGATTTAGTTCGTGCGGACGTACGGGTTCGGTCTATTTGCCGGAGTAAATCACGCCGACTTGGTTCAGCATGTCGGAGGTCGCCTGGACGCGGGATTTGAGCGTCACCGCCTTGGCCTTAATCGATTTGATCTGCGCGCCCAGGGCTTTCTGCTGATCGTCGCTCAGGCCGTCGTCAACTTCGTCGTGAACGGCTTTGAGTTCGGTCCAGAACGGATCGAACGCGGCCCGGCTTTCCTGCATGGAGGTGAGCACCTGGGCGTACTTGGCGGAGAGCTCATCTTTGCGCTTGGTGGCGACGGCGGCCACTTCCGGGGTGGCGATGGTGGCCAGCTGCTTTTCCCACGTGTCAAAATACGCGGCGCCTTTGTCGCGCATGTCGGTGGCGCGCTTCTTGATGCTTTGCGTAGTGGTGTCGAGGGCGTCGATCGCGGCCACGGCTTCTTTGCTCGGGTCCTTTAACTTGCCGGTAGAGACGGCCAGCACCTCGAGCTTGGCAATGGCCATGTCGACCTGCGACAGCGCCTGGCCGAGTTCCGATTTCATGACGACAAGGTCGGCCGGGAGGGAGCCGGCTTGTTCCTTCTCCATGGCGGCGGATTTTGCTGCGGCGGCCTGGGCGTCGGCAACGGCCTTGTCGGCGGCGGCTTCTTTCCAGCACAGTGGGATCCGAAGCTTGGAATTCACGTGACTTGAAGTCGCGG
>JADMIO011409263.1_pt1 | contig 87389 bp, 72 predicted proteins | sample 8958161 | NCBI WGS metagenome assembly JADMIO01 (sample SAMN16585339, study PRJNA669376) | soil metagenome | isolation source: Crop rotation soil | place: USA: Cullars Rotation, Alabama | collected 2011 | reverse complement strand
GCCGCGACTTCAAGTCACGTGAATTCCAAGCTTCGGATCCCACTGTGCTGGAAAGCCTGAATCGAATCAAGCAAACCCAGCTGTTCCACATTTTCCTGCGCCAGTTTTCTTTCCTCATTCATTAAGGAGGGTACGCTAACGAGGGCTTCGTTATATTCTTTAAGCAGGGTACTGTCATGCGAAAGCAGGAAACCCCGTAATGAACTTTGCATTTCGATCATTGCCTTGTGCAACCTTGCTGAATTGCGAATGATGTCCTGGGATTTATTTAAGAATTCGCTATTCTCTTTAACCTTAATAGATAGCACATAGTTAGAAGCGGTATCGATGACCGATAGCACCAATACCAATAGAAAGGCCAGTAATATTTTTGTGGATAATTTCATCTGCTTGATATCGCGGTAAAGGTTTGCCAGGAATAATCGATCGGTAATTTACCGAAAATAGGAGTAAGGTCAACGAACTATATTATCAACGGATAAAATAATTGATACTGAAAAATCAGCTTGCGATTTATCTATACCTTTATAAGACATAAAATAAAATACGAATATTGAATAATTTTTTTGATAAGTTCAGGCTGGGTGCCGAAAAAGAAAAGCTGGAAGCTATTATCATCAGTATCGACAATGGAGTAGCATTTCGTGGCACTAATCTTTGGATACTCATTTTCGCAATTTTCGTAGCTTCTTTGGGATTAAATGTAAATTCAACGGCGGTCATTATCGGAGCCATGCTGATCTCGCCGCTGATGGGGCCGATCATGGGCATAGGACTGGGAGTAGGAATAAACGACATTCCACTCGTCAAAAAGGCAATATATAATTACCTGGTCGCGACTATTGTGGCACTTATAACTTCAACCATTTTTTTCCTGCTTTCTCCTTTAAGTGATGCTCATTCCGAGATACTGGCAAGAACATCGCCCACTATTTATGATGTATTGATAGCCATGTTTGGAGGATTTGCGGGGATCGTGGCAACATCCAGCACGCAAAAAGGCAATGTGATACCGGGCGTTGCCATAGCTACTGCATTAATGCCACCGCTGTGTACAGCTGGCTATGGTTTGGCAACTTTTAAATTTGATTTTTTTATCGGGGCATTTTATTTATACGTAATCAATACCGTGTTTATCGCATTGGCAACATTCATCATTGTACGGGTATTGCATTTCCCGTATAAGCATTTGCAAAACCAAAGGGCTGATATGATCGCCAGGAGGATCGTGTGGGTGATCGTAATAATAACCCTGCTGCCAAGCTTGTATTTTGGGTACGATATGGTACAACAAACCAGGTTCACCAACAATGCGAATAGTTTTATAAATAACGAAGCCTATTTTGCAAATATCTACCTGCTGAATAAAAAGATAGACTCCAAAACAAGGAAACTGGTTCTCACTTTCGGTGGCGAGGAGATCGACTCAACCAAGGCCATGAATTTGAAAATGGCGGCGAAAAAATATGGATTGGATTCAGGTAAGATCGAAATAAGACAGGGATTTGCCTACCTCTCGGATTCGCGAAACATCGAAAGCGAACAGGAAGACCTCTTAAAGAATGCGATATCGATACAGGAAGAAAAGAACCGTAAGCTGCAGGAGCAGGTGGACAGTGTAAAGAAGCAGGAGTTGCTGAATGTTCAGCTTTATAATGAGATCAAGGCGCAATATCCTGCTGTAAGATCTGCAGTGATCCAGCCATCTGTTGTGAGAGCCGACAGCAGCAACATCAAAAGAACCACGGTAGTATTGCTGACATTTTCATCCGGTATCAACAGGCAGGAAAGGATAAGACTTGAAAACTGGCTGAAGGTAAGATTGAACCAGCAGGATATTAGCCTGGTTTTCCAGTAAAGGACGTATTTGGACATTTTATGATTATATAAACTGACAACAATAAGGCAATGGATCTGTTTACAGGCGTTTCTATACTGATCGTATTATCTGCAGCTTTTGCATATATCAACCACAGGTTCATAAAGCTGCCATCGGCCATAGGATTGATGGCAATGGCCCTGGTTTGTTCATTGCTGGTTGTGGCGTCTGGGAAAGTATATCCACCGTTTGCCGAAAAGCTATCCGGCATATTGCGTTCCATTGATTTTTCCGAACTGCTGCTCGGTTCAATGCTTAGCTTCATGTTATTTGCAGGCGCTATACATATCAAGCTGGAACATTTGAAACCTCAACGGCTATCGGTGATCGTGCTTTCAACCTTTAGTGTTATCATTTCCACTTTTATCATCGGCACGGCGGTTTATTATCTTTTGATGTTATTTCAGCTTCAGTCTAATTTTATTTATTGCCTCTTATTTGGCTCGCTTATATCACCTACAGATCCTATCGCTGTCATGAGTATTTTAAAGCAGGCCGGCATCAGTAAATTCCTTGAGACAAAAATTGCCGGGGAATCTCTTTTTAATGATGGCGTTGCGGTAGTGGTCTTTCTTACGATCCTGAGCGTGGCGGAGCAGCCAGGCCAATTTGAATGGAGCAATGTTATCATTTTATTTATACGCGAAGCGATCGGTGGATTGATATGGGGAGTTGTGATCGGGTTCCTGGGCATTCGATTGATAAAAAGTATCGATAACTATATTGTGGAGGTATTTATCACGCTGGCGATGGTAATGGGGGGATATTCCGCCGCTCACGCGATGGGCATCTCAGGGCCGCTGGCTATGGTAGCTGCAGGTATAATTGTGGGGAATCCCGGCAAAGAAAATGCTATGAGTGATGTGACGGCAGAGTATGTTGACAAATTCTGGGAACTGGTGGACGAGTTCCTGAATGCCATATTGTTTGTGATGATAGGATTGCAATTACTAATAGTGAATTTTGATCCTATCTATATTTTAGCAGGTATCATTTGTATAGTCATAGTTCTTTTGGCAAGATATATTTCTGTCTTCCTGCCTGTTCAACTGATCCAAAGCAAGGAAAAAGTGACTGGAAAAACTGTATTGTTATTAACCTGGGGCGGATTAAGAGGAGGCATCTCTATAGCTTTGGCGCTATCTCTCCAGCCACAGATGCAAAAAGACCTGTGGTTAACACTAACTTATTTTGTCGTGGCTTTTTCAATACTTGTTCAGGGGTTGACGATTGGTAAATTAGCTAAGCGGCTGAAAAAGATAAATTAAACCCTTGTAAATATTTAGAAATAAGGCTGCATTGAGGCAGACCAAAAATCGATTAAGCCCTGAACCTCTTTTTTATAGTCTTCCAAATTGTCGGGCTTTTTAAAGTATTCTTTCACAGAACTTGTAGCTTTTTGTATGTGGCTGTCTGCAGGGTCAGCTGTTGACATTAATATAAAAGGGGTCGATAAAAGACTCATCCCGCTTTCCGCTCGTATTTTCCTTTTTAATTCAATGCCATTCATTTTTGGCATATTAATGTCAGAAATGATCAAAAATGGGGTAGTGGCCGTTTTTGTTAAATGGTTATATGCCTCTTCGCCGTTAGAGAATGTTATTGTCTCGTTTTTTATCCCGATATCGGAAAGTATTTGGGTAATTATATCTTTGTCGTCTGGATCATCCTCTACTATTATTATAGAGCCATCTTTATTCATAATAATGGCTTTAATTTATGCGTCTATTTGATAGAGAGTCCCTTTCTTCTTTTCCCGTGGTACAAACCCCTTTCCGTGTGGCTAATTCATCAACTATTTGGTTAATGTAGGTTTTAAATAAACGATGATCAGTTCCTGAATCTTTTAATGTTTGGGTATAGTTGGTCGTATAAGTAACAAGCAGGTCCATTAGTTCTTCTTCTGATAGTTTTGTAACGTCTCCCATGCTTTTTGGTAAATAATTCTAAGTTACGGCATTTATAGTTTTCAGAAACCTTCTTTTTATTGCGGAAAGGCCGTCCAGAGCCAAACCTGGCGACGGCCACTTTAATTTCTTTATCTTTAAGGTTTCGTTTTTTATATTGAGTTTGGCTGTGGTATAAAGTATCGAAATGATCACAAGGATGTTCGTGATTTCTGATAATAATCTTTTGCTATTTTCAGTATTGTCCGGCTATCTAACAAGCCCCCGTCTGGTCTTTGACCAACGGGCAAGATGCTCCTGACAAATATGTGCTGCTATCATCAACAAATTATAAACAGCCTTTATGCTTATTTGGATCTGTAAAGCAAGTTTACGATGCAATCCCGCCATTTTAAAACCCGCTGCAGTAATCGCGGAATTTCATTAAAAAAGTCTGGTTTTGCGGTATTTGCGGTAGGTGTTAGCCAACCATCTTCTTGTGTATTTCCAGTGTACTGCTTGTGTATTTGTTGCAGTTTTGAGTGTAATTTCAAAACAAGTATACTGGAAGGACACAACAAATACACAACAAACAGGTTTTAAGGTTCTGCAATTTACCGGTATTTGCAGCAGGCGTTTGGTTCCTGTTTTCTGGCGTTCTTCTTCGGTACTTCTTCGGTACTGCTTCGGTATTTGTAGCAGTTTTAAGTATAAATCCCGAACAAATCCCGAACAAGGGGCGAACAAGTACCGAACAAACAGGTTTTATGTTCTGCATTTACCTACATTTTTCGGCAAATTCCGCAAAACCTGCACTTTGCTGACTTCTGTAAATTTTGCGCTGTAGGTTTGTTGTGTGATCTGTGAGCGGCGTCATAATCCAGGTTCCCCGCGGCGGGTTTGTCTCCGTTGATTAAGGTATTACGTATTTGTCTGCCTGTGCTTCTGTGCAGGTTACACTACGCCGTTGTTGCTGTTATCACCAACAATAATCGATGGCAGTTTTTTGTACCATAGGACGTTGGTCATAAGACCAACGACGGCGTAACCATTAAATACAACAAGGCCTGCAAAGATCTTTATGAAAGGTTAAAGCAGCAGGCAAGAGTGGAAAGGTAGCATTGATAGCAGTGTGTAACAAACTTTTAAAACAGGCATTTGCAATAGCAACTAAAGGATCAATTTATCAGGCAGACTTTAAAAGCAATTTAGCGGGAAAATAATTTGGTTTTTAACACAGCTCATGTTTGACGACGTTTTATTGAAATTCAATGTCAAGCCTGGTTTTAAGAAACTCTTTAAAGCGAATTATTTCTATGCGATTAGCACGCAATCTATTTTCGAGAAAATATACCTTTTCTTTTTTACCGTCTTCAAGTTCGCAATCCTCTGTCTTAAGTTTTCTCATATCCGACTCTTCCACTCCAAAAAATTCAGTTTGGTCGTCCAACTTTTTGTCAAAATCCCAACAAAGTATCCATCTTAAATGCCTAAAAGCGTGGTTGAATTCCTTTTTTAAGATAAACTTTAATTCAATGTACCAAAATTCACTATCAGTAATTTGATTGTCAGTTTTATTTCTGGCAATAAGATCAACTCCTTTTTGTGTATTATAATCTAAAGGCTCAAATAAAAATGATTCAGGGTAAAGGGTATAAATGGACATAAAAAGACCGAATAATTCAGATTCATTTTGAGGCTCGAGAAATGTCCTGCCATTAATAACACATTTTTTTCTTGATTTGATAGATTTTACTCTTCTGTTGTATTCTGCAGTTTCTTGGTTAAGTGTAGTAGTTTCCTTTTGCCAAACACGTAACGTATGAATACCTTTTTCATGAAGAAAAGAGTCAATATCATTGAAGATTTCTTGAATTCTAGCTTTTAGCTCTTCTAATATTTTAGGATCAGTATTTGATATTGTTCCTCTGTTGGCTGTAAGTTTTAATTCTTGACAGTTAATGAAGGCATGAACCATTGTCATTGAGTTACTTCCAGTGCCAAAACCTGATACCCAATCATTAATATTTGTTACAGGGATATAGTCTTTGCATAAATAGATACCATAACGATCAGACACTTTATATCGTCCAGTGTCAGATCTCATTCTATCTCGGATCATTGGATTGTACTCTCTTTTTATTTGATCCCCTTCAATTGAAACAACCATGTCAAAGCTTACTTCTGGTGCATTTTTAAGCTTCTCATTTTTAAAAAAGAACCTTTTTACATAATAATCGGCGGCGTCAAACTCTTTTTCAGCAAACAATTTTTCTATATCAGCCTTTTCCTCTGGAAATATGTGACCAAATGAGATCTCTTCATACTCAAGATTTCCAATACATTTAAGAAATACTTTGAAAAATTCATTTCTTTTATGGTCAAACAATAATTCAATTGATCCGCATTTTGTAAACCATAATATATAATCTTTTACAACGGCCTGAACAAAAGATGCTCTTTCGTTATCATTGTAGCCGATTATTTTTATAATAGTTCCTGTTTTTCCTGGATCGAAGATTGGATCGATTTCTCGGAATTTCGGAAGGTGAATATTTCTTGAAGACAAGGATCTTAATGGATTTTCACAAATAGACTCAAATGTGCCTTCCTTTGATTGTGTCCGTACAATTACTTTTTCGGATCTCAGGTAAATTTTTGTGCCGTGACCTTTTTCTCCAACTAAATCTTTATTCCCTTCGGATTTTAATTTTCTAGATTCTGAATGGCCCAAACCCCAAAATGCAGTTTTTAAAACATTTGCATCCATTCCGGTTCCGTCGTCTTCTAACGTTATAACTAGGCGCCTTGCACCCTCGATTTGTTCGACAGTAAATGCAATTTTAATAAATGAAGCATTCCAATCTATCGCATTACTAATTGCTTCTCTTACTAATTCTAAAGGATTCCCAAAATCATTTACAATTTCAAAAAACTCTGCAGTAGTGTCTACTTGAGGAACGATGTCTTGCCAGTTTTTTTGGATCATATAATGAGTTTAAAATGTCACCTAACTCTTTAATTGTTGCAACTTAGCTCAACTCTGTTATTGAACAATTAAGTAACTATATTGAAAGTTAAAAGTTTAACATAAGATGTGCAATGCGATAGCAACCATACAATTTAACATAGGTTAGTAAAGTGTCCACTTTATTTTACCATTCTCTCCAGCAACGCAATCTTTTCTCTTTCACTTTTCAATAAAGCTTCATAAAGTTCAACCATTTTCTCAAGGGGATTAAAAGTACTGTTGAATGCAAATACAGCTCCATTATTTACACTGTTCTCGCTAAAAGAATTTATATAGTTAGTACTTAACTCATCCGTCATGTTCTTAATTGCTTCACTCGGGACCTTTAGTACTTTAGCCACATCATTCAGCAACTTATCATCGATCTTCTCCTTCTGCTCCAGCGCAGACACAGCCTGCTGGCTAAGGCCAAGTTCCGCTGCCAGCGCATCCTGCTTAATGCCCAGTATCTCCCTTATGCGTTTTACATTTCTTCCCTCGTGTATGTTTTTTTCAGTCATGGCGATGTTTTTAGTCGCTGCAAGTATACAAAAATTTGGTCTGGTAAAATACGCGGTTAATACGGTAAAATACAACAATTACTGGTAGGTTACAGCTTCCCGGTTTCCGTACTTGTATACATGAAAAAAGCAGTACCCAAAAAACAGGATAAGCCTGCCGATCCCTTCGCCGATAGCCAAACCCTCAGCTTCATGCTGCCCCATGGATTCCTCTTACTCTGTAAGCTCTGGAACATCACGCCCGAAACCATCTTAACCACTTTTATGGAAGACCTCAGCTGCGGCAGCTGGAAACGTGAAGGCCGCGATGAGGCAAAAACGCACCTGCAGCAATACGCCATCAGCATGCGCTTCGGCCACCAGCGCTACACTGCCGAAGATACCAGGCAGATGTTTATTGAGCTGGATGCCATCGGCATGCTATGGCCCGCCACAAAATGCACCGATAAAATGCTTAACCTCCACATAAAATGGCGCAAACAGTATTACCGCTTCTGGTACCGGAAATGGAAAAATAAATACAAGCCCTCCAAAAGACCCATCGAAATACTGGAATGATCTAACAGGGTTTCCAACCTTTCAAAGGTTGGAAACCCTTTAGCAGAAAAATATCCGCTACGCCGTGCAAAACACGTAGCACATACGTTGCTCATAATCTACTTTGCAGGTCATTGATTTTTTATGACCGTTCACCTTGCTTACGATGAAGCTCAATGGCTGAAACTATTATTTCTCCTCGCCGATACCCAGCAATGGATCGACGAACTTGCAAAAGATGCTTTCTCACAACTACCCATCTCTAATAAAAAACAATTATTACGAAAGACGTATCACCTCACGCCAACTGCATTCGCCCACATCATCGAAAGGCATTATTATAAGATCGGCCGCCATCCCCAGGCAGGTAAGTTTCATATCCCCATCATCGAAATACTAAACCTGCTCCGCGAAGCTGCTGCATTGCCCGCCACACCCGAACCCGGCACCCTTAACTTCCGCCGCACCCTGCACACACCCGAAACCGTCGGCACCGACAAACACGGCCATCCCTGCAGCATAGTAACCATCCTCATCGGCCCCGGCGGCAATATCATCACCGCATATCCCGGAATCTGAAACTTGTTTCTTGCAACCTGTAGCTTGCTGCTTATTGCGTACCAAAGGCATAGCAAAGCCGTATCAAAGGCATAGCAAAGGCATAGATAAAGCATGAAACAAGAAAAATCAGACAGGGGGTGTGGCTCAACTGGATGCGCAGAATGGGGCTAAAGCATTATCATCATTGGCAGGTTCGTTGGGAAAAGCCGATCTCTTTTTGAAGTTGCGGATTTAACCCCGATATATACTCAAAAAAAATGCTCAACGACAATCGTTGAGCATCTCATTGAGTAACCAGGCGTCATTGAGCAATTCAAAAATGGAGTTCGCACCCCTGCTCAGTTCTGAGCTAAATTATGCGGACCGGACGGGAATCTCAGGAGCGCTATAAGCTGTTAAAAAATAGCGAGATATAAAAAAACTTTCTTTTGCCCACCGAATTGCCTACCGAGCTACACTGAATGAAACATTATGAACTGCATTCGGCTCAAATACCTTCTTAAAGTTACAAAATATTTGTCGGTTTATTCAACATTGTTCTATGTTGGGCATCAGCTTGAATTTTAGTTATTTTTTTAACTGTAAATAGTAATTTATATCATGGCAAAGAAAATAAAACCTTTAAAATAGCCTGTTCCTTCGATAGCTTGCGGGAGTTTCACCAACTTTTGATTTGAAAAGCCTATTAAATGCTGCTTCAGATTGGTAGCCAACCTTACTGGCTATCTCACTAATATTTTCTTTGCTTTCTGATAAAATTTCTTTCGATTTTAAAATGCGCCAATTGGTCAAATAGCTTAATGGAGTTTCGCCTACTAATCTTTTAAATTCTCTGCAATACAACGATCGTGACATACCAGCAGTCATAGCTAATTGATTTAATGTCCAATCTTTTTCAGGAGATTCATGCATAGATTTTAAAGAATTACTAATTCTATTATCTTTTAGGGCCATCAGAAAACCTTGTTTTATATCTACCTGCTCTATATAAGCACGAATAATAAATACAAAAAGTATATCAACCAAGCGTCCTAAAACTAATTTGCTTCCTATTTTTTCGCCACTTATTTCTTCATTCATTAACAATGCGGCCTGCTCCAGCCACAAGTTTAATTCCTTAGTGGTATTATTTAAATGTATCACTTTAGGTAGCGACTTAATAAAAGGGTGTTGTACAGATGGAGTAAACTCAAAATGGCCACCCATTAATATAGTCTCTTCATCTTTCCCTTGAAATAAAGGTTTCCCAATGTGATAAGCTTTGCCGAATTCCGAAGCCGGCACACAAGTAGTATTCGATTTGCCTGAAATGAGATGTTTGGAGCCATGAGGAATACAAACAATATCGCCCACATTCATTTTTATGTCCTTCTCTCCCGGTATTCTCAAATAACACGAGCCTTTTAAAAGCTTCCAAAACTGCGAACGTGCATCTTGATCCATTTCTATACCCCAGGGTGAAGTAAATTGAAATTTTGGATAAACAACTGTTTTCAATTTGGCACTCTCTAAAACACCACTTAATGCATCCATAGCTTAAATAAATACGATTGAGCAAATATAATGGACTTTTTGATACCCATATTGCATCTTAAGAAATTAGTTTTGTGGGGTAAATAAAAACAATTTTAATAAACACTTTATGAAAAAAACAATAATAGCGATTGCAATACTAACCTTAACGTTAGGCTATCAAAATGTGCAAGCACAGGCTTCAAAAAATAATAATAAATCTAACATGGAAAACAAAATGACAGTAGAACAAAACAAACAAGTCGTAATTAAATTCAACAATGAATTTTTTGGTAAAGGAAATACAGACATTACAAAAGAGGTGTTTGCAGAAAACTTTGTCAATCATTCAGCACCACCCAATGCACCCACTAATGTCGGTCCAATGGTGAAATTCGTTACTGATTTTCATCATGGATTTTCAGATATTTCAGTGGACATTCAGGAGATTTTTGGTGAAGGCGATAGGGTATGTGTGAGAAAAACCATAACCGCAACTCATACAGGTGAATTCATGGGAAAACAAGCGACTGGTAAAAAAATAGTAATGCATATAATGGACATAGAGGTTTTTAAAGACGGAAAAATAACTGACCGCTGGAACCTCAGCGATTTTCCGCAGATACTTCAAAACCTGTAATTTCCAAATAAGTAGTTAGCCCCCACGAGAGCGGGGGCTAACTTATTTGTAGTCATATTAACAGAAAAAAAGAAAAAAATGAACGAAAGCATATTAATAACCGGAGCAAATATTGGGCTTGGCAAAGAAACTGCCCGACTGTTAGCCTTGAAACAAGAAACAAAAAAAGTAATTCTTTTCTGCAGAAATCAGGCGAAAGCAGAGGCAGCAAAAAAAGACCTGGAGGAGCAAACTGGAAAAAAGATCTTTGAAATTATTATTGGGGATGTTTCGGATGCAAATTCTGTAAGAAAAGCAGTAGAAAAAATAAAGGAACCTATTGATGCAGTAATTTTAAATGCGGGTGGAATGGTCGGTAAAATGGCTGGGAAAGTTACTCCTTCCGGTATGAATGAATTAGCTGCTACGAATATTTTAGGTCATGTGATCCTTGTGGAGGAGTTAATTAAACATGATAGGTTAAAAAAAGCAGTTTTATATCCCAGTGCGGAAGCTGTACCGGGAGTAAAGATGCTCGGAATGAAACCCGTGGCAATGAAAACTTCTTCTGCAGATGAGTTTGCTGCTGTTCTTGATGGGTCATATTTTGGTAATAAATTCGATGCGGTGCAAGCATATGGATACGTTAAATATGCAGCTACCATGTGGATGTTATCAATGGCAAGAAAATATCCTGAGCTCAAATTTGTTGTTGTGAGTCCCGGTAACACAAAAGGAACGCTGGCACCAGATAATCTTCCTCCAGCAATGAAATTTATGTTGAAGAATTTTATGATGCCTGTTGTATTCCCATTGATGGGGGGCATGGTACATGAGTTGGAAGTAGGTGCAAAACGCTTTGTAGATGGAATTTCCGATGACCAATATAAAAGTGGCGTTTTTTATGCCAGTAAAGAGGGTAAGTTATCAGGGGATGTGGTTGACCAAAGCACTTTTTTTACTGCTTTGAAAAATACTGCATTTCAAGATAACGCTGATAAAGCAATTCACCGTTTTATAAAATAAATATTACGAAATACAAGAAAACAACGAACCGCTAACATGGGGTTTATGAAATGGGGGCTGACGTGCTTAATTGAACGTTAGTCCTTTTTATTTACATTTGTGGTAGGTTGAAAGTGAGTGCTTCTAAATCCCCCACTTCATAAACCCCCGAACCGTTAGCAGCAATTCTTTGGTGACAGCCTGAGCAATAGGCGACAGTCAGACTATAAATGTGAAGTGATTTCTAAATGCGTACCTTTCCTCAATTAATTTTAGTTTCAAACATTTAAATATACTAAAATGAAAAAAGTAATAACAATAATTAAAGCATCTGCAGCATTATTATTAGTAGTAACATTACTAACTTTCACAAGCTGCTCAGACAGTAGTCAGCAGGAAAAAATAAAATCATTGCAAACTGAACTAGACAAATACAAAGCCGATGAAGCATTGCAGGATAAACGTCTTGCAGTTTTCGATACACTTGACTTTGATTTTTACAGCAATCAAAAATGGGATATGTTTAATCACAGCCATGCCGACAACATCAAGGTGTATTATCCTGATGGCAGTACCACAACAGGTTTATATCCGCAGCACATAGACCAACTCACGCCCATGTTTACTTTTGCACCTGACACAAAAATAAAAACGCATCCAATTAAATTCGGCCAAGGTGACTGGACATGTGTTGTTGGAGTAATGGAAGGAACATTCTCTCAGCCGATGCCAATCGGGAACGGTAAAACAATTCCTCCAACAAATAAAAAATTCAAATTATCAATGACCACAATCGGGCATTGGGGAGCAGATGGAAAAATGAGTGAAGAATATTTGTTCTGGGACAATCAGGCATTCATGAAACAAATTGGATTAGCTCAATAACATGAATCAGGAACAACAAAACAATCAGCAACAGCCAACAAGATTTCTTGTTTTTTCAGCCTCACTTAGAAATGATTCGTTCAATACACGATTAGCAAAATTGGCAACTCAAGTAATTGAAAAAAATGGCGGCAAGGTAGATTATGCAAATATGAAAGAATTTGATTGCCCCTCGTTCAATCAGGATTTGGAAATAAATGATGCCCATCCAGTAGGGGCAGAAGAATTTCGTAACCGCATTTTAGCAAACGATGCTTTCATTATTTCTTCTCCTGAATACAATGGCTCCATGCCAGGGCTTATTAAAAATGCTATTGATTGGGTTTCACGTTTTCGCCCCCAACCATTCAACGAACACCATGCTTTGCTCATGTCTGCTTCTCCTTCAATGGGTGGAGGCAACAAAGCATTGTGGTCATTAAGAATGCCATTGGAACATCTTGGAGCAAGAGTTTTTCCTGATATGTTTTCATTGGCAACAGCACATAAAGCCTTTACACCCGAAGGTAAAATATCGGATGAAACTTTGTCGAAGCGGTTTGAAACAAATCTTGTTGCTTTCATGCAACTTGTAGAAGCTGCAAAACATTATCCGTGCATGAAAAAAGCATGGGTAGAATTTTTGGGAGAACAACCCGATCCTATTACAGAAAGAGTGGAGTAAGTAGCAATCATAAGTATAATTGACGGAAATTAATCGCACTTAACCCGATATGCCACAAAATCGTGGTGAGAAGCAGAACTGCTGCTACAAAAGCATTGCCGCAATGTGGGCGGACAGTTATATGCTCAACATTGTATCTCTACCAATCTTCATTCATCTGCTTGACCGATAACCTTCCCCGCCTGCGCATTTTGCTACGCTCCCAGGGCGGAGGCTTGGTTTGGAGTTTTCAATAAAGTTTACGTTCTTTAATAAGCAGCATCACCGGGCGGACACAGCAACAAACCTGCCTGCCGGCAGGCAGGTACCCAAACTGCGGCAATGCCTTTCGTTAGCAGCCACCTTAGAATCCACTCACTAAATTCAAATAGGGTATGAAGATTTTAATATTAGGCGCAACTGGCCGAACAGGTCAACACCTGGTTTCACAATCTCTAGAGCGCAATTATGAAGTAACTGTACTTGCACGTGATCCGTCAAAACTTACCATTGCCCACCCCAAGCTTACTGTGAGAAAAGGGGATGCGTTAGACAAAGAAGCATTATCGAAAGCTATTCAAGGAAATGACGCAGTGATAAGTGCGCTTGGTGCTGGCAATTCTCTAAAATCTAAAGATCTGATTGCCAACGCGGCTAAACTTTTAATTCCAGCAATGCAAGAGAATGGAGTTACACGATTGATATTTCTATCAGCTTTTGGAGTTGGAGAATCATTCTCTCAAGCTAATTTTATTCAAAAACTCATTTTTCGGCTCCCACTGAAAAATATATATGCAGATAAAGAAAAAGGAGAGAAAGAAATTAAAGGCAGCAATCTTAATTGGACTCTGGTATATCCTGTAGTCCTTGTTAATAAACCGGCCACACATAACTATAAAGTAGGTGACAAATTGCCGATGAAAGGCCTACCAAAAATTCCACGGGCAGATGTTGCAGATTTTATGATTAAGCAACTTACGGATGACTCATTCATACGGAGATCGCCAATACTAATGAACTAATTTGAAGCCGAAAGGCGGCTGCTAACATTGCATTTGCGAACATTGGCGGCTTGACAAATAATTTTCAACATTTTATCGCTATTCAGCTGTGGTCCGGGTGGACCGCCAACTAACCAGCTTTGAGTTGTCAGACAAAAATCGTTTCTTTAACTGGGCACCGGCCAGGCTGGATCCCGAAATAATCGGGACAGGAAAAGCAACAAATGCCGCCACGTCGACAGCGCCGGGACGTAGCTGCAATATTTAAATCTTATATGAAACAGAAACCACTAATAGCAATAATAGTAGTATTCGTTTTGGCCTCGATTATTCTTATGATTTGGTCAATGCAAAAAACAAAGGAACAACATGATACAATTCGTGAGGACTTTGATAGCTTAAAAAATTCACTACGGCATACAAATGATAGCCTCGTAAGCGCAAATGATTCTTTGTTATTAAATCTTAAAAAGAAGCTTTCTAAATAATATTGCAGCTAACATAGGCGGCGAACCAATGTAGCGGGTTCGTGAAGACATGAACCAAGGCGAAGAAGATCTTCTTACATGCTTTCGATGTTTTATACGATTATAATAACATAAAAAATGCCTAACGTCATTCGAACATACCGGCTAAACCAACAATTCCGAAATCTGTTTTTAATTTGTGCATTCGCACTACCGGTACTGACCCAGGCACAGAAGATTCAGCTTCCCGAAGAATCTGCTGGTATTGACAGCATTGCCCGGACCCTGATCTTAGTATTCGACCAAGTCGACATTATTGCGTTAGGCGAGACGCACAAGTGGAAAATAGATAACGATCTGCGAATTGCTGTGGTTCGTCATCCTGACTTTACAAAGAAAGTGCGGTACATTGTAATAGAGTTCGGCAGCACAACAGAGCAATTAACTCTTGACCGCTATATTCGCGGTGAAAATGTACCTAAGGCCCAATTGGAGAAGGTTTGGAAGACCACAACCCAGGGCCAAAACGGAGTCTGGGATTCACCAGCTTATGCGGAGTTTCTTGCAGCCGTCCGCGACGTCAATTCGAGATTGCCTGCCAATTCGCAAATTCGCGTTCTTGGAGGTGATCCCGGGCCAGGAGACAACCGTAGCCGTGAGATAGCCGCCGTCGCCGTTCTGAAAGAGCAGGTGCTTCAAAAACATGGGAAGGCGCTGGTAATTTATGGCGCCGCACATTTCTATCGGGCAATGCCAGCTGATTACCTTTCTAACATGGGCGAAGACATTGGGATTGTGCGGATGCTGGAAAAAGATCATCCCGGTCGAATATTGTCGGTGATCCCATTAGGTGGCCGTATGGACATTCCGGCAGGAGCTGTCGCAGGTCCCGATCCCGACTATCGAAAGTTCGACCTTGCCTTAAAGACATCGATCCGCCCGGTACTGATCCCGCTGCAGCGTTTACCATTTCGGGATCTTAAAGCCGAAGAGTTTATGGGCAGAACAATATTTAACTGCCGCGGCCCGGGGGGATGCAAAAGTATTTTTCGGGGAAGTCCTTTGACTCTTGGCCAGATGGCGGATGCATGCATTTACATTGGCGGGGCGCCGAACAATTGACACAAACCTCCTACGCCGCCGTTTGGTCTCCGACCAACGGCGATAAATAACCTAAAGCAGTTAATACAACATAGCTAATCTGTTGGTCGGAGACCAGACGGGGGCGTTTGCTGGGTTTAGGAATCCGTATATTTCTTCCATCATGGGTGTTCCTTCTTCCATCATGGGGGTTCTTTAAAAAATGTATCGCCGCTCAGCAATCAACTTTCAGCAGTAGTAATGGGTGGACCATCACCTTTCCGGTTTCTCGTTGTCAGACAAAAGTTGTTTCTTTAACCTGGACACCGGCCGGGCTGGACAAGCAACGAATACCACCACGTCGGCAAGCCCCGGACGTTATCCGCAACTCTGATCACAGCATTACTTTAATTTAAATAGGCTATCATGATTAATGGAGTACATATTCTTATTTACAGTAAGAAAGCCGCAGCAGACAAGAAATTTTTTAAAGAAGTATTGAAATGTCCAAATGTTGATGTTGGTGGAGGTTGGCTCATTTTCGGATTACCTCCGTCAGAATTAGCCTTTCATCCTTCACCTAATGTTATTTCTAATGAGTTGTATTTGATGTGCGATGACATTCACCAATTTGTTGCTGAAATGAAAAAGCATGGTATTGAGTGTGGGCGAATTGGAAGCCAGGCATGGGGTTTACATACAAAATTGATTCTTCCAAGTGGCGGGAAACTAGGTGTATATCAACCAAAGCATGAAAGGCCAAAGCCTATGAAAGCTAAAAGTATTATGAAGAACAAAAAATCAGTTACCAAAACCGTAAAAAAGAAAAAGTAATTTCTTTCATTTTGAAACAAAAAACAGAGTTGCGTATAAAGCTACAAATACCCGTACTTCGCCAATGCCCGAACGTTGGTAGCTATTGTATGTGGACACACCCTAAAAATTATGGTATGACTTTAAGGAGAACTTTATTTTCGATCGCTTTATTTATTTCAACAGTTTCATTCGGACAGAAGGCAGAAAAAGTTTCAGGAGAGCTTTCACCAATTTTTGATATTTCACCAGATAATAAAAGCCTTGTTATATCGGTATCAAACGGAGAAAACGCTGCTCTTTATATTTATTCTTTTGATGACAATAAATTTGACCGACTAACAGACACAAAAGGTTATTACAGCAGGCCGGTTTTTTCACCAAAAGGCGACAAGGTTATTTTTCTATCAAAAGGTATAAGTTCAGAAACGAGTGACCTTTTTTCAGTCAATTTGGCGAATAATGAAGTCAAAAAACTTACAGACGGAAAGATCTATGTAACAGAAGCGGCGTTTGAGCCGAACGGAAAAATTCTTTATACAGGCGCGGGAACAATAACAAACTATTCCCCATTGGCAAGAAAAGCTCCACATGACATTGACCTTTATTCAATTGAGCAAGACGGAGCTAACTCAAAAAAACTTACTGATTTTCATGCCTATCAATTTACAAGCATAGAACCAAACCGAAAAGGCGACAGCATTTTATGCAAACTAATTGTCAAAGGCACAGAGGGTATTTATTTATTGTCGCTTGCCGACACAGTAAAAACAAAATTAGAAGCTGTAAATAATCCAAGACCTCAAATTGGAGAAAGTTTTTATGGTACACCCGCCTTTTCAAAGGACAACAAACAAATAAGTTTTACGGCACCATATCAACTGTACACCATGACTTTGGCTGACAGGAAGTGCGAAGAAGTCTGGTCGTCTTTTGGCAAGGAAGAGCAAGCAATGCCAATTTTTTCACGTTTTGACCCAACAAACAAAAAGATCCTGTTTGCCGTTCTAGCTATAGTGAACAGGCAATATGATAGAAACGCAAAGATCTTTTCTTATGACATGGCAACAAAAACTTTGACGCAACTTGCAATTCCTTTGAAAAATTGAATGGTTACATAGAATAACCGCCACTAACAAAGAATTGGCGCAAATACTGACGGGCGGAAGTAAGCCAGGCATTATATACACCAATCATCAATCAGGTGCTGACCGTATACTCATCCGCCAGCGGCATTTGGCTACGCTTATTGTTCCGCTGACTGGTTTGCTTACAAAATAATAATTTCGTTCCTTTATTGGGTTGACCGGACTACAAACAAGCTCACATTACAATAATGAACTTTGCCTTAATACTTCGAAATGTTGGCAAGCATATTCAGCTCAGCAAAACTGAAGCTGACTATTTTGTTTCTTTGCTTCAGCGCAGGACACTCAAACGGAAAGAGTACCTGCTTAAGGAAGGTGAGGTGTGCAAAACAGAAAATTTTATTACTAAAGGTTGTTTGAGAGCTTATACAATCGACAAAAATGGATTTGAGCACACACTTATGTTTGCCGTTGAGGACTGGTGGATAGGAGACCTTTGTGGTTTTTGGACACAGACCCCCTCAGCCCATTTTATCGATGCCTTGGAGAATTCTGAGCTTTTACAAATTTCAAAACCCGACCTTGACAAACTTTTTGAAACAGTACCAAAGTTTGAACGTTTTTACCGGATAGTTTTTCAAAATGCATTGATAACAGAGCGTCAGCGCATCAATCAAAACCTTTCTTTTACCGCAGAGCAACGCTACCTGAACTTTATCGAAAAATATCCAAAAATGGAGCAACGCATTTCTCAAAAACATATAGCTACATTTCTCGGGATTACTCCCGAATTTTTAAGCATGATCAGAAATAAAATTGCAAAAGGCTGATTTCTTAAACTAGTTTATTTGGTGATTGCGGCACTTGTATGTGCTTTGCGGCATGAAAAAGAATTCGGCTTTGCTATTTTTATTTATCCTGTTTATATTCTCCGAAGCAGTAAGGGCGCAGGGTACACAGCTTGAATTAGCAGTGGGATTTTATAAAAGCGACTTTAGCTTGTTAACCATTAAATCCCTGGATGACAAAAATAAGTTCTCTATATCGACACTTGCATTCTTTCAAAAATACTTTCGCAAAAAGGATCTTCTATTTGACGAAACGGGCGTGCAGACCTCTGTCCATTGGAATTTTACGAAAGATTTAAGTGTTGGCCCCTCGCTTTATTATAACAGCGTTTCCGGTTTTTCTGAAAAGCTTTCATTTCACATTTCTATAAGTGGAAGCCACTTTGTATTTGTCGCTGATCCCGCCATTTTTCATACTGAAAATGATGGCGGTATAAATGGTGGATTATTTTTTCGGTTACAATATGTAAAGCGTTTAAAACGTGATTGGAATTTTTTGGTGAACACGCAAGTGCTTACTGAGTGGAATAGATTTTCAACTCATTCACGGAGTTTCCAGCAGGTAAGAATTGGTGTTGCTTATAAGAATAATCAATTTGGCGCGGCTGCAGATCTTGATGCGTATGGTCATGAGCAAATCTGGAAAAAATCTATAGGAATATTTGGGCGAAAGGTCTTCCGGGAAAAATGATTTCTTAAACTATTTTATTTTTTAGCAGGGGCGGCCCCCGCAACTTTACAGGATCAAATAGTCAAACATCATAAAATATGAAAAATAGAATCTTCAATACAAACAACGACTGGACAGGTTTAGCGATCCGTCTTTCAATTGGTTTGATCTTATTTCCCCATGGCGCTCAACAAATGTTGGGCATATTTGGAGGTTATGGTTTTAGTGGTACAATGGGTTTTTTAACAGGCACAATGCACCTGCCCTGGTTAATTGCCTTCCTGGTTATTGCGATTCAATTTTTTGGCTCCCTCTCCCTGGTCACTGGTTTTGCCTCGCGACTCTGGTCAATAGCCATAGCTGTGGTTTTTATCGGGACAATTTTTACAGCACATATTGGTAACGGGTTTTTTATGAACTGGTATGGTACTCAAAAAGGAGAAGGATTTGAATTTGCTTTGCTGGTTATCGGGTTATCAATTGCAACGTTCATAAATGGAAGTGGTAAATATTCTATTGACAATATCATATTTAAAGGCCAAAAGCTTCAATAAAAAACTCTTTAAAGACCTGATCGTACACTCAAAGGCGCAATAATAGTTTTTCGCCGCCGTCTTTAGCGATGATCACGGGACTGGCAGTTAACTGGCTTTTGAAATTATAACTGTTTGTGGTTTGCTCCGTTCCTTGTTCCTTGCTCCTTGCTCCTTGTTCCTCTGTTCCTTGCTCCTTGTTCCTCTGTTCCTTGTTTTCTAGCCTGTGTAAAAACAAAAATGCTCAACGACAATCGTTGAGCATTTCATTGAGTAACCAGGCCTTATTGAGCAATTGAAAAATGGAGTTCGCACTCCTGCTCAGTTCTGCGCGATTCTGGTCTTGATCATGCGGACCGGACGGGACTCGCTCGATGTCATAAAAGTCGCTTAAAAACAAATAGTTATAAAGAGCTTTTTTCTTGCTAACCGAATTACCCACCTATCTCCACAGTTTGAATCTCATTGAACTAAAAAGAGCTAAAGTGCCGAAATAAAGATAAGATTTTAATGCTGAAATGAGCACGTTTATTACATCATAAAATTTGGGGGTTTTCACCACAAATAAACATTGTGGATTATTCTTTATATTTTTTAAACAGATACCATTTCAAATCCACAGGAGGATATAGAACAAAGAAGTTAATATGTTATTGTAATGCCTGCTCCAATCCCCATATCACTATCCCAGTGCGTGGATGCAGAAATATATTTTGTAATGATGTAACGAAATCCTGCCATGTATTCTTTATCGGTGTTGATCATCCAGGCAAACCTCAGCCTTGGTGTGACCGGAATATCCTCTCTCGATAATTGAAACCTGAACTTTCCATTTCCATCCACTCTAAAATCAGCGACTGTTAAAGTTGGTAAAGTATATGCAATACCGGCCACTACCGTTTTACGATCATTTTTATTGCTTGACTGGCCAAACCAATTCTTTTCTTCCTTACCAAACCAATTTTTGGGGCCTCCTTCCATTTTAAAATGATAATCAAAGCCTACATAAGGATACCACCATTGCATTTTGCCAAAATAGCGACCAATCATCGTTTCGCTTTCATAACCGTGCATATCATGATAACCCAGGTGCCACATGGTACTTAATTTCCAACGGGTATTTGCAAACATTGCTTCTCCATCAAGGCCATTAAATTCGATACCAACCCTGGCCATGAAATGAAATTGCCTGTCATCAGCAAATAATTTTCGCTGTGCCAGTTTGGGATTCGGAATCTCAGGATTTGGTGGCGAGTTTTCATACCGGAATATTCTTCCCATTCCACTCATCATGTGGTATAAGATATGGCAATGAAAGAACCAATCACCACCCGGTTCATTAGCAGCAAATTCTATTGTATCCCTTTCCATTGGCATGATGTCAATGATATTTTTCAAAGGCGAATATTCTCCCTGTCCATTGAGCAGCCTGAAATCATGTCCATGCAGATGCATTGGGTGGCGCATCATCGAATTGTTATAAAGGATGATCCTAACATTTTCGCCTTTCTTAATTAAGATCCTATCTGATTCTGATACTACTTTATTATCCAGGCTCCACACATAACGATTCATATTTCCAGTGAGGTTGAATTTTAATTCTCTTATAGGGCCTTCCCGTAAAGTTGTTCTTTCAGCAGCTTTGAGCATACCATAATTCAATGTAACGATGTCGGCTGTCTCAGCTTCCATATTCATACCCTGCATGCTATTGTTATTTGGCATTTGCATGTTGTGCATACCATGCCCTTGCATGCTATCTTTTTTGTTTTCTGCCTTTGGATTTTCCCGGCCTGTTACTTCCGGATACATTACCGTGTTCATGTCCATTGTTTGATTACTCATTTCCATTCCCATTGGCATTAAGTCACCACTCATGGCCATCATGTCATTCATCATTTTCATACCGGCAAAATATTTAAGCTTGGGTAACCTGGGCGCAGGAACCTTTTCGCCTTTACCTAACCACAGTGATGCCGATTTAGTACGATCTTCCGGTGTTATTAAAAATTCATAACTTTTATTCTCAGGAATTGTTACTACAACATCATAGGTTTCAGAAACAGCAATGATCAATCTATCTACCTCTATAGGTTCTATGTCATTTCCATCGCTGGCAACAACGATTATCTTTCCGCCCGAATAAGTAAGCCAGAAATAATCTGATGCACCAGCGTTTGCTATCCGTAATCTCAGCTTTTCTCCAGCCTTGAATTGTGGTTGCTCGTTTTGGTTCATTCCATTGATCAAAAAATTATCATAATACACATCACTTACATCCATCGCATTCATCCGCTTCCACTCATTCGTAAGCTTTGTTTTTAAATGTCCCTTGCTGATAGCTTCCGAAAAACTTTGTGTTGTACCTTTTTTGATCGCAAACCAATCGGTAGCATTGTGCAGGCTGCGATGAACTTCTTCAGGTTTCATATCCGTCCACTCGCTTATTACAACAGGAATGGTAGGAATGTCCCATTCCTTTCTTTTATTCATTATAAAAGCGCCGTACATGCCTATCTGTTCCTGTAATTCGGTATGGCTATGATACCAGTGTGTTCCGTGCTGAACGATGGGGAATTTATATACATGTGTTGTATGAGCCTTGATGGGCATTTGTGTAAGATATGGCACACCGTCATATTGATTTGGAAGAAAAAGCCCATGCCAATGCAATGAAGTCTCTTCATTCAAATTATTGTGCACATATATTTCTGCAGTATCGCCCTCAGTAAATATGAGTGTAGGCATGGGGATCTGACCATTCACAGCAATAGCACGCTTAGATCTTTTACCAAAGGTTACAGTTGTATCAGCTATATATAAATCATAACGGACCGTGTGTGGAGGTATATTGTTGATAATGGTTTTTATGGGACCTAAGTCTGTTTTTGGTATATCCATATTATTCATTTGCATATTTCCCATATCCATTCCGCTATTTTTAGAAGTATCCTGGTTATTGCCCATCTTCATATCGTTCATATCCATATTCTTTTTATCAGCCGAATCTTTGCCCATTTGCATGTCATGCTTTTCCTGTTTTGGTTTTTCCCTGATTAGCTTCATACCACATGTAGGGCAATTACCAGGTTTAGAAGAATGTATTTCAGGATGCATCGGACAGGTATAGCTTACAGGTTGTTGCATATTATCCTGTTTGCTCATATCCATATTTTTATTCTTAATGCTGTCTTTGGATATTTTCGCTTCATCACGTTTCTGAATAAGCGGTTGTTTTAGAGCTTTCGGTTTCTCTTTGACTAGCTTCATTCCGCACTTAGGGCAGTTCCCTGGTTTGGTGGAGTGAATCTCCGGATGCATTGGGCAAGTGTAGGTTGCGGGTTGAGCCTGTTTGTTGTTTTCTTTTTTAGACATATCCATTCCCTTCATATCCTGTTGCGCTGATGCAACAGAATATAATGTCAAACCAAGAACTATTATGATCAGTTTTTTCATTTTATAATTTTATTTTTTTTGGAAACTGCAAAACAAAAAGTTCTGCTGGGTATTAAATGGTGTAGTATGAGTTTCTTCTATGCACTTTATCCTGCTAAACCCTTTTTCAAACCTATTTGACATTGAAGATTCAGAATATTGTTTTATTTCCAAACCACTACATTTTTTAGGGCCATTTTCTGAAAAGGTTCCTAAAATCAAATACCCGTTGGCGTTAATTGATCGCTCCGCTATGCGAACATATTTTTCTATTTTATCATCAGATGTGAGAAAATGAAATGCAGCTCTGTCGTGCCAAAGATCAAACTTAACGGAGATCTCAAATTCTGTTATGTCTGAAACTATCCAATTAACTTTTACAGCATTTTTACCTAATCGTTTTTTAGCCCTTTCAATAGCTTTATTCGAAATGTCAAGTACATAAATATTTTCATACCCTAATTCGATCAGCGCATCAACAAAATGGCTATCTCCGCCACCAATATCAATAATGCCGGATTCTTTTGGAAGGCCAAATAGTGAAAGAAATTCTATGGAAGTTTTGGGGTATTCCTGGAACCAACTGAAATCATGTTCATCCCTGGTTTCATAAATATTTTCCCAATGCCTTTTTTGATTTACTGCATCCATGATCAATTATTTTTTATTTTTAACATACTTGCATTAATAGCAACAACGATCGTACTGACAGTCATTAATACAGCGCCTGCAGCAGGACTTAATAAAATACCTTGCTTATATAAAATACCTGCTGCCAGTGGTAAGGCAACTACATTGTAACCCGTTGCCCAGATTAAATTCTGAATCATTTTGCGGTGAGTAGCTTTTCCGAATAAGATCAAACTCACAATGTCTTTTGGATTGCTGTTTACCAAAACGATCCCTGCTGTTTCTGCTGCAATATCACTGCCACTACCTACAGCAATGCCGATATCCGCTATTGCCAAAGCCGGAGCATCATTTACACCATCACCTGTCATGGCCACAAATTCTCCTTTGCTTTGCAGCTCTTTTATCTTCTCTAATTTTTGATGAGGTAATACTTCGGCAAAAAAACTATCCATACCCAATGTTTCACTTACACTTTTTGCCACTTTATTATTATCACCTGTAAGTAATATCGATTTGATATTGTTTTGTTTTAAGGTTTTAATGGCTCCTGCGGATTCCGGCCGTATTTCATCAGACAAAGCAATATATCCGGCCAGTTCATTATTGATCAATACAAACACAACGGTTTCCGTATCGTTGGCAGTAAAGCCATCGGGTACAGGAATATTTTTTTCTTTTAAATAGCCGGGACTAACCACCAATATCTTTTTGCCTTCTACTGAGGCTTCAACGCCTTTGCCGGTAATAGCATTAAAATTTTCAGTTGAAGGGATAGCAACCGATAAATCTTTTGCCTTTTGCAGGATACCTGTTGCAATCGGATGTTCTGACCTTTGTTCCAATGCAGATGCCAGGCGAATGATCTCATTTTCGCTTAAATCTTTTTTAAGCAAAACAATCTTCGATACTTCAAATTTTCCTACAGTAAGCGTACCTGTTTTGTCAAATACTATAGTAGTTATCTTTCTTGCATTTTCAAATGCTGTCCTATTCTTGATCAACAAGCCGTTCTTTGCAGACAATGCTGTGGATTTTGCAACTACCAACGGCACGGCCAATCCCAAGGCATGCGGGCAACAGATAACAATTACGGTTACCATTCTTTCCATGGCAAATGCCAAAGATTGTCCGGTTAAATACCAATATAAAAATGTAGCGATACCTGCAAAAATTGCAATGATGGTTAACCATTTTGCAGCCGTATCTGCCAATAGCTGGGTTTTGGATTTAGATCTCTGTGCATCATCCACCAGCTTTATTACCTGGGAGAGATAAGAATCTTTTGCAGCATGTGATACGGTAACTTTAATAGAACCGTTTCCATTGATAGCACTTGCAATCACTTTATCGCCTTTTTGTTTTTGGACTGGTTTTGATTCACCGGTCAACATAGATTCATTGAGGTAGCTTTCTCCTTCCAGTATTATTCCATCAGCTGCAACTTTTTCTCCAGGCTTTACAAGAATGATATCATTCTCTTTTAGTGTATCGGTCTTAACATCATGCACCATGTTTGGCATTACCATATGTGCTTCTGATGGCATCAGCTGCACCAATAATTCCAATTCTTTGGATGCCCCTGCTATGGATCTCATTTCAATCCAATGGCCTAATAACATTATCCCGATCAGTGTTGTCAGCTCCCAAAAGAAATCCATGCCCTGCAAACCAAATACAACGGCGACGCTGTAGATGTATGCAACTGTTATGGCAAAGCCTATTAAAAACATCATACCAGGATTCTTTGTTTTCACTTCATCAACCAGTCCTTTTAAAAATGGCCAGCCACCATAAAAAAATACAATAGTTGATAAAACAAATAGTATATACTGTGAGCCTGCAAACTGCCAATGAACACCCAACCAATGCTGGATCATATTTGAAAGCAGCATTATGGGAACGGTTAGTATAAGCACTACATAAAATCGTTTTCGGAAATCTGCGATCATCATGGCATGATGATCATGCCCTGCATGGCCCATTGATGGATTTGTACCATGCATGCTGCTGTGACCCATTTTTGAATGATCCATTGTTGCGACTTTTGCAGGAATTTCGGAATGATGATGATGATCCATAATAAATATTTTATTCGCAGCAATCCTTTTTCCTAATAAAAATTGCTTTGAAAAGTTTGATCAATATTTTCTTTATCCTTTCCATTTAATTTTTTGCTGAAAGGCTATCTTTTGAATTTTGAACCCAGTTAATTATTATTGTTTTTTGTGCATTAGTAAGTCTTGCATTTTTGTGCATCCATTTATAGGATGATAAAGGCATAATATCATCTTTAATACTATTGGCAATTCCAGCCAGTTTGCTTAATTGCCTTCTTGATGTATAGTTTCCAAACTCGCTAAAGTTTAACTCCGCTTTTCCCTGCCTTATATGTTTAGCCATTAGCCAACCCATTGGTTGTACGTTTACATACCAGGGATATTCAGTGTTATTGCTATGGCAATCGTAGCAGGCATTTTTTAAAATAACCTGCACACTATCGGGAATGCTAACCATTTTTGAAATATCATTTGCCAATACCATACTATTTTTATTACGAGCAGGCCGAATAAACTGAATGACAATTAACACACCCAGTATTGATAACATTATTTTTTTAAAAAGGCTCATAGCTATTTTATTTCTTCTTTCACTGTTCCGCAGGTTGGCATTGCTTTCCCCAGGTAGGGATTACTGATCTCCTTTGTTTCGCTTATCCAAAAAGCACCTTTGCCTTTATTATACATCGGGCAAAAATCTTTATATAAAACCTGAGCACTCCCAAATGCTTTTACCAGGTCATATATGTCTATGCTTAGCATTTCAAAATGCTCCCGCTGATGCTCGATCTTTCCGCCATTTTTACCTATGTGTTCTGCATGCTCACCTGCATCGCCTGCTATATCTTCAAAAATTTTCTTTTGTGAAGCTGATAAAGTTGTTTTATCAAAGTTTTTAAATGTACTTCCCAATGTATTGGCCGCTGCTGCAGCATCCTTGCTGTTATCTTTAGCAAAAGCATTTTTTAATTGCAAATAAGTGTTTACAATTTCTTTAATGGAAACTGTTGATTTTATACCTGCACTTGCCGGTACATTAGATTTCGTTTCTGCAGGATCATTTTTTACCTCTTTTAATTCCATGCCACATTTAGAACAGGTATCCCCTTTCTTCCCGGTGATTTCCGGGTGCATAGGACAGGCATATACTTTAGCAGTTTCGGTAGCGCTGGTAACCGAATCCTTATTTGTTGCCTGGCTATCTGTAGATTTATCGTTAGCACTGTTGCAGGCTGTAAAGCCTATGGCTATAAAAGCCAGGAATATGATAATATTTTTCATGATCATTTTTTTGTTTGTTAAATGCAGATAACCTCAACAACTTTCTCTAAAAAGACAAGGCAAATGAGGTACCTGTTTTCTATAATGTTTCTTTAACGCTACCGCAGGTGAGCATGGCACTGCCGTAATAAGGATTTTTGATCGCCTTAACGTCGCTTAACCAGAATGCTTTTTTCATGGGGCAATATTGCTGGTATATTGGTTCTGCAGAGAGCTTTACCGTTTTTGCGAGTGTAAACAAATTAGCGGATAAAGTTGCAAACTTTACTCTTTGTACATTCAGGTCTTTGGTTTGAGAAATTGCAACCGCATCATTTAATAATGCATTACGGTTTTCTGCTTTTACAACTGCAGTATCAAGGCTATTAATTGCCTTTACAAATTCTGATGTACTTGCTGACGCTGTATTGGCATTGCTGGCAACCAATGCATCTTTCAGGTTATAATATGAAGTAAGTAATGGTGAAGACTTTGTTTTTGTACTATCCTGGGCAAAACAGAGTTGTGCCAATGATGTTGTGATAAATGCAACAAAAAATATCTTTTTCATCTTTATGATTTGATTAATGTATAATAAAACAATTACAGGCATGGCAATGCCATGCATAAGATCTTATACATTGAATCATATCTGGAAACTCTGGATGGCTATGCGAATATCTGTAATGGGAGGATGATGACCCCGGACAAAGTACCTCGTACTTGTAGTAGTTTGTGAATGATAAAGAATGTCAATGTTGTAGTAAGAGGAAATGAATACTGTAAAGAATATTGGGTTAACAAGTATATTATTTTGGGGAACTGCTTTATCTGACTGTGATAATTTTACTACTTTATCATTACAGCATTCGTCTTTTTTGGAACTCCCTTTTTCATCGTGGTGATGTTTATTGTGCTCATTATGATGTACGTGCTTTTTCCCATCTGAATGAACATGAACTTCTGATGCTTCTTCATCATGATGATGGGAAGAATTGAAACCCATATCTAAGCCAACAGCACATGCAAATCCGACAGCCATATTCAGCCCGAATACTATAAAGAGGAAGGCTGCCTTAAACTGTATAGAAGTAATTTTCTTCATTTGAATTACCCTAAAGATAATTTATAATTATTAAAGTTTCAATGTGGCAATAAAAGCATGACAAATGACATACCAATCATTAATGCATCTTCAATAATGGTAATGGTACTCATTGGGAGTTTAAAAACAGCACCCAAACATGCACATTTGATCTTTTTCCTGTTGGCCAGGCTTTGAAGCACCCCGATAATACTTACACTCATGACTACCAATGTTATCGAATTCGTTATCACCGGCTCGAATCCAAGCAGGTATGAAATACCTAATCCCAGTTCGATATAAGCATACACGTATCCCCAGCCCATCCACCTCTTAGCTATTATATCATAAGTAGCATAACTTTCTGCAAACCCTTTCAGGTCAAGTACCTTGAAAAAACAGAATACTATAAAGAAGCCTGCCATAAAATGCTGCATCCATCTTTCGGTACTAAATCCATATTTTGCTTCAATCAATAGACTAATACCTGTTATATATGCTGCAATGATCAGTACAGGCTTATAGGTAACAAACCAGTTACCAGACGCTTGGCTTGTATTAGAACTAACAGGAGGATGCTGATGCATACCGCCATCAGCTTCTGAAATAGTATAGTTTCCTGCCTTAGCTAAAGCTTCCTGCAAGACCGATACGGGAACATGCTTTGACATGGAAATAGTTGCCTGGGGAGCTGATAACTGAACTTCAGCAGTAGTTATATCGCCTATTTTAAGTAATGCACTCTTTGCCTTTGCCAAACAATTTCCGCAGGTCATACCGGTAATATTATATGTATGTGTCATGATGTGTATTTTGAATACAAAACTAACATGACAGCATGCACTACCTGTTACAGAATTACGGAAATGAATTATACTTATTTGTTTTTGACCGAATCGAGTGATTTTCTTTGTGGTGCTCCGAGCTTTTTAAAATGGCTTGGGGTTAAGCCAGTGATCTTTTTAAATTGGGCTGATAAATGAGCAACACTACTATATCCCAATTTGTATGATATTTCATTCAGGTTTAGTTCTGCATATACCAGGAGTTCTTTTACTTTCTCTATCTTTTGAAGTATAAAAAAATGTTCAATGGTAATGCCTTCAACTTCTGAAAATAATCTTGAAATTGCGCTGTAATCTTTATGAATGCTGGTGCTCAAAAAATCTATGATGCTAAAGTGTTCTTCTATATCACCAGTTTGAACTTTTTTGATCAGGAGTGTTTTAACTTTCTCTATTTGCTTCTGTTTCTGGTTATCCAGTAATTCAAAACCTAATTGTTGTAAGTTTTTATCCAGTTCTTCCAGCTGCTTTAATGTCGCAGGCTTTACTAATTCTATCTCACCCAGGCTTACATGCATGGATTGTAGTTTTAGTTTTTCTAATTCCTGCTTAACTACTAAGATGCAGCGGTTGCAGACCATATTTCTAATGTAGATAGTCATCTAAATATTTGTATTCCATTAAAAATAAGAATTTTTAAACTCTTGTCTGTTTTTAACATCATGCTGATAGGATACTGAGAGTGGAAGGTTCAGATATTGATATTCAAAAAGTAATTTCAGTTGTAAAATCAGAGGGGCAGAATGCGAAATAATAATTTCGGACAGTGAAGATGATGCATTTAACAGAACGCTGTTCAAGCTAAAGCATACCATGTTCCTTTTCCTGTACCATGCTTAAGCAATTGATTAGTCTCAACAAGATTCTCCAAATGTTTCTTGATTGTATTGCGATTGGCATTGGTTAAAACAACTACATCACTGATCGTTATGCGTCCCCTCGATTTCGCCAATTCCAGTATTTTAAGTGACAATTCCGGTAATTGGCCTAAAAGCAATTTTTCTCTTTCTACTTTTATCTCTAGTTTTTGTTTTTGTTGTTTAAGCGCCTTTAGAAAGAAAATGATCCATGGTTGCCAGTTAGGATTTTCTTCCTTTAATGTTCCCTGCGTTTGTCGTAAAGCGAGATAGTAACCTTCCTTGCTATTCTCTACCACAGATTCAAGCGAACTGTAAGGTACATACGCATACCCGAGAGAAAGCAAAATGTATGTAGTTAATATCCTTGACAATCTTCCATTACCATCCTGGAATGGATGTATTGCCAGGAACATAACAATAAAAACTGATGTGATCAAAAGCGGATGCATCGTTTTTTTGTCGATAGCTTCATTTGTCCAGGTTACTAATTCTTCCATTCTGAAAGGCGTATCAAAAGGACTGGCTGTTTCAAAGACTATCCCTAAACTTTTGCCCTCAGCATCAAAAGCTTCTACATGATTTGTATGCTTCTTATATTCGCCACGATGCCGGTTATCTTTTTCACTGTACTGCAGTAGATCCCGGTGCAGTTGTTTGATATAATTTTCTGTTAACGGAATATCAGCGTAATGCTGAAAGACCGTATTCATTATTTCTGCATATCCTGCTACTTCCTGCTCGTCCCTTGTAGAAAATTTTTTTATCTCCAGGTTACTGAGTAACGCTTCTACTTCCTGATCGCTCAGCTTACTTCCCTCAATTCTTGTTGATGACCCAATACTTTCTATTGTAGCTACCCTTTTTAAGGATGTAAGTTGTTCTGGTGCCAGTTGACCCAATGCCCTCCATGCCCCCTTAAATTCATCTATTTCAGCAATTAAAGAGAGTACCTGTGAGGTTATTTGTATTGACTTAGTATTTATCATTTACCCATATTATTACCCAAAAATACCCATAAAATAGGATTTACCCAAATAATTACCCATAAATATCCAAAAGAGAGCCTAACTCCTTGTGCAACTGGTCTTTTTAGTGAATGCATACCCATGGGTATGCATTGGTTTTTATTTGCAGAATTTCTCATTCTAAATAAAAAGCACCATGCACCACCCACTTAAGCTTACTATCAAAAAGAATAAAGTAAGAAAAGATGGTACCAGTCTAATCTACCTGCAATATTGTTACTCATCAACTAAAAGAACATTGCTTGGTACCGGTATTGCAATTCCGGAAGGTTATTGGAACCATAAAAACCGTTTTATATTAAGCACACTACCGCCCGAGTTCGGTAGTTACGAAAAATTAAATGCCGAGTTAAGGGAAAAACTAAGAAGAGGAGAAAGACTCGTAGATTATGCGCTTGTTTATGGCAATACATGTTCTGTGCAATTTTTGAAAAAAAATTTTAATGGATCAGGTGACAATTATACCGATCAGCCAACCAGTAGTTATAAGAAACTCGATGTTTTTTATCAAATCGAAAAATACATCAGGGATAAAGAAGACATGGTTCAACCGGGCACATTGACAACAATCCGAAGTATGAAAAAACATTTGCTGTGTTATCAGCAGCACAAAAAGATACTGGTAACATTTGATTCCTTTGATGCGAACTTCTATTCCCACTTTGTCAGATACCTGACCTATGATGTTCCACTGTTGCGAAGGAATAGAGTTGTTAAGGGCCTTAAGGTAAACACCGTAGGAAAGACCATCAAACACTTAAAATCCTTTTTAAAGGATCGAATGGCAAGAAGGATAATTTCTTATATGGATCTGAGCTTTTTAAAATGCATGGAAGAGGAAGTAGATGCGGTTTACTTAAGCTGGGCTGAACTATCAATAGTATATCACCTGGACCTCACTGCAAATCCACATTTGATCAAATACCGGGACATGTTCGTTATTGGTTGCCTTACCGGGTTTAGATTCAGCGATTTTTCAGATATCCAGATTGATGAGTTCAGGGACGGTATGCTATATGTGATTCAAAAGAAAACGCTCTCACCTGTTGTTGTACCCTTAAGAGAAGATGCCCGAAAAATATTAATAGATAAATATCAAATGCGGATCCCAAAAGTAAGTATGGTAAATTTCAATTATTACATAAAGGAAGTTATACGCCTTGCCGGAATTGTGGCACCTGTTAAAATATGTCACAGGAAGGGTAATAAAGTGCTGGAAGAAACAAGGCCAAAATATGCGTGGGTTTCATCACATACAGCCAGGCGATCTTTTTGCACCAATGAATATTTGGCCGGTACACCCACTGATCTGATCATGGCTATTAGTGGACATAAAACAGAAAAAGCTTTTAGAACATACATCAAAGCAGATAAGGTAAAAAAAGCTACTATGATCAAAAAGATCTGGGATGAAAGGCCCTGTTTATAGGCGTAAATAACGTGATAGACCAGGAAATAGACCAAGAATGACAGAACCCGCTATGGTAGCGGGTTCTGTGCATTTCTCCAGCGGACCGGACGGGACTCGAACCCGCGACCTCTGCCGTGACAGGGCAGCATTCTAACCAACTGAACTACCGATCCTCCTTTTAAGGACGGCAAAGATAGGTTTCCTGGCTTTTGCTGCCAAAAATTTTATACAAAGAAATAGCCCGGTTTCCGGCATATCTTATGGTGCATTATTAGTATTAGGTTTCCTGAATAATAAAAATATCCCAATTAAAAACCCCACCAGGAAGACAAGACAATTCGATACAAATAAGCATGTTTTTATGGTGGTAAAGAATGCGACAACCGGTGCTAACCCGTTTCCTTTCAATAGCAGGAAAATGGAGAACGAACTGTTCTCCAGGTAATCAAACACACATCCTGCAATGATCATCCATTTCAAAATATCATATATCCTGTATTGCTCATACAGTTTTATCATTATTACAAACATGGAAGTATAAATGAGCGGGAAGATAAGATCCAAAGGAAGATACAATTCGAAATAAGCCGCATGATCATACCCTCTATCCTTTGCTTCCTGTACATACCCTGCATCAAAGAAATTACTGAAGCAGGTTGCATGTGCATCAATTGGACCGGTCATACCAGCGCCGGCATGCAGGTAATAAGGAATTATCAAATGGAATAAGGTGCGAAAGATCACGAACAGCATGATATATACAGCCACACGTGATAATAACTTAAATACAACCGGATCTGTTTTCATTTTCATTTGGTTTACCATTTAACAGACTCGCAAAGAAATTTTATTTCCGGGTTATTCATCAGCCTTTTATCTATCCTTCTTAGCGTGGTGTCAGACATGAACCAGTTCATTGCATAACCCGGCTCGGTCTTAATATGCTCGTAAATTGTATCTGCATCCCATTCTTTCCTGGTAAGGTAAAGGGATACCTGCCTGTAAAGCGCACGGGAGCCGCTACCGCTGTCGAGATCATTGATATAGTTGACAAGTCTCCTGTCATTCACGGTGGTTTGCATATCATAGGCGCCTACGATGGTGAGTACGGGGCTAAGAATATCGTTTTTAAAAGGTGCAACGCTAACAATGTTCGCGGGAACGAAGCCATCACCCGGAGGACTGTTGATGATATGCAGTATCCTGAAATTGATCCTGCTTAATTTTTTGCTTATGGCCGGATCCTTTTTTGCTTCATTAAAGATACCCCTGATCTTTCCTGCACTGCACCCGCACCGGAATTATCAAAATAGCCGCCATCAACAAAATAACTGTCCTGTAGCCTGCCCGCGGGGCTTAAGTAAGGGAACCTTGCACCCAGTATGGATGCCGTGGTGATACTCATATCCCTGTTGCTGTCCAGCAGCTTTACCAGGTCGATCCTGCTGTTGAACAGGTCTTTTTCAAGGTCAAGATTGGTAACCACACCGGGATTGCCATCCTGCATACGGGTTGTATTCACGAACAATACGGGCAGGAATGTTTTTCCATTCTTCATCACCGGGAATGATGAAAAATTATCATTGAACGGAACTTTGTAAAGCTTACTGTCGCCGTCGCTTGCAGATATTTCAAATGAACTTTCCAGTGCACCTGCACGGTCATCCATCAATGGAGCATGAAATATATAATTGAAAAAATCAGGGCCCAGCATCCTGGCGAATGTATAGGTAAAATAATCCTGTTTCAGGAACGAGACGGCAGAAGCGGAATATAATGTATCCGTCCTTTGTTGTTTGTCACGCAATAAAGAAAAGAATGCAGCCACACCAACGCCTCCACCGGATGTTCCCGACAAACAAAAAATATGATCAGAGAACCTGCCCGGCAATGAATCCTTTAAAGAAGCATCTTCAATTTTTCCCAGCACGGCGGCCGTCCAGTAACCGGAGCGTGAAGCACCGCCATTGGATAAAACAAAATACATATCATACCTGGAATCGGTACTGTCGAGCCGCTCATTCAGCCAGGCACTGAGGTATTCTTTCAACTTTGGTTTTTTATTGTACCCATTCACGGCGTTTTCTTTCAATTCAAATGTGCGGACATGATGCGTCTCCTTCAGGCCCAGTAAAAAGGCAAGCAGCAGTAAGATGAAATGAAAATTCAGTTTATACCGCACCGAAAAAGCCGTCACTATATTTCCGAAAGCAAGCAACACGGCAAATGCAAGTATGATGAAAGGGAAGGGGCCCAGGCTGCGGGAAAAACGCAGGTTGAAAATAGCATACAGGTAAAGTCCGATACCAATGATACAGATAATGAGGAACCAGCGGAAATAGCCAGACTCTTTGCGGGGTACACAGAAATAGTCCATTACTCTTTCAAGTCTTGTCCTGTCATTTCCCATTCTTATCAGCTTTGTTTTAGCATCCTCTTCCATCATCACCCTGCGGAGGTTGATATAGAATATGAATACCACGTGCAGGAATAAAAGCATGATGAATAATCCCCAGATGGTCATACCGGTAAAGCTGATCATGATCGTAGCTAACCCGAAAGCGATCATCAACCCCCAGAATGTTTTCCTGAACCCGGCTTTTTTCGACTGTGTTGTTTCTACCCATTTATTGATGTACACAAAGCTGACGATCGCCCAGGCAAAAAAGAGCCAGGCCGCCAGGCTGGTTATCGGCCCTTTGATTATCGAGGATTTGAATATGGCTATTTCCAATACCAGGAAACAACAATTACCAATGCCCCGGGGAAAATCATCCAGGAAAGTTTTACCGATCTCAAAGAATGCAGCATTATCGTTGTATGCTTTTTCTGCCGCATCGTGATCCTTGTTCACATTTTCCATATCCCTTTCCTGTCTTGTCTTTTTTATATAAGCAATGATCCTGGCAGAATACCAGCTTACATAAGCCCAGAAAGCAATGCCAATAAAAAACAATAAACGGGTATGGTCAAAATGTGAGGTTGATTCATGCGGCTCTCCTTTGATATTGATGAAATCAGCTATGATATCTTTTCCCTGGCCCAGCGACCAGAAACAAAATACGGGCAGCAGCAGGAAAAGAATTCCCGGGAAGAAAAGCCATAGAGATTTGAATAACTGGGACAGGTATCTTATCGCTCCTTTCCAGAATATCGCTTTAAAGAAGTTTTTGGGAAATATGGCGATGACAAATATGGCAAGGACTATTATAAGAGCATACCATTTTACCCTGGTATAGGTACGCATATCCTGCACAACATCAGAAGAAGAAACAAAATGATATATTTTCCAGTCCTGTATCGCATCAATGACCGTAGCGATGATAATGATGATGAATCCAAGGCCAAATAATGTTTTCAGGAATTTGCTTTGAGTCCTCCTGCGGAAATACAGGAAGGCAAAGGAAAGATAAAGGCAATACACGATCATGAAGGCATAATCAATGATGATCATCTTTTTCACTGCGGAAGCCCGGGCGGGTGCTGCTTTCCAGTATTGCATGATAACGGTAGCATCTGCCTGCTTTGCCCTGTTGAAGTCCAGGTAGCCACGACCTTCTTTGCCATTGGAAGCAATATCATTTTGCCGGTTCAGTAAACAAAGTGAAATGAGGATGAGGAATGATGCGAGCAGGGTGACTGCAAAAAAATTAAGTTTCATTGCATTGGGTTTTGGTATTAGGGATATTTTTCCGGGGAATAAGAGGCAGCAGGATCTGAAGATTACACAAAGTAGATATTCCTTTTCAATTTGTCAAGGTACCCATTGGGGTATGGGCAATAAAAAAGGTATGGACTGCTCCATACCTTACTTACTATGATAATAATTTTTTACTTGCAGTGCATACCCATCATTCCGCCTGTAAGAACAAGTGAAACTCCAAAGCGATGCAATTGGTCAACGGGTGCGCCTGTCAGCAATTGATCATCGTTACTGTTCCAGCTCCTGTCTTTAAAGCCACCTACATATCCTGCCTGTATACCTATGCTGTTTGAATTCTTGGGAGACTTGAATGCGATACCTAACCCAAGCCTGTAGGTCATGAATGAATTCTTGAATTTTACGGGACGAATGCTGTTCTGTACAGAAGGAGAAGCTGCCACATCATCAAAGTCAACAGCAGATACATCTTTGTAAAATACGGCGTGGTATTTTTCAAAGCCAATACCTACCAGGGGATAGACCATTACTCTTTCTGCGGGTATCACATCATAACCAAGGTCGATACCTACACCCAGCATACGGGCGGCACTGCTTCTTTTATCCGGGTCGCCGGTTAAAGTACTACCTGCTGTAACCGTCATCTGCGAAATAAAATTGTGCATCTCGTGCATAGAACCTGCGGATATCGTAAAGAGCGAATTCTTCAAGGGCTTGTATTGCGGAAAACTTGCGATACGGCTGTTAAGTGCATCGAAATTAACGAATGTTACACCAATGCCATTTGTCATCATCGGCATTCCCATCTTTCCGGATTTCCAATCCTTCTTTTTATCCTGTGCCGTTATTGACAGGGATGCCAGGCACAATAAAATTAAAATAACGTTTTTCATAACTTTTGTTTTAGTGTTAGTAATTTGTTTTAATGTTAGTATCAAATCAATTATCGTAACCCTGATTGCATTTTTCATGCCGCAGAAAAAATTAGTTAAAATGCATATGGGTGTAAAAGAGCTACTTAGGGTTTCAGGCCGTTGATCTTGTATAATAAATGATAATAGAGTAGTACAGCTTGTTAAACAAAAATCATTTTCCCTGTCGTTGATCAAATTTTCTATTAACCCGTAATTGGGTAAATAATTCCTCGTGAGAACTGAAATAGATACTCTTTACTACAACTATAAAAAATTAAGGAGTGCTGAAGACACTCCTTATTCATAATTTATGGGGCCCGGTAGTATATGACAGAGATTTAACAGGGGTGTCTGTCACATCAAGCTCTTCTTTATTTCATTTTACTTTTTATCGATTTTGCTTTGTCCAAATGCTTTTGGAGTGTGGGCAATGTTTTTGAGGCAAAGTCCTTCACTTTTGCATTGGCATTATTGGCGGCTGCATCTTTAAATCTTTCTATACTTTTTGTATGCCCGTCGATCATCATATCTATAAAGTGCTTGTCAAAATCGGCTCCTTTCATTGCGCCCATATCTTTTAGATGATTTGCCTGCTCATCGGTCATCGAAGTGGGTAGCATTATATTTTCTTCGTTGGCGATGCCCATCAGTGTTGCGTTTGCCTGGCTATGGTCTGTTTCCAGCATCTTGCCAAAATCCTTTACTTCCTGGCTGCCGCCGTTTGCCTGTGCCTGCTTCGCCATTTCTACTTCAGCCATACCATTCTGTGCCGTGATCATAACAAATTCATTGGACGTTTTGCCCATCGTGGTATCTACTGTCTTATTAACGTTGGTAGAGGCAGTGGTATCTGTAGTGGTTGTGTCTGTCTTCTTGCTGTCGTTGCAGGCAACAATGAATAAAATGGCTGCGCTGCCAAGAGCTAATGCAAAAAAATATTTCTTCATAATATAAGTTTTTGTAAATAATAATTGACGCAACAAATGTTCTGTGAGTTGCATATCAAAAAGATTAAGATGAGATCTCAAAGAATAAATAAAACTCATACGTGAGGCAGCTTATATTATAACTTATTAAATGTTTTATATTTTTTGATTATTTATATTATTTTGGAATTACACCAAGACGAACATTTATGGAGAACCAGCAGCTACTGGTTGAACTGGGCGCAAGGATAAAGTCCATACGCCAGTCAAAGAATATGACCCAGAACCAACTTGCCGACAATTGTAATTTTGAGAAATCAAGTATGTCCAAGATCGAATCGGGCCAGGTCAATATATCTTACCTCACCTTATGCCGGATCAGCAAAGGATTGGATATACCAATAAAGCAACTGCTGCCTGAATGATCTTCAGGATAATTTGTCGAGACATTTCTTAAGGTCGATACCTTTTCCCAGAGCGCCGGAGAATATATCCCCGATCTTCTTTACCCGCTTCGGTACGGTATCGATATTGAAATCTGAAGGATGCAGTCCGGGCCTGACCTCTTTCCAGGATAACGGGGTGGATACTGTTGCGCCTTCTTTTGGACGAAGGCTGTATGCAGCTGCAATGGTCTGACCCCGGCTGTTTTGTAAATGATCGAGATAGATATGCTTGTTGCCTCTTTTGGCGAGGTTTCTTTCCATGGTAGTAAAGGCAGGCAATAGTTCATTTACAAGGCTGCAGGTAATTTCTGCGAAACTTCTTACCTGCTCATAAAGGTACTTATGGGCCATGGGTACATATATATGTATGCCCGTTGCGCCTGAGGTCTTGCAAAAAGCGGAAGCCCCAGCCTTATCAAGCACTTCTTTAAAAGCAAGTGCCGTTTCTATTACCTGTTCAAATGTATTTTTTTCGGAAGGATCTATATCAATGATCATATAATCTGGTTTGTCGAGAGATCTGATCGTTGAATTCCATGGATTCAATTCGATGCAACCGAGATTATTCAGGTAAGCAAGTGTTGCTTTATTATTACAGATGATATAGTCCACATCTTTTTTTGTTGATTCAGAATAAAGCGGGATACTTTTTACAAATTCGGGCGCATCTTCACCGGCATCTTTGTGATAAAATCCTTTATCCATGATGCCGTTCGGGTTTCTTTTTAATGATTCGGGCCGATCTTTAAGATAAGGCAATATATGATCAGCCATCGACTGGTAATAATCTATCATCATGCCCTTCGTGATCCCTTCCTTTGGCCAGTATACCTTATTACGGTTGCTGATCTTCACTTTTGTTTTGCCAATGACGAGCTGGCTTTCCTTGTCATCAGCTTTTACTGACTTTGTTTTTGGAACGGGTGCTGTTTTTGTTTTGCTCATAACAACATCTTTTATTGATTTATCTTCTCTCATCCTCAGGAAGATGGGATGACGCATCTTACCATCATTCGTCCATTCAGTGAATTTTACCTCACAAACATATTTCGGTCTCACCCAGGTAACGGGCATGTTTGTCTTTACTTTCTCACTGAAGGGTGACTTACCCGTGATCAGCGGCTTCAGTTTTCCATATACCTCTTTCAATGAACGCTCATTAAATCCAGAACCGGTATGGCCTGCATATTTCAATCCTTCTTTACCCTTTACTGCAAGTACCAGTGCACCAAAATATTTTCTTGATCCTGTTGGGCGGGTAAACCCCACGATCACTACTTCATCAGACCTGTGATGTTTGATCTTCAGCCATTCACTCGTCCTGGTTCCCTTATGATAGTGCCCGTCCGCTTTTTTTGCCATGATGCCTTCCAGCCCCTGCTTCCCCGCTGCATCAAAAAAATCCTTGCCTTTGCCAACCACATGATCAGAATACCTGATAACATCATTCTTTTTGATCAATTGCTGTAATAATTTTTTCCTGTCGGTAAGCTCAAGCCCGGTTGTGTCTTTCCCATTTAGCTCCAGCAGATCGAATACATAATAACAGATGGGGTATTGGGTGTTTTCTTCATAGTGCTGTAACTTTTGAAAATCCGATCTCCCGTCTTCATTCAGTACCACGATCTCTCCATCCAGTACTGCACTGTGTTTGATCTTTTTCAGTGCATTGGTAACGAAGGGGTATTTATTGTTGAAGACAAGTCCATTTCTTGAATATAATCTTATATCTCCATCATTGATCTCGGCGATGGCCCTGTATCCGTCCCATTTGATCTCGAACAGCCACTCCTTATCATCAAAAGGTTCATCGGTTTCTTTGGCCAGCATCGGCCGGATGAAATCATCCAGCTTTCTTTTGGGTGGTGCTGCCACTATGGGAGTTTTTTTTTAGGCTTTGCATTTTCTGCAAGCCATTTGTTGATGGGCGAACCTGCCGGCGTTTCTTTTTCACTGTCGTAGGCCTTTGTCACTGCGTATTCATCATTGTGTTTTATCAATAACCATGCGTTCTCCTGTTTGCCTTTTAATTTAACCAATGCGAACTCACCCTTTAATTTTTTGCCGTGCAGTGTGAATTTAAGATTACCGGCTTTGAGTCCTGCCTTTAACTTTTTTTCCGCATCCTGCCTTGACGAATTTTCAATATCAGTGTATTTTCCGTTATCCCATATCTCAACAATGCCGGCCCCGTAACCAGCGGGTATCACTCCTTTGAAATCTTTATAACTGTAAGGATGATCCTCTACCATCATCGCCAGCCTTTTATCTTTCGGGTTCATGGAAGGGCCTTTGGGTACAGCCCAGCTTTTCAACACGCCATCCATTTCGAGCCTGAAATCATAATGAAGATGCGAAGCTTTATGTCTTTGCACTACGAATGAGAGGGAAGCTGTACTCTTATTAATTTCCCCTTCCGGCTCAGGTGTTTCGGAAAAGTTCCTCTTCTGTTTATATTTGACCAGGCCCATCAGGAAGCTTTTTTACTTTTTGATCCGAGACTTGCTTTCAATTGCGACATCAGGTCCTTGGTCGTACTGTGTACCACTTTAAGATGAGGCGCTGCGATCTTGGCACCTTTACTTTTCGCTTTGATCATCTTTAACAACTGCTCTGTATAAGTATCCTTGTATTTACTGATATCGAATTTTCCTGTCAGTTGTTCTATCAGGCTGGTAGCCATTTTTAATTCCGCAGGCTTCACCGCAGCCTTGGGGATGTTAAGTTCTTTGGTATCCCTTATTTCCTCGGCAAAGCGGATCTTATTCAGGATGATCGCGTCACCCGACACCCTCAGGATAGCCAACGCTTCTTTGTTACGCATCACGAAAGTGGCGATGCCGGCCTTATTTGTTTTTTGCAGGGCCTCTCTTAGCAATGAATATGCCCGTACACCCGACTTATCCGGCACGAGGTAATAAGGAGTTTCATAATAAATACTATCTACCTCATCCAAAGAAACAAAATCACTGATGTCGATCGATTTGGTCTTTTCCGCACCTGCTTTTTCAAAATCCTTTTTATCAAGCACAACATATTTATTGTTCAGCAGGTACCCTTTTACAATGCTTTCCCATTTCACTTCCTTGCCGGTTTTTTCATTCACCCGCATGTAGCGGATATTGGCATTGTCCTTTTTATCAAGCATATCAAAACTCAACTCACTGCCCTGTGTGGCGCTGTATAATTTTACGGGAATGTTGACGAGCCCAAAACCAATGGCTCCTGTCCATAATGGTCTCATAAAAATTGTTTTAGTTATGAAATAACGAACCTGCGGGTTAGCCGCTGATGAAGTCTATCTAAAATCCTGCCAACGACAAGTGGTTCAGCTTTTCAGAATGTGTATCACATGAAGGTATAAAAAAAGGGTTTTGATGTTGATCAAAACCCCTTGTATCTCTTTGTCGTCCCTTCGCCGGAATTACCCGGATCAGGTTCAAAGGGTATGCTCTCAAGTTTTATTTTAAACTACCCCTATCAAAGAAATTCATTTTAACCAAGCCAAATATTGTGCCAGTTCAAAAGAAAAAGCAGGCTGGAAAAACAATGAAGGTCTTCAGCATTCGGGGAATTATATAAAATATATGTTTCAAAAAATCCACAAGCAGAACGGCTTCCCGCACAAAAAAATCCACATTCTGCTTCAGAAACAGTTATAAAATGAGTGGCACAATAAATGATTTTGAATAAGAGAATATATAATCCGGAAAAAATAAAATTGGAAGAGAAATGGAAACTAAATACAACGAAGCAACCTTTAACCGCCCGCTTGGCGACAGGATCATTGACGCACCCTTTGTTTTTATCGATATAAAAAAATACGGCTACCAGCTGATAGAGGAAGATGCATGGAGAAAGCATGACCGCAACAGTATCACAGTATATAAGTCAGACGGATTTACCATGGTATTGAGCTGCATGCGGCCCGGAACAACGATGATGGACAGCATAGTGGATGGCATTATTACCATACAGGTGCTGGAAGGGTCAATAGAATTTACGGTATCAACCGGCACGGTCAAGCTTCAAAAGCAACAGATCATCAGTGTTCATGCAGGCGTGATGTATAATATAAAGGCACTGGAGAATTGTTTATTGCTCATTACCAGTAAAGTGGAGAAACACGCAAAGGAAGTAAACTTTAAGCATGGGATGACAGGCTAATCACTCATCATATATATACATTTAAGATCCGGGATATCCCCGGATTTTTTTATGTGTATATAACATAGTTATAAAACTTAATGCACGTTTTCCCCATAATTCCCCAATCCCTTTTAGAGGCATGGTATTGGTATAATAAAAAAAGCGAAGATTTGAGGCGATAGGGTTTGCCATCGAAATTATATCCGTCATGAGGTCATCAACACGTAAAAGCCGGGAAAAAGACCTTTTTGAAATGCTCCCGCAAGCTATCTCTGCATTCAAAAAAAATATGATCGAACCCTTTTTCGGTGAACATAAGAATGCGAAATATGTCAACGAACGTCCGCCACTGCGATCCGAATTATATACAGAAGAGCAACTGAAACAGCACGCAAGGTTTCTTTCCAAAAGACATACACTCATCTCAGGACACCCGTCAGAGCAGCTTTTGAAGCGGCTGGCAGAAAATGAGAAGATATTACTGGATGTTCACTCTGTACTTACAGAAGCGGTAAGAAGAAATGAAAGGATCGTTCCTGCTGCGGAATGGCTGCTGGATAATTTCTACCTGATCGAAGAACAGGTGTACCTGGGTAAGAAGCATTTCCCCAAAGGTTATAGCCGTGGATTGCCCCAGCTTGCAAAAGGAGAATCAGCAGGATTACCACGGGCTTATGATATTGCTGTGGAAATTATTTCCCATAGTGACGGGCACATCGATTTGAATAACCTCACCGGCTTCATCACTTCCTACCAGGAAACAACTTTTTTGAAAATTGGGGAATTGTGGGCATTTCCCATCATGTTAAGACTTGCATTGCTTGAAAACCTGCGACGCCTTTCCATTCAGATGGCTGTTGACATGACAAATAAGTCACTGGCCGATGAGTGGGCAGATAAACTGATCGAAACTGCGGAAAAAGATCACAAGAACCTGGTGCTGGTGATCGCAGATATGACAAGATCGGAACCGCCCATGGTAAGTTCATTCGTGGCGGAACTGACAAGAAGATTACAGGAAAAAGGAAGCAGCCTCTCTCTTCCCATCAACTGGATAGAACAACAATTGTCGGAGAACGGGCTCACCAGTGATGAGCTGGTGCAGCAGGAGAATCAAAAGCAGGCAGCCGACCAGGTATCCATCAGCAACAGCATCACCAGTCTCCGTTTTTTGGGAACTACTGATTGGCGTGAATTCGTAGAGAGCACCAGCATTGTTGAAAAAATACTCCGGGAGGATATTAATAATATATATGCAGGAATGGATTTTTATACCCGTGATCATTATCGTCACTCGGTTGAAAAAATTTCAAAGTATAGTAATAGGACTGAAGAAGAAGTTGCACGGATGGCCATTGAATCAGCAAAAGAAAATGCAGCAAAGCATAATGACCCCAGGCTATCGCATGTTGGTTACTGGCTGATCGGCAAAGGCCTGCTGAAAATACAAAAGCAGGCAAGGATGAAGCCATCAAAGATGGACACCTGCCGCAAGATCACGAACCGCTTTCCCTTGTTTGTTTATATAGGCACTATCTTTTTACTCACTGCATTGATCAGTTGGGGACTCGTTGCTGTTGGATATACAGAAGGGCTGAGAAGCTGGAAACTGGGATTGCTTGCCGTGGTATGTCTTTTGGCCACAAGCCAGCTTGCGATCGATATCATCAACTGGCTAACCACTGTCCTTTCCAATCCATCACTATTACCCAGGATGGATTTTTCAAAAGGGATACCGGAAGGATCCCGTACCATGGTGGTGATACCTACATTATTAACGGATATAACCGGGATCAATGAACTGATCGAGAATCTTGAAGTGCGTTTCCTGGCCAACCGCGATGCAAACCTGTGTTATGCTTTGCTGACGGATTTTAAAGATGCAGATACCCAGGAGCAGGTGGGAGACAGGGAATTACTGATCGCTGCGCAAAACAAGATCCGCGAGCTGAACAAAAAATATGAAAGGGAGAGTAATGATACTTTTTTTCTTTTCCATCGTCCGCGTAAATGGAATAAGAAAGAAAAATTATGGATGGGGCATGAAAGAAAACGCGGCAAGCTTGCAGAACTGAATCAATTGATACAGGGAAAAGATGGACATGATTTTCTAATGATCATTGGCGAAGAGCGTATCTACACTTCTGTAAAGTACATTATCACACTTGATACGGATACACAGTTGCCACGGGATGCCGCCTGGCAAATGGTGGGTACGATCGCTCATCCTTTGAATCATGCAGTCTTTTCTGAAAAGAAACAAAGGGTCACTGAGGGCTATACCATTTTGCAGCCGCGGGTTTCCAACAGCCTGCCCGGTGAAGGGAGCTCACGGTATACAAGGATGCACGGCAATGAGCCCGGTACTGATCCTTATACAAGAGCAGTATCGGATGTTTACCAGGATCTTTTTGCAGAAGGATCATTTATCGGCAAAGGGATCTACGATGTAGCCGCATTTGAACAGGTACTTAAAGATAAATTTCCGGAGAACAGGATACTGAGCCATGACCTGCTGGAAGGATGTTATACAAGATCAGGATTGATAACGGATGTACAGTTGTATGAAGAATACCCGATGCAATATATTGCCGACATGCAGCGAAGGCATCGCTGGGTAAGAGGCGACTGGCAGATAGCAAGCTGGATATTCCCGCTCGTAAAAGGGTATGACAGGAAACTGCATAAGAACCCACTGTCCTTACTTTCCAAATGGAAGATATATGATAACTTAAGAAGAAGTCTTGTTCCATTCTCCTTTATATTATTATTTGTATTTGGCTGGCTGATCTCTGCCTTTCCCTGGTTCTGGACCCTGGCGGTTATCATGATCATGGTACTTCCGCCACTCATCGGTTTTGTGTGGGAATTATGCATGAAACCTAATGATGTGATCTTCTCGCAACATCTTATTTATTCGTCAAGAGCGGCAAAAGACAGGCTCAGCCAGTTGCTGATATCGCTGGCAACCCTGCCCTATGAAGCTTACCTGAATGCAGATGCGATATTGCGCACTTTATGGCGCACTTTCATTTCAAGAAGGAAGTTGTTACAATGGAATCCATTTCAAAACCAGCAAAGCAAAAAAAATGTTGTACAGTTCTATCGTGACATGTGGTTCGCACCATTCTTTGCGATAGTTGTTTTTTTATATCTCGGCATTAATTATCCATTCACACTTTTCCTGGCGCTACCTTTTCTTGCGTTATGGGTTACTTCGCCATTCATTACCTGGTTCATCAGCAGGCCTGTAATGCGCATGGAGGCAGAGATCTCAACAGACCAGGCTGTCTTTCTTCGTAAACTGGCGAGAAAGACATGGGCATTTTTTGAAACCTTCGTTACAGAAGAGGATAACTGGCTGCCGCCTGATAATTACCAGGAACACCCGGTAGAACGGATTGCACACCGCACATCACCAACCAATATCGGGATGGCATTATTGTCCAACCTGGCAGCGCATGATTTCGGATATATCACAACAGGTAAACTGATAGAACGCACTTCCAATACTATCCGTACCATGCAGCGCATGGAAAAATACCGTGGCCATTTGTACAACTGGTACGATACGCAATCGCTGGTGCCGCTTGCCCCAAGATATATCTCCACTGTTGACAGCGGTAATCTTGCGGGCCATCTTATTACTTTAAAGCAGGGATTGCTCTCGCTGGCAGGAAAGAAGATCTATGACAAAGCATTCTTTGAAGGCCTGTATGATATTTTCAGTATCGTTTTAGAAAAGACAGCTTCCCATGCCAAGGCAACTTTGCTGAATAAGTTCAGGCAGGAGCTGAAAGAGAATTATCCCGCCGTGCTCGATAATATTAAAGAGACGAAGAACTACCTGGACACATTACAAATATCTTTTGCCAGCCTGTTGATACAGGTAGATCTTGAATCAGGTTCTGAAGAGAACTGGTGGGCCCAGAAAGCCATTGCGCAGATCAACGAAGCAAAGGATGAACTGTCATCACTTTGCCCATGGCTCATGTTGCAGGATACTCCTGAAAAGTTCAAAGGCCTTATTCCTTCATTGCCTGCCGTACCAACGCTCAGGGAATTGTCAAGGATAGAAGAGATCCTGCTGCATAAGATAATCAATTTCGATTCTGTTGAGAACAGTGCCGAAGAAAATGGGTGGCTGAATTATTTCAGGTCGTTGATCACGGAATCGGGGAGAAGGGGAAAAGAAATGATCATCACTGTTGAGCAACTGGCGTCAAAGTGCGATGAGCTTGCCAATATTGATTATGATTTCCTTTATTACCGTACACAACATTTGCTTACCATTGGATATAACGTTGATGAACACCGAAAAGATAATGGCTATTATGACCTGCTGGCTTCTGAAGCAAGACTTACAACTTTCACTGCCATAGCACAGGGAAAGTTACCGCAGGAAAGCTGGTTTGCGTTGGGAAGACAACTTACCAAGGTTGGCAATACACCCGTTCTTTTATCATGGAGCGGATCGATGTTCGAATACCTGATGCCATTGCTGGTGATGCCTACCTATGAGAATACTTTACTCAATCAAACCTATCATGCGATCATACAGAAGCAAATGGAGTATGGAAGAAAACGTGGGGTTCCGTGGGGCATTTCTGAATCAGGTTATAATATGGTGGATGCACATCTTAATTATCAATACAAGGCATTCGGTGTGCCGGGTACCGGCTTCAAACGGGGGCTGGCAGAGGAACTTGTAGTTTCACCATATTCCACTATGATGGCGCTGATGGTGGAACCCAATCATGCATATTATAACCTGCAGCTGCTGAAAGAAGCAGGCTTTGAAGGCAGGTATGGATATTATGAAGCGATTGATTATACCCCTTCCAGATTGCAACGAAAACAAACAAATGTTGTCATACGTTCCTTCATGGCGCATCACCAGGGCATGGGATTTTTATCGCTCGCTTACCTGCTGCTCAACAAACCCATGCAGCAAAGATTCATTCTCGATACACAGGTAAAATCTGCTTTGCTGTTATTGCAGGAAAGGATACCAAGAGTAAGTACATTCTATTCACCGGTATTGCACGCTGCAGATATAAGCATCTCATCCCAGGATGATATGACCATGCGGGTGATCAGTTCGCCGCACACGCCAATACCTGAAGTACAATTGTTATCGAATGGCAAATATCATCTCATGGTCACCAACTCGGGCGGTGGCTACAGCCGCTGGAAAAATATTGCTGTCACACGCTGGCGCGAAGATCCTACCTGCGATAATTGGGGAACATTCTGTTATATCCGTGACGTGGAGAATGATAATTTCTGGTCTGTAGCATTCCAGCCTTCATTACAGCAGGGAGATAATTATGAAGCGGTCTTTTCACAGGCACGTGCGGAATTCAGGCGCACAGACCTTTCACTCGAAACGCATACAGAGATCGTGGTATCTCCCGAAGATGATATTGAACTGAGAAGGATACACATCACCAACCGCTCAAGAAAAAGAAGGATCATTGAGATCACCAGCTATGCAGAAGTTGTGCTTGTTCCGCCACTCGCAGAAGAGATGCATCCAGCATTCAGTAATCTTTTTGTGGAGACTGCGATCAACGAAGAACGGAATGCGATCATCTGCACAAGGCGCCCCCGCTCAGAAGAAGAACAGGTGCCATGGATGTTCCACCTGATGAAAGTAATAGATGCAGAAGTAAAGAGCGTGTCTTATGAAACGGACAGGAGTAAATTCATCGGCCGTGGCCAATCTGTTCACAAGCCAAGGGCGATGCAGAATGAAAATGCATTGTCGGGAAGTAAAGGCGCCGTACTTGATCCTATCGTTTCTATCCGCTACCGCATCGTTATCGAACCGCATGCAGCTGCCACCGTCAATGTGATCATGGGCATTGCAGAAACAAAAGAACTGTGCAATGTGCTGGTAGAAAAATATCAGGATCATCATCTCACCAATCGTGTGCTGGAACTGGCATGGACACATGGACAGGTAATACTGAGACAGATCAATGCAAGGGAATCTGATGCACAATTATATTCAAGGCTTGCAGGTTCTATCATCTTTGCCAACGATTCTCTGCGTGCTGATCCTGCTGTGATCATAAAAAATCAAAGAGGGCAGTCGGGACTTTGGGGCTATTCCATCTCCGGTGACCTGCCCATTGTATTATTGCAGATTGAGGATTCAGCAAACCTGGAACTGGTAAAACAACTGATACAGGCCCATGCTTTCTGGCGCATGAAGGGATTGATGGTCGACCTTGTGATATGGAATGAAGACCATGGGGGATACAGGCAGGTATTGCAAAACCAGATACTGAGTTTATTAACGCCGGGTATGGCTGCTGATGTGAAAGACCAGCCGGGTGGAATATATATCCGCTCTTCAGACCAGATATCTAATGAAGACAGGATATTGTTCCAGACAGTGGCGAGGGTTGTCATCTCCGACAGGCTGGGATCACTGGAAGAACAGATAACAAGAAGACATAAATTAAGAACAACAATACCTTATTTCAGTCCGACCAAATTCCACGCATCAAGTTTTACTTCTGTTGCACAGCCTGCAGGCTTGCAATTCTTTAATGGAACAGGAGGATTTTCTGCTGATGGAAAAGAGTACGTTATCATCACTACTCCTTTTCAATCTACGCCTGCGCCATGGAGCAATGTGCTCACCAATCCTGATTTCGGAAGTATCATTACTGAGAGCGGGCAATCCTATACATGGATAGACAATGCTCATGAGTTTCGTCTTACACCCTGGAACAATGATCCTGTAACCGATCTGAAAGGCGAGGCATTTTATATCAGGGATGAGGAGAGTGGAAGGTTCTGGTCTCCCTGCCCGCTGCCGTGCCGCGGCACTTCACCATATATAACCCGTCATGGATTTGGTTACAGCATTTTTGAACACAGCGAAGATGGTATCGATTCAACGATGACTGTTTACACAGATATAGAGGCGCCGGTAAAATTCATTGTGCTGAAGTTCCATAATAATTCACATCGTGCAAGACGATTGTCTGCAACAGGATATATGGAATGGGTGCTGGGAGATCTTAAGGCAAGAACACAGATGCACGTGGTGACCGAACTGGAACCAAGGAGCGGCGCTATATTGGCACACAATGCATACAATACAGAGTTCGATAACCGTGTTGCGTTCTTTGATGTTGATGATGCCAATAAAACGATCACAACAGATCGCACCGAATTCATCGGGCGCAATGGTACTTTATCCAATCCTGACGGGTTGAACAGGGCGAGGCTCTCGGGAAGAACGGGCGCATCGCTTGATCCATGTGCAGTGATACAGGTGGCATTCGACCTTGCAGAAGACCAGGAACGGCAGGTTGTATTCAGGTTGGGCGCAGGAAAAAATATCAACGATGCATTATCAGTTGTAAAAAAATTCGAGGGAAGCGCTGCTGCGGAGAATGCATTGAACAGGGTGCATCAATACTGGGAACAAACTTTAAATGCTGTGCAGGTTACAACCCCTGATCCTGCAGTTAATATCCTCACCAACGGGTGGCTCAATTATCAAACACTCGCTGCAAGGATCTGGGCCCGGAGCGGTTTCTACCAGTCGGGTGGCGCATTCGGTTTCAGGGACCAGTTACAGGATGTATTGTCGCTCATTCATTCAAAGCCACAACTGGTGAGAAGCCAGATATTATTATGTGCATCAAGACAATTCAAGGAAGGTGATGTGCAGCATTGGTGGCATCCGCCCGTTGGAAGAGGCGTAAGAACAACATGCTCTGATGATTATTTGTGGCTTCCCTATGTTACTGTTAAATATGTAATGGTAACAGGCGATAAGGCAATACTGGATGAATCGATCTATTTCCTGGAAGGAAGATTATTGAATGCAGGTGAAGAATCTTATTATGATCTCCCCATCCGTTCGGATAAGCAGGCATCCCTGTATGAGCATTGCGTGAAAGCTATCGATCATGCATTGCAATTCGGCAGTCATGGTTTGCCATTCATTGGTTCCGGCGACTGGAATGATGGAATGGACAGAGTGGGTTATCATGGAAAAGGAGAAAGTGTATGGCTTGCATTTTTCCTTTATGAAATATTGAACAGCTTCATTGACATAGCCGAGATCAAAAACGACAAGACATTTATAAAGAAATGCAAAGAAGCTTCATTACAGTTACGCACCAATATCCATGAAAATGCATGGGATGGAGATTGGTTCCGCCGTGCTTATTTTGATGATGGTACGCCATTGGGCAGCAGCAGCAATGAAGAATGTAAGATCGATTCCATTGCACAGAGCTGGTCAGTGTTATCAGGTGCAGCAGACCCGGACAGGCAATTAAAAGCGATGGATGCAGCAGAAAAATTCCTGGTGAGAAGAGAGGACCGTATCATACAACTATTCGATCCGCCATTCGACAAATCCAAAATGAATCCGGGTTATATCAAGGGTTATGTTCCGGGTGTGAGAGAGAATGGCGGACAGTATACACATGCGGCCATCTGGCTGGTCATGGCTTTCGCTTCGATGGGTGATAGCCGGAGGACATGGGAATTATTACAATTGATAAATCCATTGAACCATGGAAAAGATGCCGCTACGATCAGCACCTATAAAACAGAACCTTATGTGATCGCAGCAGATGTTTATGCAGAGCCATTACATAAAGGAAGAGGAGGGTGGACTTGGTATACGGGCTCGGCAGGATGGATGTACCAATTGATCATCGATTCATTTTTGGGTATAAGAAGAAGGGGCGACAGGTTATATTTTGAACCCTGTATACCGGCCGAATGGGGCTCTGTAAAGATCAGGTATCAATATGGAAATAGTTTTTACAATATTGAACTGGTACAATCAACGCAGGATATAATGCCGGCCATTACAGTTGATGGTAGCCAGGCAGCAGGTGATCATATTGCATTGGTTGACGATGGGGCAGAACACGAGGTAAAGATGAATGTCAACAGTAATAATAAGCTTCCCGGGAATGCCAGGAAGCCAGCTCTGTATCTAAATGCAGGAAAGTAAATGTTCAATTTAAAGTCCGGTATATCCTGAACTCATTGAATTGTTCTCGTAATTCCTGATCTTATTATATAGTGTCTTGCGATCGATGTTCAGCAGTTCGGCTGCTTTTGATTTGTTGAAATTAACCTGCTGCAATGCGTTGAGGATGGATTCATATTCTGCTTTTGCTGCGGTGTCTTTCAGCAGTATGCCCTTTCGGGAAGGGTTAGCATCATCCATCAGTTTTTTCTGGAAACTTCCTGCGGGCACATACATCCTTTCATTGGCAGGCATGATCTCGAAAGGAAGTGTATGCACGGGTATCTTATTGCCATCAGTGAGCAAAGCGGCACGCCGTATCACATTCCTCATCTCTCTCAGGTTGCCGGGCCAGGTATAGTTCATAAAGAGTTGCATCACTTCGTCATCAAATCCATAAATAGGTTTGCCAAGTTCTGTTCTTGTCTTTTGCAGGAAGAAATCTGCAAACAGGGGGATATCTTCTTTTCTCTTGCTCAGTTGAGGAATATGGATAGAGAATTCATTGAAGCGATGATAAAGGTCTTCCCTGAATTTTCCTTTCTTATAAGCATCCTGTAAATTCTCATTCGATGCAACGATGATCCTGACATCTACCGGTAATTCCTTAATGCCACCAACTCTTTTGAATTTTCTTTCCTGTATCACCCGTAATAAAGAAGCCTGTATCTCGTAAGAAAGGTTGCCTACTTCGTCCAGGAATAAAGTGCCGCCATTCGCCAGCTCAAAATGTCCTTCCTTGTCAGTCAATGCCCCTGTAAAAGCTCCTTTCATATGTCCGAATAATTCACTGCCAGATAACTCCTTCGATAAAGTGCCGCAATCCATTGCAACAAACGGCTTGTTCCTGCGCTTGCTCATGTTGTGGATGGTCTTTGCAATCACTTCTTTTCCTGTACCACTCTCACCATACAGGATCACATTATAGTCCGTGTTGGCAACGATCTCGACCTGGTAATATAATTCTTTTGATTGTTTGGATTGTCCCTCAAGAAATACTTCACCAGGCAATTGCCTGTTCAGCTTTTTTGACCTGTCGTCTGTATTGCCCTTTGATTCTTTGATGACATTGCTAAGTGCGTTCAATATCTCATCAGGTACAAATGGCTTGGTGATATAATCATGGGCGCCTGAGCGGATAACTTCCACGGCAGTTTTGATATCCGAGTAGCCGGTGATGATCAGCACGATGGAGTTGGGATCATATGCTTTTATCTCTTCCAGTACTTCTATGCCGGTTTTATCGCCGAGCATGTAATCGCAAATAACGATATCGAAATTCCCTTCTTTGTATTTCTCAATACCCTTTTCGCCGCAATGGGCTTCTTCTACTTCGTATCCATTCCTGTTAAGAAAATTATTAAGGAGAGAGCACATGTCATGGTCATCATCGATGACTAAAATTCTTTTCTTCATAGCTTCCAGTTTTAGGGTTGAAGAATTGTTATAAAAAAGCAGTAAAAAACCAAGCAGGTACGGCAGAGATAATTTTTCACGGCAAAACTCTGGTAAAAAAAGCCCAAAAATTATGCCATTCAACCTGAAGGATCGATGACCAAAAAGTTATCAATGGATCTTCCTGAAAGCATAGTGGCCCTTGATGTTCAGGTTAAGATAAGTTCCTTTTGAAGCGGCTCTCTTCATCGCATTGAATATCTTTTCCGGCACATTGAGATAGTCATATATACTCCCGGAAACAAAGATCACTCTCAGCGTGGAGGAATCTGTGTCATATTGAATTTTTGAAATAACGGAGGATGGCATGGGTCTTATTCATTAAAAGACAAATACAAAGTTTTTAATGGGTATTATTTTCCACATTCTTTACTGTGTTTTATTATCAGACGCTGCTTCAATAAGGGATCTGATATACGCGGTATTTTCGAGTGCACCCATGCCCCAGGTATTATTAAAATACAGGTAAACAGTCTCGATCCCTTTTGTAGATCTTATTTTATTGATAATATCATCAAGGTATGCATGTGAATAAACTGATTTGTAAAGAACCGGAGAACCATGGAACCTGAAATAGAACAATGGGGAAGTGGGTATGATCTCTTCAGGGAATTTGGGATGGCTCAAATTGCAGAAAGTGATCCTGGCTTTTTTTAATCTGTTGAAGACATTTCTGTCCCACCAGGTGGGATGCCTGAACTCAACCACATTGTTAAAGGATGGATCAACACGTGAAATGATATTTTCGAGTCTTTCTTCGGTGTAAGAAAAATCAGGGCCGAACTGGAAAAGCACACATGCCAGTTTTTCCTGCAACCCATTTTTTATAAGTGTATAAAACCTTTCCAGCTCATCACTAACGTTATTGAATTTTTTGTAGTGAGTGATAAGCCTCGGTGCTTTTACAGAAAATCTGAAATCATCCCCGCTCTCAGCATACCATTTTTGCAGGGTGCTTAAAAGTGGCAGGCGATAAAAGCTAACATTTGATTCAACCGTTGTAAAACGATCCCGGTAATAAACGAACCATTTGCTGGATGGCAGACCTTTGGGATAAAAAACATCCTTCCATTCTTTATAATGAAATCCCGAACATCCGATCCTCCATTCGATCTTTTTCTTTTTTACTGCCATGATCAAACATATAATTGCTGACATTGGATACAGAAGAAACTGCGTCGATGCGTTTTCCCCAAATGTTTTTTTACCAAGGGGATATGATCACGGGGACAGATCTTTTTAGTATGTGCCAGCCAGTGTTTCTTCAATTCAAATTTTTTCTTCCATTCCAGGAATTGAAAACTATATACGGAAGCTTCCCTGATCAATGCATTGAGTTTGGGTGACGGAAGTTTGTCAACCATGCTTTCGGGGTGTACTTTGATCCGGAACAGCACTTCATTTTTGATGATGTTACCTACACCGGCAAAAATTGACTGGTCGAGCAATGCGTCACAGACCATCGTGTTCTTTTTAGCCTTTAATTTGGCTTTTGCTTTTTTGGTATCCCAGGCGGGATTCATCACATCTGCTGACCAATCATAGATTGTATCGAGCCCCTCTTTGATCTCCTTTACCGAACAGGCGTAAAAATTAAGCTCACCCTTTTTGAATTGAAGGCTCAGTCTCGGTTCAGCATTTTTCCCTTCATTGATGCGGTAGGAGCCGAAGAGCATAAAGTGGATCCTTAAACTGAATCCTTTGAAACAGATAAGAAAATGCTTTCCCCAACTTTTGAAATCAATGATTGTTTGGGATTCTATTTTTTTGATATCGATCTTCTTGCTGTTCCCCGTTGCTTTGATGACCTTTTTCCCTTTAAAAGCCTGTACTTCTTCTTTTAAAATGATTATCGTTGGACCTTCAGGCATATCATCTCCTTATTTTTTAGAAGATGATTTTTTTGTCGCTTTATTTTTAGGGGTTGCTTTTTTTGAAGCTGCTTTTTTGGGCACCCTGGCGCCTGCTTCTCTTGCTTCAGACAAACCAATTGCGATGGCCTGTTTCCTGCTGGTCACTTTTTTGCCACTCTTGCCGCTTTTAAGTGTTCCGTGTTTTCTTTCATGCATGGCTTTTTCAACCTTTTCACCTGCTTTCTTTGAATATTTTGCCATAAAAACGCTTTTTTAATTGTTAGTAAGACAGAAAACAGGTATAAAAATTTATGCCAAAGTATAAGTAACTCTTTTGACAGGTATAATGTGTAAATAAATCCCCAGATTCGAAAATGAGCCACGGGACTGCTTTTTAACATCACTAAAACATTTTGTATACGACCTTTGCTTTCGTTTTTCACAAGTTTAAAATCAAATATCGATCACATGACAAAACCTAATCTAAAGAAGCTGTACCTATCTCTTTCCTCAGCCCTGGTTTTATTATTGCCTTTGCCATTTGTATTTGCAAAAAATAAACCTGTTGATAGAAAACCCATGCCTTCAAAAATAGAAACGGTTACTGTAAACTCTATCATGAAAAACGGGTTCGTAAAAGTTAAGAGCAGTTTTTCTTCCGTATATGACAGCCTGCGGCTGAACCTGATGGGCCTTTCGAAACAAACGTTTGATTATGCTATCAAAGGTTTCAATTACCTCGTGGAGACTGGTAAAGTGGCGAATGATAAAATAATATCGATCGTTGACTTCAGCCTTCCTTCAACCGAGAAAAGATTATTTGTAATAGATCTTGACCAGCAAAAAGTGTTATTCAATACTTATGTGGCCCACGGCAGGCAATCAGGCACTGTGATGGCGAACGATTTTTCCAACACACCCGAAAGCTATAAAAGCAGCCTGGGCTTTTATGAAACATTGAATACTTATACAGGACACAACGGGTATTCATTGCGTCTCGAAGGCCTTGAACATGGATTCAATGATAATGCTAACGAACGTGCCATTGTGATACATGGAGCAGACTATGTGAATGAGGGGTTGATAAAATCACAGGGTTATATCGGCAGAAGCTGGGGCTGCCCGGCATTACCACAACAATTGCACAAACCTATCATTGATAAGATAAAGAACGGAACCTGTTTATTCATTTACAGTCCTGATCAGCATTACATCAATCAGTCGAAGATATTGAACGCTGCTGCTTAGTCAGAGGCAAAGATTGTTTTAACGTCCGATGATCAACCAATCCCTTGCGAGAGCAAGGGATTTTTATTTGCAATATTTCGGCACTTCTCAATACCTTCACAAAAAAAATATATGAGTTTGCGCAAACAGTTACAGGGCACAGGTGTGGCGATCATAACACCTTTCAAATCCAGCATGGAAGTGGACATGGATGCCCTGGGGAAACTGATCGATTTTATCATCGGCAATGGAGTAGATTATATTGTAAGCCTGGGTACCACGGGTGAAACACCAACACTGGATGCCGAAGAAAAAGATGACATCATACATTTCACTTTTGAAAAAGTGAATAACCGGGTTCCTGTGGTGGTAGGCATTGGTGGCAACAATACAAAGGAAGTGATGGAGAATATGGAAAGCTACCCGCTTGAAAAAGCTGCAGCAGTGTTAAGCGCCAGCCCATATTATAATAAGCCTTCGCAGGAAGGTATCTTTCAGCATTATAAAAACCTGGCGAGTGCGAGTCCCAAACCGGTGATATTATATAATGTACCTGGGAGAACAGGAAGTAATATCACAGCAGAAACAACTTTAAGGCTGGCGAAGGAAGTTCCCAATATCGCCGGTATCAAAGAGGCCAGCGGTAATATGGTTCAGTGTATGCACATACTCAGGGACAGGCCCGAAGGATTTTTAGTGGTGAGCGGAGATGATCATATTACGTTGCCATTGATCGCGTGTGGTATGGATGGGGTGATCAGCGTTGCGGCTAACTGTTTCCCCAAAGATTTCTCCAATATGGTTCGTTTTTCCCTGAAGGGAGATTTTGAATCAGCGAGGCCCTTACACAATAAATGTCTTGAAGGGAACGATCTATTATTTGCAGAGAACAACCCGGCGGGTGTGAAGGCGTTCCTATATGAACTGGGGATCATTGAAAATGTGCTGCGCCTGCCATTGGTTCCTTTAAGCAGCGCTATCCATCAAAAGGTAAAGAGCTATCTGAAAAAATAAAATTATAAAGCTTGTTGATCCAGATCAGAAAAACCATATTTATCCTGTTCCTTTTTTTCATTTCGAAGCGTTCGGATGGACAGTATACTATACGCATAGAAATCCTCTCTTTACCTTCTGCACATTCAAACGACAGCATTTTTGTGGCGGGCAACTTTAATAGCTGGAACCCCGGCAAAGCCGGTTATTTATTTTCAAAAGAAAACGACAAGCAGATAATAGAAATAAAAGGCCTGACTGCTGATGTCTATGAATTCAAATTCACCAGGGGAGACTGGGGGAGAGTGGAAACTACCGCTGATGGAAAAGATGTGCAGAATAAATCAGTAAAACTCAGTTCAGACACAATCCTTCAATATACGATCGGCGGCTGGAAAGATGATTTCGCTGTTGCGCCACGCACACATACGGCAAGCAGGCATGTAAGTGTTATCGATACTGCTTTTTTTATTCCTCAGCTGAACCGCACACGCAGGATCTGGGTGTATCTGCCGGAAGGGTATAATAAGAGCAAAACAAGATACCCTGTAATGTATATGCATGACGGGCAAAATCTTTTTGATGAATATACTTCCGGCTTTGGTGAATGGGGCGTTGACGAATGCCTTGACAGCCTGATCGCAAAAGGGAAGCCTCCATGCATAGTAATAGGTATTGATAATGGAGGAGGCGTGAGAATGAATGAATATTCTCCTTATGATTTTACCTATGAAAGAAATAGTAATCATAGTTTATCAGTAGTAGCTGAAGGCCGGCAGTATACAGAGTTCCTCGTAAAAACGCTGAAGCCTTTTATTGATAAAAAATACCGGACCCTGCCTTCAAAAGATAATACCATTATAGCCGGCAGTTCGATGGGCGGGTTGATATCTTTTTATGCGATGCTTGCATACCCTGATGTGTTTGGAAAAGGAGGGATCTTTTCTCCTTCATTCTGGATAGCACCTTCGATGAAGCAGGTGACAGATTCACTGGCAGGTAAGATCGACAGTAAATTTTTCTTTTATGCCGGTGAGATGGAAAGCGGGTCAATGGTGGAGGATATGGAAAAAATAGAGGAGGTGCTGGGAGAGCGGTCTTCATCCATCATTTATTCAGTAACAGATCCAGACGGAAAACATAATGAGCAGGCCTGGCGTAAATGGTTTGCAGATTTCTACAACTGGACAATGGCCAGTGGTTTTAATAATGTGATCAGGGTAAATGACTGATCAGATGATATAGCAGCTTCCCTGTATGGCCAGTTCTGTATTTGCAAAAACTGAACTTGCCTCAGTTAAAAATTCATCCAGGCTTTCGTACTTGGATGAAAAATGCCCGATCAATAATTTTTTTACTTCTCCTTTTTGAGCAATGGAAGCAGCCTGCACGGTAGTGCTGTGGAATCGTGCAGCAGCACGTTCCTCCAGGTCTTTAAGATAAGTGGTCTCATGGTAAAGCAGGTCAACACCCTTTACTTTTTCTGCGAGTGTCTCATCATAAATGGTATCGGCGCAGTAAGCATAACTTTTCGGTTTTGGCGCAGCGATGGTCACTTCTTCATTGGGCACGATGGTACCTTTCTTATTTGCATAATCAAAGCCCTGCTGTAATTTTTCATAAAAGGCAGAAGGGATCTCGTATATTTTTGCACGCTCTGCATTCACTTTTCTCATGTTCCTTTTTTCCCGGAACAAAAATCCCCAGCATTCGATGCGGTGCTGCACTTTAAAACATTGCACTGTCATTTTTTTGTCATCCACGATCAATCCTTCGTTTTCCAGCGGATGAAAATACAGGTTGTAGCAAAGATGGGTTGCTGCGAATTTTAATTGCAGGTTTATGAGCTCTTCCAGTGCTGGAGGCGCATGCAGGTGCAGGTCCTGTGTGCGGTTAAGCAGGCTCATACTGGTGAGCAGGCCGATCAGTCCGAAATAATGATCCCCATGAAGGTGAGAAATAAAGATGCGGCTGATCCGGCTTCTTTTGACCTTATATTTTGCAAGCTGCATCTGTGTGCCTTCGCCACAATCAATTAAATAACTATCCTCCATGGTCTGTAAGACCTGGGCCGTCGGGTTCCTGTCGAAAGCAGGAATGGCAGAGTTATTTCCGAGAATGGTTAGTGCCAGCACAGCGATTATTTATCTTTAAGGAAGTGAATTCAAGGTCAAGACGCCATTAATTAAGAAAAAGCTGCATACGTACGGGTAATGAAATTAATTAAGATCATCACCGCTCATTAATTCTCTTTCTATTTCCTCCATCTGCACAATATCCCATGCCTCGCTTTCAGAAGGGGTTATATTCATCACGTCCAGCAGTTCTTTTTTTCCCAGCAGTTGTTCAACTGCAGGCTGCAGGTTGCAGATAACAAAAGAGCAGTCCTTCTCATAAAACTCCGATTGTATCTTCGCAATTCTTTCTGCAACAACATCCTCCATAATTTTAACGTTCTGCATGTTAAAAACAATATGTGGTATGTCTTTTTGAAGGTAACCAAGCAACAATTGGCTTAATTCTTCTGTCATATTAACAGATAAATCTGATTCTTCCGGGATAATAACGGTAAATCTTTCTTTGGTATCTAATTTGACATTCATTATTGTAAGTTCTTTTTTATAGTTCGTTGTCTTTTGTAAAGTAAGGAAATTTTAGAGGATGCAAAAAGCCGAACCGGCGAGCAGTCAATTTATGCAACTTGTTTTTATGCTTCATGAACGGAATTTGATTGGATGAAAGCGTTGCTGATAAAGGCCAGTTTTAACTTTTTAACATATTAACATTTCCCACTTGCAGCAAACTATATCTTTGAAATAATCGTTATTATTGTACAAGCTAAATTCAATATAAAATGGATAATAATTTTTCAGCACAGGTCAAAGAAATAATCTCCTACAGCCGCGAGGAGGCACTTAGATTGGGAAATGATTTTATTGGAACAGAGCATTTGGTGTTAGGTTTGATCAGGGACGGGGAAAATACCGCTGTTAAAATATTAAAATCTCTCAACATCGACCTATTCGAGCTTCGCAAAGAGATCGAGATCGCCGTAAAGGATAAAACAGGGAAAAATATCGCCAACATAAATTCTCTACCCCTTACCAAGCAGGCGGAAAAAGTGATCCGCATCACGGTACTGGAAGCCAAAGCACAAAAAAGTGCACTGGTGGAAAGCGAGCACCTGATGCTTTCAATATTAAAGAATAAAGAAAATATTGCTACCCAGATACTGAACCAGTTCGATGTTGACTATGACGTCTTCAAAAATGAATTGGGATTTGTGACCAGCAACCCACCTTCTGCAGAATTCAGTGATGAAGGGGATGACGATTTTGATGAGGAGAGGAAACAGTATGGCCAGCAGAAAACCCCACGCGGTGGTGCAGCCAATCAACCAAAAACAAAAACTCCTGTACTCGATAATTTCGGAAGGGATATTACCCGTTTGGCAGAAAACGGAACACTGGATCCCATCGTGGGAAGAGAGAACGAGATAGAAAGAGTTTCTCAGATACTTTCACGACGTAAAAAGAATAACCCTATTCTTATTGGTGAACCTGGTGTGGGTAAGACAGCCATCGTGGAAGGCCTTGCATTAAGGATCGTTCAACGGAAAGTATCACGTGTTCTCTTTGATAAGAGAGTGGTGAGTCTCGACCTGGCAGCTTTGGTTGCAGGAACCAAGTATCGTGGGCAGTTTGAGGAAAGGATGAAAGCCATCATGAATGAACTGGAAAAGAACCGTGATGTGATCCTGTTCATTGATGAGATACATACTATTGTTGGTGCAGGAGGTGCAAGCGGCTCACTGGATGCTTCCAATATCTTCAAGCCTGCATTGGCGAGGGGCGAACTCCAATGTATTGGTGCTTCTACACTGGATGAATATCGTATGCACATCGAAAAAGATGGGGCATTGGACAGGAGATTCCAGAAAGTGATTGTAGAACAGCCTTCGGTGGATGATACGATCGAGATACTGAACAATATCAAGAATAAATACGAAGATTATCACAATGTAACTTATAGCAAAGATGCTATTGATGCATGTGTGAAGCTGAGTGATCGTTACATGACAGATCGTTTACTGCCAGACAAAGCTATCGATGTGCTGGATGAAGTGGGTGCACGAAAGCACATTAAGAATATCAATGTGCCGCAGGAGATCATTGAACTGGAAAAAAAGATCGAGGATATCAAATCTGAAAAAAATAAAGTGGTGAAGAGCCAGCGTTTTGAGGAAGCGGCTTCACTGAGGGATACGGAAAAGCGGCTTCAGGAGGAATTGGAGAATGCAAAGAATGCATGGGAAGAAGAAAGCAAGCATAAGCGGTTCCCGATCGAAGAAGAAGATATTGCAGAAGTGGTATCAATGATGACGGGTATTCCTGTCAAGCGTATGGTCCAGGCAGAGACAGAAAAACTCCGCCGCATGGCAACGGACCTGCAGGGCGCCGTAATAGGTCAGCAGGATGCTATTTCAAAAGTGGTTAAGGCCATCCAGCGTAACAGGGTGGGATTGAAAGATCCAAAAAAGCCTATTGGAACCTTTATTTTCCTCGGACCGACCGGTGTTGGTAAAACTGAGCTGGCGAGAGCACTTGCAAGGCATATGTTCGACAGTGATGATTCGCTCATCCGGATCGATATGAGTGAATACATGGAAAAATTCACCGTCAGCCGTCTTATTGGTGCGCCTCCGGGATATGTTGGATATGAAGAAGGCGGTCAATTGACAGAAAGGGTGCGCCGTAAACCATATTGTGTTATCCTCCTCGATGAGATCGAAAAAGCACACCCGGATATATATAATATATTATTGCAGGTGCTGGATGATGGTCAGCTTACCGATGGAATGGGTCGTAAGGTTGATTTTAAGAACACACTTATTATCATGACCTCAAATATTGGTGCAAGGCAGCTTAAGGATTTTGGTGATGGTGTTGGATTTGCAACCCAAAGCCGCATGGATAATGCTGAAGAGAATAATAAGGCCGTGATCGAGAAGGCATTGAAACGCACTTTCAGTCCTGAATTTTTAAACAGGATCGATGATGTGGTAGTCTTCAATTCCCTTACTAAAGAAAACATATTTGAGATCATCGATATATTAATGAAAGGAGTGATGAAGAGGTTGAGCAATCTCGGGTTCTCTATGGAACTGACAGAGGAGGCTAAGAACTTCATCGCAGATAAAGGCTATGATTCTCAATTTGGTGCAAGGCCACTCCACAGGGCTATCCAGAAATACCTGGAAGACCCGCTGGCAGAAGAAATACTGAATATGAGTATCAAGAGTGGTGATATTATGGTTGCCACCCTGGATGAATCCAAGGAAAAGATCAAATTCACCCTCAAAAAAGAGGAAGAGAAAAAGAAAGAGAAGAAATCTGAGGTTTAAAACAACACCTCAAAAAGCATAAATAAATGCCATCTGTTGACCGGGTGGCATTTCTATTTTGGGGGATCTGCAAGTAAATTCTTAAAAAGTATAAAAATAATTGCGTTGATAATCAATTATTTGCCAGCTAATTTTAAAAAAACTGCGGAAATTACTAGGAAATGTGAAAAGTATTTTGATATATTTGCATCCCCTAACATTCATAGTAATTTTACTGTCTTTCACGTGTTTTCTCCCCTACTACGTTAAGTTGATTTTACTGTTATAATCTGTTGACTTGACAAATTTTCACAAGAAAAGAAATTTTTAAACCTCCAATATTCTTTTCCGAAAAGCCAGATGCTTATTTAAATCTGGAATCATGAAAAGAATTTTACCCCTGATGATCACTACTGTACTGATATGTGCAGTAACCAAAGCGCAGATCGTGCGCAATTTTACACCGCGATATTATAACGCGTCGGTAAAAGGAAACATAGTCTATGTTTCCAACAGTATCATTTCCACATCTGGTATTGGCTCGGGCAACCCCGGAACCGGTGAGATTCCACCAGCTGGAACCACTATGGATAATGATGGTAACGGTATCAATATCGATATCGATAACCCGGCACCTGCTGTTAAAATCCCTTTTGGAAGTGTATGGAATTACCATGCCCGTAACCAGGCTCCCGGTAATAACCCAAGTTCTACAGATTGGAAGCAGCCTTCTTACGTGCTTACTTCTAACTGGAACGTGAATGCTTCACCGGTAAATGGTCCCGGGAAGTATGGTTATAATTCCGGTCAGTCAACCTGTCTTCCCAGCGGTCAGGTACCCATATGTTTACCTCTGATTGGTGGTACTAAATACACAACTTACTACTTCAGGAAAACTGTAAGCTTTACCGCGACAGAATTATCAAGCACTTTTTACTCGATCCAGATGGACCTGCAGAGGAATGATGGTATCGTGGTATATATCAACGGTACTGAGAGAGTAAGGGATAATATGCCTACAGGAACTGTTTCTTATAGTACTCTTGCTTCATCAAACATCACACCAGGTGCTGCGGAAGCCGTTACATATCAATTAAGCCCTTCATTCTTTACTGCTGGTACAAATACAATTGCGGTAGAGGTTCACTTAAGATCCACAACATCCAGTGATATGTCTTTTGATATGCAGCTATCAGGTCTCAGTGATGGTGGAACATTTAACTCATCCTCTGCTGACCTCAACCTGCCCTCCTGTTCAAATATACTTTTTGCAGGTTTATACTGGGGAGCAGGTGAAGGCGTTAATGGAGGAAGTACTGCATGGATCACAGGTGAAACACAATGTAAACTGAAATTACCAGGCGCTGCATCTTATACAACTATTACATCAACTCAAACGGATTATTACAACTCAGGAGCCCCTGTAGGATTTAACTACACAGGTTTCCAGTGTTACGCAAACATTACCGCATTGCTCAACGGGACTAATCCCAATGGTACTTATACCATTGCCAATGTAACGCCACCTATAGGCAAGAATAATGCTTTTGGTGGATGGACGATCGTAATTGCTTACGGTAACCCTTCTTTGATCTCCCGCAATCTTACCGTATTTGACGGTTGTGCGGTAGTTCAAAAAGGTAACGCACCAGTGGATTTTACTCTTAGCGGATTCTTAACACCACCAACAGGGCCTGTAAGCTGCGAATTGGGTGGCGTTGTTTATGACGGTGACAGGAGCTGGAAAGATTCTTTCGCATTTAAACAAAGCGGAGCTGCTTCCTTCTATAACTTAACTCCTAATGGAACTGCCAACGCAGATGATATGTGGAACAGTACCATTGGGTACAAGGGCGCTGTTGTTACTACCCGTAACCCTGCTTTTTATAATACTGTAGGTTACGATGCTAATATTATCGACATGCCTAATGCGGGTAACGCACAGTTAGGAAATAGCAAGACCTCTGCTACTGTTCGTCTGGCTTCGCCGGATGAAATGGTTATCGCACATATTCTGACAACATCGATATCACAGTATAACCCGACTTTTGCTTTCGACAAGACGGCTACAGATATCAATGGCGGCTCATTAGTGCCGGGAGACAGTTTACGTTACCAGATCAATTATTCAAATTCAGGTAATGACTCAAGTACCAATACGATCATCACAGATAATTTACCCGCAGGAACTACTTATATGCCGGGTACTATCAAAATAGGCGGTGTTGCCAAAACAGATGCTGCCGGTGATGATGAAGCGGAATACGATCTTGTAAATAACAGGATATTATTCAGGATAGGTGTTGGTGCTAATGCAGTATCAGGAGGAAAGGTAGGCCCTAGTGTTAATAATAATGTTGAATTTAAAGTGGTGACAGCACAGGCCTGTAAGATCGTTAGTTGTGTGGGATCACTGAAGAACAGTGCAAGGATCAATTACTCAGGTAAACTATCCGGCAATGCTCTTTTTGATTCAAGCGGTGTGAATACTTCTGGTTGTATCATTAAAGGCCCGGTCATCAGCCCGCTGTCTGGTACTTGCTATACTCCAAAAGATACATTACTGGTTAACAAGTGCCCGGCTTTAACAATGACATTGCCCTGGAAAAAATATGCAGGCTATAGCTTTTATTCTGCTATGCCTTTCATCCCTGCTAACCTTATCAACCCTGCTACCCCGGTAGGAGCTACAGGTGTTTACTGGGCTTACTATACCAATGGCGCAGGTTGCTCAGATACGGCGAAGATAGCAGTGATCATAACGGTTTGTATTGATATCGACGACGATAATGACGGTATCCCGGATTACGTAGAATTCAATAACCCCGTTGCTTTACAGGATGCGAACAATAATGGTATTCCTAACTGGAAGGATCCTACTTACCCTGGGTATGTTGACAATAATGCTGATGGCGTAAATGATAATTTTGATTATGGCGCTGATTCAGATAATGATGGTATTCCTAATTTCTATGATACAGATTTCCCTGGATTCGTAGACAGCAATGGCGATGGTGTAAATGATAATTCGGATAAGGATCTGGATGGTATTCCAAACCAGTATGACCTGGATAGCGATAACGATGGTATCCCCGATGTAGTGGAATCTTACGGTGTGGATGCAAATGGAGATGGTATCATTGATAACTATACCGATACTGATGGTGATGGATTTTCACAGAACGTTGATGGTAATAATACAGGTGTACAGGGTTCAGGTAATGGATTGGGAGCACAGGACTTTGACGGAGATGGCATTCCTAACTACCTGGATACTGATAGTGATAATGATGGTATCCCTGATCTTATCGAAGCCAAAGGAACAGATACGAACAATGATGGTAAGATCGATTCTTTCAATGACGCTAATAAGGATGGTATAGCAGACAATGTTATCCTCGCCACCGCATTGCTGAAAACTGGACCGGATACAAGCCCTGTTGACGGAAGGGCGGATAATTACCCTAATAAAAACCTTGACCAGGATGCAAAGCCAAACCCTTATGACCTGGATAGTGACGGAGATGGAATCACTGACGTGATAGAAGCAGGTTTCACTGATGCTAATTACAACGGTATCATCGACGGAACATTTAATACAAAAGGCTGGTCTACCACTATAGCAGCAATGCCTGTATTAACATTGAGGAATTCTGATGCTGATGGCAAGCCCGATTACCTGGATATTGATTCTGACGATGATGGTATCCCTGATAATATTGAAGGGCAATCAACAGTAGGGTATAAATTACCGGTAACAACCGATACAGATGGTGACGGTATTTCAAATACTTATGATAATATAGTTGGTTTTGGCGGCTCGGGTATCATGGTCTATGATCATGATGGTGATGGAACACCTGACTATCGTGATCTTGATACAGATGGTGATGGCCAGCTTGATATAGTTGAAGGAAATGATTTTAACCTTAACAACAAAGCGGATGATCTTGTAACACTTACGGGTCTTGATACGGATGGTGATGGGTTGGATAATAGATTCGACTCGCTGAACTCTGTAACGAATGTAAAAGGTACTTCTTACAGGATGGGAACCGGCGGAACATTTACGGGAGACGCAACACCGGGTTCAAGATGTACGGTTCAGAAGAAGATCGCAACCAATATTGACAGGGACTGGAGATATGTAGGTACGGTACTGGCAAATGAATCATTTGACCTGAACGGAACTTACCAGGATAATACTGCATTCCTTGGGTGGACAATACTTACTGCAGAAAAGATCAATTATTTTGAACTGGAGAGAAGCACGGACAATATCAGCTTCATCAGGGTTGGGGTACTCAACAAGACCGTATCCACCAATGCTCCTCAAAGCTTCTCATTGAAAGATGATGTAAGCAAAGTAGCAAATGATGTTGTTTATTACAGGGTGAAGGCTGTTGCAGTAACAGGATCTTATTCTTACAGTAATATCGTAGCATTGCGTAAGCCTCTCATGCACATACCGCTTACTTTGATGCCTAATCCTGCAGGCCCGGAAATAGCATTGAGCTTTTATTCGGAGACCGCTGAAGAAGTAACCATCCGTATGATCGATAATCATGGTAAGGTTATGTTCACTGAAAAGAAGAAGATCGTGAAAGGAAACAATACCGTTCGTTTCTCGAACCTGGCAAGGTTCCCCAATGGGGCATACTCAATGCAGGTACAGGTGAATAATGGTGTCCTGTCTCAGCAATTTATATTGTTTAACTAAAAAATATGATCCAGGTTTTCAAGAAGTCAGTTCATTTATGAGGTGGCTGACTTCTTTTCTAATTTCATTTTGAATTCGTGCTTTTTTGGCTCATTTTTGCGATATCATGGGCAACAAAATAACAGTGACAATTGATGGCTGGTCGTCTTGCGGAAAAAGCACACTGGCAAAACAACTGGCAAAGGAGTTAGGATATGTTTATATAGATAGTGGTGCGATGTACAGGGCTATCACGTTGTACTTTTTTCGTAACCATGTTGACTGGACAGATCCTGACGAAGTACATGCGGCGTTGCAAAATGTGGTCCTTGAGTTTAAATACAATAACAGTTCACAGCAGTCGGAGATGATATTGAACGGGGAGAATGTTGAATATGTTATACGAGATCTTATTATAGCGGAAAAAGTAAGCGAAGTTGCAGCTATTGAAGAGGTTCGCTTTTTTGCTGTAACACAGCAAAAAATATTGGGTAAAAATAAAGGCATCGTGATGGATGGGAGGGATATCGGAACTACTGTATTTCCAAAAGCTGAATTGAAGATCTTCATGACAGCCGATACAGCAGTGAGGGTGGAACGCAGGTTTAAAGAGCTCTTTATTAAAAATCCTAATATAAGCCTCGAAGAAGTGAAGAACAACCTTGAAATGAGAGATTATATTGATTCTAACAGGAAAATCAGCCCTTTACGTAAGGCTGAGGATGCTGTTGAGATCGATAATACGAATATGAGCATGGAAGAACAATTACGCATCGCTGTAGAATTGGCACGAAATAAAATGGCGAAAAAACTTGCGTAATCAGATTTCAGTTTATACATTTACATCTCCTCATAGAAAATCCTGTTTAATACACAGGTGCTTACTTTGTCTTCCAAAATATCCAGCTGAAGAATTTCAATTATGTGATTTTGCTATGAAATTGCCTAAGGAGTAATTCCTTCTTATTTTTTACCTGTTGATTCCAATTCCCACTGAAAGTTCCATCGAGGTTCCTGGCAGAAGTTTATCCGTAACATAAGAAATATTACCAAAATGAAACAAATCTCTACTCCACAACGCAGTAAATCTTTATGGTTATCTGTAATAGCATTCATTTTAATCTGTTTACTGATTGCAAGCAAAGCAACTTTTGCTAATGTGGGGCCTGAAATAAAACAGGTGAACAATTTTTATTCCGCAACGGGTACAATGCCCGTGATACTTACCCCTCTGAAAGGCTATTATTCCAAAGGCGTATCCCATTTATACTGGAGCAGTTTGCAGGAAAGCAACAGTAGTTATTACGAGATCCAGAGAAGTGATGATGGGATTAATTTCCTGCCCGTTGGAAAAGTGATGGCAGCAAGCAGCAGCGATAAAGAAGTAGACTACAGTTATAATGATATAAAGGCAGCAGCAGGGGCGAATTATTACAGGCTCAAACTGCTGGATAAGGATGGAAAATACCAGTTCAGTAATATTGAAATGCTGAATGTGAATATAGAAGGGATCAATATTACAGGGATTTACCCCGCACCCTTTACTGATAAGGTGAACGTAACCGTGTCAAGTGCAGTAAATGCTGTCGCAAATATCTGTCTGTATGATAATACAGGTAAGATGGTGATCACGAGACAAAGTTTTCTCAGCAAAGGAGTAAGCAACTTCGCTGTTGACAAATTAAGTGGGTTACAGCCGGGGTTCTATATCATAAAGGTCCAGGTTGGAGATGCACTCATAACAAAGAAATTGATGAAATAATTTAATAAAGAGGTCAGATAACCAAGCACAAACAGAGATGTCCCCCGCCCTAAACGGGGGCTCTTTGTATCATGACCTAAGCAAAGTCAGCTATTAATTCTTCACTCGTTGAGGTAACAGGAAAAAAAGATGCCAGCTTATTGATCACATTTTCCACAAGGGCATCCGGGCAGCTTGCACCGCTGGTGATCAGCACTTTTATTTTTTCCTTTTGAGGTAAGAAATTTTCTGTTACCAGCTCCGTTTTTTTGTGAAGGTCGTAGTGCTGTATCTTTTTAGCAGATATGAGCTGGTCATCCGAATTGATAAAATAAGTTGCTAGTTTCTCTTCACATAATTCAACCAGGTGAGAAGTGTTGCTGCTGTTGTACCCGCCTACAACTATTGCCAGATCGGCATCCGTCTTCAGTAAACCGTATACAGCGGACTGGTTGTCATTGGTCGCATAACATAAGGTATCTCTCGTATCTGCAAAACGGTCTTCGATCGTCTCTGCATCGAGCCTGAATTTATCCATCATCACCTGTTTCAGGAAATCAGAGATGGCCTGTGTATCGCTGGCCAGCATGGTTGTCTGGTTCACCACGCCGATCCGTTCAAGGTCTTTTGTAACATCAAACCCGGCTGAGAATTTACCTGCGAATTCCTGTTTAAAATCAGCGGCGCTTTTTTCTCCGGTAATATATTTACCTAATGCGATCGCTTCAGCCATATCATTTACGATCACGGTAGGAGTATGAGCAGAAGTATGGGAAAATGTTGCCCTTGTTTCTTCGTGTTTGGGTTTGCCGTGAACTACTACGGTGTAATTTTTTTTGGCGATCTGTTCACTGCGGTTCCAGACCTTCTCTACAAAAGGGCAGGTGGTATTATATTTTTCTGTAGGGATGCCTATCGCATTTAATCGTTCTTCGATCTCCAGCGTTGTGCCAAATGCAGGAATCAATACAATATCAGTTGCCGTCAATTCTTCAAAAGGGAATAATTGTTTGCCATATGTGTCCTGTAAGAATTGTATCCCATGTTCTCTCAGGTCCGCATTCACCTGTTGGTTATGGATCATCTCACTCAGCAGGAATATTCTTTTACCCGGATTTTCTTCAATCGTACGGAAAGCGATATCGATGGCATTCTCTACTCCATAACAAAAACCAAAATGGCGGGCCAGGTAAAACTGTATGGGTCCGAAATCGAGCAGGGTAGGACTGAAATCCTTCTTCATTTTATCCAGCTGTTTCCGCTTGTTCTTGATAGCGCTGATCAATGGGCTGCGGTAAATGATAGGAACATTAAACTGTTTCATAATTATAGCTGCAAAGGTACATCGCGGGGGTTGATTATCGCTTCCTCTTTTAGGTGCACAGTTCTTACATTTGGTTAAATTATCAGGCTAATATGGATGGATCAGTATATAAAAGAGCGGAGTGGCTGTCAACAACCAATATCTACGAGGTCAATCTCAGGCAATACAGCCGGGAGGGGACCATCAATGCTTTTGCAAAGGAATTACCCAGGTTGAAAGATATGGGAGTTGAAGTGCTTTGGTTCATGCCCATTTATCCCATTGGCAAAAAAAACAGGAAGGGAACATTGGGCAGCTATTATTCGATCATGGATTATGAAGCGGTGAACGAAGAGTTTGGTACGATCCATGATTTTAAGAGCCTGGTAGACACGGCACATAGCATGGGAATGAAAGTGATCATTGACTGGGTTGCCAACCACAGTGCATGGGATAATGTATGGACGATAACGCATCCTGAATATTTTGAAAGAGATGCCGCCGGTAATTTTAAACCGCCCTATGACTGGGATGATGTCATACAGATCGATCACTCCAGTACTCCACAGCAAGAAGCTATGATCAATGCTATGAAATTCTGGGTGGAACATATTGATGTGGATGGTTTCAGGGCTGACCTTGCGCATCTTACCCCGCTTGACTTCTGGAAAAAAGCAAGAACAGAGATCGAGCCATTAAAACCGGGCCTGTTCTGGCTGGCCGAAACAGAAGAAATAAATTATCATCAGGTATTCGACGCTTCCTATGCATGGGAGTGGATGCACAAGACAGAGGACTTTTACAAAAACAAAGTAAGTATTTCAGGGGTCTATGATACGCTCAGCAAATACAATAGGGAATTTCCGGCTGCTGCATATCACATGTATTTTACCAGCAATCATGATGAGAACTCGTGGAATGGAACAGAGTACGAAAAATATGGCGATATGGCCCTGGCCCTTGCTGTATTCAGTTGTACCTGGAGTGGTATCCCCATGATCTATAGCGGGCAGGAACTTCCCAATAAAAAACGCCTTCGCTTTTTTGATAAAGATCCGATCCAGTGGACTAATGATCATGCATTGCATGATTTTTATCAAACATTATTGAAGCTGCGGAAGCATAATCCTGCGCTCCGTGCTGCAGACCCGGAAGCCACAACCAGTTATGTTAAAACAACAGGGAATGAAAATATCATGGCCTACCTGCGCAAGTATGATGAAGATGAAGTGTTGGTATTAATGAATGTAAGCGCAGGCAGGCTTGGCTTCGCCATTAATGATCCAAATATCAGCGGATCCTTTGTCAATATATTCAGTAAGGAAGAGAATCATTTCACTGCGGATACTTTTTTTGAGATGCAGCCCTGGGAATTTTTGGTCTATGAAAAAAATAAGGATAAATAAAAAGGCGGCACCTGGCCGCCCTTCTATCTAATTATTTATTAATTAATCGGAACCTAAAGAGATAGGGTACTCATAGATACCATCGTAGCCCGGGTAAAAGCCACTGATGGTAATGCTTTTATTTGAACCGATCGTTGATTTCATTTCTTCAATACTCTTCACCTCCTTATCATTTACTTTTAAAATGATAAAGCCGTCCTTCATCCTTGTCTGGTCATTCAAAGCGCCTTCATTTATTTTCTTTACAACCACACCACCCGTGATTCCGTATTCCTTCGCTTTTTTGCTATCAAGTGTTGTGAATTCAGCACCCAAAGCTTCCATCATTGCGTCGGCCTTTACGATTTCAAGTGTGCCTGCCTTATTTTTAAGTGTTACTGTCACGGTACTTTCTTTTCCATTGCGGACATAAGTCACAGGCAGTTTATCGCCGGGCTTATAGCTGCTCAGCAATCCCTGCATTTCTGCGCCATTGGAAACTTCTATGCCGTTGATCTTCTTCAGTACATCGCCTTTACGGATACCGGCTGCATAAGCGCCACCATCTGTTGGAACATCTGATGCATATATTCCTTCAACACCCACAGGAACCCCGGCTCTTTTCTTATCATCTTCAGAAAGATCGCTTGCATTCACAAAGCTTACGCCAAGGTAACCCCTTTGAACAGTTCCGAATTTGATAAGGTCATCAACTACTTTCTTTACGATATTAACAGGAATTGCATAAGAATAACCTGAATAATAACCGGTAGGAGATGCAATAGCAGAGTTGACGCCGATGAGTTTACCATCCGTATTGATCAACGCACCACCGCTGTTACCCATATTCACTGCAGCATCGGTCTGGATAAAAGATTCAACACCTGACCTTGGGTCACCGTTCCTGTCTTTATTCAAACCAAGGCTTCTTGCCTTTGCACTTATGATACCTGCTGTAACGGTTGTTTCGAGGTTCAAAGGATAACCGATCGCCAGTACCCACTGGCCGATCTTTACGTCATCTGAATTACCATACAATAAGAAAGGCAGGCCCGCGGCTTCGATCTTTATTACAGAAAGGTCATAGGAAGGGTCGGTACCGATGACTTTAGCCTTATAAGTTTTTTTATTGCTGAGGGTCACGGTTATTTCATCTGCATTTTCAACAACGTGATTATTCGTAACAATATAACCATCATCGCTGATGATCACTCCGGAACCACTTGCTCTTTGTTCAGGAATGATATTACGGCCACGCCCGCCGAATAACTGGTTGAACATATCGTCATCCAGCAGGTCGCTGAATGGATTTGTTTGCTGGTTCTTGCGGGGCAGGTTATTATTTACCTGCTTGGCATTTGTTTTTGTCTTGATGTGTACTACCGCAGGAGTGGCTGCTTCAGCGGGTGCTGTAAAATCAAGCGCACCTCCTGATGGATTGTTGCCGTCCAATAATCCTGCATATTTATAATTCGCAGGGATAGCGCCGGCCTGTTGTCCTGCATAAGAATTATCTTTTTTGAAGTAAGTTCCGTATCCCCAGATCACGCCACAAGTTGTTACGGCACTAATGACGACTGTGAATAAAATTTGTTTCCATTTCATTTTTCTTAGGTTTTTATTTTTTCTAAATTTTTGTAGATCTTTTGTATAGGCCTTTACAATTTATCAACTCGCATGCCTTTCTCTACAAAATAACGAAGCAATGACAAAATGCGTTTTACCTACTGCCATCTTTAACAATTAATTAGGAAGAGCTTCGTAGATGCATTATAAAGATAATAAAAATTGCATTGTATCTGTACCGTCTGCATAATCAGTCAAACCCGGTTGCTGAGCCTGTCCGAATGGAATGCCAGCCTGGCCTGCAATACATTGGATATCGTCATTTCCTTTCAGCATTTCCACCGTTTTTTCAAGGCTGTCATAATAACTATAATTCAGTCGGCTTATTGCTGAAAAAATGGCATCGTCTTCTATCAATAATGTCGCCCCGTCTGTCATGTAAAAAATGTTATTCATCAGTGCAAGTGACAACTGGTAATCGTAATTGTTTTTGTATTTGTGATGATCCCCAAAATATTTGTATTTGTCAAAGGCTTTTAACAGGGGAACGAAATCGTAACCGCGGGGAACATACAATTTGGTGACATTCCTGCAACCCAGCCCAAAATACTGGTGTATATCATCCGATAGCCTATTAAGCTCTTCCTCCGTTTCAGAGCCACTTATTACGGCAACACCCGTCCTGTTACGGCGGATGATATTTGGGTATTTTGAAAAATAGTGCTCAAAATACCTTGCTGAATTATTGCTGCCGGTAGCAATGTAGGCGTCACAACCTTTCAGCATTTCGGCGAATGATATATTGTTTGAGATCGATTCATCCCAGGAGGTTAATTTTTCAACAATATGCTTTAGCAAAACATCGTCTTTGGAAGATAATTTTATTGTTTGCCGGTGGCCGCTGATAAAAACGGATAAGAGATCATGAAAGCCTACCAATGGAATATTGCCTGCCATCACCAACCCCACATTTTTGCCGCCAATATTGTCGTCAAGATGATAATGTGCAGCCCAGGCCTCCAGTTTTTCTTTTGGCAAAAACTCGGTGTATATATTTTTCACGGCAAGATCAATGAACTCAGTAATGAACCAGCCGTTCTGTACAGTTGCTTTTGATTTGATGAGCTGCCATTCTTCTCCATTCTCCTGTAAATATTTTTTGAGGTATTGTAATAATTCGATTCGTTTTTGTAAATTCATATTGTTATTTTATATTGCGTTTGTCTTCCTTAGGAGGATATAAAAATCAAAATTACGATAGATGGCTATAAAGATCACAGAAGAATGCATAAACTGCGGAGCATGCGAGCCGGAATGCCCCAATAACGCTATCTATGAAGGTGGTGTTGAATGGGCGATCTCCGACGGAACTACGGTCAAAGGAAGTTATACTTTACTGGATGGAACAACTGTTGATGCTGACCAACGCAACCCACCGGTGGCAACTGACATCTATTATATAACACCCAACAAGTGTACCGAGTGCCAGGGATTCCACGAAGAACCACAGTGTGCTGCCGTTTGCCCGGTAGACTGTTGTGTGCCTGATGAAATGTATAAGGAAACGGTGGATGAGTTAATAGCGAAAAAAGATAAACTGCATATCTGATCTACATTATTAAGTATTTGATCCGCGGAAGCGGGTAATACAAGCGGGTGATATTTCCTGCTAACCGGCGAGGGTATTTTGAAATACTTTCGCCTTTTTATTTTGGCCCTTTTTCGCTAAATTGTTGCATGAAGAAATGCCTGATTTTTGCTTTTCCCTTCCTGTTATTCGTATCCTGCAATTATTTCTCAAAGAAAAAAAATGAGCCTGGTGTTGATGACCGGCTGAAGATGATGAACACGGACAGGGCTTTCTCCAAAATGAGTGAAGAAAAGGGGATGAAAAATGCATTCCTCGAATACATCGACAGCAATGGCGTATTGTTACGTGCTGATCATATGCCCATCATTGGGGCAGATGCGATCGACTTCCTCATCCAGCAAAACGATTCCTCCTTTATCTTAAAATGGGAACCAAAATTCGGGACCGTAGCCCAGTCAGGCGAACTCGGGTATACTTATGGGATATGGGCATTGACACTGAAGCAAAAAGATACCACCACTTATGGTACTTATATCAGCATCTGGAAAAAAGATGCCAATGGCAACTGGAAATATGTGCTTGATTCGGGCAATGAAGGCCTTGGCGACCTGGACAGCCAGTAACAGCGGTTGAGAAATTGTTAAATTGATAAATTTTCAGCCTGCAATGACCATAAAATTAAAAGCCTGATTTATATTTCGTTTCTTTGTTAAACAACCAACCACTCACAAGAGAATGAAGAAAAAGATCGCACTTATTACCGGTGGCTATTCCGGTGAAGCAGTAATCTCATATAAAAGTGCTATTGCCATTGAAAAAAATATCGATACCGAAAAATGGGATTGCTATAAGATCGATATCAACCCGGCAGGGTGGAACTATCTGTCACCGGGAGGCCAGCAATTTCCCATCGATAAGAACGATTTCTCCATCACTGTTGACGGTAATAAAATAAAATTCGACGCTGTACTTGTCAGCCTTCACGGAACACCGGGCGAAGACGGAAAGCTGCAGGGTTATTTCGATACACTGAACATACCTTATTCAACCTGCGATACCGCCACATCGGCGCTCACTTTTAATAAACGTTATACGGTTGCCGTGGCTTCCTTTGCGGGGATGCACGTAGCAAGATCTGTTCATCTCTTTAAAGAAATACCTGTTACTGCAGCGGAAATTTTAAAAGAATTGAAGCTGCCCGTCTTTGTAAAGCCAAATAATGGCGGCAGCAGTATCGGCATGAGCAAGGTGAAAAAAGCTGAAGATCTGGAGGCAGCATTGGACAAAGCCTTTAAAGAAGATGACCAGGTATTGGTGGAAGAGTTCATTAAAGGAAGGGAGTTTACGATCGGTGTGTTCTTATCAAAGGGAAAAATAATTGCGCTGCCCATCACAGAGATCATTGCCAAAAATGAGTTCTTCGACTTCGAAGCCAAGTATGAAGGCGCAAGTGAAGAGATCACGCCCGCTAAGGTTGATGAATCTATTGCAGAAAAAGTGAGAGCACAGGCAAAAAAGGCTTATGCAGTTTTCAATTGCAAAGGGATCGTGCGCATGGATTTTATTTATGATGAGGATTCGGGTAACCCGTTCCTGCTGGAAATTAATACAGTGCCCGGACAAAGTGAAGCCAGCCTGGTGCCGCAACAGGTTGTTGCCATGGGCTGGACACTAAAAGAATTCTATACAGCGTTGATAGAAGAGTGTTTTAATAAAAAATGAACAGGCTAAGCATAAACTCCAACGATCAAGATGAATAAAGTCTTTAAAAAAATTACGGACCAGCCTTTTTGGGTAAACTTCCTGGTTGCTATTGCTATAGCATTGTTGTTGCTATTCCTCTTCTTAAAAATGCTGGGATGGATAACCAAACACGGAAAATACCTGACTGTGCCTGCTATTACCGGGATGAAAACAGATGATGCGATCAAACTGCTGGAAAAACAGGGGTTTGATGTATATATACAGGATTCGATCTTTACTGATACGGCGGCAAGAGGCATTGTACTGAAACAATTACCCGACCCCAACTCGACAGTAAAGATCAACCGTACCGTTTTTATAACCGTCAACCGTGTTATCCCACCAATGATAGATATGCCAAAGCTGGAGGGATTGAACCTTTCATTTGCATTAAAACTACTGGAGCAAAATCATCTTAAACTGGAAGACACGATCTATAGATCGGACTGGCAGTTGGGTGCGGTGCTTGAACAGCAATATAATGGGCAACGGATACCGGAGAAAGCAAAAGTGCAGTGGGGAAGCAGGATCACTTTGATCGTGGGCGGAGGACTGGCAGAACAGCAGATTCCTGTGCCATCGGTAATAGGTATGACATACAGTGAAGCCAAAGCACTGCTCGAAGCCGAAGGCATTCTGCTGGCAGGTACCATCGCCGATGGCAAGATCACGGATACCGCCGCTGCATTTGTATTTAAACAAAGGCCTGAAAAATTCAACCAGGAGGGAAAGCAGCAATTCATACTTGCCGGCCAGGTGATGGACCTTTATATATCCCAGGTGATGATCACTCCGCCTGCCCAGGATACAACAAAAAAATAAAACGACTGCTATGACGATAATCAATGTCGATGAATTGAAAGCAAGAATGGATGCAGGGGAGAACCTGCACCTGCTTGATGTAAGAGAGCCGGATGAGAATGCTGAATTCAATATTGGAGGAACACTTTTACCATTGGGACAAATACAAATGATGCAGACCGAAGATATCGACGACCTGAAAAATGAAGAGATCATTTGCTATTGCCGCAGCGGCAACCGCAGCATGCAGGCCTGCCTGATGCTCGAAACATTTGGTTTTGCCAATGTCAGGAACCTGCAGGGTGGCATGAATGCGTGGAAAGAGAAAAATGCATAAGCTTCAAGTTGCAAGCTACAAGAAGCACACTTTAAACTGTATGCTTGTCCCTTGTAGCTAACAGCTTGCAGCTTCTTAAAATCTCAGATTCACCCCTATCATCCAATTGAACCCTGCCATGGGGAAATAAAAATTCTCTGTTGTTAAATTCCCAGTATAAATATAACTGAAGCTATAGCCATTGGGTTCATACTTTTTATTGAACACATTGTTCAGTTGCAGGATGATATTGGTTGATTTGATGAGTTTGTTTTCCAGCGTATAGCTTAAACGTACATCTGATAAACAGTAAGGGTTAAGGCTTCTTGATCTTTGTGAGGTATTATCAAGATATTGCCTGCCCACATATTTACCGATGAGGTTTATCTCTCCATTCTTTACAGGAATAAAGTTTATGCTTCCGCCTGCGATCACTGATGGAGAAAAAGAGATGTCGGTCTTGTTGTAGAACCTCGTTTGTTGCCCGCCATTATCGTAATCATCCAGGTATTCTGTGAAATCCTTGATCTTATTCTCACTGAAGCTGATGTTGCCTGTAACATTTATCCATTTGATGAGCTTTGCTTTTCCTTGTAATTCCACACCTGCCCTGTAGCTGTTGGGGATATTGGTACGGGTATAAGCGCCCACATCATTGATCTTGCCTGTTAATACCAGCTGATCCCTGTAAAGCATGTAATAGATATTGACCCCAAAAGAATAGTTCTCCCTTTTTCTTTCTACCCCCAATTCAAGATCATGCAGCTCCTCCGCCTTTGGCTGCTGTGTATTGCCTGCTTCAAAATCATCCCGGTTGGGTTCCTTGCCCGCGTGTGCGTAAGAGAAATATGCCTGCCAGTTCTTATTTGTATAAGTGATACCCAGTTTTGGGTTGAAGAAAGAAAAATTCTTGTGCAGTTCAATGTTCGGGTTATAACGGAAACCGTGAATGATATAATCAATGCCGCGGTACTGCAGGTCTATAAAGCTCTGCCAGTGACCGGTCCACTGGCTGGTCCATTTACTGTACAATGAATAATCTTTCTTATAAGCACTAAGGTCGTACCAATGATAATGAGCCGGAACGGAATTCGCCACCGCCGTCCATTTGATATCACCATAATGTTTACCGTCATAAGCATTGTACCCGCCTCCGATGACCAGTTGTGTTTTTTTCTTTTGATACTGGAGAGAGAAAATGCTTCCATAAAAATAATTATCAAGCCATAATCTTCTCACGAGGTCTGTTTGGGTAATGATGTTGCTCCCGTTATTGAAATCGGGGAGGCCATAGTCTGCAAATTTTTCTCCTGCCTTGTATTGCTCATAATAACCTTTGCCCCTTGTTACGAACCCTGCAATATTTCCCTTCAGAGCAGTATTTAATTTATGATTGTAGAAAAGCTGGTAATGGGTCTGCACATAATTGTCGGTCTCATTATCATAAGGATCGCCGGGCCTTTCTGTGCCTGCAGAGTTATAGGTTCTATCCGTTGCCAATAAATATTCGGGCACTCCATCCCATGCCTGGTATGTTTTTTCTTTACCGGAAAAAATATTCAGCCGTAATGAATTCTTTGCATCAGTGTAGGCAGGACTTATATAAAATGATTTGAGGTCTGTCTTTGCCCTGTCGATGTATCCATGGCTCCTGATGCTACTGATCCTTCCATCAACAGTAAAGTGATCGCCGATCAGGCCACTTCCAAATTGTATATTATTCTTGTTTGTATTGAATGATCCATAGCTGCAATTGGTAGCTGCATAGAAGTTACGGTTGAACTCATTCGTAAAAATGTTGATGCTGCCTCCAAAAGCGCCGGCTCCGTTCGAGGAAGTGCCGATCCCTCTTTGTACCTGTATGCCAGCGGCAGAAGAAGCAAAGTCAGGGAGGTCAACAAAAAAAGTTCCCTGGCTTTCTGCATCATTATACGGAATACCATTGAGGGTTACATTTATCCTTGCAGCATCTGTTCCGCGAATGTGGATGCCGGTATATCCAACCCCATTACCCGCGTCTGAATTTACTACTACCGAAGGGGTTTGATCCAGTATAAAAGGGAGGTCTTGTCCGAGGTTGGACCTGGAGATATCTTTTTTGGTAAGGTCGGTCTTGGCAAAGGGCGCTTTTTCCCCGGCTTTGATCGCCTGTACCTCCACGGGCTGCAGGTAGGCAGTATCATTGAATTTTTTTTCTTTCTGTGCATACAGCAAAACGCTGGCAGTACATAATAATGTACCCATCAACAGTTTTTTCATTACAATAAGTTTGTGCTGAACATCCGGGAAGCAGGCTCCGGTGTAAAGGTTTCTCCCTTCGCAGGTATTATCCTGTGCAGGTTATACGGGTATTATCTCAGCCTTTTTGTATGCTTAGACTAGCTCAGCATGACAAAAAAAGCACCCCGGAAATTCAGGCGATTAATAAGATCTGGACACGAAGTTAGGGTAGTTGAGATAATTTTTTGTTTTTTGTAACAAAAGATATTCCTGCCACGTATTATAAAAAGTATAGCCATGAACTGCCGGGTAAGCATTATTCTTTGAACGTCAGGCTGGGCCTGTCGAAGCCGCCATTTTAAAACAGGTTTCGACAGGTTCAACATGACAACCAGTTATATGATCTATCCGGGAGTTTCATTTTATCATTTAAAACAACATAAAATGAAAAGATTATTTCTATCCATTATCAGCTTATGCGCCATCAGCGTTTTTGCGCAGGACAACAAAGTGATAGCTGACCCAAACGCAACTGTAAGACAACTGGGCGGTAGCTTTACCGCTATCTCTGTTTCCAGCGGTATCGACCTCTACATTACACAGGGCAATGAGGAGTCGATCGCGGTAAGCGCCAACGATCAAAAATATATGGAACGATTCAAGACCGTGGTGGAGAGCGGAACATTGAAGATCTATTACGATAACAAAGGCATTACCTGGAATTCACATGATAAAAGAGATCTTAAAGCCTATGTTTCTTTTAAGACATTGCAGAAACTGAATGTTTCCAGCGGAGCCGAAGTTATCGCCAAAAGCAGTATCAATGCCGACAACCTGGAAATAAAATGCAGCAGCGGTTCCGAATTTCAGGGGGAGATCAATGCAAAGCAGGTCACTGTTGACCAGGGAAGCGGATCGGAGATGAAGGTTTCGGGAAAGGTTGATAAGATCAATATCGAGGTCAGCAGCGGGGCTGAATTTGAAGGATATGGGCTGACTGTTGATTATTGTGACGCATCTGCCAGCAGTGGTGGCTCAGTTCACATCAGTATCAACAAGGAATTAAATGCAAAAGCCAGCAGCGGGGGAGGTATTCGTTACAAAGGAGATGGAATGATCAGGGATATCAGTATCAGCAGCGGGGGTGAGGTTAAAAGAGCTAAATAGGAATTAATAATTAAAAATTAATAATCAAGAGTTATGAGAAAAATATTTTTATTTCTGTTCAGTTGTATAGCATTAAGTGCAAGTGCACAGAAAGAAATGATAGTTGATCCGAATGCATCGGTGAGGACGATCAGTGGAAGCTTCAATGCTATAAAGATCTCCGGAGGCATCGACCTTTATCTTTCACAATCCGATAATGAAGCCGTTGCGGTCAGCGCTTCAGAAGAGAAATTCAAAGAGTATATCAAAACGGTGGTGGAGAACGGAACCCTGCGGATCTATTATGACGATGATAGAAGGAACTGGAGCACCCGCAATAAAAAACTGAAAGCTTATGTTTCTTTTAAAAACCTCGACAAACTGAATGCTTCGGGTGCATCTGATGTTGTCGTGTCCGGCACTATCAGCACTTCTTCGCTGGAAATGCAATTGTCCGGGGCTTCTGATTTCAGGGGCATGGTAAAGGTCTCTTCCTTAAAGCTGGATCTCAGCGGTGCTTCTGATGTTACCATCTCCGGTACTGCCAGTACAGTGGATATAGAAAGCAGCGGCGCCAGCGATGTAAAAGGATATGATCTTGTGACCGACAACTGTAATGCGAAGGCGTCAGGCGCTTCTGATATCAATATCACAGTTAATAAAGAACTCAATGCACATGTCAGCGGTGCCAGTGATGTTTATTTTAAAGGTACAGCACTGATAAAAGACCTGCACAGCAGCGGGGCAAGCAATGTCTCGAGGAAGAGTTAAAAAAAAGTATATAAGTAAATAGGGTAGATAAAGTAGGTAAAGTAAATAGAGTAGGTAAAGTAAATAGAGTAGGTAAAGTAAATAGAGTAGATAAAGTAAATGGACTTTGTCTATATATACTTTACATACCTTATTTACTTTTTTTTTTCATCACTTCCCAAACGCCCATATCAAAAAACCGGGTAGTTGGTTGCTCCAGCTATTGTAATCGTGTTTGCCATTGGCATCTTCGATGTAGGTAATATTATCAGCGGGAATATTCCTGTTGCTCTTTAATAATTCAATCAGGTCTTTGGTATCGTCGATCACGTCAATGATGCCATCCTTATCCCTGTCGCCCTCTTCCTCCTTTCCGCCTGCATAGAACCAGAATTGTGATGCGGGCCTTTTCCTCGAGGCTTTTAGTTTATTTAAAATGATCCTGTTCTTTTCATCTGAATAATCTGCTGCCTTATCATCCTTATCACGCCACCAGAAAGAACCGGAGAAACAACCTGCTTTATCGATCTTATCAGGATGATTCCAGGCGACGTCAAAAGCTGATAATCCTCCAAGGGAACAGCCGGCTATCACTACTGACCTGAACTTTCTAACGCCTGCTTTCTTCTTTGCAAAAAAATAAAGCTCATCATCAATGAAGGCATCATAATTGGCAGCCTTATCTCCGCGGTTTTGAAAATCGGGAGTGCCGCTCACACCATATTCTTTCATCCTGTCTCCTGCATGAATGGCGACGATCACAACAGGTTTAATAAGTTTCTTGCTATACAGGCTATCCAGTATCTTCTTCACCCTGAATTGCCCGATGTCCTGTCCGTCGTTCAGTAATAATAAATTCATTTCGCTTTTGTCATCAGGCATGGGTGTACTGATGATGGTAAGCTTTACATGCCTTTGCAGGTGACGGCTGTAGATCTCATCATCCTGCTGTTTTATTTTGCTTTTGCAGGAAGACCATGCGATCGATAATAATAATGTGGTTATGATAAAGGATGTCCGTCTCATGTGGGAGATATTGAGAACGGAAATTACGTAAAAACGATAACCTGTTAATTAGTTAATCCGTTAAGTGGTTAATCCGTTAATCCGTTAATCCGTTAATTGGTTAATCCGTTAACTGGTTGATCCGTGAGAACTCTACTAATTAACGTTTCTACGGATTAACGTCTGTACGGATTAACTTTTAAGAAGGGAGTTTGGCTTCTATCAATTCAACAAGTCCGCCAACATTCTCCAGTTTATTCAATTCTTTTAATTTGAATTTTATGGAGAAGGAATTTTCTACTTCACCGATCATGAGCATATGGGTAAGTGAATCCCAGTTGGCTACATCGCCGGCTGTTAATTCCCTGCTGAGGGTAATTGAGTCGTCATTGAATACCTTTCTGAAAATGGGAGTAAGCTTTTCGAAGATCATGAGTTGCATGGTTGTTTAAGGGTAGATAAGGTTCCGTGTATAATATTAGGGTTATTATATAAAAGAGGCAGAAATTCTCTTAAAGGTTGTATGATAAACAAAACACAGTCCTGTAACGCTTTATGGCAATTAATCGGGATATGAAAACTGAAAAATTGCAGGCCAAACGAGTTATATTATTTGGCTGCGAAGCCTCAAAGGATTATCTTTGCGCCGCGAAGTAGAGCAGCGGTAGCTCGTCGGGCTCATAACCCGAAGGTCACTGGTTCGATCCCAGTCTTCGCAACAAAAATCAAATCCTCAATTCATTAAGATTTGAGGATTTTTTATTCTGGCACAGGTTTGCAGCTATGAATTTGACTACCTTCTTTAATTCTCTCGCTAGCAGCTTGTAGCTATCAGCTAAAAGCCATTCATGAAATCTGGTTTTGTAAACATATTTGGTAAGCCCAATGCAGGTAAAAGCACACTGCTCAATGCAGTGATGGGAGAGAAGATGGCCATCGTATCGCACAAAGTGCAAACCACCAGGCATCGGATCAAAGGTATCCTGACGGAAAAAGACTACCAGGTTATCTTTTCTGATACCCCGGGTATCATCGAACCCAAATACAAGCTGCACGAAAAGATGATGGAAGCGGTAAAAAGCAGCCTCGAAGATGCTGATGTTGCTTTACTGATCACTGATGCAAGGGAGAACCAGGAGGAGAGCCATGCGATCTTCTCTTCCCTGAAACTGAAAGTGCCGGCCATCGTTATTTTAAACAAGGCCGATACCGTCAATGCAGAACAACTGAAAAATGAAACGGAATTTTATAAGCAACAGGCTTATTGTAAGAAAGTGGTGGCAGTCTCTGCATTGAAAAAAACGGGTATCGATGAATTATTGAAAAGTATTCTTGACTACCTGCCTGAGGGAGAACCATTTTATGAAGGAGATGACCTGAGTGATATGCCCACCAAATTTTTTGTGGGGGAGCTGATAAGAGAAAAGATATTCTTTCTATACGGTGAAGAGATACCTTACCATGCTACAGTGCTGGTACGGGAATTCAAGGAAAAGACAACACTCATTAAAATTGCTGCAGAGATCATTGTGCAGCGGGAAACACAGAAGGGTATCATCCTGGGCGAAGGAGGAAGTATGATCAAGAGACTAGGTACCGATGCAAGAAAGGACATTGAAGCTTTCCTCGGAAGGAAGGTTTTCCTTGAGCTGTTCGTAAAAGTCCGCCCGAAGTGGAGGGATAATGAAATGCAGCTGAAAGAATACGGGTATTAGAAATTGTAAATTTTAAATTATAAATTTTAAATGCAGTTTTCTTAATTCAACATTTAAAATTTAACATTCAACATTTCGGAAATGAGTTTCACAGTAGCAATAACAGGCAGGCCCAATGTAGGTAAGAGTACTTTCTTCAACCGTTTGCTGGAACAACGCAAAGCGATCGTTGATGATGTAAGCGGTGTTACACGTGACCGCCAGTATGGTATCGCTGAATGGGCAGGAAAGACATTCAACGTGATCGATACCGGTGGTTTTGTTGCCGGGGGAACAGAAGTATTTGAAAAAGAGATCAGGGACCAGGTAATGATAGCTGTTGAAGAAGCCAATGCTGTCATTTTTATGGTGGATGCAGCAACGGGGATCACTGAACTGGATAATTCGATGGCTGATGTTTTGCGCAGGAGTACCAAGCCCGTTTTCCTGGTGGTGAATAAAGTTGATAACCATGAGCGGCTTCTTGAAGCAAGTGAATTCTATAGTATGGGCTTCGAAAATATATTTTTCATTTCTTCTATCAGCGGTGCAGGAAGCGGTGAGATACTGGATGCACTAACTGCACTGATAACCGAGAAGGATTCTGATGAAACGGTTGCTGAGACAAACCTCCCTAAATTTGCGATCATCGGTCAGCCCAACGTGGGCAAATCATCCCTGCTCAATGCACTGATAGGGCAGGAGCGCACCATTGTAAGTGATATAGCCGGAACAACGAGAGATACTATTCATACGCATTATAATTTATTCAATAAAGAATTCATCCTGATCGATACCGCCGGTATCCGCCGCAAGACAAAAGTGCATGAGGACCTTGAATTCTATTCGGTGATCCGTGCGATCAAAGCACTGGATGAAGCCGATATTTGTTTACTGATGCTGGATGCAGGGAAGGGTATCACTGCCCAGGACCTTTCCATTTTTGCACTGGCAGTTAAAAAAGGTAAAGGCATTGTGGTGCTCGTGAATAAGTGGGACCTGGTGGAAGAAAAGAAGACCAATACGACAAGGGATTATGAGAAGGAACTGAAACAGCGGCTGGCTCCTTTTTCAGACGTGCCCATCATCTTTATTTCTGTTACGGAAAAGCAGCGCATATTCAAAAGCATTGAGACCGCACTCGAAGTGTATGAGAACAGGCAAAAGAAAATACCTACCTCGCAATTGAATGAAGTAATGCTGAAAGCGGTGGAAGCTTATCACCCGCCGGTGGTGAGAGGCAATTCCATCAAAATAAAATATGTTACACAACTTCCTACCAATACACCAAGCTTTGCATTCTTCTGTAACTACCCTGATGATATCAAAACACCTTACAGGAATTATCTAGAAAACCAGTTGAGGGAGAAGTTCAAATTCAGTGGTGTGCCGGTGAGATTGTTCTTCAGGAAAAAATAGTCTGCAGTTTCCAGTTTGCAGTGATTGTAATCATATTACTGCAGAAATTTATAAAGATCTTTCTGATCGTTGTTTGGAAATCGGGAAACTGTTAGGATACATGATCAGCCACCCCGATAAATTTTGTAAGTGACCGTAAACTGCCAACTGCCAACTGCATTCGGAAATTACTGTGCACAACATCGTACTAACTTGTGCATAAATGGATGATGATTTTCATTAACCTGATTTTTTTTTATATATACATTTGCACGCATTTAAGATGCGAGCAGATTTTTAAAACATTGATCCCAATCTTATAAAAGACCGCCTTTTATAAATTGTCTGCCCTGTTCAAACTGTCCTGTTTTAAGATCCTTTTACTTATAACCCTTTTTGCTTACCTGCTGTTGCCCCGCGTTGTGTCAAAAAAATAAGTTTTAAAGATCCTGTCACAACTCTGTGACAAAAAAATAAATTTTGAAATCCTGTCACAACTCTGTGACCGAAAAATAATTTTTAAAAATCCTGTCACAACCCTGTGACAGGAAAATAAATTTTGGAATTTTTGTCACAAGCATCCCTTATACTGATTACTTTCTAATATACCCATCCTTTTGGTCCTGTTATTTATTGTTTATTCATTAATAGCAAATTGCGGGATGACTGCTAACTCAACCACATGGTTTTTTTCTTGAATAAGTGGGGAAAAAAATATTACCTAATCGTTAAAATATTTTTGCCAATTTGATTAGAAAGTATATTTTGTGCCTGTTCTAATGGAATTCTAATAACATTGGAATATGATTTTACCCTCCGTCCCCTGTAAAAACGATTCTTGTACTTGATAAACTGTTATTTGCGATAATGCTCCCCGCGGAGTTGACTCTCAAATCTTATTCTGATCCGCACACTCACAAAATCACCAATACCTGTCTTTTACCAAGGCTGCTGTTACCTGTTCATGCATGTAATGTGAGCTGCTTCCCGATCCGCACACTTTTAAAATAAGCTGGCCCTGTTATTATTGATAACGTTTGGCTACCTGTAAATAATTGACAGGCAGTCACGTGATTTTTTTGTTTGCATATGATCTAATTTTTTATACCCAATACGATGTTTATGACCCCCAAAGTTTTTACCACTATTACAACCCAATTTATGCGTACAATCTATTCTAAGCTCCTGATGGGGCTTTTGCTGTTTTTGGCAACGATGAGTGCGAGTGCACAGAGCACCGTGAATTACACCTATGCAAATAATGCTACAGGTTCTTTAGGCCTTGATATCAACAGCAACCCACTTGATATGACAACAGGCGCTACATCGTTGCTCCCATCCTCAACTGATGATACAAGATCAGGCCTTACCAATATTGGCTTCGACTTTTGGTTCATGGGAGCAAGAGTAACAACTTTTAGTTGTACGGATAACGGTATCGTTGAATTAGGTGGAAATACAGTTGGAACAAGTACTTACCTGATCTCTGCCAATACTACTTTAAAACTACTTGCACCATTTGCCGATGACATGAGAGTGGGAACAGATGGTGTGATCCAAGCCAAAGTATTTGGTTCAGCACCTAACAGGGTGTTGGTGATCGAGTATAAGAACATGATGATCCGTTACCTGTCAACTGCCATAGCAGGAGGTGCTACCTGGCAGGTACGTTTATATGAAGGGTCCAATATTATTGAATATATGTATGGCGCCATGGCAACAAACAGTGCAGCACAAAATGCCGTGAATGTTGGTTTCGGAACTAATACAACTGCTAATACTTCTTTCCAGCACATTGGGATCCTAAGCTTAGAATTCCACGTGGACAAGTTGTCGC
>JADMIO011200089.1_pt1 | contig 87401 bp, 67 predicted proteins | sample 8958161 | NCBI WGS metagenome assembly JADMIO01 (sample SAMN16585339, study PRJNA669376) | soil metagenome | isolation source: Crop rotation soil | place: USA: Cullars Rotation, Alabama | collected 2011 | reverse complement strand
GTGCGGCCGCGACTTCAAGTCACGTGAATTCCAAGCTTCGGATCCCACTGTGCTAAATTTCTTACCTCCTTAATTGGACTGGCGGGGCTAAGGATAACGAGTAGTTTTCTTGCACAGCCTACGAGACCTACTTTTTTGATGGTGCCGCGGTTTTGGCACAGAGCCGGTTTTGAACCCGCTTTGGCCCCAGATCTTTCTAGGCTCCTCAGCCTGATCAATGAGTACAAGAGGGCAGCATCATGAGTTACGCGAGTTACGTAGGCCTGACCGGGACCCGACCCGGACCCCTGTCGGTAATTCTAGCCAAAATTAGGCCTCTATCTTCCCGTAAATTGGTTTGCTCGCAAATTGGAAGTATTTGATAAACAAGGATTTAGCGAAATGATTGCTCTGAAAATGTCACAGTTTGCAAATAGTATTTGTAAGGTCTTACTTCGTGATTCCAGGAAACTTGTTTCATGAAACAATTTGCTTGCAAATTGGGAAGCCCCATAACTAAAGGATTTCGTTCTGCACATGGTGTTTGCGAGGCTTCGTTTGCAAATAAGAAATTAGGCCCAATAAGGAATGTAACGAGAATACCTTCTAGACGTGCTCTCGGGATCGTCCAACTTTATATGTCCGGCGTCGACGGTTTCCCTAATCACTCTTGAGACTAAATGGGATTTGGCCTCGCTTAGATTAAAGCGCTCACGTAAGGACTGGTTTGTCATCTTTTCGTTCATTACATACTTAAGTACGCAATGCTGAAAGCATGCGCGAATCTTGTCGTTACGGCTCATCTCATCAAACTCTGTATGTGAAAACAGCACTACCGAGAACTCACGTTCTCCAGTTCGGAAATCAGGAGCTGGTAATTGCCACGCTTCGACCGCAACAATAACCTTGTCGATTCCGCTTCCGGCACGCTCGCAGATGCGAAGTCTGCGCATCAAATCGGCCAGGGATTCATTTCGGGATTTGTCGGCATCGATCAATCTGTCTGTAGCAATGGGAGGAACGCCAGGATTGGAAATCTCCATCCGATCCGCATAGATTTCAACCGTTACAAACATCCCGTCTTCATTGAAATCTTGGTGGATCAGAGCATTCGCAACCAGCTCTCTGACGGCGATGTCCGGGAACATCTTGTACTCCTCACGGAATGCTTTTCCGATAATTATGTTCGGAGGTAGCTGAGCATTGATGAAGTCGATCAAGTTTTCAAAACCGTAAACATAACCTCGGCTGCCGAAGCGATCGATCCGCATCTTCAGCTTATTCTTACCTGCGTAGCCTACAACTCGCGGACCTTTGGGAGCGACTGTGGTAAAGTCCTTTAGATCCTTCGCAAAGAGAAGAGCACCCAGGTTCATGATCTGGTACTTTACCGGCCTGCTTTCTGATGAGCCCTTCGTGTTCAAATCTCTCCAAGACTCCTGTTCGCTGACTCGGATAAGGTATCTTCAAAAGGTCGAAATAAGTCTGCGTATCAAGCAAACGTATGATGTCGCTGGCTGAAACGCCGTCCCTCGCGATCTGTGACAGAAAGTCGGGTTTTCCCTCGTCGAAGATCTTTCGGAGACGGTCAGCGGACATCGGCAGTAACTTTTCATCGATGCGCATTAGGTAGGCACCTTCAAAGTCGAATGGAGTTCCTGGCGGACGCGAGGGAATATGAAAAACAACTACTCGTCCATTCGGATGTTGCACTTCTTCGGCATCGATCCGTATTCGAAGCTTGTCATAGCACTTCGACCGAACGGTGCCAAGATTCGAGAACGCTCGAGTCCCGACGACGCTTCGCGGCCGCCTGTTCGTAACACCAAGTATCAACTTACCTCCACCTTCGTTTCCGATGGCGACACAGTAACGCTGCAGATCACCGAGGTCCATCTGAGTCTTCGCTTCTTTGAACTCAAGATGTTCACCCTCATCTGAATTCATCCAACGTTCGAGTTCTTCAACCGTTATTGCCAACTCGCCGCCTCCATCCGAGACCCGCGCGGGGATTTTCCGACATTGATCTTGCCCGAGATAAGCCGGGGCAATAGCAAATTTCGTATATTGGCCAATGATTGACTTTCTTCATAGTTAATCTCTGTTTGTCGCCAAACATTGTACGTGAACTTCGAAAACTGGTCGATCAGTTTGGGACTTGGTATCGGGACCTTTGGAATCTGCAAACCGTCCATTTTGAGCATATTCACTGTCGTTCCGCTGGAGCAGCCTACAACGACTTCGCGCACCACTCGGGAACCCAAAAAACGTCTGCCTCAGTGTAGTAATCGCGCTCCTCAAGATCGGCGGCTCTCGTCGCTGGATCTTCGATGTGTAGTACTCGTCGTCAGGATCGGCAAAACGCTTTCCGAGCTTTGCCGATGTTCGGTAACGAATCCGAAACGTACTTCAAGAAGATTAGCCCAAGCACAATGTGCTTGTACTCTGCCGCGTCCAATGACGAACGCAACTTGTCAGCCGCCGCCCAAAGCGGTTTTTTAACCTCGTTGTCCATACCTTATCTGGGAAGGGATGTGCGGAATATTACCACGAGCAGAGCATTCGCTTCACACGCGATAGGCCAGAAGTTCAAGACGTAACAGGTGATGAGAACCTTCCGGGCCTCTCCGAGCGATAATTAGATAATTTTTCGGGTGCTTCGCGATCTGCGCCCACAGGTCCTTTGCGTTTTGGGTACATCTAAGGAAGCGATAACATCATCAATTAGTACTACTCTCAACTCTTTCATAATGCGACGTTTTACTTTTTTGCTCGTTTTCCTTGTGTTTGCAGCTGTGGTCAATGCCCAGCAGACGCCTGTCGGCTTCGATCTGACTAATTACGGAGTCCGGATCGAGCCAGACAAAAGGCTGATCGTCGTTCTCGCGGCACTCGAAATGGCCCGGACGACCACGCCGGATGGCAAAGTCGTTAAGCTGATCGAAACCCCTTTATCCGAAAAGGGATCTGATTTCAGAAAACGGCTGCTGGCAGAGAATGCGGACCTTGACCCTGACCTGAGGGACCGTATCTCATCCTTTGTCGAGCGATACAAGAAGCGAAATCCGGGATCTACTGACGCTGAGATCGTCGCCCCGTTCATCTCGATGGCGTATACGCTCACGCCGGTACCCGACCTGAGCGACCCGGTGATCACCACCGACCTCCCTGGCAACCTGCTTGATGTTCTAGATTTCGCACCTCTTGCCCGAGATTTTTATCGAAGATCAAAGATCGGTACCAAACTCGATAGCTACATCGCGGAATACCGCTCGGACGCGGACGCCTCGGTGCGACCGTCTGCAAAGGAGATGGTGAGCGAGCTACTTGGATATCTTCACACCCGACCGATGGTGACGATAGCAGAGAAGGTGAAGACCGAAACCAGCAAAACGGGAAGTAAGAAGGACCGCATCCAGCAGGTCGAGACTCGCGAGCACGAGAGGCATTTTTACATCGTCCCGGAAAAGCTCGCTCCGAAGGGCAATATCAACTTTCTTAACATCAGGGACGATTATTACGCGATCGTTCCGCCCGACACGGACCTCAGTTTTTCGGAGGCTCGCAGGGCTTTTCTTCAGTATGTGATCGACCCTATCGTATTAGGGGCCGCCAAAGACATGGGTCCGATGCGCGACTGGGGAAAGCCTATTCTCGACGAGCTTAGAAAGACCAATCCAAACATTTCGCCCGACCTCTTTCTTGCCATCTCGAAGTCGCTTGTAGCCGCGGCCGATGTACGGCAGGCACAGTTTGTCAGGGAGAGACTTGCGACCGATCAGGCGCGTGCGAAACTCGCGGCACTCACGAAGGATATTGATAAGAAGGCGGTGACGGATGAGCTCGCAAGGTTCAAGAGCGGCGTTGCTGATGAAGCCGCATTGCAACTCTACGAGGCGTATCAAAAGGGTGCAGTTTTTTCGTTTTATTTCACCGAACAGCTAAAGGGTGTCGAAGAATCCGGCTTTGACATCGCTGCGTCGCTAAAGGAGATGGTGTCTTCATTTGACGCCTCAAAAGAGAACGACCGTGTGTCGGCGACCGTCGAAGCACGTTCCCGAGCAGCAGCTGCTCGCGAGGCACGCAAGCACGCCACGGGGACGATCGTCACGGTTACTGAGAATCCCGTCACAACACGCCTTCGCGAGATCCAAAAGACCATTGAGGCAAAGAACTACGACAAGGCGAACACCGACCTCAAACAGCTTCTTACCCAGTACCCGTCCGAGCCTCGCGTTTACTACAACATCGGACGTGTCGCGGGCCTTACCGCAGCCGGGCTAAATGATGCTGATGCAGTAGCACAGCGACTCCTGGAGGCGAAAAATGCCTATAGCAGCGTGATCCGCACAGCGACGCCGGCTACCGACCCAGCGTTGTTATCACTGACTTATGTGGCTCTGGGGCGCATATACGAATTCGAAAATCAGAACGACTACGCCGTCAAGCTTTATGACCGGGCGATCCAACTCGGCGATGTAACCGGCGGCGCGTTGCGGGCGGCCATGGATGCCAAGGCCAGGCTGATCAAGCCGAACTAGCTCGGCTCAGATATCGATCTTCTTCTTTCCGTGCCCGTTCAGCCGGGAAGCCGCCTGGATGTCGGCACTCTCTTCCATTTGACCGACGGCCCGCTCGAGCACCTGTTTTAGTTCGTTAAGCCTTTTCGAGGTCGAGGTCAGCTCGAGCAGGTTGTATTTCTTCTCGTTATCAAAGTTAAATGCGGCCGTTACCAGAAAGGAAAGTGCCTGAGGATCGGTTCGTTCGATCTCAGGAAAGCGGCCACGGCTGCCCCCGATCTTGAACGCAGCCTTCGCTATCCTTTCGAACAGGTCAAAGACTTCGTCCGCAAGCGGGTTCAGATCCTGTTCAGGCTCGGGGTCGTCCTCGAAAAACTCAACATCACCTATCAAATACGGTTCTCCAGCCTCGACATAATCGATAACGCGGAACCGGGCGAGACCTGTTGTAAGTATGTTCGACCTGCCATCCGGCAAGGTGTCGACATCGCGAACCTCGGCCGCACATCCTATACACCCGACCGGCGGACGATCGACCGGCGACTCATGTGATTCGAACAGCGTTATGCCAAAAATGTTCTTGTCGCCCGAGATGTCTTCAAGCATCTTGCGATAGCGATCTTCAAAAATGTGCAGCGGCAGCAGCTCACCCGGCAACATTACCAGCGGCAAAGGAAAGATCGGCAGATGGCGGATGCCCTGTACTTTGTCTAAAGCTTCTGACATAGCTGAGAAGAGGTGAAAAGGTGAAGAGGTGAAGAGGCGAAAAGGTGAAGACTCAGCCGCTGCCGCTTCTGCGACCCGTGGGCATAACCCATTGATCTGGCTTGGATATCATCGTAACGATCATTCCAATAATATTGTCATAGTCTTTGTAAAGATCGCGCGCGACCGTTCGGTTGATATAGTCACAGCTAACAGCGAACTCCAACCACGTTTGCGTCTCGGCGGCCTCTCCTTCCGAATCGTTGAGCTTAGCTATGAATGCCGCTTGATATCGCCTTTTCCGCCACGCTTCTGCCAGATTCGAGCAAACAGATCGAGAAGATCGACGAATTTGATCAGTAAGTGAGTACGTCTCTTCTCGGGGGAAGCTCTTACTCAACTCAAAGATCGCCATTGCGTTTGTGAATGCCTTCCGGTACACGTCAAGCTCCTGGTGCCTCGTTATCTTCATTAGCGCTCCTCGTCACCTCCTCCGCTCTTCACCTCGTCATCTTAAGGGAGATAAGCTCGACCACTTTCTCTACTGGTTCGTCGTTTAAGACCATTCGCTTTGCGCCAACGATCGCTTCTGATACTTCCACGGTCCGCGTATTGTATCGCTCGTCACGGCGAACGAGGTCTTCTATAACCCGTCGCTCAAATTGCTCCCGACCCGGATCGTCTGAATGCTCTATCGTCTCGACATAATCGGCGGGAACCGTATTGTTTTTGATCTGAACATGGAGGGCCGACGTGATCTCGCGAGCCTGATCTCTTATCTTGCTCAGTTCAAGTGCGGAGTTGGGAAAACCGAGCTTCCCGTGCAACGTGATCTCGATTATTGGAGCAGGCGAGCCAGGTTCTGCCCGGAGCGCGTCCCTGCTCACGTTCATGAGTATCTGGGCAGTGAGTTCTTTGGGATCGGAAAACGGCATTACATCCAGCGGGCGCAGTCGCTGAAATGGCCTGTGATGGTAATCGGATATATGTCTTGAGGTCACTTTATTCTCGTCATCGACATCGACTACAAAAACTCCGCGATTCTCACGAAACTCGCTGATATTAGTGATCTCGATGGACCCGGGGTTAAATGCCCAGTTGTCGATCTCATAGTGCTTATGAGTATGACCAAGAGCTACGTATTCCACCGCCGCTTTCAACTCCTTCAGAGCGCTCAATGAAAGGGCTGGTATGGGATGGACCTGATGGCCCTCGACATCTGTGTGGAGCAGCAGGATATGAAAAGCTTGATCCCGGCGACTTGCTTTGATCGCTTCGGTCAGCATGGGTATTGCCCAGTTTCCCGACGCGCCGTACCAATCCGAACCAAAGATTCGCGCCCGGCCGAGGTCGATGTACCCACCACGTCTTGTTTGTGGATCCCAGGGCTCGTAGTTCAGCGAGGCGGTCCTGGACGGTGCTTCTGAGCGTTTGAACACTTCACTTGTCCCTGGCTCGAGCAGCGTAAGAAGGCCCCATTTTGAGAGCGATCGCAGCCAGCTGAACGCACTGTCCGTCGCCTTCTGATCGTGGTTTCCCTCGATCGCGATGACCGGGATACCGGCCTTGCGCATTTCGCTGAGACCCTCGACCGCATAATCCATTGTCTCCGGCGGGACCGCGCGCTTGTGAAAAAAATCTCCACAGATGAGGACGAAATCGACCCGCTCACCTATCGCATATCGGCGGAGGACGTCGATCCATGCGTCGTAGAAATCACGAGGGCTTTCGGGAAGCTGGTACCGAGTACACCCCAGGTGCACATCGGCCATGTGGAGAAACTTCATGCCCAAAGTGTATCACTGAGATCTTGATACAAAGGCAAGAAAGAGCACAAAGAAAGACCTTTGTATCTTTCCCGTTGTCTTTTGAAAAGAGACTAGAAGGTTTGGCTTGGTTCGAAGGTGAAAAGAACCTGGGCAAGCTCGCCACGAACGCCTACATCGTCGACGCTCTGCACATTGTCAGCAAGAGAGGTTGCAAGCATCGTGATCTCAAAGCCGTCACGGACACCGGGACGTGCTGCAGGAATGAACAACCGACGGCCCCAAACGACGAGCCTGTCACCATTCGCCGCGGTCCCTGAGCCCTGAAACTTGACCTCGTAGGCTCGCCAGTCGCCATTGACGTTGATGTCGCCCTCCGACACCATCTGGTAATTCGGGATCAGCTTCTTGAGAGTTTCATTGGTTTCCTTGACCATCTGAGGAAACTTCTCCGCGTCCTCCGTGAAGGTTCCCTTACTCGCATAATAGCTGATGAGCATCTGCTCTTTCATCCGGCCGTCCGGCGTCTCGCGCGCGATGTCAAGGAACTTGCCGCGACCGCTTGCGCTCGAACCTGGCTGTGACGCGTTTACCTTCCATTCTTTCGGATAATAAATGGAGAAGCCGATAAAGTGCTGCGCAAGGTCGCCCTTTAGCTCCCGCCTGGTGCTCTGAAAGTAGTCGCTATTGGGCGGGGCCTGTATCGCGCGGGGCGCGGGCGGGGTCTCTATGTTGGACGTGATCGGCGGCCTATCCGGCTGCGTATTCGTCGCTACCGAATTTGCCTCGTTAGTGGCGATATGGATCGGCTCGGCAGGCCGGCGAATCACATAGATCACGCCGATCGCGGCCAAGACAAGCAGCAGCGGGATACCTATGGCTGCCACCCACTTCCATTTTGAAGAACCCGTCTGAAGCGGTTCTGGTGACCGCCGCGTCCACGCGGGCTCGTCGTCCATAGTTTCCAGCGGTTCGAGCCTGACGTTTTCAACGACAGGTCTCATCGGCTTCTTTAGCCCTGCGGGCAGCTCCGCCGGCGGAGCGGCCGGAGTTACCTGGTGACTTACGGGAGGTGTAACGAGAGGTCTTGGCGGCGGTGCAGGAGCTTCCTTTGGCTCGGCGGGTGGTGTTTCGACGACGAGTACCCCGGCCAGGGCGTCGCCAAATTCACGAGCCTTCGCATACCGGTTCGCCGGCGTAAATGAAAAGACACGTGCGAAGATGTCATCAACCGCCCTTGAAACTCCGGGGTTAACGCTGGATGCCGGCAGCTCCAACCCGGCGTGGTGCGCGTGTATGAGATCCCGTGGAGAGTCACCCATGAATGGCAAACGACCGGTCAGCATCTCGTAAGCCACGACCGCGAGCGAGAAGATATCGCTGGCCGCCGTCGCGCGGCGTCCGTCGAGTACTTCGGGCGATTTGTACGAGAGATTGTGCTCATTCGGCGTACCGTCGGACGAGCCGAAGTTCACGATCTTCAGCTGCTCCGTGCCGTCCTCAGAGGGATCGAGGATGAGATTCTCGGGTCGCAGATCCCGGTGAATGATGCCTTGCTGGTGAGCGTCATTCAGAGCATAAGCAGCCTGTCGCACGATACGGCTGGCACGCGCGGGCTCAAGCCGGCCATTTACCTCGAGCACATCACGGACAGATAATGCATCGATATACTCAGTAATGAGGAATGATGTTCCGTCTCCGAGTTCGCCCGAGTCGATAAGCCTTGCAATATTTGGGTGGTCGAGATGTGATAGAGCGACACGTTCCTCGGCGAGAAAACTGCCCACCAATCCGTCGCTTTCTCCATCGAGAAGTATGCGGACGAGGACCTTTCTGTCCCCGCTGAGCTTGTCCTCGGCCAAATAAGCCAGTCCGTCCCCACCACCGCCCAGAAATTCCACGATATTGTATCGGCCCTTGACGGTCCGACCGACGAACCCCTTTGGATTGTCGATATCGAAGTCAAGGTCGAGCGACTGTGTCGCTTCTTCCCGCGTGGCCAGGTCCACGTGTCCGGCCGGCACCTGAGATATATCTATCTTTCGCGTGACACGGCGAGGTACCGGCGGCGGTGGAGCGGGTGTCGAGACAGCATGGTCGATAAACGCCTGGTCGACGGTATGGAGATCGTCGAGCTCCAGATCGACATCGTCAAATTCAAAGAACGCATCGGTGCCCGGCGTGAATTCGGGGGCCGGCTGCGGAGCACGAGGTGGCGCCTTGCGGGCCAGCGATTCATCGCGTGCACGCTCCGCTTCCAGTCTCGGGAGCAGGTGTCGAAAGATACCGCCCTCCGCGCGAGCGCTCGTTTGCTCAGCGGCTTCCGAGATGAGCCGGGTGCCATCCGTCGGGCAGAATCGCCTGGATCCTTCTTCAAATGTCTGCTTGCACTTCGGGCAGTACATCTATTTACTTAGCTCACCACCGTCCTTCTACCGGTAAGATTCAGGAGAAAATATGACCAATAACCCTATGCTTTCAAGATATTGGGCAACAGGCATGAGGGGCCTGAGAGTTCCGTTGTTAGTTGCCCCGCGACCGGGTCAACTTGCTGTTCAAAGACTGATTTTCCGGATCCAGCTTCAGCGCATATTGATACGCTCGTTGGGCGGCTAAACTGCGGCCGGAATTCATGTAAGCGTCACCAACGGTTTCAAACTGCTGAGCCAACAAACGCTTTTCGTAAGACGGAACGGTCGTGACCACCCGAAACAGGTATGTTTCCGCAGTCTCGTAGGCTTTTCGTCGAAGATGGAGCGTTGCCAGCATCGTGGCCGCACTATATCCGTTCTGGGAAACCTCAAGCGCTTGCTGCAGCACCGTTTCCGCCTCAGCGAGCTTGTTTTGGGCCATCAGCGAACGGCCCAGGCCGAGCAGGGCCGCGGGATTCCGTGGATCCTCAGAGATCGCCTCGCGAAGCATAACCTCGGAATCTGCAAATCGCTGTTCGGACTGCATCACCTCCGCGACGAGGATCTTTGTCGGAACGTCAGTCGCGAGCTTGATGGCCTTTGCATAGGCGTCCTTTGCCTCGACGAGCCGTCCGCGTCGCCGAAAGAGACGTCCGATGTGGGCGTAGGGCGGTGCAAAGTCTGCGTCGAGCTGCATCGCGCGCTTGTAGGCAGTCTCGGTCTCTACACCGATCAACCCACGCAGCTCCATTGCTACACCAAGCTGATCGTAGGCGAGCGGATCGCGCGGTGCCAGTTCGATAGCCTTACGCGCTGCAGCCTCAGCCTCCTCATAGCGGTCCGCCAGATCGTCGACGGCGATCGGTTGGATCAGCACGTAACTTAATGCAATATATGAGACCGCCTTGTTGGGGTCGAGTGAGATCGCGGTGCGGTATGCTTTTTCCGCATCTTCCCACCTCTGCTGGTCATTATAGAGATTGCCGAGACCGTAGACGGGCCTGGCATCCCGGTTGCGGGCCGACCATGCCCGCTTGTAAGCCGCCTCGGCCGCTCCATAGTCGCGTTCATCACGCGCTACGTTGCCTTCATCGATCAGGCGTTCGTATTCGGCAGTCGTGATAGGTGTTAGCGACGACTGAGGTAACGGGGTGAGTGACTTGCTGGCCGAGTCAGAGAACGAGGTAAACCGCCTTGGGCCCGGATCGGTTTGGGGATTTGTCTTGACCACCAGCGTTGCCGACGTTCTGCCAGACATCTTCTGAGAGCTTTTCGCGCTCGCGTTCGACCTGGGCTCCTTCTTTGTCGGCGTATTTTTTGCTGTGGCAGATGCCGGCTTAGCAGAAGACTTTTTAGGAGCAGACGCAGGCTTTGCGGCGTTACCTCCGCTGCCGGAACCAAAGAGCTTATTACTGCTGCCAAGGTCCTGTCCGACCGCGGCTAGCGCGAATAGCGTAAAGAGCGATACCAGACCAATGTAGCGAAATGCTAAAGTCATAAAACTCCTAAGCTCCTTATTCGTCCCGAACCAGCCGGAAGCCTAACTGGCCGTCTCTCTTTGATGGCGGAACTCCTAGTCTCGATGTCGCCGTAATGGCTTTCGGACCATCAAAGGTATTGTTCGCGCATCCCCCGCGCACCACGTTCTTCAGCTCCTTGTCCGCGAGCTCGATCCTACTGCCCGGATAGGGGGCGATCGGGGTGGACGTCCATTCGAAAACGTTCCCGATCAGATCGTAAACACCCCAGTCATTGGGACAGCTGTTAACGCCGACGCGACTCGTATCGACGATAGCCTTCCCGAGCACGGCACACTCTTGCTGCGGGTTATTCCCCCACGGATAGAGATTGCCCTTAGCACCGTTGCGTGCTGCATATTCCCACTCTTCTTCGGTCGGCAGGCGATAGGTCACGCCATCGCGCTTTGAACGCCATGCGATGAAAGCGTTTACGTCGTCCATGTTCACGAACCTGACCGGATACTTTTCCTGCCCTTCTGGCGGACGACCGTCGGAGCTCCATCCGGATGGGACAGGACGGTAACCGCTTTGCGCGAGGAATGCGGCGTACTCCTCGTTAGCCACCTCGGTCTTATCCATCCTCAACGACTTCACTGTTACCACGTGCTCCGGACGCTCGTCCTCAGGACCCGCGTTGCGCCCCATTCTTAATTTCCCGCCCGGGATCTCAAGCAGCTCCGGCTTTATATTTAGATTCACCGTCCCGGGCGTAGGACTGGTATTTACGTTTACATTTGCGTTGGGGGGCGGTTTCGCAGGGCCGAAAATTCCCAACATGTACGCGGTCCCTAGACCTAATGCGACAATGATGAAGAGTGTGAATACACCGCCGATTCCCCAAAGCAGCCCGGCCAGTCCCCGCTTCTCCTGCTGAACGGCTGTCGACGAGCCCGTCTGTCTTTGAACGGTCTGCTCGATAGCAAATTGCGTTACCGGTGCAGGACGCTCGGCGCCGATGGTCCTTTGAGCGCGCGAGACTGCCTCCGGACTAAGCACTGCCGTACGCTCATCGAAAGCCGGGGCCTGCAGATCCGCAACGATCTCCTGAGGACGTCCGTCACACACTACCTCCGCCTGCCATTCTGGAAGTCCCTCATGAGTGACGCGTAGGCGATGATTGCCGCTCCGGACGCCCTCAAGAAGCAACACGCCGTTTTCATGCGTCTGGCCTACAGAGACGTTGTCGACAAAAACGCTGGACTTAGGCGGTCTGGACAGGATCTTTAAGGACGAGACCGGCAATGGCGGCGCGGTAGACGTGTGGATCGATGTCACGCCCGGGTAAATGGCAGCCGCCAACTCGCTGACAAAGGCGTCCACCGTGGGTGTCCGCTTACTCGCATCCTTCTGAAGGGTGTGATGTACTGCCCGTTCCAATTCGGGTGACACCGGTACGTTGGCATCAGCGAAGCTCGGGGGAGCGTCGGAAATGTGCTTTTTCATGATGGCCGGTATCGAGGCGCCTTTGAAAGGCACATCACCAGCCAACATCTGAAAGAACATGACGCCGAGCGAGTAGACGTCAGCCCTCATGTCGGGTTCCTCGTCAGCCCACTGCTCAGGAGCCATGTAGTAGGGCGAACCCATCAGCCCAGTGGTTTGCGCCTGCACGAAAGAGCCCAGCAGCTCACCCGACTTGATCTTTGCGAGACCGAAATCCAGGATCTTGACGGACTGGCCCATATTCGGCTTGTCCTTGCAGATCATGATATTGAGCGGTTTCAGGTCGCGGTGGACGATACCCTGATGATGAGCGGCTCCGACCCCGGAGCAAATGGCCGCCATTACTTCGTAGGCTTTTTCGGGTGAAAATCGCCCTTCCCGAGCGAGCATCTCGTGGAGAGACTCACCCTCGACGTACTCCATGACCAGGAAGGGCACCGTACCGTCGATAACGCCGTAGTCCGTTACGCTCACGACGTTCTGATGTCTGATCGCGGCGGCTGCCAGGGCCTCCTGGCGAAAGCGGGTTACGAGCTGGGGGTCATTTCCGACCAGATCCGGCAAAATGACCTTAATGGCCAATTGGGTCTTGAGATAGGCGTGCCGCGCCTTATAAACCACACCCATTCCGCCCTGGCCCAGGCGGCATTCGATGTGGTATTTGCCCTCCAGGACAGCATCACCCGGAATAGTGTGCACGGTCGGCATCCCGTCGTTAGGACAGGTGCTGACACTGTCAGGAAAGCAGCTTTTACAGGTTTGGCACTCCTTCATTCAGGGTTTACTATGTGACAGTATCGCGTGCGATCTGCTCGAGCGGAGTTTTCTACCTATGATGTACGCTCCGCGGGGCACATTTTTCCAAAATAATTCTAGTTTTTTTAATGTCAGCAGGCAAGGAATAGGTCTATTTCCGGGCTTCGTCACAAGATCGAACGACAGATACGACGGACTCGGTGGAACGGTCCGAAGGAGATTGTATGGGACAGATAAAAGCCTTGGCTTGGTTAGCAGGGGTCTTCCTGCTCATGGTCGCGCGGGTGCCGGCTGCACCGTGTACAAGTATAACCGATTGTACGGAATGGGTCACTATAGGAAATGGACCAGAGCGTTTGCTCGTTTACCGGACTTTTCCATTGGAAACGAAGAACACCCAGATCACACGGATCGTTATCGTCATCCACGGTGCCGGCCGCGATGCGGATAATTACTTTCGGCACACGACGGCGGCCGCATTCCTCGCCGGCTCACTCGAAAACACGCTTGTCATATCGCCTCGTTACGCGTCCAACAACGAGGGGTGTGCGGATAAGCTAGCCGAGAAAGAGGTCAATTGGCCATGCGGCGGAGCCGCACGGTGGACCGCCGGCGGGGCAAGTGTGAACAACCCGGCGATCACGTCATTTGGCGTGATCGATCAGATGCTACAAAAGTTTGCTTCGAAGAAGACATTCCCGAATCTTAGTGCGATCGTCCTGACCGGCCACTCCGCCGGGGGACAGTTCGTAAACCGATACCAGATGTCCAATCAGGTCCACGAGACGCTTGGCGTGCCTGTCACCTACATCGTCGCAAACCCCTCGTCGTATGCGTACCTCGATGCCGTACGACCCTCGGTGACGGCCCTCAATGCCAATCTTCAAGCACTGCCACCGGGATATGTTTCGGCGATGCCAGAAAGGGCACCCGGGCCTTTCATTCAGTTCTCGGGGCGACGCGATTGCACCACCTACGATGACTGGCCGTATGGCATACAAAAACGGGTCGGATACACGGCGAACGAAACCGTCGATCAGCTAAAGAAGCAGATGGCATCCAGGCCGGCAGTCTATCTGCTTGGAGGCTACGATATCCTGCCGCTTTTTGGCTTTGATAGCTCGTGTTCGGCGATGGCTCAGGGGCCGACGCGACTCGCTCGGGGATTAGCGTATAAAAGATACGCCACCGAACGTCTCGGTGCGAAACACGACGCCGTGATCGTTCCTGCCTGCGGGCACAACGGCCGTTGCATGTTCACCGACAACGCTGCCCTGGAGTTGCTGTTCGGGAAATCGCAACCACAGGTCGCTCCGAGCTAAACGACTCGAGCGCAAGCGGGACGCTTGCCATCCAGTTCCGCAATTCAGTTCGGTCTCAGCCCTTTACGACTATATTTACGAGCCGGTTTGGCACGACGACCACCTTTACTACCTCTTTGCCGCCTGTGTGTTCGCGTACCTTGGCATCATCACGCGCCATTTCTTCCAGTTGCTCACGAGAAGTGTCAGGCGAGGCCAGCAACCGCGATCGAAGTTTTCCGTTTACCTGCACCGCGATCTCGATCTGGTCGGCTTGGGCGAGTTCCTCATCAGCGACCGGGAAAAGGGCTCCATTCGCTAACATGCCGCGATCGTTTCCAACGAGGTTTGCATAGAACTCCTCCGCTACATGCGGAGCAAAGGGCGTCAACATCAGTGCCAGAGCGGTTAACGCCTCGCGGACTGCTATGACTTCCTCCTCGGATGCTGCCTGTGGCTCCACGCCAATGTCGCCGATGGCATTAGACAGTTCCATCAATGCGGCGACGGGGGTGTTGAATTGCAGGCTCTCAAAACTATCCGTGATCCGTTTGATCGTCTGATGGGTCTTGTGCCGCAGCTTCCTTGCGGTAGGAGTGACACCTTCAGACGTTTCCTGCTGCAATGGAGAAACGCCTGACGGCGTCACTCTTACGGCATCTCTCCACTTATATACGTGCCTCCACACACGCTGGAGAAAACGGACCGCACCCTCGATACCTGCCTCGTTCCAAACCAGTTCGTTCTGGATCGGAGCGGCAAACATGACGAAGAGGCGGGCCGCATCAGCTCCGTATATCTCGACCATCTCGTCAGGGTCAACGCCGTTGCCCTTCGACTTGGACATTCGCTCAATGGCATGCTTGACCGGCTTACCATCAGCTGTAAACGCCTCAACGATCTTGCCCTTTTCGTCTCGGGTGATCCTGGCGTCAGCGGGCATGCAGTAAATACGTTTTCCGGTCGAGTCGTCAAAGAACGTCTCTCCCACGACCATGCCTTGCGTCAGCAGCCGCTTAAACGGCTCATCAAAGTTCACGAGTCCCAGATCGCGGCATACCTTCGTCCAAAACCTGGCGTAGATCAGGTGCATCACCGCGTGATCATCGCCGCCTATGTACTGATCAACCGGTGTCCAATACGCAGCCGTCTCGGGCTCGAAAGGCTGGTCGGCATTATGAGGGTCCGTATAACGGTAGTAATACCAGGACGAGTCGACGAACGTGTCCATCGTGTCCGTCTCTCGGCTGGCAGGACCGCTGCAACTAGGACATTTTGTGTTCACAAATTCGGGCACCTTGGCTAGTGGCGATTCGCCCGTACCGGTTATGGCGATGTCGTCAGGCAGTTCTACCGGCAAATTCTCATATTTTTCCGGGACGATCCCGCAGGCGTCGCAGTAAACGATCGGTATCGGTGACCCCCAGAACCGCTGGCGGGAAATGCCCCAGTCGCGCAGCCTGTATGTTGTCGCCGCAGCCCCAAACCCGAGCTGCTCGGCGTAATGGGCCATCTTGATCTTCGCTTCCTCGGTCGCTGTCCCGGACCACTCGCCCGAATTCACCATTACGCCGGGCTCTGTGAAAGCCTCATGCAGGACGAGTCCTTCCGCACCTTGCTCGTCTGACCCATCGGTTCCGCGCGGTGTGATAACTCTTGGGATCGGCAGCCCAAACTTCCTGGCAAACTCAAAATCCCTTTCATCATGTCCCGGCACGGACATCACCGCCCCGGTGCCGTAGTCCATAAGCACGTAGTTGCCGACCCAGACCGGCAGTTCTTCACCACTGAACGGGTTGATCGCTATGAGGCCGGTGTCGATGCCGTCTTTTTCGACCTCCACCTCGTGATCGGCCGGCTTCGCGTTCTCAGTGCGAATATAAGCTACTTTGTTTGCGACCTCCTCGGAGAACAACTCCAGATTCCGTTGGATGACGGGATGTTCGGCGGCAACAACGATGGCATTCGCACCATAGATCGTATCGATACGGGTAGTGAACACACGGATCGTGTCCACCTTGTCCTCACTGTCATCGGCATGACAATAGAACAAAGCCTCACCCGAGGATCGCACCTTAAAGTCGATGAACGCGCCCGTCGACCGCCCGATCCAGTCTTGCTGTCTTTTCAGTACGTGCTGTGGCCAGCCATCGGCTATCTCGGCCATATCGTCCAGCAACTGATCGGTGTACGCGGTAGTTTTTAAAAACCACTGTTCAAGGGCCTTCTTTGTAACAGGGTTGCCGCAACGCCAGCACAGACCCCCGCTCGCCTGCTCATTCGACAGCGTGGCCTGATCGTGCGAGCACCAGTTGACCTGGGTCGTCTTTTTGTACGCCAGGCCCATTTCGTACATCTTCAGGAAGAACCATTGGTCAAACTTGTAGTAATCAGGCCGGTGGGCGTACATCTGCCGCCGCCAGTCATAGCTGATGCCAAGCCGCTGGAGTTGCCCCTGCATGACCGCGATATTGTCTTCGGTCCATGTGCGGGGATTTACGCCACGTTTGATCGCGGCATCTTCGGCGGGCTGCCCGAAGGAGTCCCACCCGATCGGGTGTATCACATTGAACCCCTTAAGCCGCCTGTACCAGGCCATGGCGTCGCCCGCGGAATAATTGCGAACATGACCCATGTGCAGATTGCCAGACGGGTAGGGAAGCATCTCGAGCTGGTAAAACTTCGGCTTTTCGCCCCCCGACTCGGCCTCGAACGCACCGCTCTCGGCCCATATCCGCTGCCATTTTTGCTCTACTTTTTTTGCGAAATATTTTTCGTCCATTACGATTGCACATGCCCTCATGCCGGACCCAGGAGGGCCCGATCCTAAACCGTTTCTTATGTGGAGTTTGGATTATCGCCGCGTCGTCCGAAGCGCTTGATGGACGAGCGGCTATCTAAGGGCGAGGTTGTTCTTGCCTAACAACATGCAGCCTGCATTCTATCAATAAAATCAGCCCTGTCCAACTTTTCCCTTGGAAGGTTCTATGAAATAGCGCTATTCTGGTAGGAGCTTTACTCTTTGGAGAGCTGGTAAAAGAAGAGCTTGATGATCAATACAACACCTATTTATCCGGTCGGAACTTGAGCTCTTGTGTTCGGTTTTGGCCGGTTCGACCCGAGAGGAGGGCGACATGGCAAACCGAACCGAACGACGAAACAGTAGCGAGCTTGATAAACTGACCCCGCAAGACGCCGCAGCAGCTCTAAAATTCCTCTCTAATCCCAAGATAACCCTCCAGGCCAACAAGAATTTCGATGATCTGATCGTTTCACTGGCTAGTGCACGCGAAAATCGACGCGCCCGCCAAGTGAACGAATGGGAGCAGATCGGGCGCCAGGCGATCAACCTCCATACGTAGGCATCGGTTTCCTCTCGGAAATACAGGAAACTCGTTTGTCTCCTTGCACGTATAAGACAGTTGCGTATTGATTGTACGTGTGTGATACGGTCTCTCTTACTGTTTTCGGCGCTCGGTCATGCACGTTTGGAACAAGTTTTTCAAAAAAACCGCGAATACTGACATAAAATGACGGTAAGTCGTTGCATGATAAGCAGTTATTCGTCCCAACAAGGCGTGGGACGGGCCTGGGATAGGCGTGGGACGGGGCCGGGACGATCTTGGGACACGATTGCGAACAGAGCATGTAAACGAAGCGGGCCCGCGGTAAATAGTATGTTTCGAATAGTTTTGCAGGGTGAGCCGAGTCTCGTCGTCGAGTAGTAGCGGGAGAGGTGAGAAGTAGGCGACAATAAATGACGGGTGTGAATATGCAAGGAGGAAGCCTGGGGGCTGCGGCAGCATCCGACCTGTCGGCATTTTATCAGTCGGTTCGATCTTTCACGGAGGAGCTTTGCGAGCCTCTGGAGATCGAAGACTATATTCCCCAGCCTACCGTTGACGTTTCGCCCGCTCGGTGGAACATAGCCCACACCACCTGGTTCTTTGAAGAGATGGTGCTAAAACACCACCTTCCGGGTTACCAGGTTTTTGATCCGAATTACGGTTTTCTATTTAACAGCTATTACAACTCGATAGGCGAACGAACGCTCCGCGATCATCGCGGAAATCTTTCGCGACCGACCGTCAAGCAGATCTTTGCGTTCCGCCGGCATGTCGATGAACACATGTCGCGGCTGCTCATCGGCGAGACCAGACCTGACGTGCGGAACCTCGTGGTGCTCGGGCTCAATCACGAACAGCAGCACCAGGAACTTTTTCTAACCGACCTCAAGTTTACCTTTGCCCAAAATCCCCTCTTTCCCGCTTACCGCGCCGGATACGCGCCTGAGGAGGAACGTGAATCCGGTTCGGGCGGGCTCGTCGAAATCAAAGGCGGTATTTACGAGATCGGCTTTGAGGGGAAGGGTTTCTGTTTTGATAACGAGCTGGCCCTGCACAGGGTCTATGTCGACGACTTTTCGATATCCGACAGGCTCGTTACAAACGCCGAGTTTCTCGAGTTTGTGAGTGACGGCGGGTATACCGACCACCGCTTATGGCATTCAGAAGGGTGGGACTGGGTCAACCGGGAATCGATACGGTCGCCTTCGTACTGGGCCGACCGGGAAGGCGAATGGCATCATTTCACGCTCGGTGGCCTCAGACCACTGCCTATGGACGCGCCGGTCTGTCACGTCTCATTCTATGAAGCCTCCGCCTTTGCGGATTGGAAGGGCATGAGGCTGCCGACCGAGTTTGAGTGGGAGGTCGCGAGCGACTCGCTCAGTTGGGGAAAACGTTGGGAATGGACGGGCAGCGCATACCTGCCGTACCCAGGATTTAAGCGAGCAGCCGGTGCCGTGGGTGAATACAACGGCAAATTTATGATCAACCAAATGGTCCTCCGCGGGGCGTCAGTTGCAACGCCTGGGGGCCATAGCCGTTCAACATATCGGAACTTTTTCCACCCGCATCTGAGGTGGCAATTTACCGGTATACGGTTAGTGACGTAAATGAAACCACAGATGAACACAGATGGACACAGATCAAAGCAGATGGGCGAGGTGCGAAGTAATAGCGCATCTGTGTCTATCCGTGTTTATCTGTGGTTAAGACCCTGATGCAAGCCTCTACAACACCGGAACTTTCCCAATTCGCCGCCGACGTCCTGGCGGGTCTCTCGTCCTTCCCGAAGTCCCTCTCGTCGAAGTACTTTTATGATGATGAAGGTTCGCGTCTGTTCCAGGAGATCATGAAGCTGCCGGAGTACTACCTCACCGGCTCCGAAATGGAGATCTTTGAGAGTCAGGCGGACGAGATCTTTAGGGCATTTATTAACGGCGGCAGTGGATTCGATCTGATCGAGCTGGGTGCGGGTGATGGTACAAAGACCGCGGTGCTGATCGCGCACTTCCTTGAGCAGGGAGCCGAGCTTTCATATTCTCCTATAGACATTTCACAAGTAGCTCTAGATGCGTTGACGGGCAAGTTCAGCGTCGCCTTCCCGGACCTCGACATGCGGCCGCGGCAGGGCGATTACTTTGAGATCTTACGCTCTTTGAAGAATGGCGACGGACGTCGTAAGGTGCTGCTTTTCCTGGGGTCTAACATAGGCAACTTTACTGGCGAACAGTCTATAGACTTTTTCCGTTCACTGCGTGAGGTGATGGGCCGCGATGACCTGCTTTTCGTTGGGTTCGACCTTCAAAAGGACCCGCACGTGATCGCCGCTGCCTATGACGATGCGCAGGGTGTAACAGCGAGATTCAACATAAACCTGCTAACACGCATCAACAGGGAACTCGGCGGAAACTTCGATCTTGAAAAGTTTGTTCATTACGCCAATTACCGTCCGATCGAGGGTTCTGCCCGCTCGTATCTCATCAGCCGTGAGAAACAGGTCGTTCACATCGAGGCCTTAGAGTCCGACTTTGCCTTTGATCAGTGGGAACCCGTCTTTATGGAGATCTCGCAAAAGTACAACATGCGGATGATCGAATCGCTATCCGAGGCGAGCGGGTTTGAGATCAAAGAGAATTTCTTCGACGGACGGAGATACTACTGCGATTCTCTATGGCGTGTTGAGTCCTGAAGATGAATTTCACCGTCCTTCGCTTTGACACAGTCGCCTCGACAAATACGGAGGCAACCGACCAGGCACGGAGGGGCGCCGATGAGGGATTGTGCATCATTGCCCGGCAACAAACAGCTGGCAGGGGACGACACGGAAGGACGTGGATATCTGAGGCGGGAGCAGGTCTCTACCTAAGCGTCGTGCTCAGACCAAAGATCGATCCACGGCTGCTTACGCTTATTACCTTAATGGCCGGTATCGCAGTTTTCGATGCTCTGACGGAGTTCGGGCTCAAACCCGATATCAAATGGGCGAATGATGTATTGATAGGTGACAGAAAGATCAGCGGGATCCTATCAGAGACCGTAGATACCGCTAAGGGAGTCGCTGTGATCGTAGGGATCGGGATAAATCTGACCTCACGAAATTTCCCTGAGGAGATCGCATTTACCGCAACCTCGATCGAAGCCGAGGCGAAACGGATGCCAGATGCCATCGAGGTTGAGGCCGCGGTACTGAAATACATCGATTATTGGTATGCGGTACTCCGTGAGCCGGATGGGGCGGATGAGGTAAGACGAAACTGGCAGCAGCGCTCGTCGTATTTTACCGGCAAGGAGGTGCGGGTGATGCTCGACGGGCACGCTCTTCTGGGTATTACGGATGGTCTAGAGCCGAACGGCGCACTCAGGGTGAAGCGTTCCGACGGGTCAGTTTCCATCATCCACGCTGGCGACGTTGAGCGGCTCAGGGCGTTATAGTAATTGAACTTTGCCGCGGCAGCGTGTACCTTTTAAATATCGATGAGTAGCGAATTTAACCACGAGCCCGATTGGGACCTCGAAGATGATTTTGATGAAGATCTGAACGAATTTGACGAGTTCGACGCCGAACTCGATGATGTCGAGATGCGTACGGCCGTCATGCAAAAGAACAACATGATCGCTCTTCTCTGCATTAAGACCGCATCGGCTGGTGCCGCCATCTGCCGGGTCGACCCACGCGAGGAGCGTCCGGCGGTCCAGATCTACGACGACCCCAGCGCCGCCGTTGAATGGTTTACGCGCAGCCTTCGCACCAGCAAAAAAAACGGCTGGAGCGTGATCTACGACGGACTACCACTGCAAGGATAGAAGGTGAAAGACTGCAAGAGTGAAAGGGCGAAAAAGACTCGCACTCTTTCACCCTTTTTCTCTTTCACTCTTTCACTTTGATGTTTCTCACCCTCGACATCGGAAACTCGCGGATAAAGATCGGAGTTTTCGATGGCAACAAACTTTATTCAAAGCTTGCTCTACCTACCGGCATCATAGCTTCCGATAAGGAGGCGTCGGCTGCGGTCGAGACGATCGCCGATCTGCCGATCGAAGCCGCTATCGCGTGTTCTGTCGTGCCGAGCATCGACAGCAGGGTCAGTGAATTTTTAACAGGAAAGTTTCAGGTCGAACCGTATTTTGTTCGAAATACCGATGACTTCGGTCTCGAGATCCGGTACGAACCGCTTACGGCTGCCGGGACCGACAGGCTTGTCAACTGCTTTGCGGCTGCAGAGGCCTATTGCGTTCCGTGCATAGTATGCAGCCTGGGCACGGCCACTACGATCGACGTGGTCAACGCCGATAGAGTTCTCCTTGGTGGGCTGATAGCTCCCGGTATGCGTACGGCTATCAAGGCTCTCGAACTCGCGGCGGAGCGACTCCCTGAAGTCGAGATCGCGAGACCTGCGGCAGTGGTGAACAATACGACCGCGATGTCGATCCAGTCGGGAATTTACTATAGTCAGCTCGGGTTGCTCAACGCGGCAGTTTCACGCATCCGTGCCGAGATCGACAGCACCGCAAAAGTCATCGCGACAGGAGGCTTTGCATCCCTATTCGCGCCGGAGACGGGGGTGATAGACGTTTGGGATGAGGACCTCACGTTGAACGGCCTGCGTTTACTGCACGAACGGCTGGCTCTTCAACCGGCGTAGGTGGCCAGAAACTTCGGCACCTTTCGCACCAGCGTCGCCTGTTCAAACGCATATGCGATCTGTATCAGTTTTGGCTCGGTAAATGCTTTGCCAAAGAACGAGATGCCCGCCGGAAGGCCCTGTACGTAGCCCGCAGGTACCGTGATATTCGGATATCCGGCAACAGCTGCCATAGACGAACTCTCAAAGATGCCGCAATCGCCGCCCACCAGATCCGTCAGCCAGGCGATGCCGCCTGACGGAGCGACTATGGCATCGAGTTTATCTTTGTCCATGATGGCATCGATCCCCTCGGTCTGAGTCATCTGCTTCGATTGGAGTAGCGCGATCTCGTAGGCTCGATCGGTCAGATCGCCCTTGGCCTCGGCCTGGATAAAGATCTCCTGTCCAAAATAGGGCATCTCGCGTTCAGCGTTCTTATTATTGAAATCGATCAGATCTTTGAGCGTCCGATGCGGCCCGCCACGGCCCGCGAGGTATTTGTTGAGATCGGCCTTAAACTCGAAAAGGAGGACCTCAAACTCAGCGTCACCAAACGAGTTCAGCTTGGGAAAGGTTACGTCGATCAGGGTTGCACCGCCTTTTCTAAGCACATCGAGGTGCGGCTCGATGATGCGGTCTACCTTTTCGTTGCGCCCGAAATACTGCCGGCCAACTCCGATCCTTTTTCCTCGGAGGCCATCTTTTTGCAGAAAGCGTGTGTAGTCTTTCTTTTCCCTCGATGCAGCAGAAGTAATTGGATCAGTAGGATCAGGCCCGGCCAGTACGGTGAGCAGGGCCGCCGCATCAGCGACCGTTCGACACATCGGCCCTGCCGTGTCCTGGCTATGCGCGATCGGGATGATACCTGACCGCGAAACGAGGCCAAGTGTCGGTTTGATGCCGACGATGCCACATGTCGAAGAGGGGCAGATGATAGAGCCGTCCGTTTCCGTTCCGACCGCGACAGCCGCGAGATTGGCCGCTATCGCCGAGCCGGACCCGGACGACGACCCACACGGATTGCGATCGAGAATATACGGGTTTCGTGTCTGGCCGCCCCGTGCCGACCACCCGCTTGAGGAGTGCATCGACCGAAAGTTCGCCCATTCACTCAGGTTGGTCTTGCCGATTATGACAGCGCCCGCTGCTCTAAGCTGTTTGACAATAAAAGCTTCCTGCTTCGGTACCGGAGCACCGACCAGTGCGAGGCTGCCGGCCGTGGTCATCATCTTGTCGGCCGTGTCGATGTTGTCCTTGATAAGGACCGGAATACCATGGAGTGGTCCCCGGATCTTGCCGGCCTTTCTTTCGGCATCCAACTGATCTGCTATAGAGAGCGCATCGGGATTGATCTCGATGATGGAGTTCAGCTTTCTGTCGATGTCGTTGATCTGCGACAGATATGCCTGTGTGATGCCTCGCGATGTACTTGATCCACCCGCCATTTGAGCCTGTAGCTTTTCGACGGTTACCTCGTCCAATTGGCGCTTTGGGGCCGATGCGAAGCTGGATCTTTCTGCCAGTAGCACACTGATCCCGGCGGCGACACTGGTGCGCACGAATTCACGTCTGTCCATACGATCACTCCAGGTTTGAGGCGGATTATAGCAGACGCGTCGTGGTCGACTATACTGACGCCGTGGACCCGCGTCGCGATCAGATCTCACCGTCAAAGCTCGTGAGTACCTTGCAGAGGTTCGACCTATTGCCCGCGATAGTGTTCTTGCCGACCAGGCGGCAATGTGACGAAGCGGCATCCGCTGTAGCGGCCGACAGATCGCAAAAGGCGGATCCGGAACGTCAGTCGCGACGCCAGGAGATCTTCGACGAATTCCTGAAGGTAAATCCCGAGGTTGTCGATCACAAGCATGCAAAGTTCATCGTGCGGGCCGGCGTGGCCGCTCACCATGCGGGCCATATTCCCTCCTGGAAACTGCTGATCGAGAGCATGATGTCGGGAGGTCTATTAAATGCCCTGTTCGCGACGTCGACAGTTGCCGCAGGCGTAGACTTTCCGGCGCGCACTGTAGTGATCAGCAACGCCGATACCCGTGGAAACGACGGATGGCGACCGCTTACGGCGAGCGAACTACAGCAAATGACCGGACGAGCTGGTCGGAGAGGGCGAGACAAGGTCGGCTTTGTAATCCTGGTTCCAGGGCAGTTCCAAAATCCGAAAAAGATCGCCGAACTGCTTAAGGCTCCACCGGATCCATTGGAAAGCCGATTTCGGGCGACCTATATCAGCTTGCTCAACCTGCTGGACGCATTTGGCAGCTTCGATCTTGTCCGAGATATCGCCGAGAGGAGCTTTGCCTTTGCTCAAAGCGGACGGCGTGACGCTGGATACATCGATTCGGTATGGCAGCCATTTGAAGACCGGGCACGAGTACTTGATCATTTTGGCTATTTGGACTTCGACGGCGAAATGGTCACGGAGGCCGGCAAATGGCTCGCCGACCTTAGAATAGACCGGCCGCTGCTGGTCGGCGAAGCGCTGCGGCAAGGCGTTTTCGATGATCTCAAAGTCCAATACGCGGCTGGTCTGATGGCATCAGTTGCGGCCGACGCGGATCGGAGTTACGGCGAGATGCACGCATCCCGTCAGATGGATCAGATCTTGAGCGACGTCGAAGATATAGCGGTTTCGATAGGAAATGTAGAGTGGCGCTTTGGTGTGGAACCAGTCGTGGAGATCAACTATTCGGCCGCGGCCGCGGCCGAACGGTGGACACAGGGTATGTCATGGGATGAACTCGTAGACCGAACAAAAGCTGAGGAGGGTGATCTGGTCCGACTCCTGTCAAGGACCGGGGAAGCCCTACGTCAGCTCGCCAATCTACGTAGTTCTAATCCAGCGGCCGCAACTATCGCCTCAGCGGCATCAGACGCGATATTGCGCGACCCGGTCCGGTGATCAGAGGACCTTTAGCATCTCATACTGACTTAAGCGTTCGTAGAAACCCCTTTTGAGGAAGAATTCGATCGTGTTTTCCAGAGATCTGTCGGCGTTGATGATCTGGAGCGAGTAGCCCGAGGCAGTGTCCTGCTGCATTTTCATAAGCAGAGCGGTGCCGATGCCCCTTTTCCTGTGGTCCCGATGGACTGCGAGCTGGGCTGCCCGGCCAAAGGTGCCGGAGAAAACGATGTAACCGACGCATTTGTCGCCTAAATAGGCGCCAAGCATACGCTTTATCGTTCGGCTGCGCATCACCGATGAGATCGAGTTCTGCCAAGACGGATCGCCGTCCCAGAATCCACGCAACTCCGTCCAATTGGGGTCGGCTATCTCTCGGATCTGAAGGCCAGGGAGGTCAGATCCTGCCGCTGGAGTGATCTCTCCATCACATTGAAGCAACAGCAGCTCTCTCGCTGATCTAAACCCGAGCTTGTCGTATAGGTTGATCGCAGGCGTATTCGTAGTGATCACCTCGAGCAAAAACTGCTCGATGCCCTCCGAACGAAAGATCGGCAGCATGAAATCGAACATGGCCCGACTGATACCTTTGCGACGGGCGAACGGGACGACGCCGGTGCCCGCATCGTACACGGTTGGACGGTCATTCCACGTTCCAAAACCGTTGAGTGAGAAGCCGAGCAATCGGTTTGACTCCTCGTAGCCGACAGTGCGGGTGAGGTCGACGCCGTTCAGATTGATATGATTTTTGAACTGAGTTTCAGTGAGCGCGAAGGGAAAAACGTAATCAGAAAAGGCCTCGATAAACGTGTCGTATAGGCGGCTGAAGTGTTCGGAGCTCAGGAACCGGCATCCCTGCAAAGTGGTTTCGTTTCGACTACCCATCTGCTAAACTTGGCTGTGCACTGGCCGGGCATCTAGAAAATAGAATATCGGCTCATCAAAATGCAAGTACTTCTGGCTGACGAATACGGTTTCTGTTTTGGGGTTGAAAGGGCCGTAGAAATGGTTGAGGAGGCCATCGCGGCCGGCGATACCGTGCGGAGCCTGGGTCCGCTCATCCATAACGAGCAGGAGATGCAGCGGCTCGCATACGGCGGTGTGACGACCATAAGCCAACCGGTCGAGATAGGCCGTGGCGAAACTGCTGTGATCCGCGCGCACGGTGTTACTCCCGAGGTGCAGGAGGAGCTGGAACAAAAGGCCTCAAAGGTCGTTGACGCGACTTGTCCCTTCGTTACCCGCGTGCAGAAGCTTGCTGCCCGCGCTGCGGCGGCTGACCGTCATGTGGTGGTCGTTGGTAACCCCGATCATCCTGAAATGATCGGCGTCAAGGGGTACGCTCCCGACCACGCTTTTGTCATCCGTGACGAGACCGAGGTAGCGACATTGCCCCGACTGCGAAATCCGCTGGTTGTCTCGCAGACCACCATCAAAGCCAAAACCTTCTTCGATACAGCTGAGGCTGTCAGAGAAAAGACCGACGATGAGGTCCAGGTCGTAAACACGATCTGCTCTGCGACGCGCGACAGGCAGGATGCCGCCCGGGCCCTTTCGACCATGGTCGATGCGTTTTATATTATCGGCGGCCGTCACTCATCAAATAGCGTCAAGCTTCTTGCGGTTTGTAAGGAGAACTGCGAGAAAAGCTTCCTGATCGAGACCGAAGACGAGATCGATCCGGACGATCTCATTGGCGTTGAACGAGTGGGCGTGACCGCAGGAGCATCGACACCAAACTGGTTGATACAAAAGGTAGTGAACCATCTAACCGAGATCGGGCAGAGTATCGCTGCCCTGCGGCCCTGAATGGCATGAATTTTGGCCCGAATTCTTTCCAAAATCGACAAATAACAGTTGTTTTGCCTCGTTTTCGGATGTTAAAATATTTGGTGCGATAGTCCCACCTTGATCGCGCCGCCCGGTTTAGTCCGAAACTTACCACACACCGCAGATCTGGGGAGCCGCAGCACGCCCCTCCCCCATCAATGAAGAAGTCGCAAAAGAACAACCTTAATGAGGCGTGCGCCGGTCAGGCCGCGGATGCGCGCCCAAACAACGACTGGTACAGGCTGCTCTTCGAGCGCAGTCCGCAGGCCATGTGGGTTGTCGATACTCAGAACTTCGGCCTTGTAGACGTTAATGACGCTGCGCTAGCACTGTTTGGATATACAAAAGAGGAGTTTCTTAAACTTTCGTCTGACGAGATCGGGCAGGCACGTCCCGAATCATCCGGATCTGCGATCACTGAATGCCTGGCCGATGAGTGTGGCTTCATAAGGGCCGCTTGCAAGAAAAAGGACGGATCTGAGTTTGAGGCAGAGATATCCAACACCTGCATCGACTTCGAGGGTCGCAAAGCTGTCTTGTGCCTTTTGACAGATACGACCGAGCACCAGCGTGCTCAACTTGCTCTGAAGGAAAGCGAAACCCGACTACGCGTCCTCGTTGACAGTATGAGCGAAGGCCTCCTTCAGGTGAATGAGGCAGACGAGATCACCTATACGAATAACTACATCTGTGAGATGACCGGGTACTCACAAGATGAGCTGATCGGCACCAATTGGGCGAAGCTCCTGGTCGACGAAGGCCCGGAGTTTGTCAATGCAGTCAATGAGCGCAGAAAGAAAGGGGAATCCGATCGCTACGAGATCAGACTACGCAAGAAGACCGGCGATCTCATCTGGGTAATTGTTGGCGGAGCACCGATAACTAACGTCGACGGTAACGTTGTGGGTTCGATCGGCGCTTTTACCGATATCACCGAGCGTAAACGGGCCGAGGAGCAGTTGCTGCATGACGCTTTCCACGACGGACTTACCGGCCTCGCGAATCGCACATTATTCATGGACCACCTGCGATTGACGCTCGATCGCAGCCGCACACGCAAAGGGAAACCGTTTGCGGTGCTGTACCTGGACTTTGACCGGTTTAAAGTCATCAACGACTCGCTTGGACACGCTGAGGGCGACAAACTGCTTAAGTACATCGCTCGACGCCTCGAGAATTGCACTAGAGCCGGTGATCTGGTCGCCCGGTTAGGCGGCGACGAATTCGTGATCCTGCTGAGCGAATTGGACGATACAGGCGAGGCCCTACTGATCGCCGAGAGGATACAGAACGACCTTAAAACGTCGTTCGACCTAGCAGGTCGCGAGATCTTTACATCAACGAGCATCGGCATCACCCTGAGCACATCCGGCCACACGAGCGCCGACGACATGCTGCGCGACGCGGATATCGCGATGTACTTTGCCAAGTCTAAAGGAAAAGCTCAGTACGCGATCTTTGACCAGGCGATGCACAAGTACGCGAGCCGACGATTGCAGATCGAGACAGAGATGCGGCGCGGTCTTGAACGCGGGCAATTCCGCGTGCACTATCAGCCGATCATGAATCTTGCGAGCGGGTCGCTCGTCGGCTTTGAAGCCCTGCTCCGCTGGCAGCACCCCGAACGCGGTCTCGTGCCGCCTGACGAGTTCATCCCGGTCGCCGAGGAGAACGGATTTATAATGAAGCTCGGCGAGATGGTGACGCACCAGGCCTGCCTTCAGCTAAAGGAATGGCAGCGCAAAGTACCTCACGCCTCGGGCCTCACGGTCAGCGTCAACCTTTCATCCAAAGAGTTTCTCCAGCTCGATCTCGCAGAGAAGATCGCCAACACGCTCAAGGAGACAGACCTGCCACCGCACGCACTGAAGCTCGAGATCACCGAGAGCCATATCATGGAAAACAGCGAGCTGGCGGTCATGATCCTCCACCGGCTTCGCGAGCTTGGCCTCGAGATCTGCCTCGACGATTTTGGCACGGGCTATTCGAGCCTCAGCTATCTGCACAATCTGCCGGTGACCTATCTCAAGATCGATCGCTCGTTCATCGCCCGTATCGGCCGGGAAGACGAGAATTACGAGATCGTCAATACGATCGTCCGACTAGCGCAAAATCTGAAAATGAGGGTGATCGCCGAGGGCATCGAGACGACCGAGCAGCTCGTCGAGCTTTCAAAGCTTAAGTGCGAGTTTGGCCAGGGATATTATTTCGCAAAGCCGCTGCCGCCGAAGGAGGCGATGGCGTTCATAAACGACAAAGTAAAGACAACGACGACGGCGATCGCCCTGTACGGTGATGTCACCGAACACGTATCGATGGCGATGTAACCCGCGGCGGCCTATTTCTTGAGCCAGCCGAACAGGGCGTCGACCGTAATATCGCGGTTCGTTTCGTAGATCGCTTTTGTAAGAGGGATCGACATCGGACAGACGCGGATGCAGTTCTGCGCGTTGCCGCAATTGGTGACGCCGTCCTCCCCCATCAGACCGTTCAGACGCTCCTCGGCCGTGATCGAGCCAGTCGGGTGCATGTTAAATAGGCGTGCCTGCGCGATGGCCTGCGGGCCGATGTAATTATCGCCGTGGTACTGCGGGCAAGCCTCCAGACAGCATCCACAGGTCATGCACCGTGAGTAAGCGTAGCGTTCCTGGGCTATCTCATTCGGGATGTGCGGGCCCGGTCCAAGGTCGTATGTGCCGTCGAGTTCGATCCATGAGTGGACCTGTTTCAGATGCTCGAACATCCGCGACCGGTCCACCTTTAGGTCGCGTACATTTGGGAATTTCGACATCGGCTGGAGCGAGATCGTATCGCCGCCCGAGGCGACAAGAAGGTCGTCGACCAGCGCCGAGCACGACTGACGCACCTTACCGTCTATGACCATTGTGCAGATGCCGCACACCTGCTCGAGACACGACATGTCCCAGACGGGCGGCGTCGTGGTTTTGCCCTCGACGGTAACCGGGTTTTTACGGATCTCCATCAACGCCGAGATGACGTTCAGATTCCGACGGTACTGCAGCTCAAACGTCTCCCAACGGGCGGCGGCCTCCTGTCGCTCGCGCCGCTGGATCTTAAATTTAATGGTCGACGGCGGGTTCTCGAGACGCTTCTTTTCGTGCGTGCCCATAAGAGAAAACTATACCAAACTGTAACCGCGAAACAGATCGAGAAAGAGAGTAGTAAGTCCACGTCATCTAGCAAACGCCCCCTTCGACGCATGCTTCTGCTGATAGCCGGGCTCGAACAGCATAGGGAATTGGCAACTGAGAACGTGCAACCGAAATGAACCATTGACCACTGTCGAACGACAACCGGCCACTTTTTTTGTTGGCGAGCGTGAAAGAACTTATAATCATCAGAGTTTTTTGCGCTCACGTGCTCTTATTACGTTCAAAACTGCCATTTTTGCTTCTTTTCGCACTATTTGGGGCGGCATCGACCGGGGCGCAGGATTTTCTTCCCGAACTGGTCAAGCGGATCAAGCCCTCCGCCGTAGCGATCGAGACGTTTGACGCGAAGGACAATACCCTTGCCCGGGGGAGTGGCTTTTTTATCGCTTCAGATCGTGTTATCACCAACAGGCACGTGATCGAGCGCTCGAACCGGGTTGAGATCCATCTGCTGGACGGCAAAAAAATACCCGTACGAGGGGTGATCGCCATAGATGGCGAGGGCGACCTCGCACTGCTCCAGATCGATATGCCAAAAGCTGTGTCGGCGGCTCCGCTTCCGATAGTCAAGGCGATACCGCAGGAGGGCGAGGCGGTAGTCGTGATCGGAAATCCTTACGGGCTCGAGGGGTCAGTGTCGAACGGCATAGTATCGGCAGTCCGCGAGATACCAGGCTACGGCAAGATCATCCAGATAACGGCGGCGATAAGCCCCGGATCGTCAGGTTCACCTGTCGTCAATATGTCTGGACAGGTGATCGGCGTTGCCACGCTTCAGGGAGCTGAGGGACAGAATCTCAACTTCGCAGTTCCGGCCGAGCGGATATCACAGCTAAAGATCAGTGAAGTGCAGACATTTGCGTCGCTTGCGTCGGAGGCTCAAAAGAACAAGCGGGCCAGTGCCGAGCGGTTGTACTCGCAGGGACTCGCGTTGTTGTCTCGTGACGATTACGCAAAGGCTCTGCCGTATTTTGAGAAAGCATCCGATACGGACCCGACGTACGCGGAGGCGTGGTATCAGGCCGGCTACTGTTATGGCATGCTCGGTCGCCACCAGGATGCGTTAAAGGCGTCCCGGCAGGCCGCGAAGCTTAGGCCGGAATGGTCGGCAGTTTATGTAAATATCGGAGTGTCGAGCTTTGCCCTCTCGCAATATAAAGAGGCATTAGATGCCTACAAGCAGGCCTCTAGGCTCGACGAAAGCAATCCGGATATCGAGTACTCGCTCGGGTTAACGTTAGAGAGACTTAACCGCTCCGACGAGGGCGTGCTCGCGTATAAACGGGCCGTCGCGATCAAGCCCGACCATGCGGCCGCGATCGAGAAACTCGGATTGGCCCTTTTTCAGCAAAAACGCTATGCGGACGCCGCCGCATCATTCGAACAGCTGAAAGCGTATAAGCCTGATGCCAAGACCTACAACAACCTGGGCGAGAGCTATCTTGAATCAGGCAAGGCCGATGAGAGCGTCGACGCATTTAGCAACGCCCTTAGTGTGAACCCGGACATGGACAAAGCCCGGTATAACCTCGGTCGAGCGTACATAAAGATCGGCAACCGTGAAATGGCCTTGGCACAGTACGAGATACTCAAGAACTCCAGATCTGACTGGGCCGACCGGCTCTACATTCTTCTCAACCCTTAAGGCTGCTTTTGCTTCTCCACCACCAACGCGCTCAGGAAGCTGTCTTGTATGGGTTTGTCCAGAAAGAGGCGGGTGTGCGAACTGCAGCCGAAAAGGCTCGAGGAGACCGTGAACAAACCACCCTCCATAGTCTGAGAGCCCGTGCTCGCGGGCAGCTCGGTGCGGGTCTGGTCGATCGTCAGCAGCGAGCGTTGAGTCACTCGACCATCGCCTGGAGCGTACAACACAGCTTTGACCTCATCCTTTTTGATACTCCGGCCGTCGGCCGTTTTTAGATCTTTTGCTTCAAATATTGTTTCCCATCGATCTTTCTTATCGTTCCGCATCAGGATCACGGCCTTAATTGTGGGCTCGCAATTCCCGCCGTAAGCATATAACTGGATGGGTATGTTCTTCACGGGAGCATCGAGAGCGAGATGAAAACGTTTGGCCCGGCTGAGCGCCGCTGCAAAGTAACTCCGCACTTGGCCATAAGTGGTGCGCGATAAGAGAACGTCGTCGGCGTTCGCGTCCTTTTTTAGCTCGGCCGGCTTGATCTCGGGATCGCGCTTTGCCAATCTTGCGGCATCTCGCAGTTTTCCGAGAAATTTCGGGTCCTTGAGAGCTCCCCATCCATATTTGAGCCAGGTTTCAGGATCGTAAATATCGATCGTCATCGGTCGAAGGCTTTCGTCCAGAAACTCGGCCGAGCCGCGGTGCGGAAGGAGTTGGAAGATCGAGGGAAGGCTAAGAGCGTCCTCAGCCCGAAGATCGTCGATCAAGGGGAGTTTGTGGCCGGCGATGATCGGATAGCCCTCAAGCAGCACCTTAAGAGCGTCGAACGAGCCCTCGTTAGGAGTGCCGAACATCATCAGCTTGTTGATGTGTGCCGCACCAGGCCACGAGGGCACGGGCGGTCTGCCGTCGGGTAAAAGATCAGCTGGGCCGTACATGGCCGCGTATCTGGCGATGAGGCCGCCCATCGAATGAGCAAGGATATCGAATTTCAGACCTGGGCGCCCCAGCTTACGCTTAGCTGCTAATATCTTCGCAAACAGTTGGTGCGCGCTCTCGACGTTATCCCTGCGCCAGTCATAGGCGAATACGTAGTAGACGTCAGTCGCCTCAGGGTTCTCCCAGTGTGCTTCGTGATAACCGCGACCTTGGAGAGCGTCGATAACGGATTGATAGACCTCAACGTCAGGAAGCACGGGTAACTCGACCTTGCGAATGATATCGCCCGCCCGCAATGCATCTCGATCGCGGCTAAGGACCGGTGAGGTCATTGGCAGCCGCAGGTCATCGGTCTTACTGCGCTTAACGCTGAACCAAACCGTCTTTTCGGCGCGCGGGTCGATAAGTGTAGAACCTGTTATACCGGGGATGATGATCACCGGATCTTTAGCTGCGGCTTGGGCAGAGGCTTTACTAAGCGGCCAAAGCGCCAGGACGAAGAGGACAATCACTGTTTGAGACCGTAATGAATGCATAGAGAATGGAAGGGCACTCGGAGCCCCTTCTCTTGTACGACGTTTTTGCCCGGTTGTTTGTTGACAATCATACAGTGGACAGACTGGTCGAAAATGACGGTTTGCCATAAACTTTGCTGTTATGGAGCTTACGGTCGGCATTACGGGAGCCTCAGGTGCTATCTATGGTCAGCGCACTCTGCAATTCCTGATCGCCAGTGGAGCGGTCGAAACGATCAACCTCGTGCTGTCGTCGAGCGCAGTGACAGTTGCTCAGGTAGAGCTAGGGATCAATCTGAAAGATCCGGATCAGTCGAAACTAAACGCATGGCTGGGGCTCGACCAAGGCAGCAGGATGGTGCGGCTGTGGCGCCTCGACAACCTGGCGGCCAAGCCTTCCTCGGGTTCAAACAAGCAGGCGGGGATGATAGTTGTTCCTTGTTCCATGGGGACGCTGGGGGCGATCGCGTCGGGTGCGGGCACTAATTTGATCCACCGAGCAGCGGACGTTTGCTTGAAGGAGGGCAGAAAGCTCGTGCTGGTACCGCGTGAGACGCCGTACAATGCCATCCATCTTAGAAACATGCTCAGGCTGGCACATGCGGGTGCTAGTATACTGCCGGCGAGCCCGAGTTTTTACCACAGACCACAAACGGTGGATGATCTTGTCGATCATCTTTGCTACCGCATACTGGATCAATTTGATATTCCGCATTCTAAGAAGAGTCAGTGGACAGGAGAGGAGGTTTCAGAATGATCACAAGATCAACCCTCGCGACGATTATTGTGCTGATAGGCGTCATCGGAGCCGTTGCGCAGGAGCGTTACGTCAAGCCAGTTGACGAGGCGAATCAGGATCCGTCATTCGTCGCCTTTCGAGGGAAACTGATCGCAGCCGCTGAGCGGCGCGATACTGCGTATGTAGTCGGCGTTCTTGACCCAAAGATCCAGCTTAGCTTCGGCGGCGATTCCGGAATCGCGGCGTTTAAGAGGATCTGGAAACCGCAGACAAAAAAGTCTATGTTTTGGAAGGAGATCCTGACCGTTATCAAGAACGGCGGATCTTTCGATCGTGACGGCGGCAAGCGGAAGGATTCCTTTTGGGCGCCCTACACATTCAATGCATTTCCGGAGGACCTTGACGCATTCGAGTATTATGCGGTTTTCGGCACGGACGTTAACCTGCGAAAGGAACCCCGCGTCACGGCAGAGTCGGTCGCAAAGCTCTCGTACAACATTGTTCGTGTAGAGCATGAGCTAGTGCCGAAGAGCGGGAAGTCCGAATATCCCGGATGGTTCCGGGTCCGGACGTTCGGCGGGCTCGAAGGCTTTATCAAACGCGAATTCGTACGCAGTCCGGTGGACTATCGCGCCGGCTTTGAAAAGAAGCGCGGTCGTTGGGTGATGGTCGCCTTCATCAGCGGAGATTAGATGAAGGATTCGATCGAACGCTTCACAAATCGTGTAGCCAACTATGTAAAGTATCGTCCCGACTATCCTCGCGAAATAATCCCTTATCTTTCCGAACATGTTGGCCTAACGTCTGATACGGTCGTTGCCGACATCGGTTGTGGTCCGGGCATATCGTCGCGGATGTTTCTCGAGAACGGCAACCGAGTCATCGGTGTTGAGCCGAACGACGGTATGCGTGCTGCGGCTGTCGAGTGTCTTAATGACTTTCCCAACTTCACTGTTGTCAATGGAACAGCTGATGGCACAGGTCTGGGAACTGCTTCGATCGATCTGATCGTCGCGGCACAGGCCTTTCACTGGTTCGATCCGGAGAGGACTCGAATCGAATTTGGTCGAGTCTTAAGGTCTGACGGCGGTGTAGTGCTTATTTGGAATGAACGGCAACTCGACAGTACCCCGTTTTTGCGAGAATACGAGCAGTTCCTGGTCACGTATTCTACCGATTACTCAGTCGTGCGACACGAAAACATACAAGTCGAGGAGCTTGATGATTTCTTCGTTGGCAGCTATGAAAAAGCAGCTTTTTCGAATGTACAAGTGTTTGATTTCGAAGGCCTGAAGGGCAGGATGCTCTCATCCTCGTACATGCCCGATCCAGATCACGCGTCATATCAGGAAATGGTTGAATCCCTGGCAGCTCTATTTGCCAAACACAACCAAAACGGTAGAATTGAGGTTTTCTACGACACGAACATATATTTCTCGCGCCCGTTTTTATGGCAGTAAAGGCAGAGCAAACTCCCGGATTCCGCACAATAACCGTTGCCCATTCGCCCGATTCGGACGATGCGTTTATGTTCTATGGGCTTGCCACGCACAAGCTCGATACGCCCGGGCTCAAGTTTGAGCACACCCTGAAGGACATTCAAACACTGAACGAAGATGCGAAACGGGGTGTCTACGATGTCACCGCCATCTCATTTCATGCTTATGCCTATGTCGCGGACAAGTACGCCCTTTTACCGCACGGCGCAAGCATAGGTGACAAGTACGGTCCCATAGTTGTCTCGAAGGAACAACGCGACGCCAGCGAGATCTCCAAGATGAAGATCGCGGTTCCGGGGGAACTTACGAGCGCATACTTGGCTTTGAGGATCTATAACCGGGACTTTGAGCACGTCGTTGTACCCTTTGACGAGATCATTGACGCGGTGAAGGATGGAGATGTAGAGGCCGGCCTGCTTATACACGAAGGGCAGCTCTATTACAACCAGGTTGGACTCCACAAGGTGCTCGATCTGGGCGAGTGGTGGCACGAAAAAACGAGCTTGCCATTGCCGATGGGCGGCAACGTTATCCGGCGCGAACTCGGCGAAGGGACGATGCGCGAGGTGTCGAAGTGCCTTCGCGACAGCATCGAATACTCGATGGACAACCGCGAAGACGCTCTGGCATACGCCATGCAGTTTGCGAGAGACATGCGACCCGAACTCGCGGACCGCTTCGTTGCTATGTGGGTCAATGACCTGACTCTCGATTACGGCGACCGGGGAAGAGAAGCCGTACGAAGACTACTGGACGAAGGCCATCACGCGGGTATCATTCCCCACAAGGTCGAGGTCGAGTTCGTCGGCTAGCCGCTGATTTCATTCTCTACATTCAAGCCGCTCGAAGAATTTCGGGCGGTTTTTTGTTTTAGCTGCTCTTTCACAGCGAATCTGGTGCCAGAATGCAAAGGTAAGGAATAATTCAGGTAAACGGAAAGACTTTGTGATATAAGCGTTGGTAATCTATCACGTCTTTTCTGGTATCAAGCGGCGTATGCGACAGGTTCCGCAGAGTTTTGCGATCTCACCATCTCAGCAACCCGTATATTCGGTCGTTGAGCAGGAGGTCGAACTGGGCGTTAGCGCTCTGGGTCGAGGAGACACCGAACTTGCCCTAACTTTCTTTGAAAGTGCGCTGGAAAAACTGACTCCGAAATGGCCGTTTTATGACCACCTGAACCACAATCTGCTGCTCACGCTAAAGGGGCGTATTGAAGCTTCGTTAAAAAGTGGCGATCCCGCCACGGCTGCCGCGGCTCTTGGAAGAGCCCTCGAGCTGGATATCGAGGGCGAGATGAGCTCGGACGCGGCATTCCGGCGACGCTTTGCTACGACCCTGCAGGAGATCGGACTGGTCTTCTTCAAAAATTCGGACCCGCTGTCGAGCCTGCTGTGCTGCCGCCGCCCAGCCCGATTTTATGCCGGTCCCGGCTCTTTCGTGAATTTGTCGAATGCCTTATCGGCAGCCGGTGTGCGTGCGGAACTAGCGGACCTTACCAGCGAAATAACGAGCGAACAGCTGGGAAGGCATCTTTTCATCGCCTGTGTTCCAAAGTCGGCCTCGACATTTCTGAAAAATCTGCTCTTAAATCTTACCGGCTATCAGGATATGTTCTCGGTCTACGCAGCCGGTCAAACCGAGCATGAGCTCTACCTGCCGACATTGTTGGAAAATGCCCACGTCAACACCGTCACACAGCAGCATTGCCGGGCTGCGGACGCGAACGTGCAGATCATGCAGGCGTTGGACATACGACCGGTCGTTCTTGTCCGGAACATATTTGATTCGGTGATGAGCCTTGCCGATTTCTACGAAAACGGGGCGTACAAGAGCACATACTTCCGGACGGATTATCTAACCTTGGATCGCGATACTCGGCTGGACCTGATCATCGACAGCGTCGTCCCGTGGTACTTCCAATTCGTGGCGTCATGGGATGCGGTTGAACGGGAACGCAAGCTCGATCTTTTCTGGCTCACCTACGAAGATCTCGTGGCGAACAAGGCCGAAGCTACAAGCCGCGTTCTCGAGTTTTACGGCCTGGGAGCTGCTCGTCGGGCCATAGAAGACCGCATCAGGCTGACCGAATCGCAGCCGGGGAAGACACGGTTCAACAAGGGCGTGGCCGGGCGGGGGCAGGTTGGGTTAAATGACAACCAGAAAGAGAGGATCCGGCAGCTCGCCCGATATTACCCAACTACGGATTTTGGGTGGATCGGATTGTAAGACGTTTGGTGAAAGATACCGTTAAGCAAGCTAAGCAAAGCCACGTTGTCCCGTCGATGGCTATCCTGATGGGGTTTTTGGGCGAATTTGGACAAGCCGACGATAAGCCGATCCCGGTATTGAGTCGCCAATCGGCAGAAGGGGGAGAAATGAACGAACATATTTTGGGCCGCAAACAGAAGGTGATCGACAGCGGCACGCTTTCCGATCTCCTCGATCGATCGCCATCTAGGATCGGATACATGTCGTTGTTCGCTGCCTCAGCCCTGGTCGGGAGCATCGCGGCCGGGGTTCGCAGCGACGATCTAACGGCCACAGTCCCTGCCCGCGCGGAGTCCACCTCTCGGCTGCTAGATCGTCTGGCTCGGAGCTGTGGGTCAAAGTCTGAGTTGTTATCGACGGGCAGAGAATATCGTTCGAAGGCAAAGCGCGGCGGGTATAACCTGGTCGCCGAACTCGCGGGCGGTAGTGACAACTGTCCCGGCAGTCCGATACCCGCAGGAACATATACAATAACGGCACCCTACGTTGATACCGGAACGACGGTGGGAGCAAACAACACCGTCAAGGAGGGCCGGTACATTGATTACTGTTATTACGCGTATACCGTCGATGGACCCGACCAAATATATTCTTTCGAGATAAAAGGACTGGGCTCCAACCCGTCGATCGAGGTATCCGCTCAATCGCCAACATACGCTCCGACGATCTACGTTCTCGATACTAACAGCCGATTTTCCAATTCAGCGGGCTGTCCGAGTAATACGGGAAATACCGTTTGTTCGCTGCGCATTTTAAGTGACGCCCCAGCCGGAGGTACCGCGGTCCTTCCCGCGTACCTTCTGAGATTTCTACCTCGCGACTCGAAACTACACCTGGTGATCGATTCCAAGAGTGCCACGACGAATTCCGCGGGCCCGTACAAGCTTACGATCCGTGATATCGGTATCGCCCCGGCACCCGCTCCCCCTCGCCGTACGAGATATGACTTTGACGGGGATGGTAAGGCGGATCTCGCGGTGTTTCGGCCATCTGACGGGCGGTGGTGGATCGCTGGATCTCTCGGCGTTATGAGTGCCACTGCATTCGGGCTCGCCACAGATGTGCCCGCGGTGGGCGACTATGACGGGGACGGCAAGAGCGATATTGCCATCTTTCGGAACGGCCAGTGGTGGTGGATCAACAGTGGCACTGGGTCGGTCAGCGTTCTTAATTGGGGTCATGCCGGAGATGTGCCGGTGCCTGCAGACTACACGGGTGACCGGCGGGATGAGATCGCCGTATTCCGAAGCGGTCAGTGGTGGATCTATGATCTCGCAACCAACCAGCAACAAGTAGTGACTTTCGGGGCGGCCGGAGATAAGCCCGTTCCGGGTGACCACAACGGAGACGGGCAAGCCGATCTTGTATTTTACCATAACGGAACATGGGGGATCAGAACGTTAAGTGGTCCCGACAACTGGTCCACTATATGGGGACAGACGACGGATATCCCTGTACCTGCTGACGTAAATGCCCGGGGTAATGCCAGCCCAACTATCTATCGCAATGGAGCATGGTGGATCAACGATAATTACGGGCGCCAAAAGGTCGAATGGGGGCAACCCGGAGATATACCCGTGCCTGCAGATTACGAGGGCAACGGGGCCACCGACCTCACGGTTTATCGGAATGGACAATGGTGGATCCGGAAGTTGAGCGGCAGCACGGAGGTTCGAGCATGGGGCCAGCCCGGTGATATTCCGATCGCTGCGCTGAGTCGCTAAGAGTCGCTTACCTATGTTGATCACGCCGTACGGAGGAAGCCTTGTCGACGGCATAGTTCCAGCGGAGGAACGTCCCGAATTGGGCCGACGCGCGGCGGAATTGCCATCGATCCGTTTATCCCAAAGGGCCTCGTGCGAGCTCGAACTGCTTTCTGTCGGGGGATTCTCACCGCTCGAAGGGTTCGTCGGCCGAGACGACTATCAGAGCATACTCGAGACCGGCCGGCTGGGGGACGGTACCGTCTTTCCCATCCCGATCTTATTAGCCACAGATGATGTCTCAGCATTGCGTGAAGGTCACGAAGTCGCACTTCGAGATCTGAGGAACGACGTGACCGCTGTAATGACGGTCGACGAGATATATGGGTGGGATCGGGGTGAATTTGCGCGCAGCATCGCCGGCACTGAGGATATCCGCCATCCGCTGGTATCTGAGATCGAGGGCTGGGGGCGATATCTGGTGTCAGGGAAGCCGCGAGTTCTCCGTACTGCCACGGCTGTGGGTTTCGCTGACCTCCGGCTTTCGCCTGAGAGCGTGCGCAGCCGTCTCTCCGAAATGGGCCGTGACACGGTGGTAGCCTTTCAGACGCGTAACCCGATCCACCGTGGACACGAGGAGATGCTCGAGCGAGCGATACAGACGACGGGCGGGACGCTGCTGCTTCACCCGGCCGTAGGTATGACACAGAATGGCGATGTTGACCATTTCACGCGAGTCAGGACCTATATGACTATCGCGGACAGGTTTGGCAGGGATCGCGTTCTGCTCTCGCTTGTTCCTCTTGCGATGTACATGGCCGGACCGAAAGAGGCGATCCTTCACGCGATCATAAGGCGAAATTACGGTGCCAGCCACTTTATCATCGGGCGTGACCATGCGAGCCCCGGGAATGATTCTTTTGGACAACCGTTTTACTCCAGAAATGCGGCGCAAGAAGCAGTTGCTGAGGTAAGTGAGGAGATCGGGGTAAAGGTTGTCGAGTTTGACGAGTTCGTCTATGTCCCGGACGAGAGGCGTTATCAAGAGCGACGCATGGTCAACGGGTCACGGTCGGTGGTCGCACTCTCGGGGACCCGGATGCGGGCAGATTTTCTGGGTAAGGGAGAGCGTCTACCAGATTGGTTCGTCTCCCCAGATGTCAGGGAGATCCTTGAGGAGACCTATCCACTGCGGCGGCACCAGGGATTTTGCATTTGGTTCACGGGGTTGAGCGGGGCTGGAAAATCAACAACCGCGGAAATACTGACGGCACTCCTCCTCGAACATGGCCGGGCATCGACCCTGCTCGACGGTGACGTCGTCCGTACCCATCTTTCGCAAGGGCTTGGTTTCTCGAAGCACGACCGTGACCTGAACATTCGGCGGATCGGCTTCGTCGCTTCCGAGGTGGTCCGCCATGGCGGCACCGCCATCTGTGCCGCTATCAGCCCGTATAGGGAGAGCCGCAATCAGGTACGACAGATGTTTGGCGAGGGGCAGTTTATTGAGGTCTTCGTTAATACGCCGATAGAGGTCTGTGAACAGCGAGATCCGAAGGGTATGTATAGACGGGCACGCAGTGGGGAGATAAAGGACCTTACGGGTGTGGGTGATGTATACGAACAGCCGGAGCTACCAGAGATCACCCTTGAAACGGTGGAGTCTAATGCACAAGAGAACGCCATGCGGGTCGTTGATCACCTGATCCGGCTCGGATTTATCGCCGATCTTGCGTTGAAGCTGGGGGCGGCATCTTGATCCGATCCAAAGGCTGGTCAACTTTTCTTTCATTGAACGCATCTATTTCCTGGTTTTTCTGATACGATTTCCGACCAGGTAGATAGATGAAAAGAGCAGCTACTTTCTTACTCACTTTATGTTTTGTCGCGGCTGGTCTGGGTCAGCAGAGGCAGTCTGTTTCCAGTGTCGTAAGGACCGACCTGAGCCAGGCCGAGATCGACAGGATCGTTAAGAGATTCACCGCGAATGAGGGTGATTTTCGGGCCGCCTTAACCAATTACGTCTTTAACAGGTTTGCTACCGTCAACACGCTTGGCCTTGGCGGCCAGATAACAGGAACCTATCGGCGGGATTCATTCATGACGCTGAATCAGGATGGGACGCGGTTTGAAAAGGTGCTTTTCGCTCCGACGCCCACCACGCATCCGGGCATGGTAACGCCAGAGGATCTTGAGGACCTGGGCGGCATCAATCCTTTCGCTCTCGAGCCGGCCAACATCGACAAGTACAATATTAACTATGTCGGCACCGAGCACATCGACGAGCTCGATCTTTACGTATTTGACGTCACGCCGAAGTTTATCCCTGATCCGAAGAAATCCAAGCTGCGCCTTTTTACCGGCCGCGTCTGGGTCGACAAGGACGATCTGATGATCGTTAAATCTCGCGGTAAGGCTGTTCCTGAAACAAAGAACAACAAATTCCCGATCGTCGAGACCATTCGCGAAGAGGTCGACGGTAAGTACTGGTTTCCTACCGACGCTCGCGCGGATGACGAACTAGTTTTTGACAGCGGTGAGGTCCTGAAGATCCGCATGCGCGTCAAATACACCAACTACAGAGTGGGTCGATCTGAAGTTCGCATCCTCGACGATGAGCCAACACCTACTCCGACCCCTACGCCCAAAGCGAGCCCGACACCGCACGACCCGAACGAGTAGACCGACTCCTCTGGATCGGAACCAGACCCGTGGCCTGACCGCGGGTCTTTTTCCTATAACGATCGCGGCTTCCCCGGATCCCTGACGGGGTACACTATTTAGCTTGCTCTGCCCCTAGTTGATCGGCTATCGAGGAGCGAGTTTGTAACAGAAGCTGTATAACATCGGCGGCGTCAGTCCCGTCGGTCGGGATGGGTGGCAACAGGACCATTTCGATATCACCGGCATTGGCTACGCCCGAGTTCTTGCCCATCAGGACGTCCGTATTCTTGATTGCGACAGGCACTATCGGCGCGTTCATTTGCATGGCCAGGTGGAAGGCTCCTTTCTTGAATGGCAGCAGCTCGCCCGGCATTGCGCGAGTGCCCTCGACAAATACGCCAAATGAGTATCCGGCCTCCATTACTTCACGCGCTTTGGTCATCGAAGCGAGGGCCCGTTCGGGATCGGTCCTGTCGATAGCAATGATGTTTACAAAGCTCATTCCCTGGCCTAGCACAGGAATCCTTAACAGCTCTTTTTTCGCGACTAGACCCATCCTGCGGCCGGTGAAGGCGAAGAGCGTCGCAGTGTCGAGATATGAACGGTGATTCGAGGCAAATACATAGTTCGTGTCGTCAGCGAGGTGCTCCATGCCCTTGACCCGAACTTTGGCTCCGCACGCCCGTAGCCAGGTCCTGGCTCCAAATAAAGCGAGCGGATAAAGCCAGGTCCGCCGACCGATGACTGCAGTAAAAAGCAGGCCCGGGACGCCTAGGACCAGAAGCAGGCTCGCCGCGACGAACCAACACCACCAATAGCGGAGCTTGCCGCTGACCGTCGAGCGGTGAGGCTGTAGCACGGGAAATCGGATCAGCTCATTGTGCATGGCCTGCACATCGACCGGCCGCTCAGCCTGTGATGCGGTGGTATCATTCACTCGTAAACGATATCTTATCCGTGCCTGTCGGTGCAGAGGTGAAAGGGGGAATCTAATGCAGTCACACATATGGCCCGAGCTAAAACTTGATGAATGGCGCGATACGCTGGCCACGGTGCACATGTGGACGCAGATCGTCGGTAAGGTGCGGATGGAGTTGACGCCCCTGGTGAACCACTGGTGGAACGTGCCCCTGTACATATCGGCCCGCGGCCTGACGACTTCCTCTATTCCGTATGGCGATCGCATTTTTGAGATCGAGTTCGACTTTATCGAGCACCAGCTACTGGTCAAATGCAGCGATGGCCAACGTGTCACTCTAAAACTGCAGCCTCGCACGGTCGCAGATTTCTATCGCGAGTTTATGCAAGCGCTCGCGGATTTGGGCATTGCGGTAGAGATCTGGACGACGCCGGTGGAGGTGCCCTCGCCATTTTCGGCTATTCAGGAAGCGATCCCTTTTGACGAGGATGATCTGCACTCGTCATACGACGCAAAGTACGTGGGAAGGTTCTGGAGAGGATTGGTGGCGATCGACGACGTATTCAAGCAGTTTCGAACACGGTTTGTTGGTAAAGTGAGCCCCGTACATTTCTTCTGGGGTTCATTCGATCATGCTGTTACGCGGTTTTCGGGGCGACTGGCTCCTCCTCGCGAAGGCGCGGACAAGATAACGGAAGAAGCTTACTCACACGAAGTCATCAGTCATGGATGGTGGCCCGGGGGCGGGGAGTTCGAGGCATCATTTTATTCATATGCGGCCCCGGCTCCTGACGGGCTGGGAGACAAGGCAGTGAAACCGGCACAGGCAAGCTATTTTGGTGATCTGGGTGAGTTTCTGCTTCCGTATGATGCGGTTCGCACTTCGAATTCACCTGAACCTGCGTTAATGGATTTTCTGCAAACGACCTATGAAGCTGCCGCTGACCTCGCCGGATGGGACCGTGCAGCACTCGAAAGGCGATAATCGCGGGCCTCTTCTCGCGAATCGAGGTTGAGTCCGGTATCATCATCTAGAAAAAAACCGTCCTTGAAATAAACGAAAATGAAGCTGACGTACCGTCTTGCCGCGCCTGTGGCTGCCTGCAGCCTTGTTCTCTTCCTTGCGCTTTCAATTGCCGCTCAAGTCCCTTCGCCTCAATCTTTTCTGGGGTTTCACCCAACGGATGACAAGACGATCGCCGATTGGCATCAGATCGTCGATTATTTCGCAAAGCTCGACAAGGGAAGTTCAAGGGTGAGCGTCAAGGAGATCGGAAAGAGCACGAACGGCAACCCGATAATCGTGGCGTTCATTTCATCTCCCGACAATATCAAGAACCTGGAAAAGTATCGCCGTATAAGTGCGAAGCTCGCCGATCCGCGAACGATCTCAAACGATGCTGAACTCAACGATCTGGTTAAGCACGGCAAGACGATCGTATCCATTGCGTGCTCGATCCACTCGACCGAGATCGTGGCATCGCAGATGTCGATGAACCTCGCTTACGACCTTGCTACGGCGAACGACGCAGACACCAAAGAGATACTCGATAACGACATCCTGCTGCTGATCCCCTCGCACAATCCGGACGGCATCCAGATCGTTGCCGATTGGTATAAAAAAACATTAGGGACGAAGAGTGAGGGGACGTCGCCGCCGGAACTCTACCACCATTATGCAGGGCATGACGACAACCGCGATTGGTTTATGCTTAATCTGGTCGAGACCCAGGCCATCACAGACCTCTTTTGGAAACAGTGGTTTCCGCAGCTGGTCTATGACGTGCATCAGCAGGGTGCGAACGCGTCTCGATTCATACTGCCTCCTTTCTTCGATCCGGTGAATCCGCGAATACCGCCAGCGATCATTCGTGAGGTCGGGCTGATCGGTTATAAGATGGCCTCAGACCTACAAGCAAAGGGTATTGCCGGCGTCGCTACTAACTCGACCTATGACTCGTGGTGGCACGGCGGCTTTCGCACCGTCCCGTATTTCCATAACTCGATCGGCATCCTGTCCGAGGCGGCGAGCACAAGCCTGATGACGCCAACCACGGTAAGGCCGGAGGACCTCGCCCGGAACCGCACCACGCGGGGGCTTTCGAACTTGTTGCAGCCCGCGACAAATTATCCTGATCCGTGGCAGGGGGGGCTTTGGCGTCCGGCGAACATCAACGAGATCGAGATGACAGCTTCGAGGGCGCTGCTGCAGATGGCCGCAAAGTTCCGGCCACGGTATCTGCGAAACTTCTATGAGTTGGGCAAGGCGAACCTAAAGCCGGACGTGGAGGATCCCCAAGCATTTATCGTCACAGCCGGCCAGCCGTATGGCGAGACGGTTTCACGACTTCTCGAGATCATGATGGCCCAGGGAGCGGAGGTCTATCAGATGACGAAAGAGCTGCATGTAAAAGTCGACCCTAAGGCCGCGGACTTTCATGAGCTGCCGCTCGGAAGTTTTCTAATATTTACCAATCAACCGCAGAAGAATAACGTGCTCGCTCTTTTTGAGAAACAGACTTACCCCGACCGACGTTTGCCAAATGGCGACGCCGAGGCGCCCTACGACGTTGCTGGTTGGACGCTGCCGATGCAGATGGGCGTAGATTATGAGACGGTATGGCAGATCCGCGATCTGGAGAAGGAATTGCCGTCTTTGAAACGCGTCGAAAACATCAATCAGGCTCGGTCAGGTTTGAACCTGGCTCCGGAGCCTAAAGCATTTGCAAAAGAGTCAAACCCACTTAAAACGAATCCGCGGATCGGCCTTTATAAAAGCAATAGCGGCAGCATGGACGAGGGGTGGACACGATGGACCTTCGATACATTTCAGATCCCTTACAAGTCTGTCTCCGACGTCGAGATCCGATCAGGGCGGCTCGATTACGACACTATTGTCTTTGCGTCGGAGAGCGAGAACAATATCGTCAACGGCTTGAACCCGGACCGATACCCTGCGGACATCTCGGGCGGGATCACTGAGGCTGGTGCGGAGAATCTCAAGAAGTTCGTCGAGACTGGCGGCAAGATCGTCTGCTTTGACGCGTCATGTGCGATGATGATCAAACGATTTAACCTCCCGGTGAAGAATGTCCTCGCCGGCATTCGCAGAAACGAGTTCTACAACCCAGGGTCGATCGTAAAGATCGACGTAAGCACCGGCGACCAACTCGCGCGCGGCGTTCGCCCCCAGATGCCGGCGTACTTTACGTCGAGCTCTGCATATGAAATCAGCGATGAAAAAAAGGTGCGCACGATCGCCCGTTACGCGGGTAAGGATGCCCTGATGTCCGGATGGATGGTCGGGGAAAAATATCTTAACGGCAAGGCCGCTCTCGCTGAGGCAAGTGTTGGCAAAGGGAAGATCGTTTTGTTTGCGTTTCGACCCCAGCACCGTGGTCAGAGTTGGGCAACGTTCCCATTCCTATTCAACGCCCTGGAAAAATAAGAGCTGCCGCTCACAAGGATGAAAAGCTTCTTCTTCGTCCTTAAGTGGTCTATTATTTACAAGATGTCTTTGCGCCGAAGCTTCTTATTGGCTGCATTTCTGTTTTTCCCATTATTTCAAGCTTTCGCCGATCCTGACGTGAGGTTCGTCCGATTGCCGGCCGAGCCCTTGATCCGTATTGGCCTGGCCACGAACGCGAGCTCGGTGTCGATCTCTACGGGTGACAGCTCGCTGGTCGCGGTTAGTCCGAATGAACCTGCTAAGTTGCTGTCGACTACGACCGTATCAGTATCGGCGAGAGCTTATCGGCCGCCTCAGATCGAGAACTATCGTATCGAGTTCCAGAATCTTCCAAATCAAACCGACGCAGCTGAGTTGGCCAAAGATATCCGCGAAGCTACAGGTGAGACCGCGATCGTCAGTATCGATCCGGCTTCGAACACCTGGAAGGTGTGGGTGGGGTCGGTAAAGCAGGCCACGGAAGACGCTGATGAACTGAAGACGAAGCTGCTCGAGAAAGGTTTTGAGGACGCGGTCGTCGTCGCTGAGAAGAAGACCGTTGTTTCACCCGATGCTGTCGCTCTCTCGCAGCAGCTCAAGACGGGCGGTACGAGCGAGGTGCGCAGCCTGATCAAACCCACGGCTTCGAGCGGCACTACGACCTCGGGGTCGGTCGATCCGAATCTTAGGGAGGTTATCGTGCACGGTCGGAGCGAGACGGCCAATTACGCTTCACTCAAGTCGGTCGCATTTGGCTCTGTCAATGAGCGCGCAAATCCCGTTCGTCTCAACGGCAAGGCGTATCGGGGCAAACTCGAAGTTTTTGTGAATTCCCGGGGAACTCTGACGGTCGTTAATGTTGTTCCACTCGAGGACTATCTGCTCGGCGTTGTTCCTAGCGAGCTCGGCCTGCCCCAGCTAGAGGCTCAAAAAGCTCAGGCGGTCGCCGCCCGGACCTATGCGATCGCGAACGTTGGCGGGTTTGGCAAGCAGGGTTTCGATCTCGTTCCGACCGTGTGGTCGCAGGTTTACAAGGGTGTCTCGATCGAGACAAAAATGGGCACGCAGGCGGTGCAATCCACCCGCGGCATCATCGCGACATATCAAGGCAAGCCGATCAATGCACTCTACACGTCGACATGCGGGGGGCGGACCGAGGATGTCGAGAATATCTTTGACAAGCCCGAGCCATACCTGCGAGGCGTCGAGTGTTCGCTCGAGGGCAGGAAGCACTTTGAGCCCTTCTTTATTAAGACCTCTCGACCGGCTGCGAAGGTAAAGGACGAAGGCAATTTGGAGCTCGTTCGCTTGATCTCGCTGTTCGCCTCGAATGGGTTCTTCATGCAGACAGCGGAGGTGACGGACGATTGGTTTAATGACACACCCACTCAGAATGAGCTGTCGAATTGGTTGAACAATCTTGCCGGCAAGTTCGGTAAGCCATTTCCAAATGTAACGAAGGATACGGCTCGGCCGGTCGAGCTGTCCCATGTCATAGCTGCCTTGATATACACGCCTGGCTATGCGGACACGATGCTCAGTGAGTCTGACATCAACTATCAGTTGTCGTTTGATGACGCAGCGGAGATATCGAAAGAGCGGCGCGCAGAGGTGGCGGTCCTTTTGCGTGACGGCTATTTTACGATACATCCCGATCTGACACTGAAGCCCTCCAAGCCGTTTTCGCGAGCGAAGATGCTTCGGCTCATGCGTCAGATCTATGAAAAGAAAGGCTGGATGCCGCAACTGCAGACTGGCGAAGCCAAGCCGACTGCGGACGGCAAACTGGTGCTCAAGAGCGGCAAGTCCGAGAGGCAGATCATCGTCAGGCCAGACGTGTTCCTGTTTCGGCAGTTTGGGGGCGCTCTGTATCCCGTTCGTGAAGCCGCGCTAGTTGGCGGTGAGAGCGTGCGCTACCAGCTTGATGAATATGGTCAGGTAAAGTATCTCGAGATCAAGCCTACCGAAACGCCTACGACCGCCGAGAATATGTCGCCATGGGTGTACTGGAACAAAACCATGTCCTCTTCAGCAGTTCAGGCAGGATTATCGCGATACGTCCGCGGTATCGGCACACTCTACGACGTTAATATCAAAAAGGTCGGCTATTCGCGACGGCCGATCGAACTGGAGATCATCGGCTCAAACGGCGTGAAATCTTTCAAGGGCGGCAAGATCCGGTCTGCTCTTCGCTTACCCGAGCAACTGTTCGTTTTGAACAAACGCTATTCCGGTTCAACTGTCGTGAGCTATACGTTTACAGGCCGCGGCTGGGGTCACGGCGTAGGTATGTGCCAATACGGTGCCTTTGGTCTTGCAAAGATGGGAGTAAAGTACGACCAGATCATCAAGCATTATTACACTGGAGTCGACCTTACACCCGCTTACTGAGCCGCCAAACCAGGTGCCTGAGACGGCGTTCGCATCGCTGCCCAGACCGGGATCACCTGATGCCCACGAGACCCTGAACTGACTCGATCAGTTTCTGTGAGTCGTACCCGACACCATCTTTAAATACGATCTCAACGTTCTCGATGTCGTTAATGTTCTTCGATGGGTCGCCTTTGACGACCATAAGGTCTGCCTGTTTTCCGGCGGCGATCGAGCCGATGCGGGGCTCCTCGCCGAGGAATTTTGCACCATTCAATGACGCGATCATGATGGCCTCCATTGGCGTAAACCCAGCCTCCACCAGAAGTTCTACCTCGCGGAGATCACCAAATCCCGCAACGACGCCGCCGTTGCCCGTCGGGTCTAAGCCCGCGATAAGCAGGCCGCCTGCCTTATAGAACGCTCGTTCAAAGTCCATCGACTTCCTTACGAGAGCTGCGGAGTTCGACGTCGCGGGAATGCGTGCCCGTGCTGAAAGATAACGGATGCGAGCGTCGTTGGACATTGTGTTGAGCATACGCTGGTTAAGGACCGCTCGGGTAGCGCCAATACCGTTCTGAGCGATCGGTGCACCGGCTTCAAAAACGGGAAGGGTGGAGGTGATCGCGACATTCTTGCTTACAAGCAGTTTGATCAGGTCCTGCACTTGAGGTCCATTAATATCGAGATTCGCCAAGCTCTGGCTCACGCCATTCGGACAGACGTCAGGCTGTTTATTCGCCACAAAATCCGAAGCGGGCATCAGGCCATGCTCGAGATCATCGATGCCGATCTCTGCTGCCTCGCGAAATGTGACCGAACAGATATGGCCGGTAACCTTGAGCTTACGCTTGTGTGCCTCTTCGACGACCGCGCGGAGCTCCTCGCGAGTAATGTTCATGTAGGCCTTGAATGATGTCGCCCCCTCCTCAGCCCAGAAATTGACCATCCGCCGCGCGTCCTCGGGGCCGGTCAGCTCGTGCATGACGGGCGTGTACGCTCCCTTACCTTCCATGTAGGGGGCGGTAACGTGCATCTTCGGGCCGATCATCTGGCCTGCGTCGATGCGGCGTTTTGTTTCAAGATCGGCGAAAGGAGCGACACTTCCCGTAGTGCGGATCGTAGTCACGCCCAGGGCGAGATAGAGCCGCGGAAAGCTGATACCCATGTTCGAGTAGAGCTGTGGTGTGCCGCCCATCGGGAAGAACAGGTGGTCGTGCATGCCGACCAGGCCCGGCAGCACCGTGTAACCCGTCATGTCGAGCACTTTGGCGTCAGCAGGGATGATGGCGCCCGCGGCGGGTCCGACAGACTGTATCTTGCCTCCGCTGATCACGATCGTCTTATCCTCGACGGCAGCCGCACCTGTGCCATCGAGCACCCGGACATGTGTGAGAGCGATGGCGGGTGCCTCGACGCGAATAAACTGATGTCGTTCACTCTGAGGATATGAAACGATCGCAAGACACGACAAAACGAACAAACTGATAATGGTCTTCATTTGTTTCTCCAATGCTGGGGGAGGGGTCATCTACATCCCACGCTGATCTCAGCAGCCAGCGGGTCCTGCGGCGTGATACCGCCGTCGCGACGTACGAGCCACGACGGAGTCTCACTCCTCGGTCGACCGCTGGCGGTTATCGTGAGTTTAGCGGTCACGCGCCAACCCGACGTAGAGCGCGTTGCGGAGATGCTTCTAACCTTTGCAATCTGGCAACCTCTTGATTTTGACGCGAGCAACGACCGCACGCGCGTTATTGCCTCGTCCTTTGAAACCTCCTGTGCCGCAACGCCGTGTTGTGATAAGCAGTTACAAACCGTCAAAGCACAAATGAAGCATGCGATCGAACGGGCACTCAAATGGACCATAGTGTCATTCAGGTGTTCAGATCCAGCCAAGTTCCCGCATGGCCCACGAAGCGTTCCACACCTTCCTCATACCGGCCACCTTATTGTCGCCACTCATTCTTAGTGCGTAGACATAGTCGGTATGCGTTTCCTGACCAGTCGGAGGTACAGGGCCGCCCTCGCCGGTATGGCGTCCATGAAAAGTCGCTACGAAGATAGCAGTATCGGTAGAGTCGTCAAACGCCGAGGCATGAACATCGTAAGTAGCTCCTGGCAGCGTCACATTTCCGATGGCTTTCATCCAATCGCAGTACGCCTGAACGCTCTTGATATCCGCGAGGGGTTCGCTCTGGGCCTCGAATGTGGCGCCATCGACTACATTTTGGCGGCAGCCCTCCCACCCTTGGCTGGTCTCGCACGCGTCGAAAAACTTTCTGGCATTTTCGAAAGCAGTCATTGTTGTTCTCCTTTTATCGGTGTAGGACGAGGCCAGTCTGTGGTTACACGACAGCCACGATCCGTTTATTTATATACAGTGTTTGCCGTTGAGAGTAATCCAGTTTGGGCATATTATCAACCAACATCAGCGATATGACCTTGCAGCCGTCTCTCCGAATAAAACTGTCCGCATTTGGCGTACTGCTGTTCGCGTTGTGGCCCGTTCTTGCACAGAGCCCGCAGCCGTCAAAGGTCCAGATCGGCTCGACGACAGCGAAGAATGGCTTCAAAAACGAAGACGAGATCCGGGATAAATTGAACAACTGGAAGCAGGATGCCGACGCCCGGGAGTGGCTCTCGACCATGGGATACCAGTCGAGGGAGATCGTCACGGTCATTGCGACAAAGCCGCATGGGGAGAAAGCCGATGTGGAAGTGTTGGTCAAAACTGCACACTCCGAAAAAAAGGAGGGCATCTCGATCAAGCTCGTCAGCAGCCCGAACGGCTTCAATCAGATAGATAAACGTTGGTTGTCGCACTACGCAACGATGTGGAAGATGCCGAAGGAGGTAGAAAGCGCGCTCAAACTCTTTGTCGGCGAGGTGCCGCCCGTCGGAGCGCAGGCCGCCAGCCTGCATGGGAAAGGTTCCGGCGTCCGCATGTATCTGAACGAGTTGGACCCTGCGATACAGAAGTCGGTGGTTGATTTCTTTGCGGCAAACAAGGACGAGATCGTTTCCGATCTTTTTGCCGGTGATGGCGTTCACGCCGCGGGTTGGGTAATGGTCGCGCTTAAGTCTAAGGACAAGACGAAGTGGGTGCTGCGGACCTCAGCCGACACGATCAGGTTCTTTAGTGAGGGCAAGGTTGAGATCACAAGCGCCGGTAATCTGAAGATCGGCCGCATCACCATGCAGCGCAAGGGGGGCGATGGCGGACGTGAAACCGCCAAGATGCTGCAGTTCAAGATAAATCCGGCCTTGCTGCTTAACAGCCCGCTGCCCGAGCGATGGTCGGGTAACCCGATCCTTCCAGGATGGTATGCCGACCCCGAGGCACGAATCTTTGAAGACCAGTACTGGATATTCCCTACCTACTCAGCGCCTTACAATGAGCAGACTTTTCTCGACGCCTTTTCATCAAGGGACCTGGTCTCGTGGGAAAAACACGAACGCGTTCTGGATATCAAGAATGTACCGTGGGCCAAGCGGGCGGTGTGGGCCCCGTCGGTCGTGCATAAGGGCGACTGGTACTACCTCTTTTTCGGAGCGAACGATATCCAAAATGACAAGGAGATCGGCGGCATCGGCGTAGCGCGGTCGAGACGACCTGAGGGACCGTTTACCGACTATCTCGGAAAGCCTCTGATCGACAAATTTCACAACGGGGCGCAGCCGATCGACCAGTTCGTGTTTGAGGACGCAGACGGATCTTACTACATTATCTACGGCGGCTGGCGTCACTGTAATATCGCGAAATTGAACAAGGACTTTACAGGGCTCACGCCTCTGCCCGATGGCACGATCTTTAAGGAGATAACGCCGAACGGCTATGTGGAGGGCGCCTTTATGTTCCGCAGGGACGACCGGTATTACTTCATGTGGTCTGAGGGCGGCTGGACGGGTCCTAATTATGCGGTAGCCTACGCTGTTTCGTCATCGCCATTCGGTCCGTTCGAACGTGTCGGTAAGATACTACAGCAAGATCCAACGGTAGCGACCGGGGCGGGCCATCACTCGGTCCTTCACGCCGCGGGTTCGAGCAAATGGTACATCGTCTATCACCGCCGCCCGCTCGGCGAGACGGATCGAAATCATCGGGTGGTGTGCATCGACGAGATGGAGTTTGACGCGAACGGGATGATCAAGCCCGTGCGCATCACTAAAGAGGGCGTGGCCGCCGCCGCCAGGTAACGGCTGTGGGCGTTAGCTCTCGAGCGCGGCGTCCATTGTGATCTCGGCGTTCAAGACTTTTGACACAGGGCAGCCAGCCTTCGCATTGTTGGCTGCAGTTGTAAAGGCCGCTTCGTCGGCACCCGGTACCTTGGCTCGCACCACCAGGTGGACCTTCGTGATCGCAAAACCTGATTCGAGCTTTTCGAGCCGGACCTCGGCAGTTGTGTTGATACTTTCGCCTGTGAGACCCGCCTGTCCGAGCTGGCCTGAGAGGGCCATTGAGAAGCAGCCGGCGTGCGCTGCGGCAATAAGTTCTTCGGGGTTTGTGCCGATACCATCTTCAAAGCGTGTGCTAAAAGAATACTGAGTATCCGACAGCACGCCGCTGTCAGTCGAGATCTTGCCGCTGCCGTCCTTTAGTCCACCACTCCAAACCGCATTTGCCTTTCTTAACATCTGTTTCTCCTTGTGTATGTCGATGTTACCATTTCATCATTTTGACATCTTGATCAGCACGACTCTTCCGATCGATCCCCGTCCAGTCGTTAGAGATACTCGCCTGGCGATCGCTCTCGAGAACGGATCAAGTCGGCTTATCGACCATCTCAAAAACGAGACTGCCTCCGTTGGCGATGTCCCGAAAGGTTAGATAGTGCCGATCCAGCCTGCGGCCGTTGATCAGAACATTTTTGACATACACGTTCCTCTCACTCTGATCCTTAGCTCGTATCGAGAGCGTCCGTCCATTCTCCAGGTGGAGCGTCGCGGTTCGAATAGCAGGGCTTCCCAACGCGTACTGGCCCGAAGCCGGAGCTACCGGATAAAAGCCCAGCGCGGAAAGTATGTACCACGCCGACATCTGACCGCAGTCGTCATTTCCGCCGAGTCCGTCCGGTGTTGCTTTATATTGCATCTTCAGGATCATCCGGATGCGCTCCTGCGTTTTCCAGGGTGCTTCGGTCCAGTTGTACAGGTAGGCGATATGGTGCGCGGGTTCGTTACCGTGGATGTAGCCGCCGATGATACCGTCGCGAGTGATGTCCTCGGTCGCGGCAAAGAACGAATCGGGCAGGTGCATGGTGAACAGTTCATCGAGGTGCGCCGCAAACGTCTGTTTGCCGCCCATCATCGCGATCATTGCATCAGGATCGTGCGGTACATAGAGGCTATAGTTCCACGCGTTCCCTTCGATGAATCCCTGGCCCTCCGTCTTTAGCGGGTCGAATTTGGGAAGAAAATTGCCGCTAGAATCCTTTGGTCTCATAAAACCGACCGAGGGATCGTAGAGGTTTCTCCAGTTCTGTGATCGTTTTCTAAATTCGTTATAAACGTGGGTCCGTCCGAGCTTCTTCGCCGCCTGTGCGATCGCGAAATCGTCGTAGGCATATTCGAGTGTCTTAGAGACTGAAGTCGAGTTCTTATCTTCTGGAACATAGCCCAGTTTTTCGTAGTACCCTATGCCATCGTAATAGCCTACGTGAGCGGTCTCGATGGCTTTGTCCAGGGCCTTGTTCGCCTCGGGTCCGGTGAGTACACCGGTGACGATAGCATCCGCCACTACGGATGTGGCGTGATAGCCGATCATGCACCAATTCTCGTTTGCGTAGTGCGACCAGACCGGCAGCATGTGTTCCGGACTCTGGTCATGATGCGCCATCATCGAGCGGACCATGTCCCGGTTTCGAGACGGCTGAACGATATTGAATAGCGGGTGTAATGCTCGATATGTATCCCAGAGTGAAAAGATCGTGTAGTTGGTCCACCCGGCTGCCTTGTGAATGTTTTGATCTATGCCCTTATACCGCCCGTCCGTGTCCATGTAGACGATCGGTGAGATAAACGTGTGGTACATGGCAGTGTAAAAGTTGACCATGTCGTCACGGCTGTCGGCAGTGATAGCGATCTTTGATAGTTCCCGGTTCCATGCTGCCTGCCCCTTGCGCTTGACCAAGTCGAAATCCCAGGTCGGGATCTCAGACCTCAAATTTGCAATTGCGCCTTCCGCTGAAACAGGCGACAGAGCAAATTTGATCTTGACCTTCTCGTTGGCCGTCGTCTTAAAGTCGAAGTAGGCACGAAGTTGCTTGCCGGCCATTTCGGGAAAGTTGTGGTTTTGATCAAATTTTCTCCAGAAACCACGGTACTCCTGACGTCCGAATTCTTTATATCCGTAACTTACGAATGGCTCTGAGAACTCCATCGCAAAATAAACCGTTCTGGTCCGCGCCCACCCATTGGTCTGTCTGAACCCAGCAACTGTGTGGTCATTTACGATCCGCACATAGGTCCAAACGTTCTTGTCCTCATAGTTGTAAATGCCATGCATCAGATCGAGGATGATGTGAGCATTATCCGAGGCAGGGAAGGTGTACTGGTGAAAGCCTACCCGGGTCGTCGTTGTCATCTCAGCGAGTATGCCATCGTCCTCTAGCCGGACCTTGTAGTAGTCGGGTTCGGCGACCTCGGTCGTATGGGAAAAGGCGGATCTAAACCCGCTCTTCGGGTCTTTTTTGTCACCCGGTTCGAGCTGCAATGGTCCTACGGTTGGCATGATCAGGAAATCGCCGAGGTCTGAATGACCGGTCCCGCTGAAGTGCGTGTGTGAAAAACCGACGATCGTGGTGTCGTCATACTGGTAGCCGGCACAATAGCGATACGTTTCGGGATTATATTTTCCGCCGATATTGTGGGGCTGCTCGTCCGTATCTGGCGAGAGCTGGACGGACCCAAACGGCACGGTCGCACCTGGATACGTGTGCCCCATCCGCTGGGTACCGATCATAGGATTCACATACTGGGTATAGTTCTGCACTTGGCCAAAGGCAGATGTTTGCAGGATGATCGCCAAAACAGCGATGGCAAGGGTTTTCATATGATTGCTAACAGAAAGGGCTTTTTCAGATAATGTATCCGCTCAGAGGCAAATTCAAGCCATGTTCCTCACCATCCGAGAAGTTACGCCGTTGGCTCGATCAGAGACCAAAGCATTCGAGCTTCACGCTAAGTAAATGTCCGTTAAACCGATCTTTGCTATTTCAGGACCGACCGCATCCGGTAAAACCAGCCTGGGCGTCGAGCTTGCTTTACGGATGGATGGCGAAGTAATCAACTTCGATTCCGTTCAGATCTACAAAGGCATTGAGATCGCCACGGCAAAGCCCAGCACAGAAGAGATGCGGGGCGTGCCGCACCATTTAATCAACTACGTCGATCCCAACATCAATTATACGGCCGCGGATTGGGCACGGGACGCGGGTAAAAAGATCGATGAGATCGATGGACGCGGCCGCATTCCGATCCTGGTGGGCGGCACAGGCTTTTATCTTCGTACGCTGCGACAGCCCTTGTTCGAAAGCCCTCCGACCGATCCGGACCTGCGACAGCGACTCCGCGATATCCATAAACGGCAGGGCCCTGGACATCTTCACTCGATGCTGAAACGTATCGATCCGGATCTAGCAGATCAGCTGCCTCAAAGGGACTATTCGCGTGTCATGCGCGGTCTTGAGGTCTATTTTCAAACCGGAGAACGACTGTCGGCAAAACAGCCGAAGCGCCTTACGCCACCTGACTTTGCATCACGTATTCATCTGTTTGTCCTGAACCCGCCTCGTGACCAGCTATACGATAGGATCAACGCCCGTACCGAAACTCATTTCCACGCCGGTCTCGTTGATGAGGTTACGGATCTCCTTGCTTTAGGTGTGAAACAGGAGACAAACGCCCTGGGAGCTCATGCTTACAGGCGGGTTTGCGAGTATCTGCGGGGCGAGCGGACGCTTGAGTCAGCCATTGAACGGTCAAAACAGGATGTCCGAAACTATGCCAAACGGCAGCTAACCTGGTTCCGCAAAGAGCCGGATGTACTTTGGCTGCAGGGATTTGGGTATGAGGAGCGGGTGCTAAATGAGCTTTTTGACGCTGTCAGACGTTGGATTACATAAAATTATTCACCTATTAGGCGCATTTGGATATACTTGAGTGTTAGCTTGGCTTTAAAACTTGACCTATTTGAGGTAATGCTATGGAGAAGCAGGTTGCTCAGAACATCCAGGATGCCTTTCTAAATTCGGCGCGGAGGGAACGTGTCAATGTGGTTATCCACTTGTTACAAGGGGCTACAGCAGCCGGACGTATCAAAAGTTTTGACAAATTTTCCGTCCTTCTCGATGTCGGCGGTGCTGAGGTTTTGATCTTTAAGCACGCGATCTCGTCGATATCGCAAGAGCGAAGACCTCCCTCTCCTCCGCCACAGCATTCGGTCAGTACGCAATCTGCCCCGGCGCAGCCTCCCTCTGAGACATCTTGATCGGTAAATTTATAACGTTCGAGGGCATCGACGGCAGCGGAAAATCAACGCAGATCGCGATGCTCGCAGATGCCCTGCGCTCGCGGGGTATCGATCCGGTAATTACGTGCGAACCTGGCGGCACGCCGTTAGGTCGCGGGCTACGGGCTGCTTTTCTTGAGACTCACGAAACTATAGCTCCCATGGCCGAGCTGCTGGCGTTTGCCTCCGACCGGGCGCAACATGTGGAGCATCTGATAAAGCCGGCTATGGCTGCCGGTCGTGTTGTGATCTCGGACCGGTACGCCGACGCTACCGAGGCTTACCAGGGAGCCGGCAGAGGCTTTACAAGAGAACAGATTAGACAGGTGATCGACCTTGCCACAGGCGGACTCAAGCCAAACCTCACACTTTTCTTTGATATTCCGGTTGAGGTGGCGGCGCGGCGAATGGACGCCCGCGCCGACTCACACACAAAAAAAAATCGAATGGACGAGGAGACGATCGAGTTTTATGATCGTGTCCGGACGGCGTACCTGGACATCGCAGAGCGGGAATCGGACAGGTTTATGGTTATTGATGCCGATCGACCTGTCGAGCTGATCCAGTCTGAGGTCCTATCGATCATGGTCGAGTTGTTACAGATCCGATCTGGAATGTGAGCCAGATCACTCGTCCGGCGCCCCGTTATTTTCGTTTGCGATAGGACTTGTCTTCTTTCCTGGAGATAACGCAGGTGCTATACGAAGACCAGTGAAGTGACGCGGTTTCCCCGTTAACCCCGGACTGCCTTAGAATAAGATGTGTTCGATCGTCTTATCGGCAATCCAAACGCCAAGATAACACTGCGCCGACTGATCTCAGGCGGGCGAGTCCCGCACTCATTTCTGTTTGCCGGCGATAAGGGTGTTGGCAAACGGCAATTCGCTCTTGAACTGGGCAAGTCGCTCCTATGCCGTGAGCCGGTGTCCGGCGAAGCGTGTGGCGTATGTGCTGCCTGCCGCAGGTGCGAGTCCTTTGCTTTTCCCAAGTCGGACGATAAAGACGCCCATAAAAAGGTGATCCTTAGTGGGCACTCGGATCTTGGAACTGTCATCCCTTACAACCGGAATATCCTTGTCGACGCCATTCGCGACCTGGAACGGGAGGCAAACTTTCTCCCATCTGAAGGTAATGCACGCGTATTTATTGTGGACGATGCCGATAAGATGAACGATGCGGCGACTAATGCTCTACTAAAGACGCTAGAGGAACCCGCCGCGACGACCTACATATTCCTTGTCACGTCACGTCCGGATAAGCTGCTGCCAACCATTCGCTCGCGATGCCAGATGCTGCGATTCGCCCCCGTAGAAACAAGTGAGATCGAGAAGTTTCTGATCGCCGACCGAGCTTTTTCGCACGATGAGGCGCGGCTTGCCGCACGGCTGTCGAGAGGCAGCGTCGGGCGGGCCGTTTCGATGGATATCACCGCCCTGCGAACGATGCGTCAGCGGATGTTGGACGTTCTTACCAGTTCGATCCTTGCTAGCGACCGCGCGGCTCTTTTGAAGACCTCCGAAGAGATGAATGACGCTAAGAATAAGGATGGGTTCGAAGAGAGTATCGATATACTCGAGTCCCTCATTCATGACGTTTGGAAGCTGTCGGTCGGCGAGGCGGGTTCAGAGATCACAAATGCTGATCTGGAAAATGAGTTGACCAGCCTTGCTGGTCCGGCCGATCGAGATGCTCTCTCATCATGGCTTGCCGCGATAGAGACGCTGCGTGCGAACCTGATCGTTAATATCAACAAGCGCGTCTCCACCGACGCACTTTTTGTGTCGATGACCGCCTAGCCCGAATGCAGACCGAAGCAGAATTTACCTCCATACCTGTTTCCCCGATCCACGAGAGAATGCTCGCAGCGGCCGGGCTTGTGGTCGGAATAACGGGAGCCGCCTTGGTTGCGTACTTTGATCCGACACAGATCAATTTTTTGCCAGTCTGCCCACTTTACCGACTCACCGGCTTTGCGTGTCCCGGCTGCGGGTTGACCCGCGGATTTCACGCTCTATTTCACGGTGACGTGATAACGGCATTGGACTTCAATATTTTGATACCTGTGTGGACGGTTGTCTTCGCCTACGTGGGGATCTCGCTGCTGATGCTCACTGTCAGGGGCCGCGGCCTGCCAATGTGGGCTACACATCCGAGATTTCTTTGGGGATTTACGATCTTGCTAGTCGTATTTGGACTCGTTCGAAATCTCCCCGTCTATCCATTTACCCTACTGTTTCCCTAAACAAACATCACTTGGCGTTTAGAGGCGGGCTTGCGCGCCAGATAGCACGGTTAGGGCAAGGCCGCCTCTAAACATTTGAGCGGGTCTTCGCGGCGTGGGCCATTCTTACGTGATCTGTACGAGTTTCGGTTCCTCCACGAGTGCGGATGCCGACCCGCCTTCTTTCCGCAGAAGCTCGACCTCTTTCACAAATTCTTCCACGATATCCTCTCCGGCGACCCGGCGCATCGGTACGCCGTCCTTGAAGATCATGCCTACGTTGCGGCCGAAGGTGATACCGAGCTGCGAGTCGTGAGCCTCGCCGGGACCATTTACCGCACAGCCCATGATGGAGAGGTGGAGAGGTTCTTCGACGTGGGCAAGTCGACGCTCTACCTCGGTGACGATCTCTACGAAGTTATCAATATCGAGACGGCCGCAGGTCGGGCATGCTACGACCGTAACGCCCCTTTTCCTGAGCTCGAGCGATTTGAGGATCTCCCACCCGACGCGGACCTCCTCGTGCGGTTCAGCGGCGAGGCTGACTCTGATCGTGTCGCCGATTCCCTCATGGAGGAGCATTCCGATACCGATAGATGACTTGATCGTCCCGCCAAACGGCGTTCCGGCCTCTGTCACGCCGAGGTGCAGCGGATAGTCGACCTTCTCGGCCATTAGGCGGTAGGCGGCGACCATGCGATTTACGTCGGAAGCCTTTAGTGAAATGACGATGTCGCCGAATCCCAGGTCCTCCAGTATTCGGACGTGTCGCATTCCGCTCTCGACCATCGCTTCCGGAGTCGCCGAGCCATATTTCTTCAGCAGGTCTTTTTCAAGAGAACCACCGTTTACACCGATCCTGATCGGCACCTTTTGAGCTTCAGCCGCGCGTACGACCTCTCGAACGCGATCGATGTGTCCGATGTTGCCCGGGTTGATACGAAGCTTGTCGATCCCCGCATCAAGTGCTTTCAGAGCAAGCTTATAGTGAAAATGTATATCCGCGACGATCGGCACATCGGTCCGTTTGCGGATCTCGTACATCGCCCCGGCGGCTTCGTCGTCCGGTACGGCGATGCGAACTATCTCACACCCGGCTTCGACCATCTGATCGATCTGTTGCAGCGTTGCCTCAACGTCGGTCGTATCGGTCTTGGTCATCGACTGGACCGCAACGGGCGCACCGCCGCCGATCTGGATATTTCGGACTTTTACTGCTCTGGTTGATCTACCCATTAAAAACAAATCCGACCCAACCGGTTTAGAGGCGGGCTCGCCCGCCCTCACGGTTGCGACTATAGGCGGGCAAGCCCGCCTCTAAACAAACAACGCGGATCATTTGATCTTAGTTCCCGACCAGTCTGGAGACGTCGAAGAATATTACCGTCACCATCAAAAGCAGCACGATCCCTAAACCTGTGAGCTGTATCCGCTCCTTCGCGACCATTGACAGCGTCCTGCCGAACCAGGATAGGACCTTTTCGATGCCCAGCACGAGGATCTGACCACCGTCAAGCATCGGGATCGGGAGCAGGTTGAAGATGCCCAGGCTCAGACTGATCCCGGTCAGGATGATCAGGAACCCTTCGATCCCCATGATGCGCGTAGCTTCGGCTGACTGCTGGAAAATGCCGATCGGACCACCGATCCCCGAATCTTTTACCGAACGACGCCCGGCAAAGACCTGACCGAGCACCGACCCCGTCGTCTTGATAGTTTCAACATTCGTCATCACGGCATATTGAACAGCGGTCGCAAGGGTAGCCGATTCGAGCGGGAGCTCAGCCGGTCGGGGGCGGAAACCAAGCCTCTTTTCTCCATTTTCCAGAGGCCTGACGGAGGCCGTCAGATCGAGGCGCTGGCCGCCCCTTTCTACGACGAGCTGCATCGGAGCCTCCTTAAACTTCTGGATCAATTCAGTGGCATCGCCCGCGTTTCGAGGAACAACAGCATTGATCGACATGAGCCGATCGCCCGATCGCAGGCCCGCATCTTCAGCCCCGCTATTGGGCGTGATCTCGCCTACGACCACGGGAAGCACGCCGAGATCGGCATCTGCGTCCATCACACCTACATATTGACCGGCAAATAGCTGTTCCTTGCGTGGTGTGACCTGGAGACTGATACGCTGGCCGTTTCTTTCGACAGTAGCCGGCAGCGGGCGTTCCGCATTCACGCCAACCTCGACCTCAACGTTTCGCCAAGTGGGGTTCTCGATCCCGTTAAATGCCACGATCCGATCGCCCACCTGCAGCCCGGCCTGGGCGGCGGGTCCCTCGGCCTTTACCTTTCCTACTATCGGGGCGGGCATGGCGGGGATCCCCTGGACCATGGCAGACCCGAACGGGATGGAAAACGCCAGGACCAGGTTCATAAAGGGGCCGCCAAGCATCACAAGAAATTTCTGCCATCGGGGCCGCAGCTCATACAGTTCTGACTGCTTTACAGGCTCCTCTCCTGGACCATCGTCCTCAGTGTTTCTCTCCGCCATCCATTCTTCGACGTCTGGCGACTTTCCCCCCTCGAGCGGAGCGGTCGCCTCGTCGCCATAGAGCTTCACATACGCTCCTAATGGAATTGCGCTAATTCGGTAATCCGTGTGGCCCCATTTGAAGCCCCAAATACGGGGTCCGAGCCCGAAGAACGAATAGGCCTCAACACGCATTCCAAACAGTTTTGCGACGAGAAAGTGGCCTAACTCGTGAATGTTGACGGCGATGCCCAGCACGATCAGCGGTATGAGCACGTAATAGAAGAGTGTGTTTAAGACGGCATCCATAAAAGGACTAAGATTCGGCTGGAAGGGCCTGAGTTGTAGGTTAATGGGTCACTATCGCGAGGTCAATCTACGCACGCACGGCTGCGGCGGCGGTTACTCGAGCCAAAGCACTCGTCGCAATTCCCCGGGACCACTCGTCTGCCTGCAAAACTGATTCTAGATCGGAGGCCGGTCCGGACTCATGCAGCTGCATCACCTCGCGATTGACCTGCGCGATCTCGGAAAAACGTATCTGGCCCTGAAGGAACGCCCCTACTGCTACCTCATTCGACGCATTAAGTACGGCGGGCATGGTTCCGCCCGTCCGCAGGGCTTGATATGCCAGATTTAAACACGGGAATCGCCCTGTGTCCGGTTCCTCAAATTCAAGCTTACTCAATTCAGTGAGGTCAAGGGGTGGCAGCGGACATTCGCGCCTATCGGGGAATGTCAGGGCGTACTGTATCGGGTGCTTCATATCGGTCATCCCCATCTGGGCGATGATCGAGCCGTCGACCATCTCGACCATCGAGTGGACTATAGACTGCGGATGCACGATTACCGAGATCTGATCAGCGTCAAAGCCGAAGAGCCATTTGGCCTCGATAACCTCGAGGCCCTTGTTCATGAGTGTTGCCGAGTCGATCGTGATCTTGTCGCCCATGTCCCATCGAGGGTGGTTTAGAGCTTGTTCACGGGTTGCTGCTTCGATCTCATTCTTTGTCCACGTCCTGAACGGCCCGCCGGACGCAGTCAGTATCAGTCGCCTCACTTCGTTTCGCTTTTCACCACGGAGGCATTGATGAATGGCGTTGTGCTCGCTGTCAACGGGCAGGATCTCGGCCCCGGATCTCTCGGCGCTCGCGGTCATAAGTTCGCCCGCCATCACAAGAGTTTCTTTGTTGGCTAGCGCAATACGCTTGCCGGCCTCGATCGCCCTTAGCGTCGGCACGAAGCCGACCGCTCCGACCGTTGCCGACACCACCGTATCCGCGTGGTCGTGTGTTGCTACTGCGATGAGCCCATTCTGTCCGGTTTCGATCTTTGGGATCGACGTCCCTGATTCGCTGAGATGCCTCTCCAACTCCTCGGCACACGCGTCGTCCGCGCACGATACGATCTCGGGCTCATATTTCGCGATCTGACCGGCAAAGACAGACATATTGCGGCCGGCCGACATTGCAACAACCCGAGTATCACCCAGATGATCTACAACTTTTAAGGTGTTTTGCCCGATAGAACCGGTCGAGCCGAGGATGGAGATGGCCTTCATAAGAGAGGTTTACCCAGCTAACTAGCTTAGCACACGGCCATGCTTGTTTCTTTGTACGTCATCGAACGCTCGCGCGGACTTTGAGACGCTCGATAGTTACTGGGGCTTCTCCTCGCCGTTCCGAGCAAAGTGAAGTACATCTTCCATGCGACCGCTCGAAGCTTCGCCCGTATTTCGCTTTTCGCTCAAGAACTGATTGAATTCAGCGGAACGGTTCTTGGGCACGCTCAGCGTCTGCCACTCTGAGCTCTTGAAATGTTTGGCCAACAGCACTATCTGCCCGACATGGTAGGCATAATGCGTCATTTGCCGATTGATCGCTTCAACTACGGTGTGCGGCTGACCTCGGATGGTCACGATTCGTGAAAAATCCTCCTCCGTCAGCGGCCCGACGTTGTCGAAGAGTGTTTGCCAGCCTGTTTCCCAAAACTCCATCAATGACGTGCGGCTATCGTCGATCAGCTCGAACTCGGTATCGCGATGCCGGTCAGGCTTCTCACCGTCGGTTGTCAGGAAGTCACGCCACCGCGAATGCAGATTGCCCGCGATGTGCTTTACTACGACAGCGATCGAGTTCGCTTCTGGATCGATAAGAGCAAAGAACTCTTTATCCGATACCTGCTCAATGGCACACTCGGCGAGTTTCTTATAGTTACGAAATGTAGCCAGGGCATCGTCGTGAAACTTTTTGATCGAGTTCATAGTCTCGTTACCATGCGAGTGGGAATTTCCGCGATTCCCGCGCCTTACTATAGACTCATCGGGTACTTTCCGCCACGATCAGAATGTCGATCAGATCGCACATTACTCAATATGCAGCGACATCTCTCTGGTCGGTGTTCGCATTCATTGCGTCTACGGCGCTCGTGGCCGCAGCGCAACCGCCCGGGCGCTTTGAGGCCGTGCGGGAGAAGGCCCGGAAGCTCATTTCGGAAGGTCGTATACCCGCGCTTTCTATTGGCGTCGCGCAGGACGGCAAGATCATCTGGGAAGAAGGCTTCGGGTTTTCGGATCAGAACGGCAAGGTGCGTGCCGGCCCTCACACCCGCTACAACATCGGTTCGACAACCAAGCCGATCACGGCAACGGCTATAATGTTGCTTGCCGAACAGGGCAAGATCGACCTCGACCGACCAGTAAGCCAATACTTGCCGCAGGGGCTCGCGATAGGCTCCAATTTCGGCGATGCCGACCGGATCACGGTCCGTCGCTTGATGAATCACACTTCCGGTCTGCCTCGCCACAGCCAATACTTTATAGGTCCTGAGATCGGCGAGTCAGGACGGCTCGATCGCAATCTCGGGCGTTATGCCTTTACCGTCAAGCCTGCCGGCGAGGCTTTCGAATACTCAAATCTTGGATATGCACTCCTCAGTCGCGTAGTCGCTAACGTCTCAGGACGTGGTTTTGGCGAGTTTTTATATCGCGAGATATTTCTGCCTCTCGGAATGAGAAATACGAGTCTCGACGACGGCCGAAAAATTGTGGCGGTCGGCTACTCTCCCGATGGAGCGGTGGCCGATCGCGTGCTCTCGGATTCGCCCGGCTCCTCGGATGTACTTACCGATGTGCACGACCTGCTATTGTTTGGCATGTCCAATCTGGGGTTTGGCAGGAAGGCGACAGTAAGTCGAGAAGGTCTCGATGCGATGCACCGGCCCGGCATTGACCGCGGTATATCACAATACGGACTGGGATTCGAGAGCGTCAAGATCGGCAAGTATACCCGCTTGTTTCACGACGGGAGCAATGGATACGGGATTAGCGTCTTCGTTCTGATACCCGAACGGAATGTGTGCATCACGATCCTAACGAACAAAGTGTCAAATGACGTAGCTCCGTTGGTCCACGATATCGTTTCCGACCTGATCCCGGACTATCGGACAGAACTCGACAGGTTTCGGGCTCAGCCGGCACCTGCCGAGACGACGGCCTTTAGAATAACTGAAGCTTACTCAGGCCACTGGAAAGGTCAGATCGTGACATGGAAAGAGACTTTGCCCGTAGACATGTGGTTCCAGGCTGATGGCGATATTCACGTTCAGATGCAGGGGCAATATCGGAACCTGTTGAACGGGGTCCGGATCGAGAACGGATATCTGCGTGGCTCTTTTCAGGGCGACATCCGCACCGACGACGCCCGGCGACACCCTTACAATCTTCATCTGAAACTAAAGCTTCGTGATGGCGGCATCCTCAACGGATCGCTGACGTCTGTTTCCACGTCGCCGCAGGGAAATGTTTTGTCGTCGTGGATCGAGTTGAGAAAGCAATAGTGCCTAGCTAGCCAGTACGGATCGATCGCGTCGCATCGTTCCTAGCGACGGTCTGCTGCTCACCCGTCTTCAGGTTCTTGATAGTGACGTTGCCATCTGCGAGTTCACTCTCGCCGAGAATGCAAACAAAGGGTACCTTGATCGCGTCGGCGTACTTGAGCTGCTTGCCGAATTTGTCTGCCTCAGGATATACCGTGACACGCAGGCCGGCCTGGCGCAGTTCTTGTGCGAGTCGGAGCGATTCCTGGATAGTTTCGTCACTCCACACAGTGACCATAACATCGGCAGGGGCTGAGTCGGCGATCTCCTGCGGGAACATGCCGCGTTCATCCATCACCACCAGGATGCGTTCCAGCCCAAGCGAGAAGCCGCACGCGGGGATCTGGTCCTTGCCGAACATCCCGATCAACCCGTCATAACGTCCTCCGCCCCCCAATGAGCCTGCGAGATCCGCGACATTGATCTCGATGATCGTGCCGGTGTAGTAAGAAAGCCCGCGGGCAAGGCTGGCGTCGATCGTAACCTCACCCTCCGAAAGGGTGATGATCGTCGACAATTCGGCTATCGCCGCCTGTCCCCGCTCGTCTGATCCGACGAAATCTCGAAGCAGTCCGATCTTATCGCCGTCGGTTCTGCCGTCGAACGAGGCAAAAAGTTCGAGTAATCGCTGGGCACCGGGAATCCCCCGTTCAAGGAACTCCTTGGCAACACCTTCGGGACCTATCTTGTCCAACTTGTCGAGCGCGATGAGTGCATCTCCCTGCATGCCGGTAACGACGCCCGCTGCGTCGAGCATGCTAGTGAGTAGCTGCCGGTGATTGATCCGCACGATGAAATCGGTAAAGCCCAACCGCCGCAGAATGGTGCTCACGGCACTTATCACTTCTATCTCGACTGTCACCGAGGTCGACCCGATGGCGTCAACATCGCACTGATAGAATTCCCGAAAGCGGCCTCTCGCAGGACGGTCCGCGCGCCAAACCGGTTGTATCTGATAGCGCTTAAAGAACTTAGGAAGATCGTTCCGTCGGTCCGCTACAACACGCGCAAGCGGCACAGTTAAGTCGTAACGCAATGCCAGATCGGCAAGATCTGCTTCTCTGATCTGTTGTCTCTCGCCTGCTGTCTCCTGTCTTAGCTTTTCTCCACGCTTGAGGATCTTGAAGATGAGTTGGTTCCCTTCGTCGCCGTATTTACCCATCAGTGTCTCGATGTTTTCGACGGCGGGCGTCTCGAGAGGTTCAAATCCGTAGGACTCGTAGACCTGCTTTATCACGCCGATGACATATTCGCGTTTGCGAACATCTGCGGGGAGAAAATCGCGCATGCCGCGGGCTGGATTGGTATTAGCCATAAACACTTAGTTTACAGCACGATGTGCGTTACTACGGATGGGGGACTTACGAGAAGTATTGCTTCACCGTCTACGCCGGCGATGACAGCGTCACCACGAATGAAATCGATAACCCACGTAGAATAGATTGTTATCAAAACCGGGATTTGATATGCCTCGATCGGCATTGGAGATATGGAAGTATTTGTATCCGACTGTCACCGCACGCTTTTCTCCAGTCGAGATCTCGATCCCGCCACCGAAGTCGAACGTAAAATTGAATTTCGTGCCGATCACGTTCGGGGTTAGCTTGGAATACACGAGCATGCCGCCTGTCCAGTCGAAGAACGGCTGCACCTTTTTTCGCGGCCTGAAGTTGAACTGCACACCCAGGGGGGACGCTCCCCACGCATATCTCGTGGGCCGGACGCTGCGAGCGACACCTCCTGTCACCTCGGTGTCCGGATACGTGAGGACTGACACCGGGATCACGTCCACCGTGTACCGCAGTTTGAACTTGTCGCCATCGTGCAGCCGGCGAGCATATCTCAATGCAAAGAGGCCGAATTTGGCATCCGGAGTTCGGCCTAAGAAGCGAACAGCGGTCGTTGAAGTGGGCGAGTAGCCGCCCCATACGGACAGTTCGTTCTTATCACCGGTAGATTGACCGATCATCCAAGTGGGACAGAGCACGAGCATCGCCATCGCGGCATAGATGTATTTCATGGGTTAGAACAGACTATTTGATATAGATCGGATTCGAGAGTATCCACGGCACTTCAGAAAAGGCCGAGCCGAGATCAGTCCGGTAAACCTCGACCCTGTAGACACCGGGCGACGTCAACTTCACCTTCATCGAGGCATCGATCGACTCGCTTATCTTCTCACCATTTCGAAACAAGCAAAACCGGGCAGCGGCCGGAGCTGACGCCTCGATCCAGAGATCTTGTGCAAACGGCAGCTCATCTCCAATACCAGCGCTTGGTGCGGAACCCGTGACCTCAAAGCTAAAACCGTCGGTATCGCCGAGGACATCAAAGCCGACGAAGAAACGACCGCGGCGGATCAGGTCGAGCAGATCAGCTTCCGCAAGCTGCTTCGAACTCGTGAGGACGTGCAGCCTTGCTATACCGAACACCGTCTTGTAATCGTCTATTTTCAATCCTAGAAGGTGGTTGCCAAGCTCATCTCCCAGTACGTGAAACCCTATCGCCGAGTGAGCATCGAGACCCGCGATAAGCGACAGCTTCTTTTGCTGAGACCGCTCGTCAAACATCCGCAGATTGGCATCGGGGCGTTTTAGAACCCTTGCGATCGACAATGCAGGATAGCTGCTGAATGACCATGGAACATCGAGAGCAGCCGCGACCGGATTTATCTCTCTAATGGTCGATGCTAGATTGAACACCTCGATACCATCGATATCGGCTTCGCCAGAGGAATATTTTTCCGGATAGGCAAGGATCGCAAGCCGACGTTCGCCGTGCACGCGGTCGAGGGTCGGTTTGGTCGCCATTAGGCGAAACTCGGCCGCGTCCGAGCCGCCCGGCAGCATCAGGAATCGGTCGTCCTGACGCGTGTTTATCTCGTTGCCTGCGACGTAGAGAGTAGGCCCATAGTAGCCGCTCAATGTCTTTGCTGACGTATCGTACGCTGTCGAATAGTGTTCGGTGAGTATTACAAAGTCGAGCCGGGTGTCGCACGCGGCGTAGAGCATTTCATTAAATGCGTCACTGAGTTCTCCGCGGTTTGTGCTGTGGACGTGGATGACGCCTTTGTATTCGTTGAGGCCATCAGGCCGCATCGACGGGCGCGAGTTCTGGGTCGATCTTATGCGGTCGAATGCTGCCCCCAGTTGATACCGCCTGTATATGAAAGGGATCTGGAGGAGCAGAAAGAGTCCGAGCAGGACCAGTAGGATTTTGTATGCCCGTCTCATTCTGTGTCGAAAGTAGCGGGTAGTTTAACGGTAATGCGCTACCAGTTCAACGTAATTTCGCCATGAGCGGTCAAGATAGGCGATCTCGTCGTCTGTCAGTACGCGCTTGACGCGAGCAGGTGATCCCAGGACAAGAGAGCGAGGTGGGATCTGCGTGCCAGGCGTCAGCAGTGAGCCGGCACCCACAAGTGAATTCCGCCCTACCTTAACGCCGTCCATCACGATAGCACCGATGCCGATGAGGCACCCCGATTCTATGTGACAGCCATGGAGCACAACTCGGTGACCGACGGTTACCTCGTCGTCGAGTATCGTCGGATTCGTCTTTGAAGTTACGTGGATGATCGTACCGTCCTGGACGTTCGTGCGCGCACCTATGCGAATGAAGTTGACGTCACCGCGAATGACGGATCCAAACCACACGCTCGAGTCCTCGCCGACCTCGACATCACCTATGACCAGAGAGTCATCGGTGATGAAAGCCGTTTCGTGGATCCGCGGGTGCTGATCTTTAAAGCTGCCGATCATCGAGCAAGTCTCCGTTTCAGCATGCCAAAAAGCTGTTCCATTTCATGTACTCGCAATAACTTCGCGACGATCACAAAAGCTATACCGCCAAGCGCGATGGGAACAAACGCCTCTGAGAGCTTTATACCAAACGATGATATACCAAACCGGTCTACCATAAAGTGGTAAACAAAATAGCACACCACTGACAGTGCGGCCGAGGCGGCAGCGATCTTAAGAAATGAAGCAATTATCGAGCGGCCGTTCAGACGGTCGATCCTCCGACGCATCAGCAGCACGAGCGAAAAGAAATTTACCAGCGCGACCAGGGAAGTCGCTAGCGCGACGCCGACGTGCCCGTACCCCTGTGGGTTCTCGGACGATACGCCCACGTGCATGAGCCAGTTTCTGAGGAAGTAGCTGCCTATGAGATTAACGCCTACAGAAGCTATTGCTATGATCATCGGCGTCTTTGCGTCGTCCAGAGCGTAGAATGCCGGGGAAAGTACCTTGATCGCCGCATATCCGGTAAGTCCCACTGAGTAACCCGCCAACGCCCAGGCTGTCATTGGAACGTCCGCCTCGTTGAACGCTCCCCGCTCATAAATAAGTCGTATTATGGGCTCGCCCAGCACGATCAGCCCGCAAGCGGACGGGAGAGTCATCAAAAAAACCAGATTCATCGATGATGAGATAGTATCCCGAAATTCACTCATTTTTCTCTGGCTGGCAAGCCTGGACAGCACAGGGATCGCGGCTGTGCCGACCGCTACACCAAACAGCCCAATAGGGAATTGCATTAGGCGAAACGCGTAATTTAACCAACTCTGAGCTCCGTTGATCTCCGACACAAAATATGTGTTGACCATCACGTTGATCTGTACCGCAGACGTTCCGAGAATCGCCGGCGTCATTAGCGCGATAACTTTTCTTACACCAGGGTCCGCGATGCTCAGTAGGGGAGTAAAACGAAAGCCCACCTTGAGCAGTGACGGTACCTGCATCAGAAACTGAGCGGCGCCCCCGATCAATGTTCCGATAGCCATGCCGATGATCGCCCACTGCGATGCAAAGTCGGGAATGCTGCTCCGGTCCGTCGAGCGCTGCCACCCGCCGGCGCTAAGCCAATATGCGATCGCGAGACCCACGATGATCGAGACAATATTGAACACGGTCGACGCAGAGGCGGGAACGCCAAAGATGCCCTTTGTATTCAGGACCCCCATGGCGACCGCGGCCAGAGCGACCAGCAGTATAAAAGGGAACATTATCTGCGTCATCGTCGTCGCAAGGGCAGCCTTTTCGTGTGAGAATCCGTCGGCGATGACGTCGACGAATTGCCGCGAAAAGATGACGCCGATGATGCAGATAATGCTCAGCACGACGGCAAGCAGATTCAAGACGAGGCTTGCGAGTCGCCACGCCTCTTTTTCACTCCGATTTATCTGGTAGTCGGTAAAGACCTTTACGAAAGCGACCGAAAGAGCGCCCTCGGCGAAGAGATCTCGGAGGACATTAGGTATTCGAAATGCGACGACGTACGCGTCATAGAGAAAACCCGCCCCAAAAAAATAGGAGAAGATCATCTCACGCAGCAGCCCAAAGACGCGTGAGAACATTACCGCGATCGATACGATACCCGCCGAGCGGGCGACACTCGACTGCTTTGTTTGTGGAACTGGTTCTTCGGGTTCTGCCAGCGACTCAGGGACCTGGTCGTCAGACAGTGATTGTGGCGGCTCGCTCATTTATTAAGCGGAAATTATCGCACCGAGAGGGAATAGCCGCAAAAGGTAAATGGGAATAGCCGCAAAAAGGCGCAAAATACGCTACTCGTAGGTCTTATGCGTATTTTGGGCCTTTTTGCGGCTATCTGACCTTTAGTTGCTGCCCATCGTGTTGACGGGATAACTTACTCGCGAACGAGCGAGGCGGCTCTCGAGGGACGCGGCGTCGTATGCGAGCGGAGCCGGACCGCCAAGTTGCCACTGCAGGAGCGAGACAAAAGAATTCTGGAACGCGCGGAACCGGGCAACGCTACCGCGCTGATCAAAGATAACGAACAAGTAACGCCCTTGTTTCGTGCTGAGCTCGCCAGCCAATGCACTGGCACCTCCGTCCGTCTGCCCCAGAGTCCCGGTCTTACCGACGACACTTCCACGTTCCCAGTCGGCGTCAAAGCGCTCGACTAGGGTGCCTTTGTCGATGCCGGCCACCGGCATGATATCAGCGAAGGTCATCTTGTAACGGGCGAGATCGGTGCGAAGTGTCCGAAGAAGCTTCATCATCGCGTTTGGGCTAACCCGGTTGTAACCAAGTCCGCTTGACGTAGCGAGCGAGAACTCGGCAGGTGGTACGTTTGTACCTATCTGCACGAGCCGCGCTACGGCGAACGGGCCTCCGACAAGGTCGCCGAGTCGCTCGGCAAGGAAATTATTCGAATAGCAAAGCGTTGCCTTAAGGACCTCACGGATCGGAGTCGACTCGTGTGAAAAGAGCAGGTGAAGATTGCTCGGAACGCCCTGCACATAGGCTGCCCCGGTGAAACTCACACCGGGAATGCCCTGGACCTGGCCATACCGACCCGAATATGAGAGATGATTAAGCCATATCCTCGTCGCGGCAGCGGACCGTTTCGACGGATCCATCGTCGCGTACAGGGCATTGGCTGAATTTACCGGCGATGCGGAATAATTCATTGCGAAATTATCGGTAACGATAAGATCGCCGTTTACGGAGAACACGCCCATTTTGTTGAGTTCATGAGCAAGCGTCACCGCATGTTCATAACCAAAAATCGGGTCCTTTCCCGTTACATAGAGGTTGCCGATCAGCTTGCCTGACGCGCGATCGACGTAACCGTCCGTAAAGACACTTGTAATGAATCGGAACTCCGGTCCGAAAGTCTTTAATACCGCATACGCGGTCGCGATCTTTACATTCGACGCCGGGTTGAAGGTCAGTCCCGCGTTACTCTCGATGACCACCTTTCCGTCCAGCGACTCGACCAACACACCTGAATAGCCCGGTATCTGAACCTGAGCAAGGGCAGGGAATAACGTCTTTATGGTACTCGTACCGCTCGGAGGCAGAGTGGTGGTGCTACCTGTCGATGCCGAGGAGCTTGCCGTCTTTTGAACCAGAGGTGAAGGCGTTGGAACAGCCGAATTTGCTATTTGAATGTCCTGAAGGAGAGGCGGCCGGGCGTCCTGGCCGGACACAGCTGACATCGCACCGGCGAGGGACGCCAAAGCGAAAGCAACCAATTTGGTTAGGGACCTGTTCATTCTTCGTAAAACTCGATTTTAAGAAAACGGGGAAGGGTACGACCAACGCCGCTCAGGGCGTATCTGCGAATATAACATCTTTTATGCGTCATGTTCCACCGTTTTTTGATATCGGCGGAGGATTAGATGAGAGTTTGAGAGGGTCAGGATGCAGCCGTTTGTATATGAGGTTTGATGTCGAGGAACTTTGTCATGGTGATACGTGTGCCGTCATCCGTCTCCTCGATCGTCACGTCGTCCATCAGACCCCGCATAAGTTTGAGGCCCCAGCCTCGACGGCCTTCATTTGGTGAGACAACACGGAGTTTGCGGTCCGATAGACGTACCCCGCGATTAGAGATGGTGATAGTGAGCTTTCCGTCACCGATGGCAAATTTCTGATAGAGCTTACGGTCGGGACTCAGACTATGCTCGGCGGCGTTGATACATGCCTCGACGAGAGCTGTCTTGATCTGATTAAGAGTCCGTTGAGGGATATCGTATCTGCGGCCGATCTCCTCGACTGTCCGGGCAGAGATGATCTCGCTTTCCTCGCCCATTGGGACGATCAGATCGAACTCCTCCAATGCCCCAACGCCCTGATCGACCAGGGCTGAGGCTACAAGCTGTCGGAGCAATTCCACCTGCTTACGACTAGAGCCGATCGCACCGCGCGCCTCTAACGCCGCCATTGCATCATCCTGAAACCCTTCGGGTGCAATAAGCCAAAGACGAATACTCTCAAAATCATTCGCCGCGGCGGCCATCTCAAGTCGATCACACCAGAACTCTGCCGCCTCCCGGCTTGCTTCGAGTTTCGACTCGATCTCGACAGCCATCCAGGTTTCCTTTGCGGCGAGCCCGGCGGCCGACTGCTGCCTCTCACATAGCGTGCCAAATGGGGGATACAGATCAGCGGTGTAGGCCGAAAAGTGAATTCGCGGGAGAGCGACTCTATCTCTCTCTCTGCGGAGTTCAGCGAGAATGTCCTGATCAGGCAGGCCTTTCAGCTGCGTTTTGAAGCGGGAATAATCTAGTGCAGCAGCGGCAACGCTCTGCCCTTGCAGCAGCTCCAGGAGCTGGCGCAGTCCGAGAGCAGCCTGTCGCCGATACATCGATGCCATCAACTCGGGAGCCCTTTCTACGTTCGCTACAACAGTAGTTCCGACGATAGCTGCCCTTGTGCGAGAGCGTGCGGCGAGCGCGGCAGATGCATGAACGTAATCGATAAAAACATTGTCCGAGTTGATCGCGATGCTGCCGTCTGCCGAGTTGATCAACTCGGCCCTGTGCAGCGCATTGACGACCCGGTCAGCGGCCGGTCCGAGCTCGGATTGCCAACTGGACATCGAAGCGACATGACCGGGTTGACTGAGGTCAGTGAGAACGCGGACCAGGGCGTCGCGGTCGGACAGGGGAAGCAGCTTGTGAAATAGGTCGTCAAAGTATCGGCTGATCCGCCCGCCAAATAACTCGTCTGTATAAACCTTTTGAAAAGCAGCGAAACTGTTGAGGGAGCGGGCGTCCTCCGCCGCGGAGGTGATCACCGAGCAAATGTGCTGAGCATTCTCGCCCACCTGCAGGGCCACGAGGTCGCTTGTTTCATTGTTAACGTGAACTCCCAGAGCAGTTGCCATCGTGTCGACCATGCCCGAGGCATCAGCGGTCGATAATCTGTCGACCTTCACCACCCCAAACGACGTTTTTCCAAAAAGCAACCTTCTGGGACCCGCGATCACGAACGCCGCCGGCGAAGCCGATGCCGCCTCAAATAACGAGCTGACGAGGTTCTCTCCTCCCTCGAGGAACATGGAGTCGAAAAGTCCATCAATAATGATGACGCTCGGAGCTCCCCCCGCCATCGCTCGAGCCGGGGCGGCAAGACATGCGTCGATCAAATCGTCGCTCTCGGCCGAGTTCGCGATCTGGATCAATTCGGTGATCCATGATCTGTCCGAAGATAAGGCGTGTGTTTCCAACTCCTGTGTTGTGAGTGACGCAGCGAGTAGAAAATGGTCACGTCGTCGAAAGGCGGTGATTTGTAAGAGGAATGCCCGGAGAAACCGGCGAGCAGCACGTGCCGCGGTCAAGTCACTCTGTTTGATCTCGAAATAGACCGGAGCGATGCCGTTCTGTTCGCCAAAGAGGAGGTCGTATGTCTGCCGGAGCAACTCCGATGAGCCCGCTCCGGGTTCCGCTAAGAGTGCAAGCGGGCCGGTGGTACCTGCTTGACGGGCAATGCCGATGAGTCGATGAAGCTCCTCCTCTCGGCCGACAAAGTTGTCAAACGAACAGCGGCCAAAAATGCGGCGGGCGGGCGCGTCCATTGGTCTACCTGGTTCTTGCCTCGTTTATTGCTTCGTACGAGAGGACGCGGTTTCGGCCATGCCGCTTTGCCTCATAGAGAGCCTGGTCGGCTGCCGAGATCAGATCGGCGGAGACACACAGCTCTGCCGAGCAGCTTGCTACGCCGATGCTGGCTGTAACCCTGCGATTTGGAAAGTCAGTGATCTCGAGGTGATGCCTGATACGATCCGCGATCGCCATCGCTTCCTCGCTAGTTGTCTGCGGCAATAGGATGGCAAATTCCTCACCGCCCATCCGGGCTGCTACATCGGCTGACCTCAATGTTTCGCGGATCACACTGCCGACGATCTTTAGAGCTTCGTCACCGGCCGGGTGGCCAAACGAGTCGTTGTACGACTTAAAGTGATCGACGTCGACCATCATAAAGCTCATAGGGAAATGGTGCCGGTTAGAGCGCTTGATCTCCTCAGCCAGCCGCGCCTCCATGTAGCGTCGATTTAGCAAACCCGTAAGCGAGTCCGTGACTGAAAGCTGCTCAAATTCGCCGGCCTTTTCTTTTAAGGTTGCCCTGTCGATCGCTACCGCCAGCTGCGGCGCCATCGCCTGGAAAAGCTCGAGCGAGCTTCTGTCAAACTCTGCACCGCCAACACGGTCTGAGAAATTCATCACCGCCAGGTTTCGGCCTGCCAGAGTGATAGGAAAGCTCATGAATGAGGAACTGCGATATCCCCGCGAGGCGGTCTTTGGCAGCGGAGTCTTGTCTATGTCAACGATCACAACGGGGTGTCCCGCAGAGAATACTGCCTCCGTGATCTTGCCCCCGCCCGAGCCCTGAGGCTCCGGCTGGAGCTGGGAGCCGACGAGCGCCTTTAGCTTCAAGTCATCTGCATTCGGGTCGAAGACCAACACCGAGGCTCGTTCCGCATCGAGCATTTCCGCGGCGGTCTGCGTGAGATTCATCCAGAAATCGTCCGAATCGATGTTCTTGACGCTCTCGCCTATGCGTCTGACGGCGTTATTGAGTCGCTCGCGGCGTGCGACCTCGTCTCTCAGCCGCAGGATCTCGATACGCGGTGCGATCGACGCACATATGCGTGCTATCTCCCGTCGTTTCTGCTTTGTTACTGTATCCAGGATCCCCAATGTGGATGACACATCGTTGTCGACACCCAAGGGAAACAGCACGAGCGCTCGCGACGCATCTTCGGCAGAGGCATTTCTCTCCATCAGGTCGAGCCACGCGTTGGCACTCAACGCGTCGACAAGCCGGGTGTCATCAGGCTTAATGCCTAGTTTTATCCGCCGTCCCTTTAATCGCCCTGCACCAGCGATAGTTTCGAAACGCTCGTCGCGGCGATCGAGCCACATGAGTCCGTTAAGCTCGTAGCGGTGGCTGATGAAATCAAGGATAGATTGCGCAGCATTCCTATAGTCTGTCTTGAGCAGAGAACCAAAGAATGCCCGCCACGCTCGTGACTCATCGACCTCATCGGCTGGTTCGGGGTCATCGGCTCCCGGGGTCAGGTGGATAGGATCCTCCTGCTCGCCGTCCGTCTCAAATTGCGCTTCGGTTTCGGCTTCGATGTCCGGTTCGGCCGAAGCCGCTACATATAAGCCAGCCGGTCGATTCGGGGGTTGTTGGGTATCGACCTGAGCCGAGGCGACTGCGGCAACCTTAGCCGTATCTTCTTCACGGGCGCGGATGATCCCGGCTCGTCGATCCTCGCGGGCAAGACCCTGAATAACGTCCTCGATCTCCCTCCGAGAGCCGCTGATCAGTATGTTCTCGAAAAACTTGGCTGCGGGATATTTCTTCCAGTCGCCCGTGATGGCCCTCTCCGTTACGTTTCTATAGTTCTCAGGTTTTATGAACGTTCGACCGACAATGGCCACAAGTTGGGGCTCGGGAGACTTCAACGGCACTGCGATGCATTGCAGCCCGGCGTGACACTCATACGCGACCGCCTTGTTCTTGCCAAACGACCGCTCATAGGCCTGCCCGCAAAACGCCGAACACGCCGCCGAATATTCCCCATTTGGATTTAGGCTGGCGCAGATCGAGTTGTTGTTATATGCAGCGGTCTCATGACCGTCACTGTCCGTGAGCGCAACGGCAAGATTGCTCTCATCGGCCAGTCCGGGAAGGAGGTCGCCGGCTATGAGATCTATCGGTTTATCCATCGATAAAATGCCTGCACGACCGTCCTGAACCGTCCCGAGACGGGGGCTGGGGACTCAGAGGCTAAAGGGCATTCCGGCCTAGTAAATGGCCAATTCAAGGCGCTTTTCATGAAAAACATGCTTATGGCAGCCATTGTCCGCCCCGCTAAGATTGTCGGCCAGAAGACCATCCTAAGCTGGGAACAGATCTATGATCTTCCTTGGATGTCGAGATACATGCTCGGAGACGCCCTGAGATCCGACAGCATCCATTCTCGTACTCTCAGAATACTGTTTAGAAGCTGTTATCTAAAAGCGGAGGTAATTATGATGATCAACGATCATGAGACGATAGAAGGGATGACTATGGGTGCTGATGTAAGTGGGCGTGACGACGGGAGGGATATGGGCAACGAAGAGGTGATTTCGATCCTCAATGATCTGATCCAAACCTGTAAAGACGGCCAGGAGGGATTCAGAGAGGCTGCGGAGGGCGTTGAACGCTCAGACCTCAGAACGTTTTTCAATGCGTGTTCGCTAGAGAGAGCAGGATTCGCGGGCGAGTTGCAAACTCTGGTGCGTGACCTGGGCGGCGATCCCGAGGACGAGGGAAGTTTTGCGGGGGCTCTTCATCGCGGGTGGATCGACCTAAAGGCCGCTGTCACCGGCAGTGACGACGAGGCCCTACTCGCAGAATGCGAGCGCGGCGAAGATTCGGCCAAAAGCGCCTATAACAAGGCTTTGAAAGAGCGGCTTCCAGAGAACATACGTCGAGTTGTCGATACACAGGCCATCGCGGTTCGGGACAAGCACGACCGGATAAAAGCGCTTCGGGATTTTGCTATCGATCACAGTGGCTCAGCAACAGATCACATCCCGAACGATCGCAGCTACGACACCGCCAGGCCCGGATTGATCTAGCCAATTAAGTTCTTCGTCAACGGCGGCCGCTCTTCGGGGCGGCCTTTTCTTTCTGATCTAGGAAACACACGAGATCGGTTAGTGCAGACCCCGCCAATATTAGAGAATTTATTTTGTCAGGTGCTTGAAAAGTGCTGCTCCTTCTGAGTCCGCGGTTCTTCGCATTCCTACGAAAAACTCGCCCTTCTCCTATCCGAGTCAGTGTTAAATAACATTAAAACAGTTTTGGAACCGTTGAATAATTGACCCTTTCATACGGGCAGCCGGCTTTACTTGCCGACTAGGAACGTAGTTTTCGGGCAGAGCATCAATATGTCCAGACGTGATCAAGCGGGTTTTAAGTTACTTGAACTTCTCATCGTACTAGCCATGGTGTCAGTTCTGACAGTCATGTCGCTGCCGTACATCCTTAACCATAAAAAACTTTATAAATCAGAAGATCAGGCCCTGAAGATCATGGACCTGATGCGCGAGGCGTCGCAAACGGCCCTCACACGGCGCAAGACCATTCGTTTGGAGATCGACCTTACCGCGAATTCGGTCCTGCTGATCGACGAGGGTAGATCACCTGACGCCGAGTTCAAGAGCGTGCCGCTAGAGCTCCCCAGAGACCTGCGTGTAGACATGATCCCGGCGGGAATGACAAAACCCTCGCCCAACTACACGGATATAACCTTTGGCACCGACACCATCGGCCATTACCTGGGTTCAACGAGCGTCACCGGCCACAGCGTGTGGGCCGCAAGATTCAAGAGTGACGGCACAGTCGTAAATGTTTCTGACGTGCCGCTAAATGCCAATATCTATGTTTGGCCGCCGGCATCGCCGGGAAGTACCTCACCGAGAAACAGCCTGGAGGTGAGAGCCATCACGCTGGTCGGCGGCAGCGGAGCCGTGCGGTACTGGCGGGTCAGCGGCACACAATTCGTCCCGTATTTGTAATCTCCCATGAAAGATAGGTCTTCCGAGGCAGGTTTCTCCTACATCGACGTGATCATCGCGGTCATGATCCTGATGGTCGGCATCCTTGCGTTGCTTGCAGCCATCTCGGGGTCGGTCGTTCAGGCCCGGTCACATGAACAGCAATTGTTATCCAAACAAGTGGCTACGTCGCTTATGGAGTCGATCATGTCGGTCAAAGAGACGGACCCGACACGTCTCGGATGGAATGCCGTTGGCAATCTCGGATCGAATGTAGACGCGGGCGGTGTCGCCCATGGCGTATTTGTGGCCGGCTTTCAACCCGCGTACAGCGACCATGGCCCCGACGAGGTCCTGGGAACGGCGGACGACACTGGCACACCGGTGACCGGCCTTTCACGCAGCGTTACGATCACTGATATATGTGATCCCGATCGCCCGTCATACAACTGTAACCCCGCGGGCATTTACGCGGTGAAGTTTCGGTCTGTAAAGATCTCGGTCCGCTATTTTGTCGGGGGCCTCCAGCGGCAGGAGGACGTGACCACCGTTTTGGCCGATTACTCGATAACAAACTGATCATGGTTGCATCCCACAGAAAACACAGGTCACATTCGCAACGAGGCTTTTCGCTGATCGAGCTTATGGTCTCGATGGCGCTTTTTCTGATCGTTAGCTCGGCGGTTTGGGGGGTTCTCAGGATCGCGTTGAACAGTCGCAAAGCAGTTTCAAAAAAGGTCGACGTCGCAAAGACCGTCCGCGTGGCCCTAAATACGCTGGGACGCGACACTTTTAACGCGGGCTACGGCTATCCACTGGGAAATACGGTCGTTCTTGCAGACAACCGCATCACGACGCTGCTCGGCATACCTAATGATGTGGACACCAGTCGCGACACCGTTCCGCCCATCATCGCGGGCAACCAGGTTACGGTCGACAATTACAACAACACCCCAAACACAAGGACCGACCAGGTCACCTTTCTCTTCAAAGATAATAGCTTCAACGTCAGCGGCTCCGGCGCGACCGCGATCTCCCTGCCCCTCAACATCAACGCTGCCACAACAAATGGCAGCGGGATCGATGAGATCGTCCCGATCTCGGGCAGCAACAGCGCGTGTCGTGTTAATGATCTGTACCTGATCACAGGGAATAGTGGATCGACCCTCGCCGTGGCTACGGCACTGAGTGGGACAAACAAGGTTCAGTTTAGCAACGGGGACATTCTTGGTATGAATCTCGCTGGTTCTGGTGGTCCGCTGCGGGCCGTGACGACGCCTGCGAGTATCATCCGCGTAAAAATGGTCACCTATTTCGTGGCGACCGATGGAACCCTGACCCGTCGCGAGTTCGCAAACAATGGAGCGGGCACTGCTGCTTACACGGATGTTCCGCTTGTGTACAACGTTGAGGATTTTCAGATCAGATACGTTATGAATGACGGCAGCCTATCCGACAACCCGAGTGCCGGGCCGGACGGGATACCTGGAACTCCGGATGATACCCAGTCGAACCTTGCGGCTATCCGGCAGGTCCGTTTTACGGTAAGTGCCCGTACCCAGGAGTTGGATGGGGCGGGGCGCCCGTTTGTCGAGAGCATGACATCGACTTTCTCAACCAGGAATCTGGGATACGACGCCACCTAACCAGGCCATGAATTCACTCTCTTACAAAATTCCGAACAAGCACCGGGGCGAAGAGGGCACAGCGATCGTTATCGCCCTATTTGTCCTGGCACTCATCAGTGTTTTTGTTGCGATGGCGTTGAGCCGGTCGTCAGCAGAGGCCATCGCTACCGGGAACGAAACCGCTGAAGGCCGCGCGTTTTACGCAGCTCAGGGAAGTCTCGAGACCATGACCCGAAACTTCAATAAGAAGTTCGAGGTGAACATCAAGCCAGGTACGGCTGATTTTGACGAGGTGCGGAATAGCGACGTTCCGGGCTTATCCACTACGTCCGGTGGATATTTCACCTTCGATCAGGAGGTGCAGCAAACCTCCAACAATGCGCCGGTGGTCTTGACCGGCGGTCCATTTAGCGGGCTATATTCCAAACGCGACACCTGGCGTTTAAGGACTACCGCCACCGACAATCAGGGTGTACAAGTGCAGCTTACGCGTGAGGTTCTGAACAATCTCGTCCCCTTATTTCAGTTTGGCATCTTTTACGATGACGACCTGGAGTTTTGGCCGGGTCCGCGATTCGATTTTGGCGGCCGTGTACATACGAACGGTTCTTTGTTTCTGCAGGCGATCACCGGACTATATTTCTCCTCAAAGGTTACGGCGTCAAACTTTATATACACCGACGTTTCCAAGGATGGTGGGCCATGGAACTATAACGGCGAGCAGGTGTTTATTAAAAACGCGTCTGGTACGTACGTACAGCTCACTCACACCATGGGCAGCGTTTTAGCATCCGTTCCTAACGGTGCGCCGGTAGTTCAGAATCCATCACCCCTCGTCCCTTTACCTACGGCATATAACAACGCGAATTGGGCAGCGTCCAAAGCCCAATTCGACGGGAATTTGCAGACCAACGTATCGCGCCTTCAGCTGCCGATCAAGCTCAACAGCGATAATACGAATCAGAATCTTGACCTCGTTGACATCATTAAGAGGGGCAAGGCGGTAGGTGACCTCTATAATGCCGGGGGCGGAACACAGACCGCCCCGAATCTTGCGGCTGTCACATCGACGTCGGCCGACGACGCGATCACAACATCGGAACGGTTTTACAATAAGACCGGGATTCGCGTTTCGCTTGCGGACTCTAAGGCCAAACTCCCCGGCTGCGCTACTGCAACAGGAGCCGCTGTCTCTACCGCTTGCGGCGTCAGGCTCGACGGCGATGCCGCCGGCCAGACATCAGGAGCCGTCAGTGGTGCCCGCGGCTACCAGCCGATCGCGATGCTCGGTGGCTCAACCACGTATCAGGCGACCAAGGTGAACGGTGAACGGCTCAATTCTGGAACCGCAGGGCCGAACGTCAAGGAAACGTGGATCAAGGTCGAAACCGTCCTTAATAACTCGGGCGCGGTCGCCACAGAAGATATCACTCAGGACATCCTGAGTCTGGGGATAACGGAGCCGGGACCGTGCTCGGGCTCGATCCTGATGACGGATGCGGGCTATTGTTCGGGTAGTTCGGCCTATCTTGATTCGCGCTCGGTGATCAAACTGCAGCGTTATGTCGTTCCTGGCCCCGCTATACCCTCGACAAATTTCATTTCTTATGCGGGAACGTCACCGAGCGGGCTTAATTATGTTCTGAGCGGGTCCGTGGCTAATCCGGTTCAGTGTAAGAACAACGGCAACACTCTCACTACCGCGGGAGCTGATATCGGCACCATTGCAGCGGGGACCTCATTTTTTCCGAACGGTTTCACTGGGAATGCATGGGGAGGCGACAGTCGTGCATCGATGAGAAGCGCAACGGTGAGCGGCACGGCAAATAAGTGCATCGTCCCGTTTCCGATAGAGATGTTCGATACCCGCGAGGGATTATGGAACGACACCGACTCGGTTTTTAGCACATCGAGCGCCTATGGTACCGGTGTCCCGTGGGCAGGTGTCATGAGTATGGTCGACATCGATGTTGCCAATCTCAAAAAGTTTCTAGATGGAACGTGGGACACTAATATGCCGACGACCACGCCATACGCACTAGCTACCGGACATGCACTCAGGGGCAACGACATTCCACAGCCGACGAACAGTTCGCCCAAAGCAGGCGGCTGGGTCTTTTACGTGTCCGACCGACGCGGCGACTACGACTTTGACGGCGAGTACGACATGGAAGACGTATACGGGCCTAACGATGGCTCGTTACAGACTGGCGAAGATATCAACAAGAACGGAACTCTCCAGGCGGATTATACCAACGAGGCCGTTAGATATACCGGGTCTGGAAACTACGCTGCGGCTGAAATAGCAGCCGTTCTCGATCACAAGTTCTATCGGCGAGGCGTGCGGCTCATAAATGCTCAGACCTTGCCCGGGATCTATGACACGACCACGCCGGCCAACTCTAAGGGGTTTTCATTCGCATCGGAAAATGGGGTCTATGTGCTGGGCAACTATAACGCTACCGGGATCACAAGTCCCGGCACGCCAACTCCGCCCACTTCGTATCTGCCATCACCTACGTCGTCCAGCGATATTCCCGCGTCTATTGCCGGTGATGCGGTCACGATCTTGTCCACAGCGTGGCAGGATTCGAAGAGCTTTGTGTCGCCCTTCGATCTCAGCGGACGTCCGGCGGCGAATACAACAGTTCGCTTTGCGATGCTCTCCGGCGATACCGTCACAACCCTGGCCGCGAGTCCGAACCAGGGCGGTGTGGAGTTGCGGATGAATGGTGGTGTGCACAATTTCAAACGGTTTCTGGAAGATTGGGGCTGGGGCACGGCTCGCCTTAGCTACAGTGGATCGATAGTTAACATGTTTCATTCGCGTAATAACAGCACGCCGTACAAGTGTTGTTATAAGGTTTATACGCCGCCGGAGCGCGACTGGGTGTTCGATACGTCGTTTCTGGATATGAACCGGCTTCCTCCTGGAACGCCGTACTTCCAGTATTTACAGACGACGGGATTTCAACGTACCAACTACTAACAAGCGGGCTTAAATGATGTACCTCCCAGATCTCCTGAACAGGTTTGTTTCTCTTATCTTCGCACTGATGTTGCTGAGCGCCACGATCCTCGCGCAGGACGCCACAGGGTCCACGGATAGACCCGGATCGGAAGGGTCTGTCATGGGTTTTGTCCTCGTCGTTGCGTGGATCCTGACCATCGCCAGCGTCGTCATCTGGTACAAAGCCAGCGGCGTAAAGATCTTTTCAAGCGACAGCGAGTTTGCGTACCGACCCTACGAGCCCACTCCCACCTCGCAAAAAAGCCGCGTTGCCGCGCGTGTCAAGCCCAGCCTGGACGAAGACAAGCAGCGGAACTCGGTGCTCTCGCGCCTTAACAATATTGTCGAGAAAACAAGGGAGGATGTTAGGCCCTCGCCGATCTTTGAATTCAACTCGATCCCCGTGCCGCCGGACCGGGAACCACTGCCGGAGTCGAACGACATTGACCTCCGTGCGGCGGTTCTCGACTCATGTGACGAATACCAGTCGGATCCCCAGCTTAGAACCAAGGCCCTGGATGTGTTGGGCGGATATCGGACCGGAGCGGCGATCGACGCTCTATCGCAGGCAGCCAATTATGACGTCGTTCCCTCGGTGCGCGCGGCCGCCCTCGGCGTCCTTGCCTCGATTAACCACGCATCGGTGCTGGAACCCCTTGTGATCGCGTGTGCCGATCCCGCTCGTGAGGTCAGAGCCGCAGCGTCGCGTGCCCTCTCGAAAGTTACGTTTTCCCGGGCCGATGAATGGTTTCGGATCGCGACCGCAGCTGACCCGTTTAGCGCTCGGCAATGCGCCAGCGCACTGGCAAGCGCGGGTATGGCATCGGCCACATTTCAGCGATTGGTCAATCGTAACCACGATTCGGTCATGGAGGCCTTCGCCATCACCTGTGCGTTGATCCGAGCCGGTGAAACAACAGACATGATGGACGCGATCGTCCACGGCTCCGACGCGCGGATAGGTAAAGCATTGCTGCACGTGATCGGACTCACCAACGACGTGGGAGCCATACGTGAACTGGCCCTCGCCATGGAAACCTTTGAAATATCTCCTGATCTTCGCGAAACGGCCCAACATATGATCGCGAGGCTCTCCCAGGACAAGGGGCTAGAGAATTATCCAGACCAGGTCCTGCCTGGGATCGTCCGTCTGGACACAGTTGCTTAACGGCGGGTTAGAGGTACAGGTAAGACAAGCTGATAGTTGTGCATAATACGCCGGCGGGAACTCCGGGCGCGGTGCCAGTTGTCCCTGTCACGCGCTTTCCACGCGTCGTCCGGCTGCCGCATTTTCCTGAATATCCGGGTGCTCGGCTGAGATGCGAATGCAAGCCGCGTGGTGGCGGGGTTTGATCTCGACAAGTTGGGGGACGATCTTTTTACACTCGTCGATAGCATATTGGCAACGGGTGTTGAAAGGGCACCCTGATGGCGGGTTTATGGGCGACGGGACGTCCCCTCGCAGGATTATCCGAGCGCGTTTGGCCTCGATCTCGGGGTCCGGAATGGGCACGGCAGAGATCAGGGCCTGGGTGTATGGCATCAGCGGATCGCGATAGATCTCTTTGGAATCGGCGAGCTCGACGATCCGCCCCAGGTACATCACGGCAACACGGTCGGAGACGTGTCGTATCGCTCTGAGATCGTGTGAAATGAAGAGATAGGTCAGGCCCTTTTCCCTCTGCAGCCTCTGCATAAGGTTCATGATCTGGGCCTGTATCGAAACGTCGAGTGCCGAGATCGGCTCATCCGCGACTATGAATTCCGGTTCAACGGCGAGCGCACGTGCAATGCCGATGCGTTGCCTCTGGCCTCCGGAAAACTCGTGAGGGTAACGTTTTATAAACCGCCGGTTGAGGCCGACAGTTTCCATTAGTTCTTCGACGAGACTATTTACGGAGCCATTTGCCAGCGAAAAGGTGCGGATCGGCTCGCCGATGATCTGCCCGACAGTCATTCGCGGATTAAGACTCGCGTATGGGTCCTGAAAGATCATCTGCAGATGCTTTCGCTGCTCGCGCATCGCCGACTTTGGCAGGTGGGCAAGATCGCTGCCTTTGTAGATGACCTTTCCGCCCGTGGGTTCGGTAAGCCGCAGTATCGCGCGGCCCATCGTCGACTTGCCGCAGCCCGATTCGCCGACGAGTCCGAGCGTTTCTCCCTTTCTGATATTGAGCGACACACCATCGACGGCCTTAACCGTCTTCGCAGAACGAAATAACCCTCCGCCGGTGCGGTAGTGCACCTTGAGGCCTTGGATCGAGATCAGGTTGTTATCTTCTGACGTCATTTAGGGATTGCTTTCCCGCTCGCATTGCGGTTCCACTACTTGCAAACACCGTTAAGAGTCGGGCTAACGCCCGACTGCCGCGCAATATTCATTCTCCGTCGTGCCTCCGCGTACCTTGCTCGCCGATCAGTTCCACGGCGTCGGGCGGTAGCCCGACTCTTAACGGGCATTGTTGGTTGAACCTAGCTGGCACGATTGGCTCCAAAAAATTAGGCCGCCGGTGCCTCGATCGTTACGGGTGTTTCCGTGTCGTAATCGACCGTCATCTCCTTGAGTACACCATTCGAATACTGAGCGACAACCCGAAGCGGCACGCCCGTCGACTTGTTGACATACATCTTCGCCGTAAAAGGGAAGTCGCCCTTCGGCGTAACATTCTTGTAGCTGTAGACAAGTGCCGGCTTACCGTTTACGGTCTCTTCGCCCTCAAATTTGGCGTCGCTCACCGACTTCAACCCTTCTTCGGTAAACGAGTCCCGCAAGGTTGGCATCGACGCACCTCCGCCGGGCGATTTTGTCCATTTGCCCCCGCTTTTCATGTACATGTCGCTCCCGATGAAGATGATCTCCATGCCGGGTGCTGCGCCAGCCAGATACGTTACGTGATATTTATCTGGCGCGACGTAGTCGACCTGCTGCTTGATCTCGCTCGCTGTCCCGCTCATATTGCCCGAGCCCTGCATTTTAGCGGAGAAAGACTTTAGCTCAACGAGCTTCTTCGACGCGGCGACGAGATCGCCCTTCGGGTCAGAGCCGCCGCTCAAGCCTCCACCGGCCCCCCCTGTTGTGCTGCCGCCATTACCACTGGACGACGAGTTGCCGCCCAGGAATTTGCATCCCAATCCGACCGATGCGATCAGCATAAGAAGCAGGACAGTCTGTTTCATATCTCCTCCTGTTTGTCCCTTACGGACTCAGCATATACAGCGTGGGCAAAGTGACACAGGGAGTGATGGTTCGCGTTTATCTGGACGAACGGCGGGAATTCACGCGTGCAGATCTCCTCGGCCCGTTCGCATCGAGGCTCTTTCCAGCACATTGGGATCCTAAGCTTAGAATTCCACGTGGACAAGTTGTCGC